>Ga0307308_10000625_pt1 | contig 13000 bp, 11 predicted proteins | sample ER_DNA_195_FD_194501 | JGI IMG/M metagenome (GOLD analysis project Ga0307308, IMG submission 194501) | Bulk soil microbial communities from the East River watershed near Crested Butte, Colorado, United States - ER_DNA_195 | ecosystem: Environmental > Terrestrial > Soil > Floodplain | place...
GAGTCCTCCTGCGGCTCGAAATGGATGTCGCTGGCCCCGTCCTCGGCGGCCTGGAAGATGATCGAGTTCACGAGCCGAACGAGCGGGACGTCCGAGATGCCGTCGTCGACCTCGAGATCGTCAGCCGCTTCCTCCTCCGCCTGGCCGACCTGCTCGTCGTCGAGGACCGCGCGGGCGCCGAAGGCCTCCGACGCGCGGATGAGGCGCCGGATCTCGCCCATGATGTCGTCGCGCGAAGCGACCGCGAGCTCCAGCTGGCGGCGCGTGCCGAGGCGGAGCTCGTCGATCGCCTGGACGTTGCCGGGGTCGGCGACGGCGATCCGCAAGATGCTTCCGTCGACCTGGTACGGCACCGCGACGACGCGCTCGAGGACGTGCAGCGGGAGCTCCTTCGCGGCCTCGTCCGCGATGCCCGTCACCGCGAGGTCGACGAACGGCAGCTGGAAGCGGCTCGCGAGAGTGCGGGCGATCCCCTCGGGGGAGGCGACGCCCTCGTCGAGGACGGCCTGGGAGAACGGGATGCCCTGCTTCGCCCGGCCTCGAACCAGCGCGAGCTTGTCGCCCGGGACGAGCCCGGTCGACTCGACCAGGTCGGCGACGAGCTCCGCGAGCTCGTTGACCGGGAAGGATGCTGGCAGCTCGGCGCCGGGCGCGTCCTGCTTGGCGCGGCCCAAACGAAGCTTCGGTGGTCGGTTGAGGTCCATGCGATCCCTCGAACGAGGTATCGGCAGAACCCCGGGTGGAACTGAGTCCCTAGAAGGTGCTCAGGTAAGCGTGAAGCAGTGCGTGGCCCGCGAAGAGCGCGACGACCGCGCCGAAAGCCAGGAATGGCGCGAAGGGGATGCCCATCTTCCGCGCGGCGGAGCCATGGCGGGCCAGCAGGACGACGCTGGGGACGATCGCCGCGACCATCCCGATCATCAGGCCAACGGCGACGGTGCGGGCGAGCATCGCCCCGAGCAGCAGCGCGAGCTTGACGTCCCCCATGCCCATCCCGCCGGGATAGGCGAGGGCTGCGATGAAGAGGAAGCCGGAGGCGCCGAGCGCGCCGAGCGCCCACTCGGGGCTCGGTTGGAGGGCCGTCTGGGCAGCGAGCACGAGCACCGCCGCGGGAAGCACGATCCGGTTCGGGACGATCCGGTGCGTGATGTCGGTGGCCGTGATCGCGACGAGAACGGCGCAGAAGAACGCGGCGACGACGGCCTTGCCGGAGAGGCCGAAGGCGACGAAGCAGGCTGCGACGAGCGCCGCGGTGGCGAGCTCGACGGCCGGGTAGAGCCAGCTGATCCGGACGCCGCACGAGCGGCAGCGGCCCCGCAGGACGAGGTACGAGACGACAGGGATGTTGTCGTACCAGGCCAGCTCCGCCCCGCAGCTCATGCAGGCGGAGCGCGGGTGGACGACCGAGCGTCGCAGCGGCACGCGGGCCGCGACGACGTTCACGAAGCTGCCGAGCGCAAGGGCCGGCCAGAACGCGAGCACACCAAGAGCGACGTCCACCTCCGCCTTATCGGCCGTCTCAGGTCACAGGTTGAGCCCGGTGTCGGTTGAGCCCGGTGTCTGACACGGGACATGTCCGCGAGAAAGTGGACGGTTCCAGGGGAAGTCACACTCACGTCACAAAGCCGTGACACGCTCGTGCGCGTGTCTGACACCAGCGGTGAAGATTCAGCCGCTGAACATCTGCGGCGGGTTCGGCTGGGCGTAGACCTCGGGGTTGCCCGGCTGACCCGACGGCACGGTGACGACCGTCCCGAACGAGCTGGTGACGACGTTGTTCGAGAGGATGATCGTCGAGCCGACCATCGGCCCGTCCGACCAGGCGTTGTTACCGAGGTCGATGTTCCCGGTCGAGTAGAGCGCGCCCTGGAAGCCGCTGTTGTTCGTGAGCTGGATGCCGTCGCCCGGGTTTACCTGGCCGCCGGTCGCGTTCGTCACGACGGTCAGCATCTCCGCGTTGGGGTCCCAGCTACCGGCGTCGCAGGTCCCGCCGGAGACACCACCGCAGAGCTTCCCGTTGACGAGGAAGGTGCCGGAGAGGTAGAGGGACGCCTGCCCGTCGTACGAGGCGAGCGTGCTGCTCACCGTGGCGCTCCCGTCGATGAAGATCGTCCCCTTGACGGTCAGGACCTTGGTGCTCGCGTTCCAGGAGAGCTCGCCGCTCGGGTTGCTCGAAGGGCCGACGCGGCACGTGTATGACGTCGCCGGCGTCAGGTCGAACGGCGTCGTCACGCTGTTGTCGCGCGTCGGATAGTTGTTGTCGAACACCGGCGGAGTGCCGCTCGAGGTCGTGCAGCTCTGCGACGGGCCCGGGATGGCGTTCTCGTACCACGTGGCGTAGTCGCTCGTCGGCGTCGCCATCATCGTCGGCTGGTTGTTGACGCCCACGGAATAGCTCGGCGGGTTCATCTTCGAATAGATGTGGCGCGAGTCCTGGTTCCCGCTGCACGGGTTGCCCCAGGAGCCGCCGCCGTACCGGCACTGGCCGCCGACGTAGGTCTCGACGCGCGAGCCGATACTCGAGGAGTCGCCGACAAAGGCATTGTTCGAAAGATCGAGGTTGCCCTGGATGATCAGGGCGCTCGGCGAGAGGCCGACGTTGTTGTTCAGGCAGAGGTTGCCGGCGATGTACATCCGCGAGCCGCCGGCGACGTTGTTGTTCAGCGTTTCGTCACACGCGCTGCCGGTGTGCGTCGCAAACATGTAGTTCCAGGCCGGATTGTTGAGCGGCTGGGTGTTCACCGGGGTGATCGACACCTTCGCCGTCAGGGTCTTCGAGAGGTAGGTCGAGCCGCCCTTGGCTGTGCTGCGGTAGTAGCCCGTCGAGGTGACCGTCCAGACTGCGAGCGAGCGATCGAGCGTGCCGCCCCAGACGACGTAGCCGTTCCCGTAAGGCGCCGAGCACGTCGAGCCGAGGTTGGTCGCGCAGCTCGTTCGGTTCGGGAGAACGTCCGGGTCGAGCGAGTTGTTGGTCGGCAGATTCAGCACCGCCATCGCGTTGTTGATGCCGGCCTCGGCGAGCGAGAACGCGTTCTGCTTCGAGCCGCTCTGCTGCGACTCGGTCGAGTTCGACGTCGTGTAGGCCATCGCCGTGGTACCGACGATGCCGAGCACAACCGTCATTCCCATCGCCATCACGAGCGCCATTCCGCGCTCGGACCGAAGTTGCACGCGTTGCCGCAGCCGCATCCGCATGGTCACAAGATCGGTTAGGTCGAGGCCCGCCCGCGTCCCTCAGAAGGGTATTTCTGGCCTTACGAGCGTGTGCTGTTACGCAACACGATGTTGTCGACGAGCTCGTACATCTCGGTGCTCTTCGACGGCTTCATGTTGACCGGGACGTCGACCTTCAACATGGCCAGCGACGAGGTCGACTGAGCCGTGTAGTTGAAGATGCAGAGCGTTCCGCTGCACGTGGGCGCCGACGAGCTCGGCGCGAGGTAATCGGCCCACTTGACGCCACCGCTGCAGGTCGCGCCGATGACGCGGTAGAGCGCATAACGGTTGGTCGAGACGCTGCGCGTGCACCAGGTGACCGAGCCGCTGCCGGTCTTGCAGTAGGCCGGTAGCGTCAGCGTGACCGACGACGACTGGCCGGTCGGCGTCGCGACGCTGGCGCAGTGCACCTCGCGGCGCATCTTGTCGAGCGCGAGCCTGCCGGTCAGCTGGGCCTGAAACCGGTTGTTCATGTCCTGCTCGGCGTTGGAGGCGTTCACGAAGAGGGTCGTCAGCGCGGTCATGACGACGCTCATGATCACGAGCGTGACCAGCATCTCGACGAGCGTGTAGCCCCGCTCGTCGCGCATCACTTCTCCTGGCGGCGGACCTTGGCGAGGGCGGCGCGGGCCACCTTCTCGCTCTGGTGCCCGATCCCCCAGATCCGCTCGACCTGCTGGTCGACCGCGATCAGCTTCACGAGCGCCTGATCACCGCGCCACCAGCCGAATTCGGCTCCGGTGACGATCCAGGCGTGCTGGTAGAGCCAGCGCTGGACGTTGCGGTTCGTGCGGCGTGGATGGGAGTCGATCCAGGCGGAAAGCTTGTCGGCGCGAGCGGTGAGCGGAATCTCGTCGAGCGGCTCCTTCGGCGCGCGCGGCAGGTCGAAGGCCGGAGGCCGCTTCGCGGGAGCCTTGGCGGGCTTCTGCTTCTTCGCAACCGGCTTCTTGGCGACCGGCTTCTTGGTGACAGGCTTCTCCTTTTTGGCCATCGGCTTCTTCGCGACCGGCTTCTTGGCCGGCTTGACCTTCGGCGCAGCGGGCTCGGTAACGCCCACGAGCTTGATCGCCGTGCCGGTGTAGCTCGGCGTGTCCTCGGGGACGCCGTTCTCGGCGTACTTCCCGCGGACGAGGTTGAGAACGACCGTCGGCGCGCCCGTGTCCACGACGTGAGTCCCCGCCGCGGGCGACTGCGCGATCACCTGGTTCCCCGCGTAGCCGTGCACCGGGCCGGTGACGCGCCACGCGAAGCCCGAGTCCTCGAGGATGCCCTTGGCGAAGACGAAGGCCTGCCCGGTGACGGACGGAACCGTGAGCTCGGGCGCCTGCGCCGCAGCCGGGTTCGGCTTCGGCGTCGAACCGATCAGCTGGGTTTTATCGGCCGCGAACGTGAAGGCAGCAGTGCCGAGCACCCAGGCGAGGGCGACCACGACAGCAGGGGGCAACAGGGTGCCAAACCGCATGCTCACTCCATCGGAACCGAACGGTGGCGTTGTCATCCCCCTACCGGGTGAACAGGACGACCGAGCTGGTCGACTCTGGCTGGTTGGGAACGACTGCGAAGACCGCGCCGGTGGATGGAGCGGGAGCCCGCGCGTACCCCGGCGGGGCCGCGTCTTGCCAGCGGAAGGCGACGTTCGCGAAGCCCTGGAACCATGGGAGGCTCTGCGGGTAGACGGACTGCGGGTTGAGCTGAAGATGGAGGTGCGGGCCACTCGCGTCGCCGGTCATGCCGACGAGGCCGATCTCCTGACCGGCTGCGAGCCGGGTGCCGGCAACGACACCGGGGTCGAGCGCCGAGAGGTGGCAGTACGTCCACGACTTCCCGTCCGTCGTCTGCAGCGTGAGGCCGATCCCGCAACGCGGGTCCGGGTAGGTCCACGAGCGCTGGACGACCGCGTCAGAGAGCGCGTACACGGGCGAGCCCATCGGGGCCGCGATGTCCGCAGCCGGATAGTCGTGGTGGAAGTGCGAGACCGAGACGACGGACGGGCCGCCGCCGACCGGGAAGACGTAGTTGCCCGCGTACGAGGGGGCGCCGAGCATCGTTCCGGCCGCGGGCGAGAAGGACGAGGCGAGCGAGCGGTCGCGCGCCGAGGCGAGGTCACGCTGCGCCGACGTGAGGGCGGCATGCGCTCGAGCGGCGCGCACCTGCGCTTCCGAGCGGACAACGCCGGCCTGAGCCGCCAGCCGGTCGAGCTCGAGCTGGTCGGACAGCACGCGCGCGTGGGCGGCGCGGCGCCTCAGCGAGCGCTCGTGGAGCCAGAGCCGCCGGACCTGCCGCTGCGCTACGACGAGCTTGCGGTTCGCTCGCACAACGCGCGTGCGAGCCGCGGTGAGCGACACCTGGAGCCGGTCGAGCGTGAACGTCGTCTGGACGCCGCCGGAGCCGAAGACCTGCGCCAGCTGCAGCACCTCGTCGACGTACCACTGGGCATGGTTGTACGAGAAGACCGCGCGTGAGATGTCCGTCTGCCCACCCGAAGCGGCGAGGTAGCGGGCGGAGGCGCTGATCGCGTCCTCGGCGTTCCACGGGTCGGCGATGCCGTCGCCGTTCGCGTCGACGCCCCACCGCTCCCAGGTCGAGGGCATGAACTGCATCCAGCCGATCGCCCCCGCGGAGCTCGGGCCCATGTTGCGCCCGAAGTTCGACTCGACCTTGTTGATCGCGGCGAGCACCTGCCAGTTGATCCCGTAGGCGCCGCCCGCGCGCTGCCAGAGACCGAGCAGCTGCGGGTAGTTCAGCTGCTGCGGGACACTAGGCGCGACGAGCCAGTTCGCGGGCACCGAGATCGATCCCGGCGCGTTCGGAATCGAGGCGCTCGGAAGCGCGACCGGCGCCCCTGCGGGCGCCGTGGGCACGACGCGGAAGATGTCGGCTCCCGCAGAGCCCGCGAGCACGAGGCTCAGCGCGAAGGCCGCAGCAATTCGTTTCATGCTTCCTGCGATCCCGCGAGCCGCAGCCCGGGCATTCCCTGCTCGGGCTCGGCTTCCGGTGTCTCTTCCTGCGCCATCTCCGACACCGGTCGGTCGTGCTCGATTCCCGCCTTCTGCCGCTTCAGCGCGTGCTCGAGCGCCACGAGGAAGTCGTGCCGGTTCGTCGCCGCGTTCGCAGCGACGTCGCGGTCGATCTCGTCCGCGAGCACGAGCTCGATCAGCGCGTCCGTAAAGGTCTGCATGTCGAAGAACTCGCCCTCGGCGATCGCGTCCGGGACCTCCTCGACCTTGTGGTCGCGGATCAGGTCGGCGATCCGGGAGTTCATGACCATCACCTCGACGGCGGCGACGCGCCCGCCCTGCACGCGAGGCAGCAGGCGCTGGCTGACGACGCCGCGCAGGACGCCCGCGAGGATCGAGCGAATCTGCTCCTGCTTGACCGCAGGAAAGAACTCGATCATGCGGTTGATCGTCTCGGCGGAGTCGATTGTGTGCATCGTCGACAGGACGAGGTGGCCGGATTCGGCGGCCTTGAGCGCGGTCTCGGCGGTCTCGGCGTCGCGGAGCTCGCCGACGAGGATCACGTCCGGGTCCTGGCGCAGGACACGCCGCACGGCGGAAAGGAAGGAATCGGTGTCGAGGCCGACCTCGCGCTGGTTGACGATGCAGCCCTGGTCTGCGTGCAGGATCTCGATCGGGTCTTCGATCGTGACGATGTGCAGTCGCCGCGTGCGGTTGATGTGATCGAGCATCGCGGCGAGCGTCGTCGTCTTTCCGGAGCCTGTCGCGCCGGTGACGAGGACGAGGCCGCGGTGCTCTTCGGCGAGCCGGCGGACGCCCTGAGGCAGGCGCAGGTCCTCGAAGCTCGGCACGTGCTTCGGAATCACGCGGAACGCGAAGGAAGTCGAGCCACGCTGGCGGAAGCCGTTGACGCGGAAGCGCGGGAGGTCGTTCGAGGCGTAGGCGATGTCGAGCTCGCCGGTCTCGTGGAAGGCCTGCAGCTTCGCCGGCGCAAGGTCTGTGACGACGCCGAGCGCGGCTTCCAGGTCGAGCTCGGTGAGCGGTGGATGGTCCGGGAGCAGGCCAAGCTCGCCGTCCCGCCGCACTATGGGCGGCTGGGCGACCTTGAGGTGGATATCGCTCGCGCCAAGCTCAACAGCGCGGGCCAGAACCGCATTCAGGTCCACGAAGATGCTGATCGGCATGGACGCGCCGCCGCTTGAGCGGGCAGAATCGATCTCGATGCGGTTCACGCTCGGAGTCCTGGCCGTTTTCGTCGCCCTGGGGTTGGCCGATCGCCATGTCGAGTTGACCGGTCAGCTCGGTCTCGGGGTCGCGACGTGGGCGGTGCTCGCCGCGGCGCTGTGGGGGCTACCGATGGAGCGGCGGGTGCAGACGCTGCTCGTCGTCGGCGTCGCCACCTGCATGGAGGTCGTCGGCTCGATCCTCTGGGGTGTCTACACCTACCGGCTCCACAACCTGCCGCTGTTCGTGCCGCCCGGGCACGGGCTCGTCTACCTCGCCGGGATCAGCCTCAGCCAGACGTCGCTCGTACGGGCGCGGCCGCGGGCGTTCATCTGGCTCGTCACCGTCTGCGCCGCGGCGTGGGGCCTGCTCGGGCTGACCGCGCTGCCGCGCTTCGACCTCGGCGGCGCGATCGGCGTCTCCGTGTTCCTGTTCTTCCTCTGGAAGGGCCGCGCGCCGGTGATCTACGGCGGCGTCTTCTTCGTCGTGCTCTTCCTCGAGCTCTGGGGGACCGCTGTCGGCCTCTGGCAGTGGCACGCCGTCACGCCCGGGCTCGGGCTGCCGATGGGCAATCCGCCGAGCGGCGCGATGAGCGGCTACGTGCTCTTCGACATCGTCGCGATCGCGGTCACCGGCTGGTTGCTGCGCCGGCTGCGTGCGCGAGGGCCCGAAGCGCCTGCAGCGGAACCCGCATCGTCCCACTCGCCCGCCGCGGATCGGGCAGCTCGTCGCGCAGGAGCCGCTCTGCGAGGCGCCATGCGGGCGGCGTTCGCGCGATCGTGAACGCCAGTCGTGGGAAGCGGTCGAACGCGAGCTTCGCCGACCACGACGCCGAGATCATCGGATCGAGCTCGGCGGCGAGCCGCTCGGCGTAGGCCGGAAGGTCGTCTGCCAGAACGGCTTCGGCAGCCAGCCGCGCGCTGAACAGCGCCTCGAAGATGCCGTCTCCGGAGAGCGGGTCGACGAGCCCGGCCGCGTCGCCGACGAGGAGAGCGCGCCCCCGGGCCGGCGAGTCGCCCGGCCGCCGCATCGGCAGGCGGAAGCCGCGCACCGCCTCGAGGTGAGCGTGTGGAAGCCCGTAGCCGGCGCACGCGCGCGCCAGGTGCTCCCGCAGCCGCGGCCCTTCCGACCGCCAGCCGCCGACGCCGACGTTGACGTGGTCGCCCTTCGGGAAGACCCACGCGTAGCCGCCCGGAACGGCGCCGAGGTCGACCACCGCCCGCCCTCGCCAACGGTCCTCGCGCGCGTGAACATAAGAGACGTTCCCTTCGAGCGCGACTCCGTGGCGGCGATCGCCGTAGCCGAGGGCGCGCGCGGTCAGCCCGTTGACGCCGTCTGCGCCGATGACGACCCGGGCCGTCGCCGCCGTTCCGTCGAAGCGAACCGTCGCCTCGCGCTCGCCGAGCTCGAGGGCCTTTGCCCGCAGCCCGTCCCGAAAGTCCGCTCCCGCGCGCGCAGCCTCGTCGGCCAGATGCGCGTCGAGCAGCCGCCGCTGCGTCATCAGCACCAGCGGCCGCTCCCCGCCCCGCTCGAAGCGCGTCCCGTAGCGGAAGCCGAGCTCGAAGCGATCGACGACCTCCTCGACGACCGGCTCGACCGAGACCGGCAGCTGCTTGACTGCCCGCTCGGTCAGTCCGCCGCCGCAAGGCTTGTCGCGCGGAAAGCGCTCGCGGTCGAGGAGCAGGACGCTTGCGCCCGCCCGCGCGAGCCGCAGCGCCGCGGTCGAGCCCGCCGGCCCGGCCCCGACGATGATCGCGTCGAAGCGCTCCACCGGCCCATGGTACGGAAGAACGAGCCCGCCTCGACCGTCCTGTTGAAGCGACAACAAGGCCGCAGTAGAGTCGTCCCCCGGACCGAGAGAGGAGAGGGCAATGACCGAGATGCTTGACGCCGCCGGCGTCGACGCCTTCGCTCAGAAGCTGCACGGGAGCGTCACGCAACCTGGCGATTCAGACTACGACGAGGTACGCGCGCTCTACAACGCGATGATCGACAAGCGCCCGGCGCTGATCGCGCGCTGCGCCGACCGCGACGACGTCGTCGCGGCTGTCAACTTCGGGCGCGAGCAAGGACTGGACATCGCAATCCGCTGCGGCGGCCACAACGGCCCGGGCCTCGGCAGCGTGGACGACGGCCTGGTGATCGACCTTTCAGGGCTCAAAGCCATCACGGTCGACCCCGACTCGCGTACCGCGACGATCGGCGGCGGCTGCCTGGTCGGAGACGTCGATGCGGCGACGCACGAGCACGGCATGGCGACGCCTGGAGGGATCATCTCGACTACGGGCGCGAGCGGCTTGATGCTCGGCGGCGGCATCGGCCACCTGACCCGCAAGGCGGGCCTCTCGATCGACAACATCCTGGGCGTCGAAGTCGTCCTGGCGGACGGCAGCGTCGTGAACGCGGACGAGAGCGAGAACGACGACCTCTACTGGGCGCTCCGCGGCGGCGGCGGCAACTTCGGCGTCGTCACGCAGCTGAAGCTCCGCCTGCACCCGGTCAGCACCGTCGTCGCCGGCCCGATGTTCTGGGAGCTCGACAAGACCGTGGACATCCTCAAGTGGTACCGGGAGTTCATCCTCAACGCGCCCGAGGACCTGAACGGGTTCTTCGCGTTCGCGAGCGTCCCGCCGGCCCCACCGTTTCCAGAGGAGCTACACCTACAGAAGGTCGCGGCCGTCGTCTGGTGCTGGACAGGCCCGGAAGAGGGCGCGGCCGACGCGCTGGCCGAGGCGCGGTCACAACCCGGCCTGCTGATGGACGGCATCCAGCCGATGCCGTTCCCCGCGCTGAACAGCGCGTTCGACGCGCTCTATCCGCCTGGCGACCAGTGGTACTGGCGGGCGGACTTCGTGGAGTCGATTCCGGACGAGGCCGTCGAGAAGCACGCCGAGTTCGGCGCGAAGATGCCGACCTGGAAGTGCACGATGCACATGTACCCGATCGACGGGGCGGCGCATCGGCTCGGCCCGACGGACACCGCCTGGGGCTACCGGAACGCGAACTGGGGCGCGGTCTTCGCCGGCGTCGATTCCGACCCCGCCAGCGTCGATGCGATCGGCGCGTGGTCGAGGGAGTACCACGAGGCGCTGCATCCGTTCTCGGCGGGCGGCGCGTATGTGAACATGATGATGGAGGAAGGACAGGACCGGGTCGAGGCCGCGTACGGCGACAACTACGCACGGCTCGCCAAGATCAAGGCGACGTACGACCCCGATAACCTGTTCCACGTCAACCAGAACATCAAGCCGGCAGGCTGAGGAAAGGGGTTCGGTGCCGAGATACCTAGTCGTTCGGAAGTTCGACGTCGCGGAGGACGAGATGCCCGAGGTCGGGCGCCGGTCGCGCAGAACGATCGAAGAGGGCTACCCCCAGATCACCTGGGAGCACAGCCACGTGGTCGTGGACGACGACGGCACCGTCTGGACGTACTGCGTCTACGCAGCCCCCACGGAGGAGATGGTCATGGACCACTCCAATGACCTCGGACGGCACACGGTGGAAGCCGTCAGGGAGATCGCCGGCGACGTGACGCCTGCCGATTTCCCCCCAGTTTCGGCCTAGTCGGTCATGAGCTGCCGCGCGTCCGGGATGTGGACCGCGGCAGCTCGCGCCATTGCGAGCCGGCGGCGCAAGTCCGCGACCTGCCCGTCGCCTTCGGGCACGAGGTCGAGCGCCTCCCTGTAGAGGATCGCTGCCTGGTCCTTGGCCCAGCCGTGCTCGGCCTGCTCGCCGGCCCGGATCAGGTAGGGGACAGCCCGTTCCGGGGCGCCGGCCGCTCGCCAGTGGCGAGCCAGCGCCGCGGCGGCCTCGCCGAGCTCGGCGGTCGACTCCTCGAAGAACTCGGCCACCCGCGCGTGCCGCTCGCGCCGCTCAGCCCGAGGCAGGAGCTCGTAGGCGACGTCGCGGATCAGAACGTGCTTGAAGCCGAACTGCTGCTCCCCCTCGATGATCGAGCCGGTGTCCCTGAGGATCAGGTCGCGCCGCTCCAGCGCACCGAGCAGGCCGGAGAGACCGTCGGTTCCGCCGGCGATCCGCTCCAACGCTCCTCGCCAGAACGTCTTGCCGACGACGGCAGCATCGAGCAGCAGTGCGCGTTCCTCGGCCGGCAGCGCGTCGAGGCGCGCGGCGAGGATTCCTCTGATCGTCGTCGGCATCGACCCGCCGGCGGCAGACGATTCGGCCATGGTCGCGGCGAGCTGCTCGATGAAGAGCGGGTTCCCGCCCGCGGTGTCCGCAAGTTTCGAGGCAGCTTCCATGCTCTGGCCGAGCCGCAGCTGCGCGAGCTGCTCCGCCTCTGCCGAGCTCAGCGGCGAAAGCGGCATCGCGCTGTACGCGGGCAGCCCGCCTCCCCAGGCAGGGCGCGCATCGAGGAGCTCCGGCCGCGCGAGCGTGAGGATCAGGACCGGGAGGTCGCGCAGCCGCGCCGCCAGTAGCTCGACGAGGTCGAGAAGCCCGCGGTCGGCCCAGTGGATGTCCTCGAGCACCAGCATCGTGGGCTGTTCCCGCGCGACCGACTCGATGAAAACGCGCACCGAGAAGAACAGCTCCTCACGGTCCTCGACGGAGCCCTCCGGATCGAGGCCGAGCAGGATGGCAAGGTGCCGCGCGACGTTCTCGTCCGGGACTCGCTCGCGCAGCTTCTGCAGGCCGACCTCGGGCGAGTCGCTCTCGAAGATCCCGCACAGCTGCTTGACCTGCGTCGAGAACGCGAAGTAGGCACTGCTCTCGCGGTACGGCAGCGAGCGCCCGCGGACGCTGCGGCCGCCGAGCTCCGCGACGATCTCTTCGAACTCCTGCGCGAGGCGCGTCTTGCCGATCCCCGCCGGCCCGAGCACCGTGACGAGGTGCGGCACCGACTCACCGGCAACGCGTTCCCAGGTGCCTCGGAGAACCTCCAGCTCCCGCGCGCGCCCGACAAGGTCGTCCGACTGCCGACGCTCCCCGGCAGCGTGCAGTGCCCGCACGGCAAGCCATGCCTCGACCGGCTCCGCCTTGCCCTTCGCGTCGACCGGCGCGGCGGCCTCGTACTCGATCGCATCGCGCGTCGTCGCGTACGTCTCGCTCCCGACGATGACGCCGCCCACAGGTGCTGCCGACTGCAGCCGGGAGGCCGTGTTGACCACGTCGCCGGCCACCATCGCCTCGCCCAGCTCCGGCCGCGCTCCGAGCGAGACGAGCGCCTCGCCGGTGTTGACCGCGATCCGGACCTGCACGTCGTCCACGCCGTCGCGAACTGCGAGCGCGGCCCGCACCGCGCGCTCCGCGTCGTCGCCGTACGCCGTCGGGGCCCCGAAGACCGCCACGATGGCGTCCCCGATGAACTTCTCGACCACGCCGCTGAACGACTCGAACTCGCGCCTGACGAAGTCGTGGTACGGCGCCAGGAAAGCCTGCACGTCCTCGGGATCGAGGCTCTCGGAGCGCGACGTGAACCCGACCAGATCGACGAAGACGACCGACACGATCCGGCGCTCGTCGCGTCCTGCGGCGGCCGCGGCCCCGAGCGGCTGGCCGCACGCGAGGCAGAACCGGGCGCCTTCCGGGTTCTCCTGCCCGCAGTTGGAGCACTTGAGCATGTGTTAAGGGTAAAGCGCATCGTC
>Ga0307308_10000626_pt1 | contig 12981 bp, 14 predicted proteins | sample ER_DNA_195_FD_194501 | JGI IMG/M metagenome (GOLD analysis project Ga0307308, IMG submission 194501) | Bulk soil microbial communities from the East River watershed near Crested Butte, Colorado, United States - ER_DNA_195 | ecosystem: Environmental > Terrestrial > Soil > Floodplain | place...
GCGGCCGGCCTCGCCGTGCAGCGCTGGTGGACGGACGACGCGGGAGAATTCGCCCTTCTTCTCGCCTCGGCCACTCAGGGCAGCTAAACCCGGCGCCTCACCACCAAGCCCGTTGCAGGCAAACTCGGACGTCAGCGGCATCGATGTGGCGCTGGTGCGCGATGGACGGATCGCCGTGTTGCACACGCTCTTGACCGCCGAGGGTTGACGAGAGGGAGAATCCAGGAATGAGCGTCGACAGCCGACCCCGCAAGCGAGCCCCGCTTGCCGATCCGAAGGCGCGCGAGTTCCTCCGCAAGGCGGACCCGGTGCTCGCACGCCTGATCGACGAGCGGCCCGACTTCCGGCCGCGCGCCTGGACGGAAGAGCTTCCCCCATTCGACGCCTTCGGGACGCTCGTCTTCCAGGTCGCGGGCCAGCAGCTGTCGGTCGCCTCTACCCGGGCGATCATCCGGCACCTCGAGGAGCGATTCGGCGGCCAGATGCCGTCGGCGCAGGAGCTGCTCGCCGCCGATCCGCAGGTGCTGCGCGAGGCCGGCTTCTCGGCTCGGAAGGGCCAGACGCTGCGTGCGCTCGCGGAGCGGTTCGTTGACGGACGCCTGAGCGACAAGGCGCTCTCGCGCATGGCCGACGACGAGGTCGAGGCGACCCTGACCGAGGTCTCCGGGATCGGGCCGTGGACGGCGCGCGGCTTCCTGCTCGTCGCTCTCGACCGGCCGGACGTCTTTCTCTCGGGCGACCTCGCACTCCGGCGCGCGATCCAGCGAGCGTACGGCTTCGACCACCTTCCGACCGAAGACGAAGTGGCCCAGGTGTCGGATCGCTGGCGGCCGTATCGGAGCCTCGCAGTGAGCTACCTGTTCGCCTCCGAATACGACGGGCAGCCCTGAGCGGCTCTCCGGGAATCATCGGCGGCGTGCGGGCATCCACAGCGCGGCTTGCCTAGTGCAGACAGGGATACGCTACGAGCATGGAGAGAGTGGTGCTCTTGGCGCTCCTCAAGGACGGCGCGCGAAGTCGCGCGGAGCAGCTGCTCACCGACGAAGCTCGAGCGAACGCGCCTGAGGATGCTTTCGAGCGAGGCACGATCTTCCTCTCGGACCGTGAGGTCGTCTTTCTGCTCGAGGGCGCTGATGCCGCCGAGGCCGCCAGGGCGATTCTCGACGACCCAGTGAGGTCGACGGTCCTGACGCCTTGGCTTCCGCTCTTCGACGGCCCGTTGCACCGAGCACGCGAGGCGTACTCCTGGGTTAGTTGAATCACCATCACGCTCGCAAGAACCACGCAGCGGCGATGCCTGCCGAAGCACCCGCCTAACCGGTTCGGAGCGCTTCGGTTGGTGAGAGCTGTGCGGCCCGGATCGCTGGGAGAAGTCCTGCGATCGCGCCGATCAGGATCGCGGCGGCTAGCCCGCCGGCCCAGGCTGTCGTGGGGACGACGGCGGTCCAGTGCTTCGTGGAGGCGTAGATGACGGTCGAGGTGGCGCCGGCGGCCACGCCGGCCGCCCCGCCGAGAAGGGCGAGCAGGATCGCTTCGGCGAGGAACTGGATGCGGATGTGGCCTTTGGTCGCACCGAGGCTACGGCGCAGGCCGATTTCGGAACGGCGCTCGAGGACGCCGATCAGCATGATGTTGGCGACGCCGACCGCGCCGACCAACAGCGAGACGGCGCCGAGGCCGAGGAACAGGCTGTTCAGCGCCCCTTCGGCTTCGGCTTGAGCGACCAGTGCGTCGGAGGGTTGGGCGACGTCGACCTGGTTAGGGTGTTCGGGGTCAGCGGTGGCGGCGAGCACCGAGTGGACGGCGTTGACCTGGTCGGTGTGCGCGCGGAGGTAGATCTCGGAGGGGTGGCCGTCGAAGCCGAGGTACTTCTGCGCGGCGGGGTATCCGATGAGCACTGAGGTGTCGATCTCGGGGGCGAGCACCGCCGGGTGGAGGATGCCGACGAGGTAGAACCATTGCCCGCCGACCCAGATCCGCTCGCCGGGGTAGATGCGGTCGATACCCATCCGGCCGGCGGCGGCGGCGCCGAGCACGGCGACCGGCTCGTGGGCGGTGGCGGCGTTCAGGAAGCGGCCCTGGGCAACCGAGGTGCCGACGGTGTGGGGCAGTTCCGCGCTGGTCGCCTGCACGGACAGCGCGTTGGTGTTGATCGGGGGGATCAGCGGGCTTCGGTAGGCGTTGACGTTGCTGAGGCGGCCGGTGTCGTCCACGGCGGTGACCCGGCCGATGCGGGCGATCATGCCGGGTGCAGCGACCGGGAGTTCAGCGGTGTCCCCGCTGAGGGTTTGCCCGTTCGCGACGGTCAGCAGGTTGGTACCCAGTTTGCTGATCTCGTTGATCAGCCCGGCTTGGGAGGATGAGGAGAGCCCGAGTACGGCGACGATCGCGGCCACGCCGATCGCGATGCCGAGCGCTGACAGGCCAGCGCGGAGCGTGCGGTTGCGCATACCCACCGCGGACAGGCGGGCCAGATCCGCGGGCCGCATCCGGTGCGTGCCCAGTGCGGCAGTCGTGGTCATGAGGTGTCGGTGACGATGCGCCCGTCGAGCATCTCGACACGGCGCGGCAGACGCGCGGCGATGTGCTCGTCGTGGGTAATCACCACGATCGTGGTGCCCGCCGCGTGCAGCTCCTCGAGCAGCGCGAGTATGGCCTGGCCGGTGCCCTGGTCGAGGTTGCCGGTGGGCTCGTCCGCCAAGACGATGGCCGGTTGCCCGACCAGGGCGCGGGCGATTGCGACGCGCTGCCGCTGCCCGACCGAGATCTGAGTCGGGCGCGCCTGGAGGCGGTCGGGCAGCCCGACGGCAGCCAGCGCCCTAGCGGCGCGTTCCCGCCGCTGCCTGATCGGCACACCGGCGTAGAGCAGCCCGTCGGCCACGTTGTCCAACAAGGTGGCGTGTTCGGCGAGAAAGAACTGCTGGAACACGAATCCCACTCGGGTCGCCCGTAGCGCCGCGAGCTGGCGGTCAGACAGACCCGCAAGATCCAGACCCGTGATCTTCACCGTTCCGGCGCTCGGCCGGTCCAGGCTGCCCATCACGTGCAGCAGCGTGGTCTTGCCCGACCCGGACGGGCCCACCACCGCCACCAACTCCCCTGCGGTCACGGTCAGGCTTACGCCGCGCAGCGCATTCACCGGCGGCACGCTGGGATAGGCCTTGTTCACCCGGTCGACCTCCAACACCACGCCGCCATCGCCCGCGCCGCCGCTCACTCGCCGGGCACCACCACTCGCTGCCCGACCGCCAACCCGGACCCGGACACCTGCACCATGCCCACCGCGTCGTCGAACAACCCGAGGTGCACCCGCACCAGGTGGTGCGTGCCGTCGCGGGCGATCGCTTCTACCGAATAGCCGCCACCGGCGCGCGCCAGCAGCGCAGACACAGGCACCGCCAGCACATCGTGCACCGTGTGGTCGGTGATGGCGACCTCCACCAGGGCTTGATCCAGGCCGCCAATTGCCTTCGGATTCGTGGGACGGATCTGCACCGGTACCGTCGGCCCGGTGTCCGAGCCTCCGGAGTTGTTCGACGAGACGGTGGCGACTGTGCCTACCGAGGTGACCCGGCCCCGCGTTGTGGTGCCATCCGGCAGCGTGATCGTGACCCCATCACCGGCCGTGACCTCGGATTGCAGGTCCGGATCCAGCGCGACACTCACCGTCCGTGCCGTCGAACTCGTCTGTAACACCGGCCCGCTCGCGGGTGCGCCCAGACCGGCCCGCAGCGTCGTCACCCGCGCGGCAGTGGGCAGAAACACCACCTGCCCCAGAGACAGCGTGCCGCTCTGGTCCACCCCGAGGTGTTTCTGCAGCCTCTCCACCCCGGCCGTGGTGGCCCAGTTGAACTCGTCCCAGGTCGAATCCACCTCGGACCTGTCCAGATACCTCAGCCTGACCAGGTCGTGGTTGAGCTGCGCCACGTCCGCCCCGGTCGCGCCCTCGGCGAGGGCGCGGTACGCCGGCGTTGCCCCGTACAACAGCACCACCGGCGCCTCATCCACTCGATACAGCACCTGCCCCTGAAGGACCACATGCCCAGCTTTGGGCAGCCAGGTGACCGTGCCACGGGCTGGACTCAACACCGTGTAAGAGCCCGCATACCCCAGCGTGCCGTTGAACTGCGTCGTCTGCGACAGCGTCCGCCGCTGCACCGTCGCCAACGACGTCGCCGACCCATTACCACCCGAACTGCGGTTACCCCGGCCACTGTCGAACACGCCGCCGGCCGCCGCGAGCGCGGCTGCGGCAATCAGCACCAACAGCAAGACCACCGCCACGGTCACCCTCACGGCGAGACCTGGAATGGCGCCCCCGGCAGGGCGGGCATCAGGTGCGAGCATTCGTTGCCCTTCGCCCAGATCGACCGCGAATACGGATTGAAGCCGTCTTTGCTGATGCTGATCGCGAAAACAGGACGCCCCTGGGAGTCGGTGATCGGATCGGGCCAGTTCGGCACCCCGCGCGAGCGCATGCACCGGGCAAACATCCGCTCCTCGTTCAGCACCTGCTGCACCAGGGGTTGGGGACAGTCGTCGGCCAACATGCACTCTTGGACCGAGTCGGCATTGATCGCCCCACCGTTGTTCGGGAGCAGATGCTGGCAGGCTTGCTGGGCTGCCTGCAACCGGGAGCTGCTGACCCCGAGGTGGTGCGCGTCGGGCTTGGGGAGCTGTCCGCTGCTGTCGGGGTCGGGGTAGTTCGGCACTCGATGGGAGCGCATGCAAGCCGAGTACGCGACTTCCGATCCTGAAGTCCCGTCGGAACCGGTGGGTGATCGGCCTCCGCCGCAAGCCGCCGCCAGCAATGCCAAGCCGGTCATGGCGACGGCGGCCGTGACGCGCGTGTTGCTCACGCGCCCTTGCCGAGGCCGCTCGGCGTGAATACGAATCTGAACTGGTGGCCCAGGATGTGCTGGCAGGCCTCGACTCCACGGTGGAGGGCCGGGTTGTTCGAGTTCAGATCGCTACTCGAACCACCTTGCAGCCGGAAGCCGGGATGTCCACCGCTTCCGGTAATCGGGTCCGGGAAGTCGCCGATCCCATGCGATCGCATGCAGCTCGCGAAACGCAAGTACTCGCTCTGGCCGACGCTCGCCGCCTTGTTCGAGCCGCCGCATGCCGTCACCAGGAGGGCCAGCCCGGCCGAGGCGGTGATCGCGATCGCGACGCGCGGTGCGTTCATAGCTTCGCCCAGCGTCGCAACCGTTCCTGTGCTGGCCCTGAAGGCGGAGAGATCTTCAGCTAGCGCTCAGGATCGGACGGCGATACTGCGTCTGTGAGCGCGCACTCCCCACGGGTGGTGCTCGTCGAGGACGAGGAGCCGGTCCGCCAGGCGATCGAGCGGGCGCTGCGGCGTGAAGGGTTCGCCGTCACCGGCTTTGCCGACTATCCCGATCCCGGCCTGATCCTCGCAGCCGGCCCCGATCTGGCCGTGCTCGATGTGGTGCTTCCCAGCGGCGATGGGTTCGAGCTGGCGCGGAAGCTGCGTGACGCCCGTGACCTGCCAATAGTGTTCCTGACCGCCCGCGACGGGGTCGAGGATCGGCTAGGCGGCTTCGAGCTCGGCGCCGACGACTATCTGGTCAAGCCGTTCGCGCTCGAAGAGCTGCTCGCGCGCGTGCGCGCCGTGCTTCGGCGAACAGGGCGGCTCGGCGCGGCGATCGAAGCCGGCGACGTCGTCGTCGACGAGCAGGGAGGCCTCGCCGCCCGGGCCGGCGCGCCGCTGGAGCTGACCGCGACCGAGCTGCGGCTGCTCGCCTACCTCGTCCGCCAACGCGGCCTGGTTCTCTCCAAGCACCAGCTGCTCACCCAGGTCTGGGGCTACGACGCCTACGACCCGAACGTCGTCGAGGTCCATATCAGCGCGTTGCGCCGCAAGCTCGAAGCACACGGCCCGCGCATCCTCCACACCGTCCGTGGCCTGGGCTACCGGCTCAACCCCCGATGAAGACCGGCTCGCTCCGCGGCCGCGTCATTCTCACCACGCTGGCCCTGCTCGCGATCGTCCTCGCGGCCGTCGTGACCGCGGTCACCCTCGCCTACCGCGCCAAGCTCAACGGCGACCTCCGCAACCGACTGGCCGCGGCCGGCGCCGCCGTCGAGCGCGCCGGCTCCGCCCCGGCGGTGAAGCCGCTCATCCCCGGTCTCGCGCTCGAGGGGATCGCCACGCGCTTCGCGGCAGCTCCCGGGACCGGGCCTACGAAAACCAGCTCGACGATCCAGACACACAAATCGCTGCTCACCCTCGACGAAGTCCTCCCCGACCGAACGCGGGTCGTCTTCAGCGCCAGCCACGCGAGCGTCGATCACGCCGTGAAGAACCTGCTCCTCGTCGAGCTCCTGGTCGCAGCCAGCGCGCTCGCACTCGCCACCCTGCTCGTCCTTCGCGGGACCCGCACCGCCCTCCGCCCCCTCTCCGCAGTCATCGAGACCGCGACGCGCATCTCCCACGGCGACTCCAACCTGCGCCTCAATCCCAGCCGCACCGACACCGAGCTCGGAAGCCTCGCCGCCGCCTTCGACCAGATGGTCGACGCCCTCGAGACCGCCGTCGAAGAAGCACGCGCGAGCGACGCCGCAACGCGCCGTTTTCTCGCCGATGCCTCCCACGAGCTCCGGACCCCCATCTCCGCCCTCCAGGCAAGCGTCGAGACCCTCCTCCGCGAACAACCGGAACGGCCCGAGCGTGACCGCCTCGAAGCAGCCGTCGCCCGCGAAAGCGAACGAGTCGGCCGCCTCGTCAATGACCTACTCGGGCTCGCCCGCCTCGAGGCACGACCGACCCGAATGCCGACCGACCTCGCCTCAATCGCACGCCCACTCGTCGAGGAGGCACACGTGCGCGCGCCGCACGCGACCATCACGCTCAGCGCGGACGACGACACCACGGTGCGCGGCGATCCCGATGCGCTCGAACGCGTCCTCCGCAACCTGATCGACAACGCCCTCGCCGCCATCCAACCCGCCGGTCGAGTCGACGTGCAATTACGACGTCTCGACGGATACGTTCAGGCGTGCGTCGCAGACGACGGGCCCGGGGTCCCCGAACACCAACGCGAACGCATCTTCGAACGCTTCGTCCGACTCGACGCCAGCAAACCTGGACACGGCCTCGGCCTCGCCATCGCGCAGCGCATAGCCCACCAACACGACGGAGACCTCACCTGCGACCCCACGCCGACCGGAGCCAGCTTCAGCCTCCGGCTCCCCGCTGAGTCCTGATGACCCCGAGTCGACGCCCGGTGTCTTCAAGGGGCCTCATGCGACCAGGTACGTCTCGTAGATCACGCCGCCCGGCCGACGGCCGCCTACGCCGACGAAGACGCCCCTGTTGAGCCAGTCGAGCTCGAGGGACGCGGTCTCGATCCGGGTGGAGGTGCGGAAGGTGTACTCACTCGGGTCGACGTCTTCCCCGCGGCCGAGGCGCTCGAGCACCTCGGGGCTGCCGTGACGCACGCCTCGCGACTGCACGTAGAGGAGCGCGCCGCCGTCCGTCCGCAGCGTGTAGCGGATGTCGCCGAGGGCGGTGCCGTCCGGCAGGACGATCTGCCAGTCCGCACTCGCCCCCGGGAGGAGCTTCCCGTTCAGCTCGGCGCCCCAGAACGTGCCCCCCGTCAAGGGCAAGATCCGCCGCCGGCCGGCGCTCACGTCGCCGACGTCGACCGGCTCTCCGAGCGCGGCTTCGAGTCGGTAGATCCGCGTCAGCCGGGGCTCGGGCAAATCAGTCATCGGACCTCCCGCCCGGGATCGTTCGGATGGGGAGCGAGCGGGACGACCGTCACGTGCATCCAGTCCGCGAGCGGAAGGGCGCGGAGCAGCGCATCGAGCTCGGTTCGGCTGTCGGCGGCATAGAGGCCTACCGCCGTCGGGTTGCCCGCGGCTGCGGTCCGTCGCCAGAGGCGAAGCAGGTGGCCCTCGGCGGCGAGCCCGGCCGCCGCGCCCGCCTCTGCGCGGTTACGCCGCTCGACCTCGGTCTCGGACGTCCCGTCCGGAACCTCGACGTCGAACTCAACCAGGAACTCCATCGCTGCCTCTCGCTCCCAGAAACTCGCGCTTCACGGCTTGACCGTGATCTTCTTGCCGGCGGCAGAGACGACCCACCACGATCCGCCGAAGTGGACGAAGCCCTGCCCGTTCAGGTCGCCGGCTTTCTTGTCCTGGGCGAAGAAGTAGAGCGGGTGGCCGCCGTAGGTGACCTGCAGCTTGCCGCTCTTTCGCTTCGTCGTGCCGACAAGCGAGGCCTTCAGGCCCGTGCCGACGGTCGGCTTCGCGCCGATCAGCGGCGGCCAGTACTTCGCGCACTGGCCGTAGCACGCGCTCTTCTTGTGCCTGTCGGCGGTGAACAGGTAGAGCGTCCGGCCGTTCGCCGCGACGAGGGCCTTGCCCACCTTCGTCGTCCGGAGCGAGATGCTCGACGACTTGTTCGTCGACGCAACCGCGGCCGTCGCCGCCAGCGCGGCGGCTATGACCGTCACGAGGACTGCGAGCTTCGTCTTTCTCATGGTGCTTCTCCTCTCGAGCAGTTGGTATGGCTCGTTTGGGGTCACGCCGTCACCGGCACCTTCGCGGCGATGAACTCGAGGAGAGCGCTGTTCACTTCCTCGGGGTACGTCCAGCCGATGTTGTGCGGGCCGCCTTCGACCGGAACGAGCGTGCAATCGGCAATCAGTGCCGGCAACCGCGCCGCGGTCGAGTCGAACGGCAGGATCCGGTCCTCGGTGCCGTGCATGACGAGCACGGGGACGTCGACCTTTGACGCGTCATCGCGGAAGTCGGTCAGCCAGGTGTCGACGCACGCGTAGGTCGCGAACGGCGACGCGCCGGCAGCGACGTTGAAGCTCGCCTGCCAGGCGCGGTCGCTGATCCGGCTGCCGCCGAGGACATCGACGTTGTAGAAGTTGTTGAGGAAGTCCTCGAAATAGGCATAGCGATCCTTGACGATCGCCGCCTTGATGCCCTCGAAGACCTGCCGCTCGACGCCCTCGGGGTTGTCGTCGGTCTTGAGCAGGAACGGCGGGATGGTCCCGAGCAACGCCGCCTTGCGGACGCGCTTCGAGCCGTAGGTTCCCAGGTAGCGGGTGACCTCTCCTGTGCCCATCGAGAACCCGACGAGCACGACGTCGGTGAGGTCGAGGTGCTCGAGCAGCTCGTTCAGATCGGCAGCGAAGGTGTCGTAGTCGTAGCCGACGGTCGGCTGGCTCGAGCGACCAAACCCGCGCCGGTCGTAGCTGATGACGCGATGGCCGCTCGCGAGCAGCTCGCGTTCCTGACGCTCCCACGAGTTCCCGCTGAGCGGGTAGCCGTGGATCAGAACCACCGGCTGGCCGCTCCCGTGATCCTCATAGTGGATCTCGATCGAAGCGTCGTTCTCGGTTCCAACAGCGATGCGGGGCATGCTCATTCCTTCCTGGTTGTGAGCCCTGATGCGGTCATGGCTGCAGCTTGCGCGTCGGGCAACCCCGTCGCGCCCATGAAATCCCCGGTCGCCTGCCTGGTCTGCCGATTCCGGTGCTAGGAGGGTGCGCCGGTGCGTGCGGCGTCGGGCAGCTTGCCGCGCAGCTGCATGCGGGAGCCGATGCCGAGCTTCGTGAACACCTTGTGCAGGTGCCACTCGACCGTGCGCGGGCTGAGGAAGAGCTGAGCGCCGATCTCCGGATTCGTATGCCCGTCCGCGGCGAGCCGCGCGATCTGCTCCTCCTGCGCGGTCAGCTGCCCCCGTGTCTCGTCACTCCGTTTGCGCACCTTCTCGCCGGTCGCGAGCAGCTCGCGGCGGGTGCGCTCGGCGAATGCGTCGGCGCCGAAGCCGATGAACATCTCGTAGGCGGTGCGAAGCTGTTCGCGAGCGTCCATCCGGCGGTTCTCGCGCCGTAACCACTCTCCGTAGACCAGGTGCGCGCGGGCGAGCTCCGGCCGGAGCGGCGTGCGGCCGAGCCGAGTGATCGCCTGGAGATACAGGGCGTCCGCTGCCTCGTCCTCGCTCACCAGTGCCCGCGAGCGCGCCACGATCCCGAGTCCCCAGTCGGTGCCGCTCGGGCCGGCGGCCTCGATGAGTCGCTCGAGGGCCTCGGCGGCGAGGTCCGAGTTTCCGCTACGGACGCCGGCCTCGACCAGCTCGGCCAGCGCCCAGTCGGAGATGAAGAGCTCGCGTGCGGCATCGCTCGCGCGCCGCGCAGCGACGAGCGCCTCGGCGTAGCGGCCGAGGCCGTTGAAGAGCACGGCGGTTGCCCAGCGCGCGAACTGGACGCCGACGCCCTCGCCGCTGGCGCTGGCGTTCTCGATCGTCGTCGTGAGCAGCGCGGAGGCCTCGGCTTCGCGCCCCGCGTAGGCCGCGAGCACCATTCCGCCGTACGAGGCGATGCGGACGCCGGCCGCGCCGGTGACCGCTTCAGCCTCCGCGATCACCGAGGCCGCTCCCCTGAAGTCGCCGCTCCACGCGACGACGATGCCCTTGCCCTGCAGCGCGGTCGCGAGCTGCGCGAGCGCTCCGGCGTCACGGGCGAGCTGCAACTGCCGGGTGATGACCGCGTCCCAGCCATCCACGTCCCAGAGCGCGCCGGCGGCGGTCGCGGCCATCGCCCCGAACTGGAGCACCTTCTCATCGTCGCGAAACGCGTTCACCGCCTTCCGCAGCGTCGGCGCCGCTGGCCCGAGTCCCTCCGCGACCAGCTGCGCGAGGCCGTCCTGCAGGAGGTCGGACGCAAGCGGCTCGTGCGTCGGCGACGGCGCGGAGCGGACGGCGCACGAGACGTCGCGGAGCGTACCGGCGCTCGCAAGCTCGCCCGCAGCCATGGCGGCGCCCCACGCCTCGAGATAGGTCTCGCGCGCGAGGTCGAGGTCGAGCGACTCGAGCTGCCTCGCCGCCTTCAGCAGCTGCGCAGCGCCAATCCCGAAGCTCGAGGCCGACGCGATCCGCCCGCGCAAAAGATCGAGGCGTGCGCGCTGAAACTCGTCTAGCGGCCCCGCTTCGGCTGTGGCCAGCACCTCGAGCGCCGCGTCGAAGGCACCGGCCTCGAGGCTCGCTTGGGCAGCCGCCAGCGCGCGCTCCGCGCGCCGCGCCGGGTCGACCGTCAGCGCAACTGCGCGCTGCAGAAACGCGGCTGCGGCGGCGATCCCGCCGCGAGCTTGAGCACGGTCAGCTGAGAGCTCGAGCTCGAGGGCGACCACTTCGTCTGGTGCAAGCGCCGCATGAGCCCGATGCCAGGCGCGGCGATCAGGATCGCGCTCGGCATTGGTGGCCTCTGCCAGCGCCCGGTGCGCGTCTCGACGCCTGTCAGCGGACCCAGCAGCGTAGACCGCCGACCGGAGCAGCGGGTGGCGGAACGTAACTCGCGTACCGACAGCGATGAGATCGGCCGCCTCGGCAGGAGCAGCTGCTTCGATCGGAAGACCAAGCACGGCAGCGGCTTGCCAAAGGAGCATTGGATCACCGGTCGGTTCGGCCGCACCGAGGAGCAGGAGGCGCTGCGTCTCCTCGGGTAGCTGGCTGACCCGACGCCGAAAGCTCGCCTCCACGCGGCTCGCAAGCGGCAGTGAATCCGCCACCGCAAAGCCGCCGGCGAGACTCGCCGACGAGACACCGCGAGGCAGCTCGAGCAGCGCGAGCGGGTTACCGCGTGCCTCGTCGATGATCCGCTGCCGGACCCGTTCGTCGAGCCGTCCTGGGGTCGACGAGGCGAGCTGCTCGCGTGCGTCGGCGTCTGACAGCCGCCGCAACGCAAGTTCCGGCAGACCGGCTAGCTCGGTTGGTTGGTCCTGGTCTCGCTCGGCGAAGATCACGATCACCGACTCCGCCTGGAGACGTCGTGCCACGAAGGATAGGACCTGGGCCGAGGAGCGGTCGAGCCATTGGGCGTCATCGACGAGGCAGGTCAGCGGCTGCGGTTCGGCCGCGTCCGAGAACAGGGTCAGCACCGCGAGGCCGACGAGAAAACGATCGGGGCGCGGACCCGACATCAGGCCGAAAGCGGTTCGCAGCGCGTCGCGCTGGGGCGCCGGCAGCCTCTCGAGACCCTCGAGCAGCGGCATGCACAGTTGCTGGAGGGCCGCAAACGGGAGTTCCATCTCCGATTCGACGCCTCCGGCACGGATGACCCGGCACCCCTCGCACAACCGCGAGGCGTAATCCAAAAGGGCCGTCTTTCCCATACCGGCCGCTCCACGTAGAACGAGCACGCCGCTCTCTCCACGGCGCACCGCGCTCAGCAACTCATCGAGCCTCGCACACTCGCCGGCGCGGCCACGAAGCACCGGTCCCGAGACCCCAGGGACACGGACCAGTCCGGCCACTCCGGGTGTTCCTGCCCGATGCGGTTCTCGTGCTCCCCTTGCCTTCCCGGCGCTCGCGCTCGCTGTTCCGGTCTCGTCACGGATCTGGACGCTGCTCACTGCTGGTCCAATAAGCCGCCGCCGCGGCAACTCAAGCCGGAGTGGGAGAATCCAGACCTCCTCCCGATCGGGGCCCTGTGGTTCAGCAACGACTCACCGTCTTGCAGGAACGGGATCTGGTGATCGCGGCCGAATGCGGCGACTCCGACGCATGCCGGAAACTGGTCGAGGCGTTTCTGCCGGCGATCGGCGATCTCGCCCGCAGCTTCAACAACAGCAGGGTCGAACGTTTGGAGCTTCTTCAGGAGGGCGTCGCCGGCCTGCTCGTCGCTGCGCGGCGCTACGACACCACGCTGAATACACCCTTCTGGGCCTACGCCTCGTTCTGGGTACGCAAAGCGATGCAGGAGCTCGTCGCGGAATTGACACGGCCGGTGGCACTTTCGGATCGCGCCGTCCGCGAGCTCGCACAGATCAGAAGAGCCCGCAGCGAACACCTACAGATGCACGGCGTCGAACCCACCACCGATGACCTCAGCCGTGTGACCGGCCTGACACCGGCGCAACTGGAGCGCCTGCAGGCGACCGAGCGCACGCCGCGCAGCACGCAGGAACCGCTGACCGGCGGGGATGAATCCACGGCGACCATCG
>Ga0307308_10000627_pt1 | contig 12970 bp, 9 predicted proteins | sample ER_DNA_195_FD_194501 | JGI IMG/M metagenome (GOLD analysis project Ga0307308, IMG submission 194501) | Bulk soil microbial communities from the East River watershed near Crested Butte, Colorado, United States - ER_DNA_195 | ecosystem: Environmental > Terrestrial > Soil > Floodplain | place: USA...
CGTGCAGCCGGCGCTTGCGAAGCCGATGCCCGTGGCCCCGGCCCCGGCCCCGCCCGCGCCGCGCGCACCGGCGCCCGTCGCAGCGGCGGCTGCAGGACCCTCCTGGAGCGCGGTCATCGCCGACCTCGAGGAGAAGCTCACCGGGCGCGCCCTCGCCGTCGTCGGTGGCGCGGCGCTGGTGGTCGGCGCCATCTTCTTCCTCAGCCTGGCGTTCAGCCGCGGCTGGATCGGGCCCGAGGGCCGCGTGCTGATCGGCGTCGGCGCGGCGGGTGTCGCCCTCGCGCTGGGCGCGTGGATGCTCGACCATCGCCAGCCGACCGTCGGCCGCGTCCTCGTCGCCGTCGGCTTGGCCGTCGTCTCGCTGGCGGCGTTCGCCGCGACGCGCCTGTACGGCCTGGCCCCGGTCGAAGTCGGGCTGGTCATGACACTGGTCGCCTCGATTGCGGCGGCCTTCCTCGCCGTTCGTCACGACGCCCAGATCATCGCGGTGCTGGCGCTCGTCGCCCTGCTCGGCGCCCCGCCGGTCCTCGGCGCGTCGCCGACCCTCGTGACGGTCGCCTACATCGGGTCGGTGCTCGCCGGCTTCGCGGCGCTCGCCCTGTTCCGGACGTGGCGCTGGCTGCCATCGATCGCATTCGCCCTCGCCGCACCGCAGCTCGCGTCGTGGCTGATCGGTGACGCCGTGCCGGCGGTCGGGCTCGTCGCCGCGGTCACCTTCTGGGTGCTCAACGCGGTCGCCGCCGGTGGTGAGGAATACCTGCGTCCGGCGACCCAGAAGCGTCAGCTTCGCCTCGGCAGCGCGACGCTCCTGCTGGCCAATGCCGCCTTCTTCATCTGGGCGGGCTTCGCGGTCCTCGCCGGGCCGAACGAGTTCCTCCGCGGTTCGTTCCTCGTCGCCGTGGCGCTCGCTCACGTGGTGATCGGTGGCTGGTTCCTCCTCCGCGAGGGCGACCGCCACCCGTTCGGGCTGCTCGCTGCAGGAACGGGCATCGCGGCGCTCGCCATGGCCGCGCCGATCCAGTTCGGTGGGCCGCCCGTCCCGATCGCCTGGGCGGCCGAGGCCGCGGTCCTGGCCTGGCTCGCGAGTCGCCGCGCCCATCCGCAGGCACTGCTCGCAGCCGCGGTCCTCGGTGCCCTTGCGTTCGGCCACCTGGTCGGCATCGAGTACCCGGCCGGCACGACGTCGCCGGTCGCCGACGCCGGTGACTGGCCGTTCCTCAACGCGAGCGGGCTCAGCCTGGCGTTCCTGCTCGGTGCCGCGACCGTTGCCGCGTGGTTCCTCCGCTCACGGACGACCGCCGCAACGATTGCCTCGCTCGGTGTCCTGGCGGTGCTCTTTGCGGCACCGCACGAGCTGGCCGGTCCGTCGCTCATCGCCGCATGGGTCGGGTTGGCGCTCGGCGCGCTGGCGCTCGACCGGTATGTCATCGACCGCCTGCCGGTCGAGGGACCCGTCGCGGTCCCGTTGCTCGTCGAGCTGCAGTCCGCGGTCCTCGTGGCCGCGGCGATGGTCGGCGCGGTCGCCGTCGGCCATGCCCTGGTCTTCGAGCTGCCGATCACCTCGTTCGGCACCGTTCGCCCGCCGGTCATCCCGTTCAGCGACGAGCGGGCGCTGACGCTCGAGTTCCTCGTCATCGGCGCCGCCATCAGTGGCTGGGTGTACCTGCGCCGCCTGACCCTCGAGCTGCCGGCCGTCGCTGCCCTGGTCGTGGCCGGTTTCATCCTCGTGTACGGCAGCGTCTTCGAGGTCTACGCCGACGCCGCGATCGTCATGGCCGCGGCTCTCGCGACGGCAGGTTTCGCCCTTGGCCGCATCCGCGGCGTCGCCGAGGACGGGTGGCGACTCGCGACCGGCGCAAGCCTGGTCATGGCCGGGATCGCGACTGCCGCCACGCTGCAGGTCGTCGCCGGCGCCGACATGCTGACCGTGGCCAACGTCGAGGTCGCCGACCACCCGCCGTTCATCAGCTCGGCGACCGTGGCGTGCGCGGCCATCGTTGCGGCGCTCGCCGTCGGCGTTCGCCTGAATCGACGCCGGCACTTCGCTCCATGGGCCGGCGTCTCCGCTGGGACCCTGGCGGTTTACGGCCTGTCGATCGGCGTCGTGGACCTGTTCCAGGCGCGGATCCCCGGACCGATCGCGTTCGAGGAGCTCGCCACGCAGGCGCAGGTCGCGATGAGCGTCCTGTGGATCGTCCTCGGCGCCGTCGTGTTCATGTTCGGGCTCGGCCGTCGACACCTCGTCGTCCGGCAGGCGGGTCTCGCCCTGCTGGGACTGGCGTCGCTCAAGGTCTTCGTGTTCGACCTCGCCTCGTTGGACGTCGCCTATCGCGTGCTGTCACTCGTCGCGCTCGGCACCTTCCTGCTGATCACGGCCTGGGTCTACGCCCGACTCCGACCTCCGACCGCGGAGCCGCCGCACTCGACGGAATCGGAGACGCGCACCGCCGACTCCGAGACCGCGGTCGCCTGATTCGGACACCGCGGTTCCTGGATCGGGCCCCGGCGGTCGCCGGGGTCCTTTCCTGTATCATCCGCCGCTGATGCGCAAGACCGGTCCGATCCTGATTCTGATCATCGGGATCCTCGCCCTCATCGTCGATTTCGTCCCGGGCATCGCCGTGCCCGACGGCGACACGACCCGCGTGCTGGAGACGAAGGTCGGGCTCGATCTCCAGGGCGGCCTCCGGGTCGAGTACCAGGCCCTGCCGGTCGAGGGCAAGGCTCCGCGACCCGAGGACCTCGAGGTCATCCGCACGATCATCGAGAACCGGGTCAACTCGACCGGCGTCTCGGAGCCGGTGATCACCGTCCAGGGCAGCGACCGCATCGTCGTCGAGCTGCCCGGCGTCTCCGATCCGAACGCGATCCGCAGCCTCGTCGGTCAGACCGGTCTGCTCGAGTTCGTCCCGCTCGGCACGACCCAGAAGAACAAGGGCGACACGATCGACGAGAAGCAGTTCCCGCCGCTCTTCGCGGGCACCGAGCTATCGTCGGCGACGATCGCGCAGAACCAGACGAGCGGACGGGTCGTCACCTTCCAGCTCAAGGAACAGGGCGCGAAGCTGTTCGCCGATTACACGGCCCAGCACATCGGGCAGTACTTCGCGATCGTGCTCGACCACAAGGTCATCTCCGCGCCCGTGATCAACTCGTCGATCCCCGGCGGCAGCGTCGAGATCTCGCAGAACGGCACGATCGGCGGCTACCCGCTCAAGGAGGCCACGGAGCTCGTCACGGTCCTCCAGTTCGGCTCCCTGCCGTTCCCGATCCAGGAGCTGTCGACCCAGACGATCAGTCCCACGCTCGGCGAGCAGTTCCTCAGCCAGAGCCTCCTCGCCGGACTCGTCGGGATCCTCCTCGTCATGGGCTTCATGCTCATCTACTACCGGCTGCCGGGCGTGATCGCGAGCTTCGCGCTCATCTACTACACGATCGTCGTCCTCGCCATCTTCCGGCTCGTGCCGGTGACACTGACCCTCGCCGGCATCGCCGGGTTCGTCCTCTCGATCGGCATGGCGGTCGACGCCAACATCCTGATCTTCGAGCGGATGAAGGAGGAGATGCGCGTCGGCAAGTCCCTGCCGGCGGCGGTCGAGGCGGGCTTCGGCCGGGCCTGGAACTCGATCCTCGATTCGAACGTGTCGAGCCTGATCACCGCAACGATCCTGTATCTCTTCGGCTCGTCCACGATCCGCGGGTTCGCCCTCGTCCTGATCCTCGGCGTCCTCGTGTCGATGTTCAGCGCGATCGTCGTGACCCGCTCGATCCTTCGTGCCGTGGTCGCCCGACCGTGGTCGCGCAAGGCGGGCCTGTACGGGGTGGACGAGAAGGAGTTCGTGGCCGGCGTTGGGGCGCCCGGCCGGCGCGCCCGGGGAGAGGCTCGCTCGCGTGTTTGACATCATCGGCAAGAAGCGCTGGTTCTTCCTGATCTCGGCCCTGTTCACGATCCCCGGCCTGTTCTTCATCCTTCTGACGCCGCTGACCGGCGGCAAGGAAGGGCTCCAGTTCTCGATCGACTACACCGGCGGCACGACCTGGCAGATCCGGTTCGCCGACCCGGCCGTCAACGCCGACGACGTGGCCGCCGTGTTCCACCAGAACGGCCTGCAGGCGATCGTCGTGAAGCAGGGCAACAAATTCATGGACATCAAGACCGAGGCGATCGGCCTCCTCGCCGCCCCGGCGACGCCGGCCCCGACGGTCGCGCCGTCGGTCAGCCCGAGCGCCAGCGGCGCGTCGAGCGCGCCCTCCGCCTCGTCGAGCGCGGCTCCGCCCTCGGCCGCCCCGTCGGGCTCACCGGCAGCCTCGGTCTCACCCACGGCCCCGGGCTCTGCGGGTCCCTCGGCCGCGCCGAGCCCCTCGACCCCGGCCAGCCCGAGTCCCGTCCCATCGGCATCTGCCGCTCCATCGGCCGGTGCGTCGGAGGCGCCGTCCGGCTCGCCCTCCGCGTCTCCCGCGATCGCGACCGGCAACACGCAGCTCCCGACCGAGGGCAAGGGCGGCGAGATGGTCAAGGCCCTGCAGGATCGGTTCGGTCCGATCGCGGAGCAGGCGTCACTGACGACGATCGGCCCGGTCGTCTCGGCCGACCTCATCAACCAGGCCCTGGTGCTGATCCTCGTCGGATCGCTCGGGATCCTGCTCTGGATCACCTACCGGTTCCAGGACGTGAAGTTCGGGGTCACGGCGCTGGTCGCCCTGGTCCACGACGTGATCGTCGTCGTCGGCATCTTCGCGATGCTCGGGACGATCTTCCGAATCGAGGTCGACGCCCTGTTCGTGACCGCGATGCTGACGGTCATCGGCTTCAGCGTCCACGACACGATCGTCGTCTTCGACCGGATCCGCGAGAACCGGGCGCGGCACGCCGGCGAGCCGTTCGCCGAGATCGTCAACCACTCGATCCTCCAGACCTTCGCGCGCTCGATCATGACGAGCTTCACGGTCGTGCTGACGCTGCTGTCGCTGTACCTGTTCGGCGGCGCGGCGATCCGCAACTTCGTCCTCGCGTTGCTCATCGGGATCATCTCGGGGACGTATTCGTCGATCTTCAACGCGTCGCCGCTGCTCGTCGTCTGGCACGAGTGGGAGGACCGCCGGCTCGGCCGGGCCGGCTCCTCGCGCACGCCGCGGACGCGCCGCGCCGTCTCCTGACCGGCCGGCGGCCGGATCGATGGGGGAGTGCCCGCGTGATGAAGTTGCCGTGCATCGAGCGGTGAGTCGCGGTTGAGCGAGCCGTGGCATCCTGAACGGGTGATCGAACCGCGCTTCGCCTGGCGGGTCGCCGAGACCGTCACCCCGACCGCCGAGCTGGTCGACGCGGGCACCCGACTCGGGCTCGGTGCGCGGGCGATCGGCCTGCTGGCGGGGCGGGGCCTCGCGGGCGCGGATGAGCTCGAGGCGTTCTTCGCCGAGCCGATCGCGGCGCTTCACGACCCGCGCCTGCTGCCCGACGCCTCACTGTTCCTCGCCCGCCTCCGCGCGGCGCGCGCCGGCGGGGAGACGGTCATGGTCTTCGGCGACTTCGACGCGGACGGGCTCACCGGCCTCGCGATCCTCGTGCGCGCCCTTCGCGCGTGGGGGATGGCGCCCGTGCCCTACGTCCCGAGCCGGCTCGACGAGGGGCACGGCCTGTCCGTCAAGGCGATCGACGCGGCCCGGGCGGCCGGCGCGACGCTGATCGTCACGGTCGACTGCGGCTCGACGAGCCTGCCGGAGATCGCCGCGGCGCGGGAGGCAGGCATCGACGTCATCGTCACCGACCACCACCGCCTGCCGCCCGAGCTCCCGGTCGCGCTGGCGATCGTGAACCCGCAGCGGTCCGACAGCCGGTACCCGGAGCGGCGCCTGGCCGGCAGCGGCGTCGCGTTCAAGCTCGCCCAGCTCCTCCTCGCCGACGAGCCGGGCGGGCCGGCCGCCGCCCTCGACCTGTGCGACCTGGCGACGATCGGCAGCATTGCCGACCTCGTCCCGATCCTCGGCGAGACGCGGGCGATCGTGCGACTCGGGCTCGCCCGGATCGCCGCCGGTCCACGACCCGGCATCGCCGCGTTGCTCGCCGCCGCGTCGGTGGATCCAGCCTCGGTCGACGTCGAGACACTGTCGTTCGCCGTGGCCCCACGGATCAATGCGGCCGGCCGGGTCGGGGAGTCCGCGGCGGCCGCAGCACTCCTCATGACCGATGACCGCCAGGAGGCCGACCGCCTCGCGTCCGAGCTGGAGACCGCCAATCGAACGCGGCGCGACATGACGAGTCAGGCGATGAGCGAAGCTCGGGCCGTGATCGCGGCCGTTGCCCCTGCGGCGCCGGCCGACCGCGGCGCGACCGAAACGGAGCCCGAACCGATCGCCGAGCACATCCCGATCCACGTGACGATCGTCCGCGGTCCGTGGCCTGTGGGGATCGTCGGGCTGGTCGCCTCTCGCCTCGTCGAGGACCACGGGCGGCCCGCGATCGTGGGAGCCGAGCTCGGCGACGTCATCCGGGCGTCGTGCCGGAGCGACGGCCGGCTCGACCTCGGCGCGACCCTCGACGCGTGCGGGCCGATCTTCCTGCGCCACGGCGGACACGCCGGCGCCGCGGGGTTCGAGATCGAGGCGGCCCGCTGGCCCGAGTTCGTCGCGATCTTCGACGCGCTGGCGGCCCGGGCCGTGCCCGACGACCCGCGGCTACCGCTCGCGATCGACCTGGCCCTGCCGGCCCTCGACGTCGACTACGCGCTCCACCGCGACCTCCGCCGGCTCGACCCGTGCGGGCAGGGTAACCCGGAGCCGCTCCTGATCGTCGAAGGCCTGACCGTGACACGCGTCCGTGCCGCCAGCGGCGGCCACACCCAGCTCACCCTCCGCCGTCGCCTCGATGTCCTCGACGGGATCGCGTTCGGGCGGCCGGACCTCGCCGAGACCGTCCTCGAGGGCGATCTGGTCGACGTCGTCGCGCGCCTGACGAGCCGGACGTTCGGCGGCTACGAGTCGCTCCAGCTCGACATCCGGGACGTGGCGAGCAGCGGGATCGACGCCGCCCGCTCGGCCGATTCCGCCCGACCGGCGTCTGCCCTCGACGAAGCCGCAACGCCGATCGGCGCCGGCGTCGGGCTGGTCCTCCCGGTGGCCTCGTGACCCGCCGCGGGGCGCCGGCCCGGAAGCGGGCCCCGCGCGATCCGTACGGGATCGGCCCGGTCTCGGGCTACGTCGGGCCAGTGCTCGCGGTCATCGCCCTCGTCCTCATCGGCGCCTTCACCGTGAACCTCTTCAACGGCCAGATCCCGTTCCTCCCGACGGCGGCGACCGGGAACGGCGGTGGCGGCGACGGCACGGCCGGTGGCCCGCCGCCGTCGGCCGCCCCATCGAACGTGATCATCACCGTCCCGAAGACCGTGTTCCCCGGATCGATCCTGTATGCCAAGGCGGGCAACATCTGGATCCAGACCGGGTCGGACGCCCATCAGCTCACGAGCAGCGGCGAAGACTCGATGCCGACGTATTCGGCAGATGGCCAGTTCATCTACTTCATCCGGGTCACCGAGGGGACGGGCAAGTTCCCGACCGGGGGAAGCCTCTCGCAGGGCCGATCGTGGTACGACCTCGATACGCCGGGGCTGTACCGGATGAAGTCGGACGGAACGGGCCCCCAGCGCCTGCTCAACGGCCGCTACATCCAGGGCGGCGGCTCGACGTGGTTCTTCTGGCTCCGCCAGCCCGTCCCGAGCCCGGACGGGAAGACCGTCGCGGTCGTCACGGATGGCCCGAACCCGCTCCAGAGTGACATCGTCCTCCACACGTTCAGCATCGCGTCGAAGAAGCTCACCTCGCTGAACCTGCCGGAATCGCTCCATCTCGGTCACCAGGACCCTGCCTGGCGTCCCGACGGCAAGTACCTGCTCTACGTCAAGAACGGCCGTGAGCTGACCCGTGGCGCCCCGCAGGTCTACCGCTACGAGCCGGCGACGAAGAAGACCCGGGCGCTGACCGGCCCTGGCTATGTCTCGCCGACGTACTCCCCGGATGGCGCGTGGATCGCGGCCACCAATACTGACGCGTTCGGCACGGACATCGCGATCCTCGACCAGGCCGGCAAGGAACTCCTGCGTGTCACCGATGACGGCCACTCCTTCTCGCCGATCTGGTCGCCGGCCGGCGATGCGGTCGCGTTCCTCCACCTCGCGGGCACGATCGTCGACCTCCGGATGGCGAGGCTCGACAACGCGTCGGGACGGTGGGTCGTGACCGAGACGGTCGACCTCACGAAAGTCTCGGCGCTCGACGGGGCGTCGCGTCCGAGCTGGTACATCCCGCCGTCCGACCTTCCGGTTCCGAGCGCGGCTCCCGGCGGCGGTGCCGGCGCCTCCGCAGGAGCGTCGACGGCTCCATGAGCCCGGCGGCCGGTCCGCACGCGGCTGCCGCGCCGAGCGGGTCCGCCGATCGGTCGTATCTGGGCCGGCTGGCCACCCGATCGGCGACAACCGGCACCGTGCTCTGCCTCGGGATCGACCCGGATCCGGACTCCCTGCCGGCCGGCTTCAGCCGTGACCTCCGCGGCGTCGAGGCGTTCGCCCGGCTCCTGCTCGAGGCCGCGGGGCCGATGGCGTCGGCAGTGAAGCCCAACCTCGCCTTCTTCGAGGCCTTCGGGTCGGCCGGGATCGCCGCCCTCGAGCGTCTGAGGGCGGGTGTTCCCACGGACCTGCCGGTCGTCATCGACGCCAAGCGCGGCGATATCGGGACGACCGCCGCCCGCCAGGCTGCGGCCCTGTACGACGGCCTGGGAGCAGACGCGATCACGATCAGCCCGTACCTCGGCGAGGAGGCGATCGCTCCCCTGATCGCGCGACCGGATCGATTCGCGTACGTCCTGTGCCGGACATCCAATCCCGGGGCCGGTGAGCTGCAGGGCCTGGTCGTCGCCGGCGATCCGGCGCTGGGCGCCCCGGCGGAGCCGCTCTGGGCCCGCGTCGCCCGACGCGTCCGGGCTTGGGGACCGGGCGGGACGGTCGGGCTCGTGGTCGGCGCGACCGCACCCGCGGAGCTCGCCGCGATCCGCTCGCTGGCGCCCGGTCTGGCGTTCCTGGTCCCGGGTGTCGGCGCCCAGGGCGGGGACGAGGCCGCGGTCCTTGCCGACGGCCGGGCAACTGCGCCACCGGTCGGGTCGCAAGCCGGTGGCGGGCTCCTCGTCAATGTCTCGCGCGGGATCGCCGGAGCCGCGGGGGGAGCGCCCGGGTCGAGCGCGTCGGGGGATCCCGGCGAGGCGATCGCGGCGGCCGCCCGCGACTGGGCCGCCCGACTGCCCGTGCTACCCTAGCCAGCGCGCGCGCCTCCTCGACGCGCCTCAGTGGATACGAGGTCGAGACCAGCCACCCATGCCGAACATCGGACTCCCGGAGATCATCGTCATCCTGGTCATCGCCCTGATCGTTGTCGGACCGGGTCGCCTGCCGGACGTCGGCGCCGCGCTCGGCAAGAGCATCCGGGAATTCCGCAAGGCGTCGTCGGACATCTCGGACGCGGCTCGGATCGATGCGCCCGGGCAGCCTGCCGCCCCGGCCCAGACGGCCGCGCCGACCCAGACGGCCGCGCCGGCACCGACGCCGGAGCCTTCGGTCCCGACCCCGACGTCCACGACCGTGCCTGCGCCGATCGCGGCGCCGCCCGATCCCGCGGACGACGAGCCGACGAACCTCCCGGCGTAGCCTGATCCGCGCCACCTGATGGCCGACACCGACGCGGTTCGCGGGGCCGGCCTCCCGGATCGCCTGCCCGTCACGCACGCGCCATCGGGTTCCGGTCAGCCGGCCGCCGAGCCCGAGAAGGTGATGACCCTCGTCGATCACCTGACCGAGCTCCGGACGCGGATCGTGCGCTCGATCGTGACCGTGATCGCCGGATCGATCATCGGCTTCGTGATCGCGCCGCAGATCCGGCAGATCCTGGTCGCGCCGCTGCCCGCCAGCGCTCTGCCGCTGCAGGTGCTCGGACCGGGTGACGCCTTCGGGATCCAGCTCCGGATCGCCGTCGTCGTCGGGATCGTCCTCGCGATGCCCGTCCTGCTCTACCAGCTCTGGGCGTTCGTCGCGCCGGGCCTCACGCCGAACGAGCGTCGGGCGCTCCGCCCGTGGATCCCGCTCGCCCTGTTCTTCTTCATCCTCGGCGTGTCGATCGCCTACGCGATCCTGCCGTTCGCGATCGGCTTCCTGCTCGCCTTCACCGACACCGTGATCGTCGCCCATCTCGCGGCCCCGCCGTACTTCGACTTCGTCACGACGATGTTCCTCGCGTTCGGGCTCCTGATGGAATTCCCGATCGTGCTCTATGCGCTCGCCCGGGTCGGGATCCTGAGCTCGGCGCGCTTGCGCTCGTCGCGGCGGATGATCATCCTCGGCATCGCGGTCTTCGCGGCGATCGCGACGCCCGGTGGCGACCTTGTCAGCCCGACGATCCTCGGTGGCACGATGTACATCCTGTTCGAGCTGACGGTGGTGGCGATCCGGCGGAGCGGCCGCTGATGATCCCGGACCGCGATCCGGGCGCGATCGTGGATCCAGGCCCGGCGACCACTGACGTCGCCGATCCGGACGTCGACGCGGACGTCGCGCCCGCCGGCGACCCCGTCGAGGGACAGCACGTCGTCCTCCTGAGCGGGCTGTCGGGCGCCGGCAAGACCGCCGCGGCCAAGCTCTTCGAGGACCTCGGCTACGCCGTCGTGGACAACCTGCCCGGCGAGCTCCTGCCCGAGCTGGCGGAGCTCGTCGCCGACGATCGCGAGCGCTTCCGCAAGGTGGCGATCGTCCTCGACGTCCGCTCGGGCGACGCGCCGATGGCCTTCGGGGCGATGCGCGGCGCCCTCGAGGGACGCGGGATCCGGCCCCAGGTCTTCTTCCTCGAGGCCCGCGACGAGGTGCTGATCCGGCGCTTCTCCGAGACGCGTCACCGCCACCCGCTCGCGGACCAGCGCGGGATCGCCAGCTCGATCGTCGCCGAGCGCCGCCTGCTCGATCCCGTCCGGAGCGAATCGGACGTCGTCATCGACACCAGCGACCTGCCGTTGCGCGAGCTGCGCGAGCGGATCTTCACCAAGCTCGGCGAGGCGGCCGACCCGAGCCGGCTGGCGATCCAGCTGATCAGCTTCGGGTTCAAGTACGGCGTCCCGCTCGAGGCCGACCTGGTGTTCGACGTCCGCTTCATGCAGAACCCGTACTACATCGACGAGCTCCGCCAGCTGTCCGGCCTCACCGCGGAGGTCCGCGCGTTCGTCCTCGGGCAGCCCGTCGCCCAGGAGTTCCTCCGCTACCTCCACGACTTCCTCCGTTTCGCCTTCCCGGCCTACGTCGGCGAGGGCAAGACCCGCCTCACGATCGCCCTCGGCTGCACCGGCGGCTACCACCGATCGATCGCCCTGACCGAGGCGCTCGCGGACTGGCTCCGCGAGCAGGACTTCGGGCCGGTCGCCGTCTTCCACCGCGAGCTGGACCGGACGTGACCGACGACGGCCATCGCGACAGGCGCAGCCCGAAGGCGGACGACGCGGTCCGGGAGGAACCGCTGGTCAGCCGCCGCCTCGATGGCGAGCGGCTCGCCGTGGCGAACCTCCGGCGCTGGCTGACGCCGGGCATCGGGGTCAAGCGCTGGCTCCTCCTGACGTTCGCCGGCCTGCTGATCCTGTCCCTCGGTGCCGCCCACGTCATCCGCCAGGTCACGCGCGACGTCGAGCCCGGCGGTCCGACCGGGACGATCCTCGACGCGGTCACGTTCCAGTTCCTGCCGTACCCGCTGCGCGGGCTGATCGTCGGCATCGTGGGGCTCGCGCTCCTCGGGCTCGGCGCCTACCGGACGATCGGCGCGCTGACGGCGCCGTTCAGGCCGTCGCGGGGCGGAGGTCGCCTCGTGGAGCTGATCTACCAGCGCAAGTCGCTCGCCCGCGGCCCGCGCGTGGTCGTGATCGGCGGCGGCACCGGCCAATCGACGATCCTGCGCGGCCTGAAGGAGCACACGAGCAACCTGACCGCGATCGTCGCGGTCGCCGATGACGGCGGGTCGTCCGGGGTGCTGCGCGAGGAGCTCGGGATCCCTCCCGTCGGCGACATCCGGCGCTGCCTCGCGGCGCTGGCGGACGAGGAGAATCTCGTCGGCGAGGTCCTCGAGCACCGGTTCGCGGGATCCCCGACCGACGCCGCCCCCGAGGGAGGCGGCCCGCTCGGCGGCCATCCGGTCGGCAACATCCTGCTTGCGGCGATGACCCAGCTGGAGGGCGGCGACTTCGAGGAGGGCGTCCGTCGGGCGAACCGCGTCCTCGCCGTCCGCGGCCAGGTCCTGCCCGCCGCGGCGACCCCGTTGATCCTGCACGCTCGGACCCACGACGGTCACGTGATCGACGGCCAGTCGCTGATCACGAAGACGAGCGGGATCGAGCGGGCGTGGGTGACCCCCGCGGACGTGGCCGCCTGCGAGGACGCGCTCGCCGCGATCGCCGACGCGGACCTGATCGTGCTCGGGCCGGGATCGCTGTACACGAGCCTGCTGCCCAGCCTGCTCCTGCCCGAGATCCGCGACGCGGTCGCGGCCTCACCGGCGCTGCGGGTCTATGTCTGCAACGTCGCGACCCAGGACGGCGAGACCGCCGACCTGGACCTGGCCGGCCACGTCGAGGCGCTCGTGGCCCACGCCGGCGCCGGGATCATCGACGTCGTCCTTGCCAACAACCGGCCGGCCGAGCCCGGCGCCCTGCGCGCGCCATCCCAGCCGGTGCGCCTGACGTGGCCGCCAACGCTTGCGACCGCTCCGCGCGTCGTGCTCGACGACGTGGTCGACACCGGCGCGGCGCAGCGCCACGATCCGGACCGGCTCGCTGCCGCCGTCATGAGGATCCTCGACCGGGAAGGGGCCGCCCGGCGGCGCACGTCGTCCTCGCGCACGGCCTGATCGACCATGCCCGCCGCCAGCACCGCGCCACGCCCGAGGGCCGGCCGGCGGTGAGCGG
>Ga0307308_10000628_pt1 | contig 12967 bp, 11 predicted proteins | sample ER_DNA_195_FD_194501 | JGI IMG/M metagenome (GOLD analysis project Ga0307308, IMG submission 194501) | Bulk soil microbial communities from the East River watershed near Crested Butte, Colorado, United States - ER_DNA_195 | ecosystem: Environmental > Terrestrial > Soil > Floodplain | place...
CCAGACCTGTCACAAAGTCAGCCGCAACGAAGAAGGAGGGCTGGATGGATCTACAGCCGCTGGGCGATCGCCTGATCGTCGAGGTCCTCGAGGACGAGGAGACGACGATCAGCGGAATCGTCCTTCCCGACACCGCCAAGGAGAAGCCGCAGCGCGGCCGCGTGCTCGCGGTCGGCCCGGGCGCCCGCAACGACAAGGGCGAGCTGATCCCGATGGAGGTCGCCGAGGGCGACGAGATCATCTTCTCCAAGTACGGTGGCACCGAGATCAAGCTGGGCGCCGACGAGATTCTGGTCCTGCGCGAGTCCGATGTGCTCGCCAAGGTGACCGGCCCGGCTCCCAAGAAGTCCAAGAAGAAGGAGATGGCCGGCAGCGCCGCCTAGGCGCCCGGTCGAAGGAGGTAACTGAATGGCTCACAAGGAGTTGAAGTTCAGTGAGGATGCGCGCCGCTCGCTCGAGCGGGGCGTGAACATCCTCGCCGACGCGGTCAAGGTCACCCTCGGCCCGAAGGGCCGCTACGTCGTGCTCGACAAGAAGTTCGGCGCGCCGACGATCACGAACGACGGCGTCACCATCGCCCGTGAGATCGAGGTCGAGGACGTGTTCGAGAACCAGGGCGCCCAGCTCGTCCGTGAAGTCGCCACGGAGACGAACGACAAGGCGGGCGACGGCACGACCACCGCGACGATCCTCGCTCAGGCGATCGTCCGCGAGGGCCTGAAGAACGTCGCCGCCGGCGCGAACCCGATCGCGCTCAAGCGCGGCATCGAGCACGCCGTCGACGAGGTGACCAACAGCCTCGCGTCGCAGTCCAAGGAGATCTCGGGCAAGGAGGACATCGCCCGGGTCGCGACCATCTCGTCGCGCGAGCGTGAGATCGGCGACCACATCGCCGACGCGATCGACAAGGTCGGCAAGGACGGCGTCGTGAACGTCGAGGAGGGCCAGACGCTTGGCCTCGAACTCGAGTTCACCGAGGGCATGCAGTTCGACAAGGGCTACCTGTCGCCCTACATGGTCACCGACCCGGAGCGCATGGAGGCCGTTCTCGACGAGCCTTACATCCTGGTCGCGAACCAGAAGATCGGCGCGGTCAAGGACATCCTGCCGGTGCTCGAGCAGGTGATCCAGGCGGGTCGCCCGCTGCTGATCGTGGCGGAGGACGTCGAGGGCGAGTCGCTCGCGACGATCGTCGTCAACAAGCTGCGCGGCACCTTCACCGCGGTAGCGGTCAAGGCGCCGGGCTTCGGTGACCGCCGCAAGCGCATGCTCGAGGACATTGCGATCCTCAGCGGCGCTGAGGTGATCACCGAGGAGATGGGCCTCAAGCTCGAGAACACGAAGCTCACGCAGCTCGGCAAGGCCCGCCGTGTCGTCATCGACAAGGACTCGACGACGATTATCGACGGCGCCGGCGACACCGGTGCGATCAAGGCCCGCATCAAGCAGCTGCAGTCCGAGATCGAGAACACGGACTCGGACTTCGATCGCGAGAAGCTCCAGGAGCGCCTCGCGAAGCTCGCGGGCGGCGTTGCCGTGATCAAGGTCGGCGCCTCCACGGAGACCGAGATGAAGGAGAAGAAGCACCGCGTCGAGGACGCGCTCGAGGCGACTCGGGCCGCCCTCGAGGAGGGCATCGTGCCCGGCGGCGGCGTCGCGCTCCTGAACGCCGTCGAGTCGATCAAGCTCGACTCGCTCGACGGTGACGAGCGGACTGGTGCCGCGATCATCCGCCGGGCGGTCGAGGAGCCGCTTCGGCAGCTCGCCGAGAACGCGGGCCTCGAAGGCTCGGTCGTCGTTGGCCGCGTCCGCGATGCCAAAAAGGGCCACGGCCTGAATGTCGACTCCGGCGAGGTCGAGGACCTCGTCGCGAGCGGGATCATCGACCCGACGAAGGTCACGCGCCTGGCGCTGCAGAACGCGGCGTCGATCGCGAAGAACATCCTCACCACCGAGGCGATCGTCGCCGAGCCGCCGGAGAAGAACCCGGTCGGCGCAGGCGGCGGCATGCCCGACATGGGCGGGATGATGTAGGAAACATGGGGGAACCCCTGGTTCCCCCATGCGCCCCCTCCTTGCGGGGCGGCCCCGGTCGGTTCAACGTTTCAGGAGCCGGCCGGGGCTTTCGCACTTCAGGCGAGCGTTGTGTGCCTCCCGCCGGGCAAAGCCCGGCTCCGGCGGCGACTCGTTGCTAGCCCACTTGTTGAACTGCTTTTAGGGGGTCGAGCGTCAGTCAGTCCCTGCCGATCCAGCCCTCGTGCGAAAGCCGCTCGCACTCGCGCCGCTGGTCTTGGTCGCCGTGATCTGGGGCGTCCTGGAAAGCAGCGGCACGGCCGAGCGCTCGCCAACTCCGTCGTATCCCGCCCGCGGGTCGAGCGCATGGGCTCGAGCCGCAACCGATGCCTGTACGTTCATGCAGGACCGCATGAGCCGGCAAGGCCCGGCCTTCTTTGGGCCGATCAACGCCAACAGGCCGCTACCGAAAGTCGCCGCCGCTCGGCGTACGTGGCTCGCGATCCACGAAGACGCCCTGCGCCGCCTTCGTAGCGCGGCCCCTGCGCGGACTCCTGCCCAGCGTCATGCGCTCGTGGTCTACGAGCAGATGCTGGCAGCGATCCGAGCCGTCATCCCGCCTGCTGCGCGTAACGATCGCGCCGCCTACAACCGGGCGAACATTCGCATGGTCCTATCGATCGTGGCCACGCGGAAGGCGTTCGACCGACTCGGTGCGGGCCACATCTGTGACTTCGGGATCTAGGAACGCATCAGGAGACCGGCGGCCAAGGCGCCGGCGGCGACGACGACGCAGCTCACGATCAGGACGGTGTTCAGGCCGCTGACAAAGGCGACGGTGGCTGGATGCACGAGCGCCGGCCTGCCCGCAGCGACCCGGGTGCCGGTCGCGGCGACCGCCGAGGCGAGGTGCTCGCCGCGCGGGCCGATCGACGACACGAGTGAGGCCGAGATGCGGTCCTCGAGGATCGCGCCGAGGGCCGCCACGCCGACAGCGACGCCGGTCAGGCGGCACGCGTTGTTGATCCCCGAGGCCATCCCGGTGCGCGACGGGTCGACGGCGCGCAGCGCCGCCGCGGCGATCGTGGGATTCGCGAACCCGATGCCGATGCCGGCCACGATCAGGCCGGGCAGGAGCGCGGTCCAGCGCGAGCTCGCCGTCAGCCCATGCATCAAGAGCAGCGCGGCCGCGACGAGCACCAGGCCGCCGGTGAGCAGCCAGCGGAGCGACGCGCCCGGCGCGAGCCTGCGCGACACGAGCGGCACGACGAAGACGAAGACCGTCAGCGGCAGGAACCGCAGGCCGGCGCCGAGCGGGGAGTAGCCGAGGATCTCCTGCAGGTAGATCGAGAGGTACGGGAAGAGCGCGAACATCCCCGCTCCGATGGCGAACGTCGCGAGGGAGACGCCGACGAAGGCCGGGCTGCGAAAGAGGGCGAGGTCGAGCATCGGCCGCGCCTGCCGGTGTTCGACGGCCACGAAGACGGCGAGCAGCAGGGCACCGCCGATCAGCGAGCCGAGGATCAACGCGCTGCTCCAGCCTTCGGCGTTGCCCCGCAGCACGCCGAAGACGATCAGGAAGAGCGAGCCCGAGAAGCTCAGCAGGCCCCAGACGTCGGTGGTCGTCGCCTGCGGGTCGCGCGACTCGCCCATCCGCGTCAGCGCGATCCAGAGGGCGAACGCCCCGACCGGCACGTTGACGAAGAAGACCGAGCGCCAGCCGAACGTGTCGGTGAGAATTCCGCCGACGAGCGGGCCGGAGGCAACTGCGACACCGATCGTCGCGCCCCAGACCGCGATCGCGTCGCCGATGTCGGGCCCGCCGTACTCGGCTCCGATCAGCGCAAGCGCCGTGGCGAAGAGGGCCGCACCGCCGACGCCTTGCAGCGCGCGGGCAACGTCGAGGACGGCGATGCTCCAGGCGAGCCCGCAGAGCAGTGAGGAGAGCGTGAAGACGACCACGCCGACCGTGAAGAGCAGTCGGCGGCCGTAGCGGTCGGCGAGCGTCCCGGCGGTCAGAATCAGCGCCGCGAGGGTGAGTGCGTACGCATCGACGACCCACTGCAGCCCGGTCAAGCTCGCGTGCAGGTCGTGCTGGATGTTCGGCAGCGCCACGTTCACGACCGTGATGTCGAGCAGGAGCATGAACGTCGTCGTGCAGACAGCGACGAGCGTCCAACGGCGATCTGCGCCTGCGGGCTCCACCGGCGCGGGATCTTACGCAACGCAAAGGGCCGGCTCAGCGCCGGCCCTTTGCAATGACCCTTGACGACGAAACGGCCCAAGGGCCGTTTCGTACGAGGGGGATGGGGAGGTGGGTCGCCCTAGGTATCGGCCCCTGCGGTGGCGGCTTGAGTCCCCCTTTCGAGTGAACTCGCGTGCCTACACTGAGCGCATGGCCACCGTCGCATCCACGCTGTTTCGGCTCGACCGCGGGTACGTCGCGGTGGAGGGGCCCGAGGCCGCCGAGTTCCTTGAGCGGATGCTGTCGAACGAGGTCGCCTCGCTCGAAGCCGGAGAGGCGCGGCAGGCGCTGCTGCTGACGCCGAAGGGGCGGATCGTCGCGCCACTGCGCGCCGTGCGCGAGTCGGCTGACCGGTTCCTGCTGATCACGGAGGCGGAGCTCGCGGGCGTGGTGGCCGCGGCGCTGACGCGCGCCCGATTCGCCGCCAAGTGCGAGATCGAGGTCAAGTCGTACCGAGGCTATCTCCAGCTCGGTTCGGGCCAAGGGATCGGAAACGACGACTACGGGGTGGAGGCTTACGAGTCTTGGGGCGAGGACAACCGGTCGGCCGCCGCCGCCAGTGAGCTCGAGCCCATGCGGATCGAGGCGGGCACGCCGGTGTGGGGGAAGGAGCTCGACGACTCGGTCCTTCCGGCCGAGGCCGGGCTGGACGAGACGCACATCTCGTTCACGAAGGGCTGCTACCCGGGCCAGGAACCGGTCGCGCGGCTCCACCACCGCGGCCACCCGAACCGCGGCCTCCGAGTGCTCGACATCGACGCGAAGCCGGGCGACGAGCTGGTCTACGAAGGCAAGGTCGTAGGCCGCGTGACGAGCGCGGTTCCCGGCAAGGCGCTTGCCTACGTCCGCCGCGAGGTACCCGAGGAAGCCCGGTTCCGGTCCGGCTAGTCGTTTGCCGAGCTCTGAAGCACGCCTTCGACGACGGCCTCGCTTGCCAGAATTTCGGCGTGCGTCAGCTCCTGGCCTGAGACTTCGGTCAGGCATCGCTCCAGCCAGGCCTTGAGCGCGTCGGCGATCTTCGCGCGCAGCGCCTCGATGTCGGGCTCGTCGGCGGGCAGGGCGTCGTTCTCGATCTCGACGCGAACCAGATGCAGCGTCACCCAGGCGTCGGTGCCGATCTCGAAGCGCTGCTCGGACGAGATCGATAGGCGCGACACGAGCGGCAGCACGGCATGACTCAGCCGCTCGAGCTCGCGGCGCGAGGCCCCGCGGCCGGTGAAGATGCCGAAGTTGATCGTGAACTCGAGAGCCGGCGCGGACCGCGTCTCCCAGGTGATGACGGGCTCGGGGTCGACCGTCACGGGTTCATGATGCACGCAAGTGGCGATTTTCAACCGTCTCGGAGGAGCATCGAAAGGAGTCCAGCCGATTCGCGGCCATGACGATTTCTTTCGAGGAGCTCACCAAGAACCGTCGTGAGCCGCATCCGCCCATGTCGGCTGCGGCGGCGGAGCCATGATGAGACCACGGCTAGACTGGCCTCGAAGCGCCCGTAGCTCAGGGGATAGAGCGCTGCCCTGCGGAGGCAGAGGTCGCAAGTTCGAATCTTGCCGGGCGCATCCTCGTTCTCCTTGCAGGCCGATACCTTTCTCGGTACAAGAATTCCGGTTCAACAGGAGGGTCCAAACGCGGTATCGACTCGCAGGACTTGTGGTGGTGGCAGGGATCGCCACGGGCACAGCGCTTGCGGCTGCGACGCCAGTCACGCCGCCACCAGGCGCCGTCGTCACCACCTCACACCCGTTGTTCAGCTGGACACTTCCACCGAACGAGCAATCGGACGCGATCTACATCGCCGACAAGCCCGACACGACGCCGGAAGGTAAGTTCTACGACGAGAACGTGGTTGACCTCGACGTCTTCACGGGCGACGAGCGCCAGTGGTCACCGTCCTCGCCGCTCTATGCCGGAGCGTACTGGTGGCTCGTCTGGTCGCACGACACAGGCACCTACGAGAGTTACTACAGCGCGCCAGCCGCCTTCACGATTCCTGCGGCTCTAACCCTCCTCCCGGTTAAGACGCATCGTTACCTGACCTTGCACTGGCTTGACGTAACAGTGCGCTTGAACGCGAACGTTCACGTGCTGACCGCGAAGGTGCGGCTTCTCCGGCATCGCAAGCCCCTCTGGGCACGATCGGAGAGTGAGGACAATCTCATCGGTTCGCCAGGGTCGACCACCTTCACCTGGTATCGACCCAAGCGCATCAAGGAGGGGACGCGCCTGACTCTGGAAGTGTCGCTTCTCGCCACTGGTGCGAAGAAGAAGCGCGCCGTCGTCGTTCGCGCGCCTTAGCGTCGGCGGCGGCTCAGAGGTTCGGGTAGCCCGGGACTCCGACGCCCTTTTGCACCGGCTGCACGCTCAGGAAGATCGGGCCTGCCTTCGAACAGGCGCGGAAGCTGAAGGGAACCCCGGCCGAGGTCGTCTCGTCCGGCGGGATCACCCTCAGGCCGAACGCGGTGACCGGGGCGCATTGGGAGCGCGAGAAGTTGGCGGCGTCGGTGATCTTCAGGACGGTGTGCGCGGTCTCGCCCGCGAGCAGCGTGACCGTGTGCTCGGGGACCGAGTGGTTCCGCTGCGCCGGCGAGCCGAGCTGGTGGCCGGCGAACGCGGAGACGCCGGGGAAGCCGAATAGGTGGCAGGGGCGGCTCGAGATGTTCGTGAGCTCGAGCGGGTAGAAGGTCGAACCTGCGGTGGCGCCCCCCTCGCCGAGGCCGATCCAGACCGCCAGGGCCGACGTCCCGCAGCGCGCCGTTGAGGCGACAGCGCTCGGGGCCGTCGCGGTCCCCGTTTCTGCTGAGGTCGAGCCTGAAGCAGCGCGCGTCGGGACGCTCGTCACCGGCGCGGCCTTGTGGCCGTTGCCGCAGCCGGCGAGGGCGACAGCGCCCAGAGTCATGAGCAGGAGCTTCATTCGGGTAGATGGTCGGTTGGTCCGCTTCACAGCCGGTTCGGTCCCGGTATAGGACGGCAGCCGGGTGAGTCCTCTATGCTGTGTCCGTCCCGCTAGGAAAGGAGGTTCGACGATGACTGAGTCCTTCCGCCGCCGAGCCTCCGCTTGCGCGCGCTAGTCGCGTCCGCTCCTGAGGCTCGAACCCGCGCCCGATAGGGCGCTTTTTTCGTTCCCGAACCGAAGGAGATGCTTTGAAGCTGCAAGACCTCGGCTGGGACGCCTTCTTCGCGGACGCGTTCCAGCCCTACGAAGGTGACAACCTGATCCCGGCGCGCGTCGCGGCGCGCCACCACGGGCCGTGCGAGCTGCTGACCGAGCTCGGACGGCTCGGCGGCATCCCCGCAGGCAAGCTCGGCGACGACGAGCTGCCGGCGGTGGGCGACTGGGTCGCGGTGCGGCCGCTCGACGGCGAGCGCAAGGCGGTGATCGAGGCCGTCCTGCCGCGCCGTTCGTCCTTCTCGCGCAAGGAGGCGTGGAAGCGGACGACGGAGCAGATCGTGGCCGCGAACGTCGACACGGTCTTCCTCGTGACCGCGTTCGGCGGTGACCTCAACCCGCGCCGGTTGGAGCGGTACCTGACCGCGGCCTGGGACAGCGGCTCGACTCCGGTGATCGTCGCGAACAAGCTCGACCTCGCCGTCGACCCGGTCGCCGAGCTGGCCGCGGTCGAGGCGGTCGCGCTCGGCGTGCCTGTGCTGGCGGTAAGCGCGTCGAGCGGCGAGGGCATGGACGAGCTCGAGGCACACCTCGCCCCCGGACGGACGATCGCGCTGCTCGGCTCGTCCGGCGTCGGAAAGTCGACCCTCGTCAACCGGCTCGCCGGTCGCGAGGTGCTCGTCACCGCCGAGATCGGCGCCGACGGGCGCGGGCGGCACACGACCACCCATCGCGAGCTCGTCCCGCTTCCGTCCGGCGCGCTGTTGATCGACACGCCCGGCATGCGGGAGCTTCAGCTCTGGGCGGACGAGGCCGTGCTCGACAGCACCTTCGCGGAGATCGCGGAGTTCGCTGCCGAGTGCCGCTTCTCGGACTGCTCCCACGAGCAGGAGCCGGGCTGCGCCATCAAGCAGGCGCTCGCGGACGGATCGCTGCCCAAGGAGCGTTTCGCGAGCTACCGCAAGCTGCAGCGCGAGATCCGGGCGCTCGAGATCCGCAAGGACGCGCGCCTGCAGTCCGAGGCACGCAAGGAGTACCGGCGACGAGCGAGGAGGATGCGCAACAGTTCGTTCTAGTGACCATCGCGCTCCAGGTGCTGATCAGCGGGCTCGCGGCCGGCGGGGTCTACGGGCTCTTCGCCGCCGGGCACTCGCTCATCTACCGGCTGACGGGGATCGTGAACTTCGCGTTCGGCGACCTGGTGGGGCTCGGCATCTTCGCGACGCTGCTCGTGCTCGCGGGGACAAGCCCGGTCACCCAGGCCGGGGCGCACGAGCGGCGCTTCCTCCTCGCTCTCGTCGTCGGGCTCGCCTGCTGCGTCGGCGCGAGCGCCGCGACCTACTTCGGGCTGGTGCAGCCCTACCTCGGGCGCGGCTCGACCATCGGCTGGGTCGCCGGCACGGTGGCGGTCGCCTTTGCGATCCGGGCGGCGATCGGCGCGGTCTTCCAGCGCTCGAGCTACGTCTTTCCCGACCCGCTGCCCTTCCACCGGGTCGGCAGGGCGGGCTTCGTCGGGATCGGAGGCGCGCAGGTCCAGGCGCGGGCGTTCTTCGTGATCGGGCTGGCGCTGGCGCTGGCGCTCGGGTCGGCCTGGCTGCTGGAGCGCACGCGCTTCGGCAGGGCGCTGCGCGCGGTCGCCGACGACGGTGAGGGCGCGCGGATCGTCGGCGTGCCGGTCGACCTCTTCGTCGGGCTCGCGTTCGGGCTCGTCGGCGCGCTCGCGATGCTGGCGGCGATCGCGGCCGCTCCGGGAGAGGCGGTCAGCTCGAACACCGGCACGCTGCTCGGGCTCAAGGGCCTGGTGGCCGCGCTCGCCGTCCGCTTCGGGCCGCCGCTGTACGCGTTCGTCGCCGGACTGGTGCTCGGCGTTGTCGAGGCCGCGATCGCGAACGTGCACCTCGGCGGCTGGCAGCTCGGGCCGGCCTACCGCGAGGTGCTGCCGTTGCTCTTCGTGCTGCTGTTCATCTCGGTCTGGCCCTCGCGCGAGGCGCTCGAGGAACGCGAGTGACGGCCGCGGCGCTCGCGCGCACCACCGGCGCAGAGCTGCGCCGCGCCGCCGGAGAGGCCCGCGGCGCCTGGAGCCCGGCCGCCTGGGTCGCAGCGGTGGCGCTCGCGATCGGGCTGCTCGTCCCGTTCCTGGGACTCGGCCTGCGGATGGACGCGCTCGCGAGCACGGTTTACCTGGCGGTGGCCGCGACCGGCCTCGGACTGACGGTCGGCGCGGCCGGCCTGCCTTCCCTCGGCGCCGGAGCCTTCGTTGCGATCGGGGCCTTCACCTCGGCGCTGCTGATGGCGCGCGCCGGCTGGCCGCTCGAGCCGGCTGCCCTCTGCGGCGCGCTCGCGGCGCTGGCCGCCGGGCTCATCTCGGGCGGGGTGGTTCGGCTCCGCCCCGCCTTCGTAGCGGTCAGCACCTGGCTGCTCGCCTGGCTCGTCTGGCTGTTCCTGTTCGCGTTCCCATCGGTCTCCGGCGGGTCGCAGGGGCTGATCGTCCCGGAGCGCACCCTGCTCGGGCTGTCGGCGACCCCGACGGTCCACTACGAGGCGGCGCTCGTCCTGCTGGTCCTCTCGCTGCTCGCGATCGCGGCGGTGAGGCGCGGGGCGTTCGGGCTCGAGCTCTCCGCTCTGCGGCAGCACCCGCCGCTGGCGACCTCGCTCGGCGTCCCGCTCGCGCGCCGGCGCCTCGGCGCCTTCGCGGCCTCCGCGGCCATCGCCGGACTTGCCGGAGGGCTCTCGGTGCAGCTCGCCGCGGTCGCCGACCCGGCCGCCTACGACCCGTTCCTGTCGTTCAAGCTGCTCGTGGCCGTGCTCCTCGGCGGCGCGGCTGCGACGCTCGGGCCCGCTGTCGGTGTCGCCGCCCTCGGCCTGATCGGCCTCGTCTCCGACCCGCTCGCGCGGCTGCTTCAGCTGCCGCTCGAGCGCTTCGACACCGCGGTCGCGGCCTTCCTGCTGCTGTTCGTGCTTGCCCTCGGCGGTGACGGGATCATCCCGTGGCTCTCACCCTGGCTCCCCCGCTTCCGGCGCACTCGGCCCCCGGTAACGCCGAGGCAGGGTGGCAGGTCGGGGACGAGGGCGGCGCTCAAGGTGGAGGGGCTGACGAAAGCCTTCGGCGGGGTGGTGGCGCTGGACGGGCTCTCGCTCGAGCTGGCCCCCGGCGAGACGGCGGCGCTCGTCGGGCCGAACGGCTCCGGCAAGACGACCGCGCTGCGCCTGATCTCCGGCGCGATGCAGCCCGACGGCGGCCGCGTGCTGTTTGGCGGGCGCGACCTGACCGAGGCGCCGACGCGAGAGCGGGTCCGGCTCGGTGTCGCGCGCACCCTCCAGACGACCTCTGCCTTCACGGAGCTGACCGCGCTGGAGGACGTGCTCGTCGGCCGCAGCGTGCGGCGCCGCTACGGCGGCGGGATCCGGACCGCGCTCGCGACCCCGCGGGCCCGCGCCGAGGAACCGGTCGCGAGGGCCGCCGCGCTGAACGCGCTTGCCCTCGTCGGGCTCGAGCAGCAGGCGGACGTGCCCATCCCCGAGCTGACGAGCTCTCAGCGGCGCCTGGTCGGCCTCGCCTCCGCCCTGGCCACCGAGCCGCACGTCCTGCTCGTCGACGAGCCGGCCGCGGGAGTCGGCGCCGAGGAGCTCGAGCCGCTCGCGCGGGTGCTCGCCGAGATCGGCCGGCAGGGCGTCGCAGTCCTGCTCGTCGAGCACAACCTCCGCCTGGTCCGGATGGCCGCCGAGCGGATGATCGTGCTCGCCGCGGGCGAGGTCGTCGCCGAGGGAACGGTGGCCGAGGTCGGCGAGAGCGAGCTCGTTCGCCAGGCGTACCTCGGCGCCCAGCGCCTGTAACCTGCCGCGCGTGCGCCGGTCAGCCGCCTTGCTCGCCGGCTTCGCGCTGATCGCTGTGCTGGCCGGCGGCTGCGGCAAGAAGTCAGCCGCACCCGGAGGAAAGGTCGTCATCGCAGTCGACGTGCCGGTGACGGGCAGCCCGTACATCGCCGAGACGATCAAGCACGGCGTTCAGCTCGCGGCCTCCAACGTGTCCGGCACGAGCGGCGGCGTGCTGATCGGGCAGAAGAGCTACAAGCTCGAGGTCAAGCTCTACGACAACCACGGCTCCGCACGCCAGGCGGTCGAGGACGCCCGCAGCGCGCTTGGAGCAGGCGCGGTCGCGATCGTCACGGACGGCACCGGCGTCGATGCGACCTGGCAGCTCGCGCAGCAGAAGGGCGTCTCGATCGGCATCGGCTACGACGGGGCCAGCGGGCTCGTCGACCCGGCCGGCCGGCCGAACGTCTTCCGGATCGCGCCGACGAACCACGGGATCGCCTTCCGCTACGCGGAGTACCTGATCCCCAAGGGACTGAAGATCGGGTTGCTCCACGACGACAGCGCTTACGGGCAGGAGGGCGCCACCGACCTCGACCGCGCCTTCTCGGAGAACCCGCGCTCGGTGGCGCTACGGATGACGGTCCCCGCAGGCGCAGCCGACCTCTCCGCGCAGATCCTGCGCGCCAAGCGCTCGGGCGCGACCGCGCTGCTGGTCTGGGCGCAGCCGTCGACGATCGCCGCCGTGCTGACGGCCGCCCGCAGCATCGGCTGGAACGTGCCGGTCTACACGCCGCCGACCGGCTCCGACCCATACATCCGCCAGCGGCTCGCCGACCGCCCATCGTGGGTCGACGGCCTGACCTTCGCGTCGAGCCGTCTGACCGCCGAGGTGGGCACGACGCCGTTCGAGAACTTCCAGTCGCAGTACGAGGCGGCGTACGGCGTCGACAAGGTGGGCGTCAAGACCGCGTCCGGCAAGGAGGTCGTGCAGCCGCCGGAGTTCGCGATGTACTCCTACGACTTCGTCAATCTGCTCGCCGCGGCCCTGACGAAAGCCGGCTCCACCGACCCGCGCAAGGTGCAGGCGGCCCTGAACCAGGTGACGACGATTGGCGCCAACGGCGACGAGCGCGGCTTCAACCAGCACAACCACGAGGGGGTCGTGGACGACGACGTCTACTTCGCGCGCTTCCACGACATGACCTACGCCCCTGTGAAGGACGATCCGCTGTCCAGTACGCTCCCCGCGATTCCGCAGACTCGCTGAGGAGGGCGCATGCGGTGCCACGGGGTGGTTCTCGGCAGCGCGGTCGCGCTGGGCGTCTCTGCACTGGCCGTCTCTACATTGGCCGTCACGGCGGGCGCCGCCGCGCAGCCTCCGAGCCAGCAGGTCGTCCTGCCGGGCCCGGTCCCGTATCCGACCGACAACCCGCCCCTGCTCGGGAGGACACCGCTGCCGCCGGGCTACCTCGGGCCGCTCCTGCACATCGCGAGCACGGACCGCGTGTTCGTCGGCGTCGGTCCCGGCGGGCGGCCCGTGCGGGAGGTCGCCCACCAGCGCCTGCTCGTCCGCGGCAAGGGCGACTACCAGCTCGCGATCAGCGCGCCGGTCGAGGACGTGAGCGCCGCGGCGAGCTCGGACTCGGAGCCGGGGCTGAGGGCCGATCAGGTGCTCTGGGCGGGCTTCTCGCCGGGCCGGAAGGTCCTCGCGGCGGACGTGACGCTGCGGCCGCGGGCGGCCGGGAAGTACCTACCGGTCCATCTGCGCCTGGGGCGGAACGGCGACC
>Ga0307308_10000631_pt1 | contig 12938 bp, 14 predicted proteins | sample ER_DNA_195_FD_194501 | JGI IMG/M metagenome (GOLD analysis project Ga0307308, IMG submission 194501) | Bulk soil microbial communities from the East River watershed near Crested Butte, Colorado, United States - ER_DNA_195 | ecosystem: Environmental > Terrestrial > Soil > Floodplain | place...
GAGCTGATGGTGACGACTAACGCGAGCACGCCGGAGCGTTTGAGATCGCGCATGCGGGATCCTCCCGCCCCTTGCGTCCCTTCCCCATCGACGCTCGGACGGATCGCACGCTCACTCGACGACGCGCGCCCCGACGCCAGCGCCGCTTCCCTCCCTCAACTCGGTGAGCGGCTAATCCAGCCAGGCTCCATCAACTCAACGTGCGTTCATGAGGGAGGTGTTACCGCCGGGAGATAAGAAGGTGGAGTCAGAAGACTAAGAACGCGAGGTCAGGTGACTGAAGTACCGAGTCGCGTCCGCGCGAGCGTGTCGCGATCGCGAGAGGTTGTCGTCTGGCGCGCCCGTCGATGACAAAAGCGTTTTCTGAATTTGCGTGCCGAAGTGATTGTTTCTCGCGTGTGGAAGCGATAGAATGCATGTTCTATGGCAGTACCCGACACCAGAAAATGTGCGCGCTGTGGGATTGAAAAGCCCATCGATGACTTCGGCTTCAAATACCGCGAACGGGGTGTCCGCCAGTCTTGGTGCAAGCCGTGCTACGCCGAGTACAAGCGCCTTTGGTACTTACGAAACCGGGACGAGCATCTTGCTCACGTAAAGGAGATGCGGGCTATCAGTTCGGAAGAAAACCAGCGCCGCATGTGGCAATACCTGGCATCTCATCCGTGCGTTGATTGCGGCGAGCGCGATCCGGTCGTCCTTCAGTTCGACCACCTTCGCGACAAGAGATGTGACGTCTCCGGCATGGCTCGGGGCGGATTCATCTGGGAAACGATCTTCGCGGAGATCGCGAAGTGTGAGGTTCGTTGCGCCAACTGCCATATGGTCAAGACGGCCAGGGCACTTGGTATCTGGGAACGAAAGCACATGACGCTGCACATGCCCTCGATCTGGGAAACCGACCGTACTCATAATTGCCGGTACGGGCCGTTAGCTCAGCTGGATAGAGCACCCGCCTTCTAAGCGGGAGCGCGCGAGTCCGAATCTCGCACGGCCCGCAGCCAGCGTCCTCTCGTGTTATCTATTCGCCGATGCTTCGCCAACTCGACCACGTCGTTTTCGTCGCGCGCGATCTTCAAGCGGCGATCGATGACCATCGCCGCCGCGGTTTCACGGTGACGCCGGGCGGCGAACATGCCGATCATGTGACCCACAACGCTCTGATCCCCTTCGCGGACGGAACCTATCTCGAGCTGGTCGCGTTCCACGATCTCAGCCGATCGCTCACGCACCGGTGGTGGAAGATCGCGGCGGATGGCGGCGGATTCGCGGACTTCGCGCTTCTCTCCGACGACCTCAACGCCGACACGGCTGCGCTGGCCGACCTCGTGAAGAATCCGCCGAAAGAGGGCGGTCGCATCAGGCCGGACGGAGTCGAGCTCAAGTGGCGCACGGCGTCGCTCAAGCCGCCTCTGCCATTCGTCATCGAGGACATCACGGCGCGCGAGCTGCGCGTGCCGGGCGGCGCCGCGGCCGACCATGCCAACGGCGCAAAAGGCATCGCGTCGGTCGTCGTCGGCGCGGTCGACATTGGCGACGCGGAATGGCGCTACGCGGCATTGCGCGAGCGGGGCGCGCCGAAGGTTGACATCCGCAAGTCCGAGCGAGAGGGACTCCTGGACGTGAGGTTTCGGAGCGACTAGCGCGCGGAGTGGATCGGCCGGCCGGCCGCCGAGAGCGCCGCCTCGCGGAAGGTCTCGGAAAGCGTGGGGTGCGCGTGGATCGTCGCGATCACGTCTTCGACCGTCGCCTCCAAACGCATCGCGAGCGTCGCTTCGGCGATTAGCTCGCTCGCTTGCGGGCCGACGATGTGCACGCCGACGATCCGCTGATCCTTTCCGGCGGTGACGATCTTCGTGAGCCCGTCCGCCTCGCCGAGCGCGAGCGCGCGACCGGAGCTTCGGAAGTTGTAGCGAGCGACTTTCATGTCCGCGCCGAACTTCTCTTTCGCTTGCGCTTCCGTCAAACCGACCTGCGCGATCTCCGGATGCGTGTAGACGACGTTCGGCGTGACGTCGTAGTCCATCGCCGCGTCCTCGCCAAGGATGGTGTCGACCGCGACCTCGCCCTGGGTCGACGCGACGTGCGCGAGCTTCGGCGCACGCTGGTCGCCGATACAGTCGCCGATCGCCCACACGCCAGGGATGTTCGTCCGCATCCGGTCGTCGACCGTGAGGCCGAGACGGTTGGTGATGAGGCCGGCCTGCTCGACGCCCGAAAGGTTCGCGACCCGACCGGCGCCGAGGAGCACGTGCTCGCCTTCGAACGACTCCTGCTTCCCGTCGATCTCGGCGCTCACCGTGACGACCGGGCCCGTGCGCTTCACCTCGGTGACCTTCGCATTGACTCGCACTTTGACGCCGCGCTGCTCGAGCGCGCGCACCAGAAGACGCACGACTTCGGGATCCGCATACGCGATCGGCTGCGGGAGCATCTCGAGCACGGTGACCTGGCTTCCGATCTCCGAGAAGAAGGTGCCGAGCTCCAGCCCGATAGCGCCTCCGCCTATCACGATGAGACGCTTCGGGATCTCGGTCAGCGCGAGAGCGCCAACATTGTCGAGCGGCTTCGCTTCAGCGAGTCCTTTGATCGGAGGCGTCCCGACCTTCGAGCCCGTCGCGACGATCAGCGCTTTGGCGTCGATGGTTTGATCGCCGACCCGAAGTTGGGTCGGCGACACGAAGGTTCCCTCGCCTTTGATGAGATCGGCCTTTCGGCCTTTCAGGAGTGCCTCGACACCGGACACGAGCTGAGCAACGACACGGTCCTTGCGCGCCACGGCCTTCGGCAGCTCGAACCGCGCGCCCTCGACGTGGATGCCGTGGTCCTCGCCGTGCGTCGTGAGCCAGTACGCGTGGCTCGAGTCGAGGAGCGCCTTCGATGGAATGCAGCCGACCGTGACGCATATTCCGCCGACGCGATCGCGCTCGACCAGGGCGACCTTCGCGCCCTTCACCGCCGCGTGGAGCGCCGCGACGTATCCGCCGGGACCCCCGCCGAGTATCGCGATGTCGTACGTGGCCACTATAAAAAGAGCCTAGGGTCTTCCGACGCGTCTCGCTCCAACGGATGGTCGAAATATCCGTACTTAGCGCGATACCAGAGATACAGCGGCAGGAACGAGAGCCCGAGACGTTCGTACTGCGCGACGTGCCGCAGCTCGTGACGCCAAACCGCAGGCGTGGGTTCGAAGCTCGCGACAATCACATGGCCGAACGTGATCGCGCCGAAACCGCGTCGGGTCAGAACGAGGTTCGCGAGACCACGATCGCTCACGTACAGAAAGCAACCGTCGCGGCGCCGCGGACGAGCGAACGAGAGCAGGCCGAAGAGGTGCCCGATCGGATCGGCGTGATGCGCGACGAGGTTCCGACCGAGGGTCAGGGGATGGACGCGACCACGTCGTCGACGGCTGCGAGGATCCGCTCGCGGTTGGTCAGAGACGAATCGAAATGCAGGGTGATGCGCCGTTCTCTGCGGTCGGCCTCGACCGACGCGACCCCCTCGATCTGCCTGCAGCCGGCGATGATGTGTTCGGCGCAGCTTTGACAGATGAGCTCCAAAACATTGACGGTGACCTCATCGTTCGCGCTCGCCACGAGCGTCACCGGCGGGAGATCCCGTGCGGCCGTCTTCGAGACCGGCGCACCGCAGGCCCCGAGAAAAAGCGCGCCCGCGAGGAATATGCAAAGGCCCGGACGCACGGTCACATTGTGCGCCCGGGCCTTGCGTCACCGCGGGTGTGCTAGTTAGCGGTCGACCCGCTCGTCGTGAAGGCCTTCTTTGACGTCGCCGAGGCCCTCCTTGAGCTTGCCCTTGGCCTGATCGACCTTGCCGCCGATCTCGGTCGACTTGTCGCCGCCGAGCTTGCCAACCTCTTCCTTGACCTTGCCTTTTCCTTGGTCCCACTTGCCTTCGATCTTGTCGTCCATTCGTTTTCCTCCTTGGATGCCACGGTTCGTGGACCGACCCGAATACGGGCAAATGCGGTGCCATGGCCGCGATGCGCGCAACCGCGCGGTGTCGAGGGCGTCACGGGGACGTATCGGCGCGATTTGACGCCTGCCTGCCCGCCACTATCGTCCCGCGAGTGATCGCCATGGACACCGACCGTCTTACGGCGAGCCTGCCCAAGGGGTATCGCGCGCGCCCGTTCGAAGAGCGCGACCGCGAGCCGTGGATCGCCGAACGCAACACCTGGTACGGGCCGATGGAGCAGGGCAGCGCCGAAGAGTGGCGAATCTGGGAGCGGATGTCCCCTGACGATTCGCTGCTTCGATTCGTCGTCGAGGACGAGTCGGGCCGCATCGCGGCGATGGCCAACCTCAGCAATGGCGGCGCATTTCCGCATCCCGATGGAGCGCAGAGTGGCGGGGTGTCGGTCGCGCGTGCGGATCGCGCCAAGGGAATCGGAAGCGCGTTGCTCGCTGTGGTCATCGACGAAGCGGTGCGGCGCAAGGCCCCGCGATTCCTGGCAGGAGCGAGCGACGCGCACCCTGACGCGTTGGAGTGGGCGGCGAAACGTGGCTTCCGCGAAATTGGTCGGCGCATCGAGTCGTTCGTCGAGCTCGCGACCTTCGACCCCGCACCGTTTGGTACTCGTGTCGATGAGGTCCGGCGCTCGGGCATCGTGCTTCGGACGATCGACGAGATCATCGATGGCCGCGACGGTGAGAGCCGGGAGCGCTTCATCCGAGAGCTCCACACCGCGGAGAAGCCGATGTGGGAGGACGTCCCGTGGGCGACGCCAACCCCGCACTGGCCGTTCGAGCGTTTCCGTCAGATGGCCTTCGAGAGCGGTCAGATGATCGCCGACGCGTCGGTGATCGCGTACGACGGCGACACCATCGCCGCCCTGACCACCACCGGAAAGCGCGAATCGCGCGACGGCTATACCTGGATGACCGGGGTCGGGCGGGATTATCGCGGCCGAGGCCTGGCGATCGCGATCAAAGTCGAAGCGCTCTTGCGAGCGAGGGCAAAGGGTCTGCGGGCCATGCTCACGACGAACGACGAGCCGAACAGGGCCATGCGCCAGATCAACGCGAAGCTCGGATATCAGACGCTGCCGGCGCACGTGCAGCTCGAGAAGCCGCTCTTGCACTGAAACGCGAGCGGCTGCGAATTCGGTCTAGCCTGTTGGCTCGTGACTGATCCGGACGTCGCCAATCCACTCGGTGCCCTGCTCCTCCTCGGCGCGACAGTCTTTCTCCTCGCCGGCATGTACGTGGTCTGCTACACGTTCTTCATGGCAAGCTGGGAAGGCTGGGAGTCGTGGAACCAGCGCACCGGCCTCGACGCTGAGGTTGTCGAAGAGGAACGCCTGCGGAAGCGCGGTCTGAAATAAGAAGAGGGAGGCCCGAGCCTCCCTCTCATTAGTGCGCGTGAGTCTCCTATTCGGCGGGAGTCGCCTCGGTCACCATGCCGGGCTGTTCGCCACCCACCTCTGACCAGATCTTCGCCCCACGTGGCTCGCGCAGGAAGAGCGTGCCAATGACGACCGTCATCAGCGCGACGATGATCGTGTACGCGAGACCGATGTAGATGTTGCCGTTGGGATCGTTGCTCGGGTTGAACTGACGCAGGCTGATGGTGCTGTTGATGGGAAGTGCCATGAAGTTCCTCAAGAACGGAACGTAGAGGTTGCTCCCCTCGGGGTAGGTCGCCCCGACGAGTCCCGTGAAGAGGAGCGGCAGCAGTCCGCCGAACCAGCCGTTCCCGAAGTGATACGGGATCGAGAGCGAGGTGTAGCGAACCTTCGCGCGGAAGTACTCCACGAGGAAGGCCGCGATCGGTCCGTAGACCATCGTCACGTAGATGACCTGGATCCATACCAACGCGGTCATGATCAGGAAGTCGGGGTTCGCGCCGGTGATCAGGCCGGCCGGGTTGGTGATGACGTGCGCGTGATCGTGCATGAGGTTGTAGATGGGCACGTACGTGACGGCCGCGATGAAGCAGCCCGCGAGGATGATGATCTTGCGACCGATCTTGTCCGAAAGCCACCCGAACACCAGGAAGAACGGCGTACCGAGGGCGACCGCCCACAGCATGATCGGGTACGCCTGCGTGAAGGTCAGCTTGAGGTAGAGCGTCATGAAGTTGAGCGCCTGAAATTGCCCCTGGTACCAGACGACACCCTGGCCAGCGGTGAGCCCGAGCAGCACGAGAAGGATGACGCCGACCTTGCGGCCACCGAACGATTCACTCGCCCAGTTCCCTGCCCCGGTGACGGCGTGCCCCGCATCCTTGAGGCGTGCGAACAGAGGAGTCTCGCGGAGTCGGAGTCGGATGTAGAGCGCAAACGCGACGAGGATCGCGGAGATCAGGAAGGGATACCGCCAGCCGCCGGTCAGCCCGATGCCCGTGAGAACGGGAATCGAGGCGTTCGTCGTGAAGTCCGTCGCGCTCATCGAGTTGCGGAAGAACAGGATGATCGCGAGCGCGAGGAAGAACCCGACGGTCGCGGTCGTCTGGATCCACGCCGTGTACAGACCCCGCTTGTTGTCGGGCGCGTGCTCCGCGACGTAGATCGCCGCGCCGCCGTACTCGCCTCCGAGGGCTAAGCCCTGGAGGAGACGCAACGCCACGAGGATGACGGGCGCGAGATAGCCGATCTGGGCGTACGTCGGAAGAACGCCGACCAGCACGGTGGCGAGACCCATGACCGTGATCGTGACCAAGAACGTGTACTTGCGACCGATGATGTCTCCGAGCGCCCCGAAGAAGACCGCACCGAACGGGCGCACGAGGAAGCCGGCCGCGTAGGTCGCGAACGCCGATAGAAGCGACGCAGTGTCGTTGCCACTTGGGAAAAAGATCGGTGCGAAGAACCCTGCCAGAGTCGCGTAGAGATAGAAGTCGTACCACTCGATGACGGTGCCTGCCGACGAAGCGGAGATGACGAACGGCAGACCATACGCGCGCCTCGTCGTGGCGACCGCCGTGGCTGTTCGCGTTGCCAAGTTGTCCCCCTCCATATGACGACGCGTTTCAAAGAGCCAGATGATCGGTTCAAGAAATGGTCGCTTGCCTGGCCGTCACCTCCCCACCAATGCCCCAATGCGAGCGCGATTAAGGCGCATATCTACGTCTTTCCTTCCGCATCGTCAATTCTCGTTTCCGCCCAGCGGACACGGAGATCTTCGAGGCTGCCCGGCGAGCGGCCGAGGGAGTTGCCCGCAGAATCGTCGTGATGCGCGCTCGCTGGGCATTCGCGGTGACGGTCGTCGTCATTTCGGGATGCGCGACAGCGGCCCCGCCGCCGTCCGCGACCACCCCGCCCCCGCGCCAGCAGCAGGAGGCCGACGCCTGGGCCGAGGTGCGCTCGAATCTGCCGGCAGTACCGCTCATCGTGCCGACATGGTTGCCCCCGTCACTTGACCGAACTCGCGTCGAGGTGCGCGGCATGGGGCACGGTCCCAACCCGGCAGATCCGATCTACCGGGTCGCGTACGTCGCGCCTTCTGGCGGCACCGTCCTCTTCGCGCTTGGCCCCGCCTCGGATGTTCCTGGGTCTGCGATCGGTACCCGCGTCCGCAACAGTCCCGCTGTCCTCTCGTTCTCAAGCAGCCTTTGGTCGGAACCCGCAAAGCCGGCGCCGCGACAGATTCGCTGGGCAGAGGATCGTTATGTGCTCTCGATCGGCTCCGCGAACTTCAGCGGTGAGGATCTCCTCCACATTGCGTGGTCACTCGACCAGACAGGCGTCCCGGCGCCGAAGAATCCGTACACGCGCGTCAAGCCTGGAGTGTGCGCAGTGCGCGGCGCCGCGCCGGACGACACCGTGAAGCACCTCCTGAGCTTCGTCGGCGGAGCCGACCCGGATGCGGTGATGGACTGCTTTTCTCTCGAGCTACTCGGCGCCCAGCCGGGGTACCGCGGTTGGGCTGATCTTCCGCGCGCGAGCGACGTAGACCTGCGGTCGACGGCGCCGCTTGCCGGTCGCGTCGTCATCGGTGCTGGGTGGTCGTTCGCGAGCGATCCGGGCGGTGCATGGGGACCGCAGGCGTTTCAATTCTTCACGTTGGGACTCGAAGATGGCAGCTGGCGCGTCTACGAAACGGGCACCGCGGCGTACGCACCGCCACCCTGATCAACGTCGCACGCCGGAACGACCGGGGCTAGTCGTCCTTTCCCGAAGCCGAGGCCGTGCGGATCGACTCCACAACGCCTGAATCCGCCAGCGTCGTGGTGTCGCCGAGCGGCACCCCGTTCGCGATATCTCTGAGCAGTCTCCGCATGATCTTTCCGGAGCGGGTCTTTGGCAGCTCTGGAGTGAACATGATCGTTTTGGGGCGCGCGATCGAGCCGATCGCTTTCACGACGTGCTCGCGAAGCTCCTTGGAGAGCTCCTCGCTTCCCTCGTTCCCGCCACGCAGCGACACGAACGCGAAGATCGCCTGTCCGGTGATCGGGTCTTCTCGGCCGATCACCGCGGCCTCGGCCACCTTTGGATGCGACACGAGGGCCGACTCCACCTCGGTCGTCGAGATGCGGTGCCCGGAGATCTTCATGACGTCGTCGACGCGGCCCATGAGCCAGAGGTAGCCGTCCTTGTCGCGGCGCGCGCCGTCTCCGGCGAAGTACTTCCCGGGATAACGGCTCCAGTACGTCTCGCGGTAGCGCTTGTCGTCTTTGTAGATGCCGCGCAGCATCGCCGGCCACGGGCGCGACAGCACGAGGTACCCGGCGCCGCCGAGCGGCACCGATTTCCCGTCCTCGTCCACAACGTCGGCTGCGACGCCGGGAAAGGGGAACGTGGCGCTGCCGGGTTTGGTCGTCGTCAGACCGGGCAGAGGTGTGATGAGGATCATCCCCGTCTCGGTCATCCACCACGTGTCGACGATGGGACACCGCCCGCCGCCGATCGTCTCCTGGTACCAGAGCCACGCTTCGGGATTGATCGGCTCGCCGACCGACCCGAGGAGACGCAACGACGACATGTCGTGCTTGCCCGGGTACTCCGCGCCCCACTTCATGAACGTGCGGATCGCGGTGGGTGCGCAGTAGAGGATCGAGACCTTGTACTTCTCGATGATGGACCACCAGCGATCCTTGTCCGGGAAGTCGGGCGTGCCCTCGTACATCACGCCGGTCGTTCCGTTCGCGAGCGGGGCGAAGACGATGTAGCTGTGGCCGGTGACCCAGCCGATGTCGGCCGCACACCAGTACACGTCGTTGTCCTTCACATCGAAGATCAGCTTGTGGGTCGTCGCTACGCCGGCGAGATAACCGGCCGACGTGTGCACGATGCCCTTCGGCTTCGCCGTCGTCCCCGATGTGTAGAGCAGATAGAGCATGTGCTCGCTGTCGAGCGACTCGGCAGGGCACTCGGGCTTCTGACGGTCAACGATCTCGTGCCACCAGACGTCACGCCCGTCGGTCCACGGCACGTCCTGCTTCGTGCGTCGAACGACGAGCACCTTCTCGACGCCCTTGGTTAGCGCGATCGCCTCGTCGGCGTTCTTCTTGAGAGGGACCACGCCGCCCTTGCGATAGCCGCCGTCCGCCGTGATCAGTACCTTCGCCTCGGAGTCGTTGATGCGACCGGAGAGCGCCTCAGCGGAGAATCCACCGAAGACCACGGTGAACGGCGCGCCGATCCGGGCGCAGGCGAGCATCGCCGCGGGAAGCTCCGGGATCATCGGCATGTAGATGGCGACCCGGTCGCCCTTCTTGACGCCGAGCTCCTTGAGGGCGTTTGCGGCGCGGGAGGTCATCTCGAGAAGGTCCTGGTAGGTGATGGCTCGGGCATCGCCCGGCTCACCCTCCCAGTAGTAGGCGACCTTCGAGCCCTTTCCCGCCTTCACGTGGCGATCGAGGCAGTTCTCCGAAACGTTGAGCTCACCGCCGAGGAACCACCTGGCGTACGGGGGCTCCCACTCGAGCACCTTCCTGAACGGTTTGCGCCAGGCGAGCGTTTTCGCCTGCTCGGCCCAGAAGCCCTCTAGGTCTTTCTCGGCCCGCAGGTAGATGCCGGGATCCTTCGCGTTCGCCTGCGCCGCGAACTCTTTCGGCGGCGGGAACGTCCGATCCTCGCGGGCGAAGGTCTCGAGCGCGGTCGACGATCTGGCTTCCGTGGCCAAGAGATGGCCTCCCCTACAGGGCGCTCGGCCGGCCCCGGTCGAGCGCCTCGAGATGTGCTCGGTAGTGCTCTGGCAGCATGAGGAGCCAACCAAAACAATTCAAATCGCCGTAGTACGGGTGCCGTGCGGTGGCCGTCGCGTTGGGCTCGGCAGGGAACTCGGCAACGAGACGAGCGGCCGTCGCCAGGGCCTTCCCGGCCAGGGTCTCGATACCCGCCCTCGTCACTGCGGACGCGGCCGGCCGGGGCTGGCCGGTGGGGCCCGGCTCCTCTCCGCTGGCCAGGCGCAGGCCGATTACGGAGACGCCACGCTCGACGATCAGGAGGTGGGTCGCCACCTGACCGAGCCCCCAGTCGTCGTCCGACCCCCTCGAGAGCTCCGTATCCGACGCCCGGGCGACCCTGGCGAGGAGCCGCTCGCGCTCCGCGGCGGTCCCCCCGGTCAGCAGGCGGATCGTCTCCCGGAGCCATTCGGGCCTGTCCGGCGGGTCATCGACGACCCGAAGGGTCACCGTCGCATCATGCGCTCTCGTGCGTTCGTGCAGAATGCGGCGCGAACCAATCAGGCCAAGGGCCGCACTACTGGAGGAATACGTGGCTGGGATCTCAAAATCGGAGACCCTGAACCGGTTGTCCGAGAAGACCGGGCTGACCAAGAAGCAGGTGGGGCAGTTCCTCGATGAACTCGCCGCACTCGCGTACAAAGAAGCCCGGAGCGGCTTCACCATCCCGGGCGTCGGCAAGCTCGTGATCGTCGACCGAAAGGCTCGCATGGGGCGAAACCCCGCGACCGGTCAGCCGATCTCGATTCCCGCGAAGCGCGTGCTCAAGTTCCGGATCGCCAAGCAGGCGAAGGACTCGGTGCTCGCGAAGCGCGGCAAATAGCAACAGCGCCGCTGTCCTAGCACTCATTCGAGCGAGGTTCGCCGCCCGCGGGAGGGCGGCGGGCCTCGCTCTCGTTTCCGTGTGACGATGTTCTGATGCGACGCATCGCGGTGATCGGAAACGGGGGCGGCGGCAAGTCCACCCTCGCGCGCGCCCTCGGCAAACACCTCGGCATTCCGGTCCACGAGGTGGACGAGGTGCAATGGCAGCCGGGTTGGCGGCGGGCGCCGCTCGACGAGGTCGCGCCAATCCTCGAAGGCTGGGCGGCGAATGATTCGTGGATCATCGACGGGTTCGGGCCGTGGCCGGTGATCGATCGGCGGATGGGTCGTGCAGACACGATCGTCTATGTGGACCTTCCGTTCCGCACGCACCTCTGGTGGGCCGCGAGACGACAGGTGGTCTCGCTGATCCGCGGACGGGCCTGGGCGGGACAGACATCGCCTCCGCCATCGCTCCTGCTTCTTCGAACCCTTCGCCGCGTGCATGCGATGCGATCGGATCTGCTCGAGCTCGTCACGAAGAGCGGCCGCGCCACGAAGCTCGTACATCTTCGGTCGCCGCGCGAGATCGCCCGCTGGCTCGGCGAGGTCACGCGGCCGACCGCGGAGGTGGCCGACTGATGCCGGGTCCGAACGTGCCCTTCCCGCCGATGGAGGCGCTCCTCGTCGAGAAGCTCCCGGAGGGCGCGCGCTGGCAGTACGAGCCGAAGTGGGATGGATTCCGCGGAGTACTCGAGAACGATGGCGGCGAGCTCGCCCTCTGGAGTCGAAACGAGCGGCCGCTGCTTCGCTACTTCCCGGAGCTGCGCAAGCTCGGTGATCTCATGCCGCCCCACTCCGCCCTCGACGGAGAGATCGTCATCGAGCTCGACGGCAAGCTCGAGTTCGACGCGATGCAGAACCGCCTGCATCCCGCGGAGTCGCGGATCCGAAAACTCTCTGCCGAGACGCCGGCGCGCTACATCGTGTTCGACATCCTTCTCTGGAACGGCGAGCCGATTCACCAGCGCCCGCTCGCGGAGCGCCGCCAGGAGCTCGAGCGTCTTGCGAAGGGCTTTTCGCTTTCGCCGATCTCGAAGGATCCGAAGCTGGCGCAACAGTGGCTCGAGCGGCTCGAGATGATCGGGCTCGACGGCGTGATCGCGAAGCGCGTCGACCTTCCGTACAAACCCGGCGCGCGCGACGCCGTCTCGAAGGTGAAACACCACCGCACCTGCGACTGCGTGATCGTCGGGTACCGCACCAGCGGGGAGAAAATCGCGAGCCTCCTTCTCGGCCTCTTCCGCGAGGACGGCACCCTGGATTTCGTCGGTCACACCTCAGGCATCGCGGGTCCGCTGCAGGCGCAGCTGCAGAAGATGCTCCCGCCGCTCCTCAAAGAGGATCAGCACATCGAACGGGAATGGGGCCGCACGCCCGAGGGCGGATCGCGCTGGTCGCAGGGGAAAGACCTTCCGTGGCACGAGATCCGTCCGGAGATCGTGTGCGAAGTCCGATTCGACAAGATGGAGCAGGAGCGGTTCCGCCATGGCACGCGTTTTCTGCGGTTCCGCCCGGATAAGGATCCAAAGCAATGCACGTGGGAGCAGGTGAAGCCCACGCCAAAGCCCGGAGATCCACGCCTGGACGATCTCCTCCGGGGAAATCTCGGCTAGGTCGACTGCGGCCGCAGCGACCGCTGGCGGAGGGCTGGAACCGTCGACGCGATCCCGAGAACGAGGGCAATCGCGATCACGAGAAGCGAGCCGGCGGCGTCGGGCTTGACCGTCATCAGGAACACGACACCGATCGCAATGGCGGCACGCGTCCGCACCGACGCGAGGAACAGCGGGGCCTGAAGGTGCGCGCGCAGATCGTCGGCGATGGATCCCTGGCCCTCACTCGCGGCCGCGAGGAGCCGGGAAAGCCGGACGCCGCTCACCGCCCCGAGCACCGCGATAACCAGAAGCGACAAGAAGCCAATC
>Ga0307308_10000632_pt1 | contig 12929 bp, 9 predicted proteins | sample ER_DNA_195_FD_194501 | JGI IMG/M metagenome (GOLD analysis project Ga0307308, IMG submission 194501) | Bulk soil microbial communities from the East River watershed near Crested Butte, Colorado, United States - ER_DNA_195 | ecosystem: Environmental > Terrestrial > Soil > Floodplain | place: USA...
CAGTGGGCGCGATAGCCCCACACCGGCGCGGTGAGATTGACCGTGAGCGTCACCTCATCTCGCTCGGGCTGCGCCCAGCTCAGCCGTGCCACGAGAGAGTCGCGCCCATATCGCATCCAATCGACGTCTCCCCCCGCACTGTAGAGCCGCAGGGTGAGGCTGTTCTCGGTTTCGAGGACCTGAAACGGCACTCGCTGGCTGAGGGGGATCCGGAGCGTCACTCGATCGCCCCCAGGCGTCAGCGTTACCGCGCCTACAATCGCGTGCGGGGCGGGCACGCCGGCCGGGAGCGGCTGCGCGTCCGCCACCGGCACCCACGCCTCGGCCTCAGGCGAGAGGCGGATACGCACGTCGTCATTGATCCGGCCGGTGACCGCTCCACGTGTGCCGGTCGGGAAGAACCAGTGGTAGGTGCCACCAGGAACCGCCCGGCCAATGGTGACGCTGTCGGTGGTTCCGGTACCGGCGGTGTCGTCGTCGAACTCGGTGACAATCGGAAGGGTGTCGAGGAGGGCCAGTTGCAGCGGCCAGCGAATGCGAACCGTGTCGCCGTCCCGGGCGGCCTCGAGCACTGACCAGGAGCCCTCGGGCGCGACCAGCTCGTCATACGGGGCGGGACACCGTCTACCGGTTACGCAATGGAGCGCCACACGGGCCAGCACCCGAACCAGCGACGCCGACGGTCCGTGCAGCACCGGGCCGGGATCGGGCCCCATCTCCCGGCCGCGGACGACACCGACGTATCGCACTTCATTAGGCGTGCGAAGCTTGGTGGTGTCCCGCTCGAACGCGCGCGTGGCTGGGAGCAGTTCCTCCGGCTGCCTCTGCGGCAGCAGGCGGACGATCTCCCCGCTGGGAAGATGCAGCCGCACTACAGAGCCTTCGGCAGCACGGGCCGACAGGGTGAGGTACTCAGCCGGTGGGAGCCACACCTGTCCTCGGGGCGAGAGCGCCATCGAGTCGATCCAAGCACTGCCCTTCGCGATCACGCCCGGGAAGTACCGGAGATCCCGTCGCACCGGATAGACCAGGATCGATGAGTCCCCCTCCAGATGCGCCTCGATGCGAAACCGCATCAGGGTGTCAGACGGGAACGGAACCCAGGCGAGCCATGCCCCATTTGGCCACACGCGCACCGGGGTGCCGTTGATGGTCAACCGGACGTCGTTGTTCGCCACGTTGCCGAAGAGAAAGCTCGAATCGCGTACTCGAACGAGATCGGTGAGCGCCGGATAGACCACCGTCAGGCCAATCGGATCGGACACTCTGGGCGCCGCCGGAAGCTCCGCCCGGCTCAGGGACAAACGCGAGCGAACTGCAACCGATGAACCCGCGGTTGTGGTGGAGGGCGCCGTGTGGGACTGGCGTGAGCAGTCCAGAGCGATGACGGCAAGCGCCAGCGCCATCCCCCAGAATCGTCTGACGAGCATAGTTGCAAGGTACATAGTGGCTAGGACTTACGCCAAGACCACGTTGACGCTCCCAACCCTGCTCTCTAGATTCGTCAGACCTCGAACCTCGTTGGATCGGCGGACGGGACTCGGTGTGACTCATCGCTGGAGGTGTTACATCTGCCCGAGGAGCGCGTGAGCAGCGGTTCGGTACGAGTCTCCGTCTTCGGCAAGACCGACCTGGGCCGCGCCCGCGATCACAACGAGGACACGTTCCTGGTGGCCGATCTGAGCACGGGGAACGCCAGCCTGCAGGCCGCAGTGCGCAGTCACGAAGTTGGCCCTCGCGGCTCGCTCTTCATGGTCGCCGACGGCATGGGCGGAGCGGCTGCCGGCGAGTTGGCCAGCGCCATGGCCGCCGACCTCATCTATCGCCATATGATCACGGCCTGGGCCGGCGATTCGACCCAGAATGCCGCCCGCTTCGCGTACCGGATGAAGGAAGCGGTCGAGCTCGCCAACGCGCGGATCTACTCCTACGCCAAGGAGCATCCCGAGGTCCGGGGTATGGGAACGACCGTGACTGCGGCGGGTGTCTACGAGAGCGATCTGTATGTGACCCAAATCGGCGATAGCCGGGCGTACCTCGTGCGGGGGTCGGAGGCCATCCAGCTTACCAAGGATCAGAGCCTCATGCAGCGCCTGGTCGATGCCGGCGAGCTCACTGAAGACGAAGCCGAGCAGAGCGAGCGACGCAATATCATCCTCCAGGCCCTGGGGCCCGATCCAAGGGTCAAGGTCGATCTCACCCACCAGTCCCTTCGGCGCGGCGATACGCTGATCGTGTGCTCGGATGGACTCTCCGGGTTGGTTCGGAGGGAGGAATTTGCCGAGCTCGCTCGGGAGCACGCCGATCTGCCCGCCCTCTGTTCCGCACTGATCGATCTTGCCAACGGACGGGGTGGTCCGGATAACATCACGGTGGTGACGGCCCGATTCGAGGGTGCAGGCTTGCCGGAAGCGGACGAGGCGGACGGTGTTGGCTATAGCACCTACCAACTTCCGCCGGACACGGCCGAGCCTGACGCGAATACCACGACAGAGGTGGAGTCGCTCCAGCCGCGCACCTCCAACTCGTCCTCTACGCTCGAGCACCTCCGCAGCCTCGGGCTTATCGTGGTGATTCTCGGCGTGCTCATGCTCCTGCTTAAAGTGTGGCGCTGAGCGTTGGCCACACCCCAGAGCCGGGTTGAGGAGCCAGCTTTCTCCTCGCCGCTCAAGGCTCGCCTCGCCTGGATCGCGGCCCTCGCGTTTGCCTCCGGATTTCCTTTTGGCCTCGTCAATGAAACCGTCCCGATCTATTTCCGCACGCACGGCGTCGGACTGGTCGAGATCGGACAGCTGAACAAGCTGAGCCTGCCCTGGAGCATCAAGTGGCTGTGGGCTCCGCTGGTGGATCGCCACGGCACGAGGCGTCAGTGGATTGCTGCCTGCCTGGCCGGGCTTGCCGCACTCACCTTTGCGCTAGGCCGCCTGGAGCCTGGTGAGCTCGGGACGGGGCTCTGGATAATCCTCCTGCTGATCGTCCTGCTGTCGGCAACCCAGGATGTGGCGATCGACGCCTACACCATCCAGTCGACCACCACTCGCGAGCTGGGGGTGGCGAATTCGGTGCGCATCACCCTGTACCGCGTCGCGATGCTTACTGCAGGTGGGCTGTTGGTCTGGCTGGCAGGACGGATCGGATGGTCGGAGAGCTTTTCCGTGGGGTCTGTGGTGCTCGCCGCGCTCGCCCTATGCGCCTTCCTAGTGCCGGCAGTGGATCGTGCGTCGGGACGGGCGGAAAGCCTGGGGGAACCGCTCAGGGAACTCTTTTCCCGGCCCGGCATCGCGACCGTGATCGTCTTCGCTCTCATCTTTAAGCTCGACATCGCCGCGCTGGAGCCGATGATGCGGCCCTTCTGGGTGGACCGAGGCCTCTCGCTGGCGGAAATTGGAGCGGTGGTCGCGTCTGGCCGTTTGATCGCCACCATTGCCGGGGCGGCCGCAGGCGGTGTGTTCACCACCCGCTACGGGATCTTCACCGGCCTCTGGGTGCTCGGCCTGATCCAGGCGTTCTCGGCGCTGGTGTATTGGGCGACTGCCACGTTCGCGTCCTCCAATTCGCTCGTGGTCCTCGCCGCCTATTTCGAGAGCTTCGCGGCCGGTCTCGGCACCTCCGCCTATCTGGCGTTTCTCATGTCGATCTGTGAGAAGCGATACGCGGCCACGCAGTTCGCCGTGCTCTCCGCCCTTCTAGCCGTGACTCGCTACATCACCGGCGAATACTCGGGTGGGCTGGCCGAGCGGCTCGGTTACGCCAACTACTTCCTGGCAACGTTCTTCCTCGGCCTCCCGGCGTTCCTGCTCATCCCGCGCCTGCGCCATGCCTCGCGCACCGCCCGAGCCTCGGCCTAGCCGAGCCTCCCGCGCAGCCACCGGGCGACTGCCTCCTGCATCAGCCGTTGGCGATGCCAAGCCAGCAGCACCGGTGTCCGGCTCGGCAGATCGGCCAGCAGGCGGGGGTGCCCGAACAGCACGATCAGATCGGCACCCGACCCGTGATGGGAGAGTGCCTCACGAGTCCCAGCCCCAAACCCGGATCGACCTTTCCAGGCCCGGGGCTCGATAAACACCATCACGACCCTCGAGCCGCCAGTGTAGCGGCCGATCAGCTCGGGACCCAGCGCCCGTTGGGCGTAGTCGCTCGGGCCCGGCGGGTAGGGACCACCGACGTCGTCATCCACCACGATCAGGTCGAGCGGCCCGGTGAGTGACGGTGGCGTCCCTCGAGCCATTCCCCCCTTCAGCAGAGCATCCGCCAGCGCCTCCGCCGATTCGAATGGCCCCCGGGTAACGGGAGGCGTCGCTGCCGTCGCGACGGCGAGGGCTCGGTCGTAGCGCCGCTGTGACTCCTCCAGCCGCGCCTCGGAGAGCGCTCCGCTCGAGAGTGCGGCCTGCAACGCATCTCGCACGCGGCGCGGATCATTGGGATACAAGAGCAGGTCAGCACCCGCCTGGATCGCCTCGACCGCGGCATCGGACTCCCGGCGGCCGAGCAGAGCGCCGTCCATGATCAGGGCGTCCGTCACCACCAGCCCATCGAACCTGGAGCGCAGTTCCCCCAAGAGGGCGCGGGACAGCGTAGCGGGCAGCCCTGAGTCATCGAGACTGGGGTACGCCACATGTGCGGTCATGATCGAGGCGACACCGCTTTCGATCGCAACGGTGAACGGAAGCAGGTCGGAGGCGCGAAGTGTGGCGGCCGATGCTTCCACGACCGGAAGTGTGATATGGGAATCCACGGTGGTCCTGCCGTGACCGGGATAGTGCTTGGCGCAGGCAAGTGCCCCGGCCGCCTGGCAGCCTTCCACCCATTGCCTCACGTGGGTGGCCACCTCGTTGGCGTCCGCACCGAAGGCCCGCGTCTGCACGATGGGATTGTCAGCCAGCACATCGAGGTCGGCCACCGGAGCGAAGACCCAGTTGATCCCTACCGCCCGGGCTTCCTGGGCGGTAACGGCGGCGGCCCATCGGACCACTGCAGGGTCGCCGAGTGAGGCGAGCGCCATGGGAGGCGGGAACTCGGTGAGCCCCCCGATCTGCTGGCCGGCACCTCGCTCCAGGTCCGAGGCAAGCAACAGCGGGCGGCCGGCCCTGCGCAGGAGATCGGCGGTGAGCCGTCGAACGCTTTCGACGGTTCCACCGAAGATGATGAACCCCCCAACACCGATCTCGAGTGCATCGGCGATGCGGCTCGCCTCATGAGCGAAGCCGCTCAGGGCATCGGACCGGAGCGCAGGGAGGATCAGTCGGGCGGGGTTCACCGGGGCATCGCGAGCATCATGCGGGAGTCACCGCGCCCAGCACGCGGGGTCCACCGGCCCCAGTTGCGGCAGGAACATTGCCCGGTTGACCATGGAGGGTGAGATATCCGAGGAGCGCAAAGGCCACCGCCTCCTTGGCATCGCCAGTGAAGAACAGATCGTCGAAGAGGCGGAGCGGATGACCGCCCCGCGAGGCGAGGTGCCGCTCGAGCGCTGCCATCAGTCCCGGATGATGGCATCCTCCCCCCGAGGCGACGACCTCGACTCCCGCTGGGGTCCAGCGTCCGACGGCATCCGCCACGCTGCGTGCGGTGAGCTCGACGGCTGTCGCCACCGCGTCAGGCCCGGGCAGCCGCTGGTAGAGCGCCTTGGCATAGCCGTCGCCGAAACGCTCCCGGCCCGTGCTCTTGGGAGGCTCGGCCGCGAAGAACGGATCGGCCAGCAGTGCGGTGAGCACGTCTTCGCTCGGCCTGCCCTGTGCGGCGATTTTGCCATCCCGATCGTACGACTGTCGCTGATCCACCAGCCGGGCGGTCGCATCGATCAGTGCAACCCCGGGTCCGGTGTCAAAGGCGAGCACACCGACCTCCTGGGCTCGTCGCTCCACGTACGTGAGATTCGCCATGCCGCCGATGTTGAGCAGGATCCGGGGCGCGTCAGCCGCGGCGAAGAGGAGTACATCGGCCATGGGCACGAGCGGAGCGCCCTGCCCACCGGCGGCGACATCGCGCGCCCGGAAGCCGCTCACCACGCGTACGCCGAACCGCTCGGCCAGAACGGCCGGCTCGCCCAACTGCCACGTCACCAGCGGCGGTTCGTGCCAGATAGTCTGCCCGGGGAACGCGATCAGTGACAGTTCCGATGCAGGCACACCACCCTGAACCAGGACGGCCTGCACCGCTTCCGCCGCCCATTCGGCGACACGCACGTGCAGCCGCGCCAATTCGCCGGCAGTGGCTCCGTTCAGCGCGCCCCGGATCTGGGCTCGTTCCTCATCGGTGTATGGCCGGGTAACGAAGTCGAGGAGCGTGGCATGAGTAGGACCGTCCAGGCGGACCAGTGCCGCATCCATGCCATCGAGCGAGGTGCCGGACATGAGCCCAACAGCCAGGGTGGGACGCTCGGTCATTTCGTTCGCACCGGAGGTGGGTCTCCAACGATGGAACGCAATCGGCCGGCGTGCTCGGCGAGGAGTTGCTCGGCTTCATCCTTGGCCACTCCACGGCGCGCCATGACGATCGCGGTCTTGACGCTGCCCTCGGCAGCATCGATGACGCGCCGGGCCGCGCCGCGATCGAGGCCGGTGGTCTCCATCACGATACGTTGGCTCCGGTCGATCAACTTGTCATTCCAGGCACGAAGGTCCACCATGAGGTTGCCGTAGATCTTGCCCAGCCGAATCATGGCACCTGTTGTCAGCGTGTTGAGCACGAGCTTGGTGGCGGTGCCGGCCTTCATTCTGGTGGATCCGGTGACGATCTCCGGCCCCACCAGCACCGTAATGCAGACGTCGCATGTTCCGGCAAGCTCGCGAGGTGGCTCGGAGCAGGAGACCAGCGCCGTCCGGGCGCCGCGAGACTGCGCCCGGGTGAGCGCGGCCTGGACGAACGGAGTGGTGCCGCTCGCGGCAATGCCTACGACCACGTCGTCCGCTCCAACCTGGAGCGAGTCCATCGCTTCCTTGGCAGCATTCACGTCGTCCTCGGCTCCCTCCACCGAGCGTACCAGTGCCGGAGGCCCGCCGGCGATCACGCCCACCACCATCTCCGGAGGAGAGCCGAACGTCGGAGGGCATTCGGTGGCATCGAGCACACCGAGCCGGCCGCTGGTGCCGGCCCCAACATAGATCAGCCTGCCGCCGGCCCGGAACGCCACCTCTATCAGCTCGATGGCGCGCGCGATCTCCAGCCGGGCCTTGGCGACTGCCGCCGGCACGCCGGCATCTTCGGCACCGATGAGATCGACGATCTCCAGCGCGGAAGCGGTATCGATAGTGGAGCTACGAGGGTTGCGCCGTTCGGTCAGGCGCGGGTCGAGGTAGTCGTCAGCCACGCAAACCGGAGGATAGAAGTATCCAAGCGTCAGCCTCGGGCTAAATTAGAGGCCGTGCGAGGTTCCTAGCAACTCCAAGGAGTTCCTGTGCGCATACGTCCCGTCAGTTCTCTGGTGGCCCTGCTCGTGTTGTTGCCCGGCTGCGCCCGGCGCGAGTCGCCCGGCATCTCCCCTATTCCGGGAACCGCGCGGACCTGGCCGTACCTGGGCAAGGCGCGGGTAACCAACGCGGCCAAGGCCATGGTCGTCTCGGGCAGTCCGATTGCAAGCGACGTGGGCCGGGAGATCCTACAACAGGGCGGCAACGCGGTAGATGCGGCAGTGGCCCTGGGCTTCGCCTTGGCAGTGGTTCACCCTGAAGCCGGGAATATCGGCGGCGGCGGGTTCATGATCATTCGTCTACACGATGGCGGCGTTCAGGCGCTGGACTATCGCGAGATGGCACCGGCCGGCGCCAGTCGTGACATGTATCGTGCCGCTGGTGAGGATGCGAGCGTGACGGGCCATCTCTCGGTCGGGGTGCCCGGGGCAGTCGCGGGATTGGCCGAGGCCCACCGCCGCTTTGGGCGTTTGCCCTTCGCCAGCGTGATCGGGCCGGCCATCCGGCTCGCGAATGAAGGCTTCGTGGTGGACGAGTACCGCAGCTCCTCGATCGGCGAGGATAGTGCGCGGCTGGTCCTCTTCCCCGCATCACGCGCGACCTTCCTGCCAAATGGCCGGCCGCCGATCCCTGGAACGACGTTCAACCAGCCCGAGCTCGGCGCCACGCTCGAGGCAATCCGGGACAATGGCCCTGCCGGATTCTACGGCGGCTGGGTCGCAGACCTTATCGTCGCCGAGATGAAGCGAGGACAGGGCATCATCACCCACCAGGATCTCGCGTCGTACCGCGCCATCTGGCGGAGTCCGGTGGAGATCAGGTATCGGGGCTATACCATCTACTCGATGCCACCAGCCTCGTCCGGCGGTGTGACGATGGGAGAGATTCTGAACATCATGGAGGCCTTTGGGCCGCTGCCCCCCTTCGGCTCCGCCACGCTGATGCACCGCGAAGCCGAGGCAATGCGGCGGGCTTTCACCGACCGGAACACATACCTGGGCGATCCGGGCTTCGTGCATAACCCGGTCGACCGGTTGCTCTCCAAGACGTACGCAGCCGAGCTGCAGAAGCAGATCGGGGAGAAGGCCTCGGTCACGCCCACCTTCGACCCCGCTGCGCCGGGAGGGTCGTCCACCACGCACTACTCGGTCGTCGATGCCGACGGGAACGCAGTCAGCTGCACGACCACGCTCAACAACAGCTATGGTAGCGCGGTGACCGTGACCGGTGCGGGCTTCCTGCTCAACGACGAGATGGACGACTTTGCGACTTCACCGGGCGAGCCGAACATGTACGGCCTGGTTCAGGGTGAGGCCAACGCGATCGCACCCGGCAAGCGGATGCTCTCGGCCATGACCCCGAGCATCGTGCTCGACCTCGGAAAGGAGCTGTACCTTGTCGTCGGAACGCCCGGCGGCCCCCGGATCATTACGATGGTGTACCACGTCCTCTCCAACGTGATCGATCACCGCATGACATTGCCCGATGCAGTCGTGGCGCCACGGATGCACCACCAGGGGCTGCCCGATACCCTCCGGGTCGAGGCCGACGGCTTTCTGCCCGCGTCGCTGGACAGTCTGCGCGCTCGAGGCCATGGGGTCGCGGCCCGGGGCCACTGGGGGGATGTCGAAGCGATCATCAGGACCCCCACCGGGTGGCAAGGGGTGAGCGATCCTCGAGGGGGAGGAGGGGGAGCGGGGTATTAAAACAACAGCGTGAGCGGGACAAGGAAGAGTGTAAGTTTTTTCTTCCCGCTCACGCTGTTTCCTGTTACGACTTGAACGGCTGCTCCAGTACCAGAACGATGGTGGTGCCCTCCGGCAGGACCACATCGCGATCCTTGGTTTCAACGGCGCGCTGGGCGCCAACCGCGCCTCCCAATACGCCGCCGATGATCGCGCCCTTGGTGCTGCCTCCCAACACCCGACCCACCACGGCACCGACCGCCGCTCCGGCAGCCGGCTTCGCGATGTCACCCGCGCCGGTCTTCCGTCCTTGCAGATGGGTTCCGACACTATCGATCCTGGCGGAGAGCGGATAGGACGTGCCGTTGACCATGATCGAGGTCGGCTGAAGGGTCAGGGTTCCCGTCTTGTCACTCTTGTTCTCCGATTCCTTTAGCGCGGTGACCTTGAGCACCACCTCGGAACCGGCAGGAATGACCACGCGGCCCGAGTTATCCTTGATGTCGCTTGCCACCGTGGCCGTCACCGTGTCACCCACCTTGTTCTTCGCGGAGCTGACCTCGGCCGTGGTCGAAGCGCTCACGGTGGTGCCGGCCGACAGGCTCCGGCTCGCGGCCGGGGCGGACGGGGCGGCAGCGGACGGGCGCGGGGATGCGGTGCTGGGTGACGCGGCAGGACGGCTCGGCCGAGTCGGGGTCTTCGCAGCCGGTGCCGGTGCGCTGGCCGTTGGGCGGTCGTTGAGTGGGACGGTGGTGTCCACCGGGGCCAGCTGCAGATCACGACTCAGGCTGTCCGCCGCGGCCGTGTCGCCCCCGTTCCCGCGTCCACAGGCTGCGACCGCCGCCAACGTGAGCGCTGCAATCATCGTTCTCGACATCTAACCCTCCTTGGATGTGACTTGCTCGGGTTCCGCGACCCGGTGACATTCCAGGCTCTCGTATGAATGAGCTGCGGTCCCTTCTTCCCTATCTCAAACCCTATCGCTGGGTTTATCTCCTCGGCCTGACGCTGGTCGTCGTGTCGAACTTCTTTGCCACCCTGGGACCCAGGTTCCTCCAGCACGGCATCGATGCCCTCCGCCGCGGCGGGCAGTTTCATGAAGTACAGAGTGCCGTGCTACTGCTGCTGGCCGTGGCCCTGATCGGAGGCGTGGCGCGATACGGCATGCGCGAACTGCTCAACAGCGGCAGTCGCCGGGTTGAGACCGACTTACGGGACCAGCTCTACGACCACCTGCAGCGGATGTCGGCCGAATTCTATGACCGCTACCCGACGGGCGATGTGATGGCCCGCACAACCAATGACCTACTCGCGGTCCGCATGGTGGCGGGCCCCGCACTCATGTACCTGGTGGATACTACCATCAGGACCCTCCTGGTTGCACCCGTCATGACGGCGATCAGCCCCCGGCTCACGTTGCTCGCGCTGCTTCCCCTGCTCGGACTTCCAGTCGCCATGGTGGTGCTTGGCCGCGTGATTCACCAGCGGATGCAGGCGATCCAGGCCCAGTTCAGCGAGCTCACCAGCCACGCGCACGAGAACCTTTCGGGGGTCCGGGTGGTACGATCCTATCGCCAGGAGAGCGCGGAGATCGCACACTTCCGCGCACTGAACGACATCTACCAGGAACGCAACCTCGGCCTGGCGCGGGTGCAGGGGTCGTTCTTTCCGCTGCTGTCGCTGCTCGGCGGATTGAGCGGGCTCACGGTGCTCTATGCGGGTGGCATGCTGGTCATGTCGAGAACAGTGACGGTAGGCGAGTTTGTGGCGTTCGGCGTCTACCTCGCCATGCTGGTGTGGCCGATGATCGCGCTCGGATGGGCAGTAAACCTGGTACAGCGCGGGGCCGCCTCGATGGGCCGGATTAACCAGCTGTTCCGGGAGAGGCCCGCCATCACCGGCGCGGCCTCACCGGTGGCGCTGCCCCCGGCCGCCGGCGCCAGGGGACTGGAGTTCCAGAACGTCTGGTTCAGCTATCCAGGAGCACGGGAGCGGGGGTGGGTGCTCCAGGACATCACCTTCAAAGTGGAGCCGGGATCCTCACTCGCCATCGTCGGGGCAACCGGCTCGGGCAAGTCCACCCTGGTGGACCTGATCGTCCGCACCTACGACCCCGATCGTGGCGCGGTGCTCATCGACGGGGTAGATGTGCGGCGGCTATCGCTGGAGGAGCTCAGGCACGCGGTGGGCTTCGTGCCCCAGGAGACGTTTCTCTTCGGTGAGACGCTCCGGCGAAACATCCTGCTCGGCGCGCCGAACGACGGGCGGCTGGAACGGGTCTCCGAGGTCGCTCAGCTCACCGAAGCTCTCCCCGCCTTGCCAGAGGGCTACGACACCCTGCTCGGCGAACGTGGCATCAACCTCTCCGGCGGCCAGAAGCAGCGTACCGCGATTGCCCGGGCCCTGGCGCAGGACCCGTCCCTCTTCGTGCTGGATGACGCGTTGAGCGCCGTGGACACGAACACGGAGGCACGCATCCTGGCCGGCCTGCGCGATGCGCTGGCCGGCCGCACCAGCATCATCGTCTCACACCGGCTAGTCGCAGTCCGCGACGCGGACATGATTCTGGTTCTGGACGGTGGGCGCATCGTGGAACGGGGTACTCACTCGGAGCTGCTTGCGGCGGGAGGGCGCTATTGGGAGTTGCTGCGCCGGCAGCAGATGGAGGAGGAGTTGGAAGAGGCTACAGCTGCTCCCTCAGAAAATCTGGAGTCAGACCCTGCAGCCAGCCCGCCAGCCGGGTGAATTCGCCGGTCATGAGGAGAATCCCGACGAACACCAGCATCACCCCGCTGATCCGCATCACCCAAGGCAGGAACCGCCGGAACCGCTGAAACCAATCGAGGAACGAGTCGACCGCCACGGCGGCGATGAGAAACGGCAACGCCAGCCCCGCCGAGTAGACCGCCAACAGCAGCATGCCTCGCGAGACATCGGCGGAGGTGGCAGCGAGTCCGAGGATGGCGCCGAGGACCGGTCCAATGCAGGGTGTCCAACCGGCAGCGAATGCCATCCCTACCAGGACACTGCCAAGATATCCCACCGGCTTCCGCTCGAGGTGGAGCCGGCGCTCCTGGCTCAGCAGCCTCGGATTGAAAACCCCGAGACACAGCAGCCCGAACAGGATGATCAGGGCTCCGCCGATACGCTGGAGCCAGACCTGGTAGTAGTTTAATGCGCGCCCGAGCGCGGTGGCGCTGGCGCCAAGCAGAACGAACACCAGGGAAAAGCCGCCCACAAACAGCAGCGCGTGCGTGAGTGCCACTCGGCGCCGCCCCGTGACTTCGGGCAGCGTCATTCCGGTCAGGAATCCGACATAGGAGGGGACCAGCGGGAGGACGCAGGGAGAGAGAAAGCTCAGCAGTCCCGCGGCGAAGGCCACCAGAAAGCCCAGTGCAGCGGGCTCCCTCATAGGGGGCCCAAATCCCGCTGGCGGCACTCGCGGCACACGCCGTAGATCTCCACCCGGTGCCGGCGGTGCTGGAAGCCATGCTCGTCGGCGAGAATCGGCAACATCCGCTCCATGCGCTCGTTGGCGAATTCGACCACTCGGCCGCACCGTTCACAGATCAGGTGCTCGTGGTCTGCCTGGGCAGCCATCGGCTCGTAGCGTTTGAAACCCTCACCGAACTCATGCGCCCGCACCAGGCCGCTTTCCACCAGCAGCTCGAGGGTACGGTATACCGTCGCCGTGCCTACACGCTCTCCCTGCTGCTTCAGCTCGCGCCGGATTCCATCCACCGAGAGGTGGTCTTCGGATCGGAACACGACCTGGGCCACCAGCTCGCGCTGGCGGGTGACCGGTTGATGGTGCTCGCGGAGATGTCGGCGAAAT
>Ga0307308_10000633_pt1 | contig 12922 bp, 8 predicted proteins | sample ER_DNA_195_FD_194501 | JGI IMG/M metagenome (GOLD analysis project Ga0307308, IMG submission 194501) | Bulk soil microbial communities from the East River watershed near Crested Butte, Colorado, United States - ER_DNA_195 | ecosystem: Environmental > Terrestrial > Soil > Floodplain | place: USA...
TACTCGGTTTCTTCCTGATCCAGTCGGTGGCGGCCGGCCTGCTCAGCAACGCGGAAAATTCGGCGGATGCCCTGGTCAGGAACGGCCGGACGAGTGCGATCGGGCAGTCCAGCGTGAACGTGCTCGAGCCAGCCTTGCCCACGGACACAGGCACCATCGTGGACGTGGCCACCACCACGGCCCGGGCGCTGCAGCAGCCCAGCGGCACCACCGGCAGCTACCTGGTCTTCATCCAGCTGACCAACATCGACCCCGCCATCGTCCACTGGGTCGGCCAGAGCAACGTCAACATCACCGCCACGATCCCGCAGACGCTGATCGCCAGGGTGAAGGACGAGCAGAAGAGCGAGAAGTACGTCAACAAGAACACCGTCCCCCCGGCCTACGAGCCGACCACGCTGGTCTACAACTCGGGCAACTCGGTGCCCGCCCTGGCCGTCGGCGTCCCGCTCAGCGGTTTCTACCAGCTGTACTACGTGTTCCCGTTCACCCAGCAGCAGGCCACCTTGCAACTGGTGCAGCGCGTTCTGGTCGGCGTGGCCCTGGCCGTCATCGTGCTGCTGGCCGCGATCGCCTCGCTGGTGACCCGGTGGGTGGTGCTGCCGGTCCGGCACGCCGCCGCGGCCGCCCAGCGCGTGTCGGCCGGGCACCTGGGCGAGCGGATGCAGGTGCACGGCGTGGACGACCTCGCGGCCCTGGCGACCTCCTTCAACGACATGGCGGCCAGCCTGCAGGGCAAGCTGCGCGAGCTCGAGGATCTGTCCAACGTGCAGCGGCAGTTCGTCTCGGACGTGTCGCACGAGCTCAGGACGCCGCTGTCCACCATCAAGATGGCCGCCGACCTGCTCTTCGAGGCCCGGGCGGAACTCGACGCGGCGGCCGGCCGGTCGGTGGAGCTGCTGCAGAGCCAGCTGGACCGGTTCGAGTCGCTGCTGGTCGACCTGCTCGAGATCAGCAGGTTCGACGCGGGCGCGGCCACCCTGGACGCCGACCTCGTGGACGTGTGCGACCTGGTGCGGCGTTCGGCCGACGACGCGCAGCAGCTGGCCGAGCGGCGCGGCAGCCGGATCGAGTTCCGGCTGCCCGCCACCGGCTGCTTCGCCGAGGCCGACCGCCGCCGGGTCGAGCGCATCCTGCGCAACATCTTGGTGAACGCGGTCGAGCACGGCGAGGGCAAGGAAGTGGTGGTCACCACGGCCATGGACAGCGACGCGGTCGCCGTCTCGGTCCGGGACTACGGGGTGGGGCTGCGGCCCGGCGAGGAGCAGAAGGTCTTCGACCGGTTCTGGCGGGCCGACCCGGCCCGCGCCCGCGCCACCGGCGGCTCCGGCCTGGGCCTGGCCATCTCGCTCGAGGACGCGCGCCTGCACGGCGGCTGGCTGCAGGCCTGGGGCGAGCGGGGCAAGGGCTCGGTGTTCCGGCTGACCCTGCCGCGGGTCGCCGGGCAGGAACTGGCCGGCTCGCCGCTGCCGCTCGGGCCGGACGAGGCCGAGGTCGCCGCCACCGATCTGGGCCCGGGCGCCCGTCCCGCGACCGAGATCACCCGGGTGACCTCGCATGGCTAGCGCAGGCTCGCGGTCCTGGCTAACACGGCGCTGGCTGACCCGGGCCTGGCGGACATGCGTGCTGGCCGCCGTGGCCGCCTCCCTGGCGGGCTGCGTGGGCATGCCGAACAGCGGATCGCCGGGCACGTTCAGCGCGACCCCGCAGGACACTTCGCAGGACTCCGACTTCATCGGTGCGGTTCCGGCCGGGCCGCAGTCCGGCTGGAGGCCGTCCGACATCGTGACCGGGTACCTGAACGCGACCGTCAGCTATCCGGCCTACTCGGCGATCGCCGAGAAGTACCTGGCCAGCCCGCGCAGCAAGAACTGGGCGCCGAACTGGTCGGTCACCGTGGTCGATCAGGTCATCGTGTCCCCCGAGGCCACCTACAGCGCCGACGGGAAAACGGCCACGGTAGACGTATCGGGCGCGGTCCAGGCGTCGTTCAACGGGACCGGCCAGTACGTCGGGGCGCAGCAGGTCGGCCACGGCACGCAGACCGAAGAGCAATTCACCCTGGTGAAGCAGGGCAAACAGTGGCGGATTACCGACGCGCCGAAGAACCGGATGCTGACCGAGCCCGACTTCGCCCAGGTCTACAAGCCGCAGGACCTGTACTTTCTCGACTCGATCGGGCAGGTACTGGTGCCCGACGCGGTCTTCGTGCCGACCGGGACGTCGTCCACGTCCCTGGCGACGAACCTGGTCACGGCGCTGCTGGCCAACCCGCAGCCGGTATGGCTGCAGGGCCAGGGCAACCCCACCCCGCCGGCCATCACCGCGTTCCCTCCCCATTCCAGCGCCAAGGACATCGACGTGACCGTCGACGGGCCCACCGCCACGGTCAACCTCACCGGGGTGGCGGCGAGCGCGAATGCGGCGGCCCGCCACCAGATGGCCGCGCAGCTGGTCTGGACCCTGACTGGCCCGCCCGGTAGCCCGCCGGGCATCCAGGCGGTCCAGCTCGAGTTCAACGGCAAGCCGTGGACGCCGGGCGCGCCTCCGTGTCCCGGGGGCGGGCAGGGCCTAACCCTCAAGCAGGCCATGTACGAATGCAAGAACCCGTACCCGCTCGCCACGTCCTCGACGTTCTACTACGTCGCCAACGGGCAGGCCTGGTCCCGGTGCGCATCGGAAGCACAGGTGACGACCGGCACGGTGGGCATGGTCCAGCCGGTCTTCAGCCGGACCGGCGCGGTCACGCTCGGCCACGGCTGCACGTCCTCGGTGCAGGCCACGTCGGCGCCCTCGCCGCCGGCTCAGCCGCACACCGTGTCCCCGCTGTCCATGGTCGCGGTGTCGCCGGACGGCAAGTATCTGGCCGGGGTCGGACTGGGCGGGCACACTGTCAGCGTGTGGGCCTCCGGCGCCACCAAGCCGTACAGCACGCTGCCCTTGTCGGGCGTCACCGCGATCAGCTGGGACCGCCAGGATTACCTGTGGGCGGCCCACGGCAACACCACCACGATGGTCCTGCGGACCAGCAGCAACAACAACACCAACCATGCCGCTATCCCCAACGACTTTCCCTCCAGCGGCAAGATCCTCGGCCTCAGCATCGCCCCGGACGGCGTCCGGGTCGCCGCCATCGTGCATACCGACTCGGGTTCCGAGGTCGCGCTCGCGGCCATCGACAACGGCAAGCCCGAGCTTGAGGCCATCGGCAACGGCAAGCCCGGGACGGGCCAGTCGGCCAATCCGTTCCAGCACACGTCCATCGGGCCATCCGTACAGCTCGGGCCGAACCTCACCAATCCGATCGCGTTGACCTGGTACGACGCCGACGACCTGCTGGTGCTCAACGGCGCCGGGGACCAGACGTCACTGTGGAAGGTTCCGGTGGACGGGCAGCCTGCCACCCCACTGCCCGGTGTCCTGCCCGGCGCGATCTCCATCACCGCCAACAGCGCCAGGAACGCCCTGGTGGTCGGGATGACGCAGAATCGGATGGAGGTCTCGGCGGGCCTCTCGGGGCCCTGGCAGCTCCTCGGTACCGGCGGCCAGAGCCCAGCGTTCCAGGCCCCCGCCATCCCCATCACCCCGTAGCCCTAACCCTCTCCGCGCCCTCGTCCGTAGTCGCTCCTGGCGTCCCGTCAACGTTATGCAGTCGTTATGTGACGATTTGTGATTGATCGCCTACAAGTCCCTCCTGACATTCACGCTCTGGCGAGCTAGCGTTCAGACATGGCACTCGCCCGGGCCCGTGGTTGCGCCTGGCGTGGCACCCCACCGGGGCGCCACGTCAGGCAAGCCGATGCCAGCCGCAGGCGAAACGGCCCACGTAAGGCGACTTCTCGTCGACTGATCACGGTGCGGCTTAGAAGTAAGTCCTGCCTCGACGGGAGATACCGAGTCTCCCGGGTAGGGAGAAGGGCAGTAGTGGCACAGAGATGGCCGCGAACCCCTCAGCAGGCGAATGTGGGGTCGAAGACCAGGTCGGCCGGGCGAGTGCCACCCACCTCACGCAGGCGGTGCCCAATCGGGTCGAGTTCGGATGAATTGGGCACCAACGGACTGGAAGGGGGATCGAGATGGAAGTCATAGTCAGGGGACGTCACATCACCGTCCCGGCACGTTTCCGTCAGCACGCCGCCACCAAGCTAGCCAAGCTGGAGAAGCTTGACCAGAAGGCGGTGCGGATCGACGTGGAGGTCTCCGAAGAACGCAACCCGAGGCAGTCTGACCGCCGTGAGCGGGTCGAGCTGACCATCCGGTCCCGTGGTCCCGCGATCAGGGCCGAGGCGGCCGCGGACGACAGGTACGCCGCGCTCGACCTCGCCTTCGCCAAGCTCGAGTCCCGGTTGCGCCGCGCCGCCGACCGGCGCAAGGTCAAGGACACCGTCTCGGTCCGGTCGCCGGGCGTGCTGGCCGGCGCGGACCCCCCGGCGGCCGCCTCGGACATGAACGGTTACGGGGTCGCGCGGCCCCGGGCCGGCGACACCGGCGGCCGCTCCGACCCGGATCAGGCCGAACCCGAGATCGGCCTGATCCCCATCCAGATGGAGGGCGACGGCCCGCTGGTCCTGCGGGAGAAGGTGCACGCGGCCAGCCCGATGACCATCGACCAGGCCCTGCTCCAGATGGAGCTCGTCGGCCACGACTTCTACCTGTTCCATGACCGCGATTGTGACCGCTTCAGCGTCGTCTACCGCCGCCGTGGCTACGACTACGGGGTGATCCGCCTGGTAGAGGAGTAATTCCCGGCCGCCACGGCCGGGTTTCCCCTGACGTTAAGCCGCGATGCAGGCCGGGCCCGTACCGGGCCCGGCTTGCATCATGGCCCGAGGTCGGTAAGAGTCTGATCACAGACGTTCGTACCAGTCATGGTCGGCCTGGCGGTATGGTGCGGCGGATGCGGGCGGTGTTCCCTGAGGGAGGCAACGAAGTTGAGCGCCATGAGCGACAGGTCGATGACTGCTGCTCGGCGGCCCGAGGAGGGGGAGAGGGAGGTGGCTGGGGCAAAGCGCCAGGAGCCCATCCGCGTACTGATCGCGGATGACCACGCGTTGTTCCGGCGCGGCCTGGAGATGGTCCTCGAGGAGGAGGACGACATCGATCTGGTCGGGCAGGCGAGCGACGGGACCGAGGCGGTGGCCGTGGCCGGCGAATCACTGCCCGACGTCGTGCTCATGGACATCCGGATGCCGAAGAGCAATGGCATCGAGGCGTGCCGCGCCACCAAGGAGGTCGCGCCCAGCGCGAAGATCGTGATCCTGACGATCAGCGACGAGGAAGAGGACTTGTTCGAGGCGATCCGGGCGGGCGCCAGCGGCTACCTGCTGAAGGACATCCCGCTGGACGAGGTGGCCGAGGCGGTCCGCGCGGTGCACGGCGGCCAGTCCCTGATCAACCCCTCGATGGCGGGCAAGCTGCTCACCGAGTTCGCGACGCTGGCCAAGCGCGACACCGAGGAGGAGGAGGCGCAGCACGTCGCCCCGCCCAAGCTCACCGACCGCGAGATGGAGGTGCTCAAGCTGGTGGCCCGCGGCATGAACAACCGCGACATCGCCAAGGAGCTGTTCATCTCGGAGAACACGGTGAAGAACCACGTCAGGAACATCCTCGAGAAGCTGCAGATCCACTCCCGGATGGAAGCCGTGATGATCGCCGTGCGGCAGAAGCTGATCGAGTTCAGCTAGCTCAGCTCAGCGAGGGCGGCCGCCAGGCGCGGAGCCCACGGGGCGGGCTCGACTCGCTCGAGGCGGACGTCGTCGCAGCCAACCCAGGACGCTGCCTCCCGCAGGGCCTGGGCCATGGGCTCGGCCGCGCTGGCGCGATCCAGGGATACCTGCCGGGCGACCAGGGTCGTGCCGTCCCGGGCCGGATCGGCCCGGCCGGCCAGGCGGCCGCCGGCGAGCAGGGGCATGGCGTAGTAGCCGTGCACCCGCTTGGGCTTGGGCACGTAGGCCTCGATAGCGTGCGTGAAGCCGAACATCTGCCGGGTCCGCTTGCGGTCCCAGATCAGCGAGTCGAACGGCGAGAGCAGCGTGACCCGGTGGCGCCCGCGGCGCCCGGCGGCTTCCTCGGCTAGCGCGGCCGGATCGGCCCAGCCGGGCGTGACACCCGACGGGCCCTCGATCGCCACCGGAGTCAGCCCGGCCGCCAGCGCGGCGTCGGCCAGCAGCGGGGCGTACGTGACGTTGAGCCGGTGATACTCGGTCAGGTCCGCCTGGGCGACCACGCCGAGCGCCCGGGCGGTCACCCCGGCCAGGTGAGCGAGGCACTCGGCATCGGAGGGCTCGGCACCGAGCAGTTCGTCGGGCAGCACCCGCTCGGGCAGGTCGTAGACGCGCCGCCAGCCGGTCCGCCGGACGCAGATGACCTCGCCGGTATCCAGCAGCCATTCCACCGCGATCTTCACGTCGGACCAGTCCCACCAGGGCCCGCCGCCCTTGGCCCCGCCCAGCTGGGTCGCGGTCAGCGGCCCCTCGGCGCGTAGCCGGGCCAGCACCTTCTCGCAGGTCTCCGGCGTGACCTGGTGCCACCGCACGCCCCTGGCCCGGAACGCGCGGCGGCGGAAGGCGAAGTACGGCCACTGCCCGAGCGGCAGCACGCAGGCCGCGTGCGCCCAGTACTCGAAGGCGGCAGGCCGGCTGGCGTGCCAGTACGCCTGCTCGATGGCCTGCCTGGACACCGGGCCCAGCCGGGCGTAGGGGACCAGCTCGTGCGAGCGGGCCAGCACGCTGATCGTGTCCAGCTGGACCGCGCCGACCCGGCGGAGCATGGCGGTGACCCCGGCCGGTGACCGATGCCACGACGTCGCGCCCAGGAACCCCTGCGCGCGCAGGGTCATCCGGCGGACGTCGTCTCCAGAGAGCGTCACCTCAGCCGCGGGCGCATCCATAGATCCACACCATAACCGCCGCCCCCGACATTTCCCCTGCCCGTGGCGCAACGCATACAGCCCGGTCGCACGACCGGGCTGCATAGACGGGAACGGGTGAGCGAGAGGAGAAACCTGGCCCGTTCGGGATTAGTACCAATCGTCCATGATGCGAATGGACGCGGCGAAGATGCTGCCGAGGACCACCAGCGCCGCGCCGACCCAGAACAGCACCCAGGACGGGCCGACGGGCAGGGCAATCCCGCCGATGAGGAAGCCGATGATGATGATCGTGACCGCCACCCAGGACACCGGCCGTCCGTGGTACTCCTCGTGCTCCCAGGCCGGCTCGCTGGTCCGCGCGTCGAGACCACGCACTCCGGTGTCCCCGACCACGGTCCCTGATGTCGGCTCTTCGGTCACTGAAGGCTCCTCTCCCTCGTCAACGCTCCTATTATTCTCCGGAAGGTGCGAGACTGGGCACCAGCCGGCCCCTTGTGGCCCGAGCTCGTCCTGATTCGACCGACTCGGTTTGGTGCCGCATCTCGCCTACGATGACATGTTGGGGCGCCGAACGGGAACCGGTTCACGGTCACCGGCCATTATGAGGGTAAAGACGATCCGCGAGGAGCGCGACGCAAAGTGGCACCGATCATCGATAGCGTCCTTCGCGCTGGCGAAGGACGGATCCTGCGCAAGCTGAAGCGGATCAGCGAGCAGATCAACTCCATCGAGGACGAGTTCGTCGCGATGAGCGACGCTGACCTGCGCGGTCTCACCGATGAGTTCCGGCAGCGCTACGCCGACGGGGAAACGCTCGACGAGCTTCTTCCCGAAGCCTTCGCCACCGCGCGCGAGGCCGCCAAGCGCACCCTTGGCCAGCGGGCCTTCGACGTCCAGCTGATGGGCGCCGCGGCGCTGCACCTGGGCAACATCGCGGAGATGAGGACCGGTGAGGGCAAGACCCTGACCGGCGTGTTCCCGGCTTACCTCAACGCCCTGGCCGGCCAGGGCGTGCACGTCGTCACCGTCAACGACTACCTGGCCAAGCGCGACTCGGAGTGGATGGGCCGGGTGCACCGCTTCCTGGGCCTCGAGGTGGGCGTGATCCTCGCCGAAATGGACCCGCCCACGCGCCGCACGCAGTACGCCGCCGACATCACCTACGGCACCAACAACGAGTTCGGCTTCGACTACCTGCGTGACAACATGGCCTGGCAGCTCGAGGACTGCGTCCAGCGCGGCCACCACTACGCGATCGTCGACGAGGTGGACTCGATCCTGATCGACGAGGCGCGCACCCCGCTGATCATCAGCGGCCCGGCCGAGCAGAGCCCGCGCTGGTACACCGAGTTCGCCAAGATCGCGCCCCGGCTGCGCCGCGGCGAGGACGGCGAGGGCGACTACGAGGTCGACGAGAAGAAGAAGACCATCGGCATCCTGGAATCCGGCGTCGAGAAGGTCGAGGACTGGCTCGGCATCGACAACCTCTACGACCCGGTCAACACGCCCCTGGTCAGCTTCCTGAACAACTCCGTCAAGGCCAAGGAGCTGTACAAGAAGGACAAGGACTACGTCGTGATGAACGGCGAGATCCTGATCGTGGACGAGTTCACCGGCCGCATCCTGCATGGCAGGCGCTACAACGAGGGCATGCACCAGGCCATCGAGGCCAAGGAAGGCGTGGCGATCAAGGACGAGAACCAGACGCTCGCCACGATCACCCTGCAGAACTACTTCCGGCTCTACGACAAGCTGTCCGGCATGACCGGCACGGCCGTGACCGAGGCGAACGAGTTCCACTCGATCTACAAGCTCGGCGTGGTCCCGATCCCGACCAACATGCCGATGATCCGCGACGACGAGGCCGACGTCATCTACCAGAGCGCGCAGGCCAAGTTCGAGGCGTGCGTCGAGGACATCAACGAGCGGCACGAGGCCGGGCAGCCGGTCCTGGTCGGCACCACGAGCGTGGAGAAGTCCGAGATCCTGTCCAAGATGCTCAAGCGGCGCGGCGTCCCGCACGAGGTGCTGAACGCTAAGTACCACGAGCGGGAGGCCACCATCGTCGCCCAGGCCGGGCGGCGCGGCGCGGTCACCGTGGCCACCAACATGGCCGGCCGCGGCACCGACATCATGCTCGGCGGCAACCCCGAGTTCATCGCCGACGCCGAACTGCACCAGCGCGGCCTGTCCCCGGTCGAGACGCCGGAGGACTACGAGGCGGCCTGGCCGGAGGCGGTGGCTAAGGCCAAGCGGGCGGTGGCCGAGGAACACGAGGAAGTGGTCGAGGCCGGCGGCCTGTACGTACTAGGTACCGAACGGCACGAGTCACGACGCATCGACAACCAGCTACGGGGCCGGTCCGGGCGTCAGGGCGACCCAGGCGAGAGCCGGTTCTACCTGTCGCTGGAAGACGACCTGATGCGGATGTTCAACTCCGCACGGGTCGGCGCGATCATGGAGCGGCTGAACATCCCGCCGGATGTCCCGGTCGAGTCCAAGGTCGTCACGCGCGCCATCAGGTCCGCCCAGACGCAGGTCGAGCAGCAGAACTTCGAGATCCGCAAGGACGTCCTGAAGTACGACGACGTGCTGAACCGGCAGCGCCAGGTCATCTACGGCGAGCGCCGCAAGGTGCTGGAGGGCGCCGACCTGCACGAGCAGATCAGCGAGATGGTCGACGAGGTGGCGGCCGGGTACGTCGCGGGCGAGACCAGCGAGGGCTACCCGGAGGAGTGGGACCTGGACAAGCTCTGGCGGGCCTTCGGGCAGCTGTACCCGATCACCCTGACCGTCGATGAGGTCATCGACGAGGCGGGCGGCGACCGGGCCGGGCTCACCGGCGAGTTCATCACCGAGACCGTCATCGCCGACGCGCAGGCCGCATACGAGCGGCGTGAGCAGGAGTTTGGTTCGGAAGTCATGCGCGAGGTCGAGCGGCGGGTGATCCTGTCCGTCCTGGACCGCAAATGGCGCGAGCACCTGTACGAGATGGACTACCTGCGCGAGGGCATCGGCCTGCGCGGCTACGGCCAGCGCGACCCGCTGATCGAGTATCAGCGCGAGGGCTACGACATGTTCAGCGCCATGATGGAGGGGATCAAGGAAGAGTCCGTCGGGCTGCTGTTCAACCTCGAGGTCCAGGTCCAGGAGAACCCGATCGTGGAGGAGGAGCAGGACACCCCGCCTGGGGCCGTGTTGCCCGGCGGCACCGCTCCCGCGGCCGTTCCCACGATCGGCGGCGACCCCGGCGGCGGCTCCGCCGCGCCCGCTCAGCCTGCTCGTGGCCGCCAGCCCGCGCGCGGCGGCCAGCCCGCCCGGGGCGGAGTGCCCGCGCAGGGCGGAGTGCCCGCGCAAGGCCGCCCCGCCGGGGCGCACGCCCGCGGCAACGCTCCAGCCGGGGCCGGGGCCGGGGCCGGTGACGGCCGCGGCGCTCAGGGCGGCAGGCGAGATGGCCGCACCAGCGGCGCCCAGGGCCAGCCCGGCAGGCGCGACGGCCGGTCCGGCGGTGGCGGTGCCCACGCCCGGCGGCCCGGCTCCCCAGCGGGCGGCCAGAACGTTCCCGGCGGCCAGGGTCAGGACGCGCCGGTCCCGGCCGCGTTCGCCCCGCGTCGCCCGCAGCGGCTGCAGTACTCCGCTCCGTCAGTGGACGGCGGAACGCACGTGGAGACCAGCTCCGGCCCGGGCGCGCGCGACGACTTCACCCAGGTCGGCCGCAACGACCCATGCCCCTGCGGTTCGGGCCGGAAGTACAAGCGCTGCCACGGCGACCCCCGCACCCGCCCAGACGCCTAGCCCTCCCGGGCGCCTAGCTCGCCGGAGCGCCTGCGGGACGCAATGGAACCGGGGTTTCACTGCGTCGGAACGCACTGGATCCAGGGTTTCATCGCGTTCTAGCTGGCGCGGCTCACCCGGACCGTGATGCTGATGGTGCCGGAGTGAAACCTGGGCCCCAAGAGCATCAGCAGGCGGGCTAGCCGACCTCGATTTCGGTGCAGAGCCACCGCGCCGGGCGGGCCGGCAGCCCGGGCGCGGGCTGGCGGCCGGGCAGTTGCTCCAGGCGCAGCGCCAACGCGCGGGACCGCGGCCCGAAACTGAGCACGACGGTCATCTCCACCACGCGCGCTGCCGGGCGCGATGTCATGATCCGCCGGATCCTGGGCCTCTGGCCTGGGGTAAGGGTCTTGGTGAGGAGGCTGATCCGGTCCCGGACCCGTTCGGTCGTCCAGGGAGCGAGTTGTCTCGGTGACCGGGCGCCGGCCAGGATTTCGGCGATTACCTGGGCGAACTGCCGGGACCACGCGACGACGGGATCAGCCGCCCCGTCGGCGGGACGACCCGAGCTGAACGTGAGAGAAGGACCGGGAGGTTCGGCACCTTCCGGTGCTCCCCACTCCCGGTGGGCACACGGGCTCGGCACGGATACCTCGCGCGCCGCGGGGCACGCGGTGCCGTGTATCTCGCAGTCATAGGGCGGCCAGTCGCCGGGTACCTCAATCAGGCGCAGCCCGCCGAAGGCAGGCGTGGGAGCAGACGGTGGACCGGCCGGCGAAGAACCAGGCGGCGGACCGGCCGGAGGAACGACCAGCGGACCGGCCTTTCCGGCGGGTGAGGGTGAGGTGGCTGACCTGGGAGATGATCCGGCAGGTGCCGGGTCGGGAGTGCGGGCAGACGGCATGTTCCGCCTTCCAGTCCGGAGAATGCGAACGACCGCGAACGCCGTGACGGCATCCGCATACTCTCCGGCTGCACATGGTTGTACCTCAGGCCACCGACATTCTGGTGTCCTGGCTGGTCACTGACCCTTCACGGACTCGACAAGCGACGTTCCCGCCGTCGACGAATTGCCGTCTAAAATTGTTATCGTGACTAGTGGTGCACAATTGCGCGGCGTCATCACCGACTGGGGCGGGGTACTGACCACCCCGATCCTGACCACGGTCCAGGCCTGGATCCAGGCCGACAGCATCGACTGGGACAGCTACCGCACGGTGATGCGCTCGTGGGTCTTCGACGCCTACGGCCCCGACGCCAGCCAGAACCCGGTCCACGCGCTGGAGCGCGGCGAGTGCTCGGGCGCCGAGTTCGAGCAGATGCTCGCGGCCCGGTTGCTCCGCACCGACGGCGGGGTCGTGGCCGCCAAGGGGATACTGCAGCGCATGTTCGCGGCCAGCACGACGGAGCCCGCCATGTACGACATGATCCGTACGGTGCGCGGTGCCGGCTTCCGTACCGGGCTGCTGTCCAACTCCTGGGGATGCGACGAGTACCCTCGGGCGGACTTCCCCGGCCTGTTCGATGCCGTGGTGATCTCCGGCGAATGCGGCATGCGCAAGCCGGAGGAGGCCATTTTCCTGCACGCGGCGAAGAGTCTCGGCCTGGAGCCCGAGCAGTGCGTCTTTATCGACGACATGGAGACGAACGTGGCGGCGGCCGCCGCGTGCGGCATGACCGGCGTGCACCACACCGAGGCGGCGCAGACGGTAGCGGCCGTGCAGGACCTGCTCGGGGTGCCGCTCAACGGCACACGGCCCGCACCGGGCCAGGATTCGTAGCACCAGCCACTGGCAACACGATGCGATAACCCCGGGGCGATGGCGATACCGCCGGGCTAGCCTGTCAGGCGTGGCGGACTACCCGCATCCCTCCAGTGAGGGCAGGTCGGCGAACATGAGGGCCAACCGACGGACGGACACCAAGCCGGAACTGGCGCTGCGACACGCCCTGCACCGGCTCGGATACCGCTATCGCAAGGATTACCGGCTTGACCTGGATAGCGGCCGCCGGGTCCGGCCGGATATCGCGTTCACCGCGCGGAAGGTTGCCGTGTTCGTGGACGGCTGCTTCTGGCACGCCTGCCCGGAGCACGGATCCAAGCCGCGGGCGAACGAGTGGTACTGGGGCCCGAAGCTGATCAAGAACGTAGAGCGGGACCGGGTCAACGACGCGGCGCTCATCCTGGCCGGCTGGACCGTGGTCAGGCTCTGGGAGCACGTCCCGATCGACGAGGCGGTCGGCACCGTGGTCACCGCGCTGACGGAGACCGCTGCC
>Ga0307308_10000634_pt1 | contig 12916 bp, 9 predicted proteins | sample ER_DNA_195_FD_194501 | JGI IMG/M metagenome (GOLD analysis project Ga0307308, IMG submission 194501) | Bulk soil microbial communities from the East River watershed near Crested Butte, Colorado, United States - ER_DNA_195 | ecosystem: Environmental > Terrestrial > Soil > Floodplain | place: USA...
TGGAGCTGGGTGGAGACGAGTCGGTCCTCGACGCGATGAAGATCGCGAGTGGGATGAACGACGCGGAAGCGCGACGCCACCTCGCACGTTTTCTCTTCAGAGGCGAGGACGTGTTCAAGAGCGTTGGAGTGCTGAGCGGTGGAGAGCGAAGTCGGCTCGCTCTCGCACGTCTCGCCGCGCGCCACGCAAATCTCTTAGTCCTGGACGAACCGACGAACCATCTCGATCTTCTCGCTCGCGAACAGTTGGAAGTTGTCCTCCAAGAGTTCGAGGGAGCGTTGCTCTTCGTTAGTCACGACCGCTACTTCATAGATAAGCTCGCTACTGAGATCTGGCCGATCGAACAAGGAGTACTGAAGCGCTTCGAAGGCAACTGGTCCGGTCTCCAGCGCCTGCGCGCGTCGAACACCGAACTCCCGATGCCAGAGCTGCAAGCACCCGGCGCCGCGGGTGGCACGGCGCAGGGGATCTCTAGCGAGCCGCGGGTGCCCCAGGGGCCCCGTGCGACCGCGCAAGCGCGGTCGCAAACGGGGAAGGGTGCGGCGAGCGAGAGGTCCCCGAAGCCGGGACAGGACCCGCGGCTCGCGTCAGGTTCGAAGCGGCAGGCCTCAGCAGTTCGAAGAGTCAGCGGTATGCGGGCGCTGGAGGCGCGGATCAGCGCCATGGAACTGCAGCTTCGCCAGCTCTCCGACAAGGTGGGCCAGATCGCGCAGAGCGGGAACTACATGGAGACGCGGAGAGTGGGCGAAGAGTACGCATCCCTCGAACGCGATCTGCGGACTCTGTATGACGAATGGGCGAAGGAGAGCGAGAAGAGCGAGTGACGGCGTTCGTCGTGGGACTCACTGGGCCGATGGGCGCCGGGAAGTCGACCGTCGCGGCGATGCTTCGTGAGCTCGGCGCGAAGGTGCTCGATGCCGACGCGCTCGTGCACGACGAGCAGCTGCGCGGGACGGTCGGCTACAGCGCGATCGTGCAGACGTTCGGGACAAAGGTGCTGGGCGAGGACAAGGAGGTCGACCGTTCGAAGCTCGCGGCCGAGGTGTTCGGCGATCCAGCGAAGCTTCGCCGGCTCGAGCAGATCCTCCACCCGCGCGTGATCGCCCGAGTGCTCGAGGCTCGGTCCATGCTGCCGGCGGATGCGGTGCTGGTCGTCGAGGCCATCAAGCTGCTCGACGGCGAGCTGCGGAAAGCGTCCGACCGCATCTGGGTCGTCCTGGCGCCGCGCAAAATCATGCTCGAGCGGCTCGGCTTACGCGGGATGAGCGAGCGCGAGGCGGAGCTCCGCCTCGCGCAACAGTTCAGCGACGATCAGTTCCGGGCAGCGGCGGACGCCGTCATCGTGAACGACGGCGACCGCGAGAGGACGCGCGAGCGCGTGCGCGAGGCCTGGGCCGAGGTCCGGCGCGCTAGGCCCGACTAAATCTTCGTCGGGATGTGGATCCTCCAGAGGGGCTGGATGTTGTCGAAGCTTGCGCCCACGGTCCCTGTCGCGCGCTCATCCTTCGGTGCGCGGAGCAGGAGCTGCAGGACGCCACCCGACGCCTGCATGTAGCCGATGCGCTCGGCGGTCTCGGCGTCGGTGCGGATCACGTAGACCGCCAGGGTGCGCGCCAGGATCGGCACGCGCTCGAGGACGATGCGCGCGGATGCGTCGGTCGCATTCACGCTCGGGTTCGGCTGCTTGTACAGCTTTTCCGGGAGGATCTGCATCGTGAACAGAACGTCGACGAGGTCGCCCGGCGCGATGTTTCCGCCGGCGGCCTGCGCGTCGGCCACGGTGATCGACATCGCCCGGTAGTTCGGCGAGTTCACCGGAGGCGCGCCATCGCTCCCGAGAGCGGCGGCTGGGAACACGGTGAAGACCTGGCCGTTCGCGCCGCCGAGCTTGGTCGGCAGGATCGGCTCACCGACGGAGATCGAGGTGATCGTGATCTTGCCCACCACCTGGTCGGCTGAGGTGAGGGCGGCCGGGGGAACGACCTCGGTGTTCATCTTGACGAGCTTGAGGTCGGCCGCGGTGATCTGGGTCTTCGGTGGGATCTCGCGAGCCGCGACCACGATGCTCGAGGTCGGGATCGCAGCGGGAGCTTCGGACTTGGCCGTGTTGGCGACGAAGAAGGTCGTCGCTCCGGCTCCGACGGCAAATAACAGTCCAACAATCAGCACCAGTCGGGCGCGGCGTCGCGATCGATCTTCCACTATTACCTTCCTCTACGGCCCTTTTGTTTGCGGTGATGGGTCGGCGGCGACTGTATCAACGGCTTACATGTGAACGGGACTCAAACCGGTGTTGATGCGCGACAATGGGACGAGCAGCGGGCGGCGATTCGGTACCAGAACACCTGTTCTAGAATGAGGCGCTGATGCCCCAGGGCGAGACGCTCCAAGTCCCACTAGACCGACCGGCCGCGAAGGCGCCGTTCCGGCTTGTTTTGCCGTGGGATCTGGCCGGCGACCAGCCTACGGCGGCCGCGAGCCTCACAAGCGCACTCATTGCGGGCGAGCGCCACACGACCCTGCGCGGTGTTACGGGTTCGGGCAAAACCGTGACGATGGCGAAAGTCATCGCCGACGCTGGACGGCCGACGCTCGTGCTCGCGCACAACAAGACCCTCGCCGCGCAGCTGTACGGAGAGTTCAAGGAATTCTTCCCCGAGAACGCGGTCCAGTACTTCGTCTCGTACTACGACTACTACCAGCCTGAGGCGTACATCGCGCGGAGCGACACGTACATCGAAAAGGACAGCTCACGCAACGAGGAGATCGACCGGATGCGCCACTCGGCGACGCGGTCGCTCTTCGAGCGGCGCGACGTGATCATCGTCGCTTCGGTCTCGTGCATTTATGGCCTGGGCGCGCCGGTGGACTATGGCGCGGTCACCGTCCGTCTGAAGAAGGGCGAGCGCGTCCGCCGCGACACAGTGCTGCGGCATCTCGTCGACATCCAGTACGAGCGCACGAACACCGATCTCATGCGCGGAAAGTTCCGCGTCCGCGGCGACACGCTCGAGATCCAGCCGGCGTACGAGGAGCTCGCGGTGCGCGTTGAGTTTTTCGGCGACGACGTGGAGCGCATCACGGAGCTGGACCCTCTCACGGGCGAGGTGCTCGCCGAGCGCGACAAGATGGACATCTACCCCGCCCGGCACTTCGTCACGCCCCGCGAGAAGCTGCTCGAGGCGATCAAGGACATCGAGGCCGAGCTCGTCGACCGCCTGAAGGAGCTCGAGGACGCGGGCCGTCTGCTCGAAGCGCAGCGCCTGCGGCAGCGCACCAACTTCGACCTCGAGATGATGCGCGAGACGGGGACGTGCGCGGGTGTGGAGAACTACTCGCGTCATCTCGCTCGCCGGCCCGCGGGCAGTCGCCCCTGGACCCTTCTGGACTACTTACCGCCGGACTTCCTCGCGTTCATCGACGAATCACACATCTCGATGCCGCAGGTGCGCGGCATGTACTTCGGCGACCGCTCGCGGAAGGAAATCCTCGTGGACTACGGCTTCCGTCTGCCGAGCGCGCTCGACAACCGGCCTCTCACATTTGCCGAGTTCGAGCAGCGTCTCGATCAGGCCATCTACGTATCGGCGACGCCCGGCCCATACGAGCTCGAGCATTCCTCGGAGGTCGTCGAACAGATCATCCGGCCGACGGGCCTCATCGACCCGCAGATCGAAGTGCGCAAGACCGAGGGCCAGATCGACGACCTCCTCGCGGAGCTCAACCTCCGCGTGGAGCGTGGACAGCGAGCCATCGTCACGACGCTCACCAAGAAGATGGCCGAGGATCTCGCCGACTACCTCCGCGAGATGGGTGTCAAGGTGCAGTACCTGCACTCGGAGATCGAGACGCTGCAGCGCGTCGAGATCCTCCGCGACCTGCGCCTCGGTGTGTACGACGTCGTCGTCGGGGTGAACCTCCTCCGCGAGGGAATCGACCTTCCCGAGGTCACCCTGGTCGCGATCCTCGACGCCGACAAGGAGGGCTATCTACGGTCGGAGGGCTCGCTCATCCAGGTGATCGGACGCGCCGCCCGGCACGTCGAAGGGCGCGTGATCATGTATGCCGACCGCGTGACCGCGTCGATGAGAGCGGCGATGGACGAGACCGATCGTCGCCGCGAAATCCAGGTCGCGTACAACACGGAACATGGCATCGACCCGCAAACCATCGTGAAAGCCATCCGCGACATCGGCCTCCGTCTTCGTGACGTCGCCGATGTCGAGGGCGTCAACGAGAAGGCCAAGCGGCCGCTCGCGGCGGGGTCGTTGCCGAAGGACGAGCTCCTTCGCCTCATCAAGGATCTCGAGGGCCAGATGAAGCGCGCCGCGAAGGACCTGGAGTTTGAAAAGGCTGCGTTGCTCCGCGACGAGGTCGTCGAGCTGCGCGGTCTGATGGTTCTCGAGCAGGGTCCTGAGAGCCTCGAAGCGTCGGCGGAGCCTGTCGGCACGACGTCGCGGGTGATCCGTGCGGGCGGCCGGCGCCGCCGGCAGGGTCCCTAGGGCATGCTCGTGGGCGTGCTCACGGCCCTCGGCGTCCTCGGCGCGATCGGCCTGCTCGTCGTGCTGTTCTTGCAGCGGGGGCGCGACGGTATGGACCTGTCGCTCGGCGGGCTCCTTCGCCTGTACCTGTATCTCGCGTCGCTCGCAGGTGTGGTCGCCTTCGCGATCGGCCTCGCCGGGATCATCTCGTTCGTCCTCGCTGCGGCGTTCGGCGTTGACGTGATCTACGGCGGCCAACCTCCTCAGCCGGTGCCTATGATCGTCGCGCCCTGCCCACCGAATATTCCGGCGTGCACCCCCGCACCGGTGCCTCCTCCTGTTTTTATTAAGGACAACCGCACCCAGCAGCAAGCTCAGGACCTCGTGCGCGGTGTCACCTTCGTCATTTTTGGCGGCATCTTCTGGGCGGCGCACTGGTGGGCACGCCGCGCGCTCGCCGGCGGCGCGGACCGCATGAGCGGGCTTCACCGCGCGTACCTCATCCTCGGCACCGCGATCTTCGGAATCGCGACGATCGCCTTTCTTCCGATGGGGATCTACCAGGCGCTCTCGTTCGCGATCGTCCCTCCGGATCAGTTCAGCTTCCGCCCGGGCGCGGGTGAGGCGCTATCCGGCGGTCTGGCCGCGCTTCCTCTCTGGCTCGCCTACCTCTGGCTCGTGCAGCGAGCCTTGCGGACCACACCGTCCTCATCCCCTACGGTCGCCTGATGCCTCTCGACCACATCCACGTCAAAGGCGCGCGCGAGCACAACCTCAAGAACATCGACGTCCGCATCCCGCGGGACAAGATGGTGGTCATCACCGGCCTCTCCGGATCGGGGAAGTCCTCACTCGCGTTCGACACGATCTACGCGGAAGGCCAGCGCCGCTATGTCGAATCGCTGTCCGCGTACGCGCGCCAGTTCCTCGGTCAGATGGAGAAGCCCGACGTCGACTTCATCGAGGGGCTCTCGCCCGCCGTGTCCATCGATCAGAAGGGATCGACGCGCAACCCGCGGTCGACGGTCGGCACCGTCACCGAGATTTACGACCACCTGCGGCTTCTCTTCGCGCGCGTAGGGGTGCCGCATTGCCCGAATCACGGGATCCCGATCGTCGCGCAGACCGTCCAGGAGATCGTCGACCAGATCATGGCGATGCCCGAAGGCTCGCGCATCCTCGTGCTCGGCCCGCTCGTGCGCGACCGGAAGGGAGAGCACCAGCAGCTCTTCGCGACGGCCCGGCGCGGCGGCTTCGCGCGGGTTCGCGTGGATGGATTCGTTCGCGATCTCTCGGAAGACATCACCCTGGACAAGATGAAGAAGCACTCCGTCGAGGTCGTCGTCGATCGTCTCGTCGTCCGGCGCGGCGCCGAAGCCGAGGCGGAGCGCTCGCGGCTCACCGATTCGGTCGAGACGGCGTTGCGCCTCGGGGAGGGCCTGGCCCTCGTGGCAGACGCGGACGGCAAGGGCGGCGAGCGGCTGTTCTCCGAGCGCCTCGCATGTCCCGAGGGCGACTTCTCGATCGGCGAGATCGAGCCGCGGACGTTCTCGTTCAACTCGCCTCACGGCGCGTGCCCGGCGTGCACCGGCCTCGGAACGAAGCTCGAGCCCGACCCCGAGCTGGTGCTCGGGAATCCGGACATCTCGCTCAAGGACGGCGCTGTGCTGCCGTGGCAGAAATCGAGCGGCACGGCGCAGTACCGGATGGCGATCCTCGAAGGCCTCGCCCGCAAGTTCAAGTTCTCGCTCGGCACAGCCATCAAGTCGCTGCCGAAGAAGGCGATCGACGCGATCCTGAACGGGACCGAGGACGCGCTGAAGCTCACCTACGAGAACCGGAGCGGCCAGCGCCGCTCATATGAGTACGAGTGGGAGGGCGTGCTGCCCTGGCTCGAGCGCCAGTACCGCGAGACGACGTCGGAGTTCATCCGAGCCGACATCGAGCGCTACATGAGCGAACGGCCGTGCCCGGTGTGCAAGGGCAAGCGTCTGAAGCCGGAGGCTCTCGCGGTCACCATCGGCGGCCGCAACATCGCGGACGTCACAGCGCTCACCGTGAACGAGTGTTTCGAGTGGACGACGTCGCTCGAGAAGGATCGCGGAGGGCTCGGCGTCCGCGAGCGCAAGATCGCGAAGCAGGTCCTGAAGGAGATCCGCGCACGGCTCGGGTTCCTCGTCGATGTTGGGCTCGACTACCTCACCGTGGACCGCTCCGCAACGACGCTCTCGGGCGGCGAGGCGCAGCGCATCCGCCTCGCGACGCAGATCGGCTCGGGCCTGATGGGCGTCCTCTACATCCTCGACGAGCCCTCGATCGGCCTTCATCAGCGCGACAACGCGCGACTCATCCGCACGCTCCTCGGCATGCGCGACATCGGCAACACCATCCTCGTGGTGGAGCACGACGAGGAGACCATCCGCACCGCCGATTGGATCGTCGACATCGGTCCGGGCGCGGGTGAGCACGGCGGCGAGGTCGTGGCCGAGGGGACGATCGACGACATCCTGAAGGCGCCGCGATCGATCACCGGCGCGTACCTGTCGGGGCGGCGGCGTATTCCGGTGCCGACACGCAGGCGCAAGCCCCGCCCCGAGGCGATCGTCGTTCGCGGCGCCCGCGAGCACAACCTTAAGGACATCGACGTGCGCATCCCGCTCGGGCAGTTCGTCGCCGTCACGGGTGTGTCGGGTTCGGGAAAGAGCACGCTCGTGAACGAGATCCTCTATCGACGTCTCGCGCAGATCATCTCGCGCGCGAAGGACCGGCCGGGCGCGCACGATCGGATCGAGGGCGTCGAGTACATCGACAAGGTCATCGACATCGACCAGTCGCCCATCGGGCGTACGCCCCGCTCGAACCCTGCGACGTACACCGGTCTTTTCACGCCAATCCGCGAGCTGTTCGCCGCCGTTCCCGAATCACGCCTCCGTGGCTACACCGCGGGGCGCTTCTCCTTCAATGTGAAGGGCGGGCGCTGCGAGGCGTGTGCGGGTGACGGGATCATCAAGATCGAGATGCAATTCTTGCCCGACGTGTACGTCCCTTGTGAGGTCTGCGGCGGGAGGCGGTACAACCGGGAGGCCCTCGAGATCCACTACAAGGGCAAGTCGATCGCCGACATTCTTGAGATGACGGTCGAGGAAGCGTTCGAGTTCTTCAAGAACGTGCCGATCGCGGAGTCGAAGCTGCGCACACTGAACGACGTGGGCCTCGGCTACATCCATCTCGGCCAGGCTGCGACGACACTTTCCGGCGGTGAGGCCCAGCGCATCAAGCTCGCGACCGAGCTCAGCCGGCGCGCCACGGGCAGAACGCTGTACATCCTCGACGAGCCCACGACCGGACTCCACTTCGCCGACGTCGAGCGTCTCCTCGAGGTGTTGCACCGGCTCGTCGACGCGGGGAACACGGTCGTCGTCATCGAGCACAACCTGGATGTCGTGAAAACGGCGGACCATGTCATCGACCTCGGGCCCGAGGGTGGGAAAGCCGGCGGCGAGGTGATCGCTGAGGGCACGCCGGAGGCGGTGGCGCGGGTGCGCCGGTCTTTCACGGGACGGTACTTGCGCGATCTGCTCGCGACCGGCGAGGTGCGCGGAATCGCGTAAGAAGCCCTCGGAGGAGGGCGTTCCCCTCCTCCTGGACTTTCATGACTGCGATGTGGCCGTGGCTTAGACGCCAGCCAGCGCGCGAGCGATCGCGTTGCTGAGCGCAGTCGACGTGTTCGTCGCATCACAGGTCGTCGGTCCGGTCTGCTGCTGAAGTGAGAGGACGCTTACGTCGCAGACATTCGCGGCGATTCCGACCGGAATGGCCACCGATACCGGAACCGCGAGCGCTAGGTCCTGGACGTTCACGTTCACCAGACCGCTCTGGTGGTTGCTCGAGCCACCGCCGTTCGGGTCGGTCATCGCGAGGGTGACCGCTCGGCTGAGCGCCATCGAGTTGTTCGTCGCCGTGCATGTGGCGCCGCTCGAGTGGTCCTGGAGCGACAGAACGCTCACGTTGCACACGTTGGCCGCCACCCCGATCGGGACGGCAACGGATACCGGGATCGCGAGGGAGAGCCCCTGCAGGTTGACGTTGACCAGACCGCTCTGGTCGTTGGTCGCGGCCATCGCGAAGCTCGGCGCACCGAGAGCGACGGCTACCGCGAAGACCGGCGCGAGAAAGAGTTTTCGCATGTCTTTCCTCCTGTTGTTTTGTCGGAGCGAGTCCGCACCCTCGCGGCCCTCGTGGAGTCCGGGCCCGGTTGCCCCGCGTCTCCCCCCAGCCAGTGGAATCGGGGGCCCTCACCCCAGCGGTTCCGCCATCGCTACACGCGCGCGCACCATTCCGGTCACCGAGTAACAGATCGGCAACGCGCCGCCTGTCGAAGGCATGAAAACGGCCGTTACGGGCAGCCCACCTGCCTGCCACTGGCACATGGCATCTCAACTGAGCCCTCGCCAGCGCGAGATCCTCGATCTCGTGGCCGAGGGGCGGACAAGCAAGGAAATCGCGGTGACCCTCGGAATCTCCGAGAGCACCGTGAACTGGCACCTCGCCAACGCGTTCGAGAGGCTGGGCGCCTCGAGCCGCGCGGAAGCCGTCGCGCTCGCGATCCGTTCGAATGGGGCTGATCGAGCGCCGGCGGCCTCGCCCAAGCGCCTCTCTCCCACGATCGCGTCCGCGCGCGTGGGTTGGCCACGGCTCGTTGCGATCGCCATCGCCATTGGCATCGCCGGCGCCCTTCTCGGCGGCGCAACGGTCGCGACCCTCCGACTCGAGCCCCTTGGGCCGATGCAGGGGCCGCCCGCTTCACCGACGAGCGGTGGGGATCGGACGCCGACCTCGAGTCCGGCGAGCGGCACGCATGAGGAGGTGGTCGGAGGCGGGATCGTCCCGGTCGACAGCGGCTCTGGCGTCGGACCGGACCCGACCGTCGGTCCGCTCCCGGAATCTCCGACGACCCTTCTACCGGCGGCGACCGCACCGCCTCTCCCATCCGTGTCTGTCCCGCTGCCGACGCCCGCTCTCCCGAGCCTGCCGGTGTCGTCGCCACCTCTGCCGAGTCTTCCGCTGCCGACGCCGATCCCGACTCCGCGCCTGCCTCTTCCCTGATCGGACGTCGCTAGCTCGAGATCGCGTGAGCGAGCCGGCTTTCGCGCGCGGGCGAGAATCTGGCGTACGCCCAATCCGTCGCCGTCGCCCATCGAGCGCTCATGGATTCACCAGGACACAGAGCGAACATTCTTCGACCCGAGTTCACACGAATCCGGATCGGCGTGATTAACGCCGGAAGCTACGGCCGAATGTTCACTCAACTCTTTCTTACGCCGTAGGAGGCGCGACCCGACCCCGGGACAGGACCCGCGGCGGACAGAAGTCCGCGGCTTTCGTAGTCTTCGGGGCATGAGCGATAGGAAAGTTGATGCCCTTGAGGTAGAGCCGGGCGCCGGGAGTGTTGCGCCGAGCTCGATTCGTTTCGAAGCTCTGAGCGTCCCGACGTTCCGCTGGTACTGGATTTTCAGCTGGGTGAGCTCGACGGGCGACGGCATGGAGAACGTGATCCGCAACGTGCTCGTGTATCAGCTGGCCGGGCCGACGGCGGCATTCTGGCTCGGGATGATGGTGTTCGCGCACTGGGTCCCGTTCACTTTCTTCTCGCTGTACGGCGGCGTGCTCGCCGACCGCTACGACAACCGGAAGGTTCAGATCGTCGCCCAGCTTCTCCTCATGACCGCCGCGATCGCCATCGCCATCGTGACGATCGGCGGCGTGGTCACGACATGGTGGCTCTTCGGCCTTCTGCTGCTCCACGGATTCGCGGGCGCGATCGGCGGTCCGGCGCAGCAGACGCTGATCCACTCGATGGTCGGGCCCTCGAAGCTTCTCTCGGCGATCAGTCTGAACTCGACCGCGCGCCAGTTCTCTTCGGTCATCGGGCCGGCGGTCGCGGGATTCATCGTCCTCGCGTTCGGGCCGGGCTGGGGATTCCTCATCAATGCGTTCACCTTCGTCCCACTCCTGATCTTCCTGGCATTCGTGCGCGTGAAGCCGCTCGGCGCTCGGTCGGTGACGCCGATCCGTGCCGCCCTCCGCGACGGCCTGCGCTTCGTGCGTGGACGTCCGTTCATCGCCGCCCTCATCGGCGTCGAGATGCTCGGCGTGATCTTTCTCGGCCACACGTTCAACTCGTTCCTGGTGCTCTTCGCTCACGACGTATTGCACGTCGACGACCTGGGGTACTCGTTCCTACTCGTCGGCAGCGGCATCGGCGCGGTCGTGGCCGCGTTCTACCTCGCGTACGCGCGTGACCGCCGTCACAGCGGCCGCTTCGTCGTCGCCGCGGCGATGGCCGAGATGCTCGCCATTCTGGTATTTGCCTTCTCCACCAACTACGCCGCTTCGTTTGTTCTGCTGATCGTCGTCGGCGGAGCCGCGGTGCTCACACAGTCGCTCACCAACACGAAGATCCAGCTCTCCGCGCCGAACGACATACGCGGCCGTGTCATGGGGGCGTACACGTTCGGCACACAGGGGATGCGTGTGCTGAACGGGCCGCTGCTCGGCGGCGCCGCCATCCTCTTCGGCGCGCCGATCGCCGTGGCCGGAGCGGCTGCCGTCGTATTCGCGGGTCTCGCCGCGATCCTCGCGCGGGTTCCACAGCTCAAGCAGGACCGGTAGAATTCTTTCGATGGCGATCGACGGAAGCGCGACGACGATCGAAATGACGCCGGAGGCGGCGACAAAGCTTCAGGAGCTGCGCGCGGACGACCCGAAGCGAGCGTTCCTCCGCCTCTACGTCTCGGGCCGATCGTGCTGCTCCTATATGTATGGCCTCGCGTTCGACGAGAACGCGGACGAGACCGATGCGGTCACGCAGGCGGCTGGAATCAAGGTGGCGATCGACGAGCAGAGCCTTCCGTACTGCGATGGCGCGAAGGTCGAGTGGGTCGACGGGCCCGAGGGGACCGGATTCCTGGTGCGCAACCCGTCACTCGGTGGCGGTTGCGCCTGCGGCGGGTAGCTAACTCCCGCTAGAGAGCGACTCCCAGAGCACTTCCGCGAGATGACGCACCCGGGTGTTCTTCTCGCGCGCGTCCATCGCGCCGCGCAGGTGCGTCAGGCATCCGGGATTGTCCGCGATCACGCAGTCCACCCCGGTGGCGTCGATGTTCGAGAGCTTTCGCTCGAGCACGCGGTTCGCGACCTCCGGGTACTCGAAGCTGAACGATCCCCCGAACCCGCAGCAGACCGAGGACTCCGCCATCTCCACGATCTCGACGCCGGCGACCTCGCGCAGGAGCGTGCGCGGGTCCTGGTGAACGCCGAGGACGTTCGCGGACTGACAGGCATCGTGATAGGTCGCGCGTAGCCCGAGCCGCCGTCCCCGAATTGGGCGCTCGCGAAACTGCGACGCGACGAACGGCGTGAACGCGGTCACGCGCTCCGCGAGCTTCCGCGCGCGCTCCGACCACGCCGGATCGTCCGAAAGGATGCGCGCGTAGTCCTGAGTGATCGTGATCGCACAGGACGACGACGGGATCACGATCCGGTCCGCACTCACGCGCTCGAGCGACTCGATCGCCGCTTTCGCCATCGCGATCGCGGTCGATCGGTCGCCGCTGTTGAGCTGCGGCAGCCCGCAGCAGCGACGGCCCTCGACCACGTGGACCTCCGCACCCATCGATTGAAGGACACGTGCGGCGGCAAAACCCGCGCCGGGTAGGAAGTGATCGACGATGCAGGAGGGGAACATCGCGACCTTCGTCGTCGGCGAGGCCGGGTTGGTCTGCGTGATCTCGCGTGCGCGGTAGTGGAGTGGGTTGTCCGCGACCGCGGGCAGGCTCTTCTCCTGCGCGAGCGAGCCGAACGGGAGACGCACATTCCCGTTGCGACGCAGCGGGTTCTGGAACGTCGCGAGCCATCCGGTCAGCCGGTCGATGCGATCGGGAGTCGACCACTGGCGCATGAAGAGGCGCTTCGCCCACGACATCCCGGTCCGCTCGACGGCCTTCGCGCGGACGTCGGTGATGAGTGACGCGAGCGGGATGCTCACCGGGCACACCGTGTCGCACGCGTTGCAGCCCATGCAGAGGGCCTGCTCGTGCGCGACGCTGTCGATGCCGTGATGCCAGGGTGACACGACGAGTCCGATCGGCCCGGTGTAGATGTGGCCGAAGACGTGACCGCCCACTTCCTGGTAGCTCGGGCACACGTTGCTGCACGCACCGCAGCGGATGCATCGCAGCGCGTCCCGTGCGAACGGGTCGTCGCGCATCGCCGTTCGGCCGTTATCGAGGAGCACGAAGTGAAGCTCTTTCGGGCCGTGCACGCCGATCTGCGCCTTGAGCTCGATGTCGGCCGATCGTGAGGGACCGGTGATGAACTGCGTGTAGGAGGTGATCTTCTGTCCGGTCCCGCTGCGCGCGAGAAGCTTCACGATC
>Ga0307308_10000636_pt1 | contig 12912 bp, 12 predicted proteins | sample ER_DNA_195_FD_194501 | JGI IMG/M metagenome (GOLD analysis project Ga0307308, IMG submission 194501) | Bulk soil microbial communities from the East River watershed near Crested Butte, Colorado, United States - ER_DNA_195 | ecosystem: Environmental > Terrestrial > Soil > Floodplain | place...
ACCGGGCCGGAGAAGGGCTGTGCCAAGGAGAAATCGAGGAGGCGGGGCGGGTCACCCATCGTGACGTTGTCGGGTTTCACGTCGAGGTGCAGGACGTGATTCGAGTGCATGTAATGAAGCGCGGAAAGCATCCGTATTCCGAGGAGGCACGTTTCGGGGATGCTGACCTCGCCGATGGCCTCGAGATGCGCCGCGACGGTTTGCGCGCTCACGTATTCGAGGACCATGTAGGGCCGCGGCGGCGCTGCGCTCCATCGGAGAAGCCGAACGAGGTTGGGATGCTGCAGCCGCGATGCGATCCCGATTTCACGCTCGAAGCCATCCATCACCCGGTCCTCGTTGACACGGTGCGGACGCATCACCTTGACCGCGACCTGGCAGAAGAGCTCGCGATCCCATGCACGGAAGACCTCGTAACGCGAACCGCCGCCGAGTCCGCCGATCACGACCAGTGTCCGATCGACCTCCTGCCCCGTGGCGAGGTCCCAGCTCTCGCGGGTCGTTTTCGTTGCTACCTGTGCCACTCGCTCACTCTCCGACCGACCGAAGGGTGCACGGTTTGTGCCTCGGCCAACGAAAGAGGGCTCCCGGTTCGGGAGCCCTCTTGCCAGTCGTCGGTGTTTGCTACTTACGCAACTTAGCTGGCAGGCGAACGAGGTAAACCCCGAGCGCCATCAGAGCCGCACCGAGCCCAAGAATGCCGCTCGAGTCGTCGGTGTTCGTGGAGGGAAGGTTCGAGACGCCCGCGACTGCCGAGCCGCTCTGCGGAGCTGTCTGTACTCCCGCGACGGCGGTCTCGGTACTCGCTGTTTCAGTCGCGCCGGTCGTGGGTGCCGTCTGCACCGAAGCGACCGCGCCGTTCGGGCCGAATCCCGGGGCCCACGTGATCGCACCCGTGGGGATCACAGCCGTCGTCGTTGTCTGCGTGGTCGAAGTCTGTGTCTGCGTCGATTGGCTGCTCGCGGCGCTCGCGTTGATCGCTGTGTTGAGGTTGGCGTTCGCCTGCGCCTCCGCGGCGATCATCGCGTTCAGGTTCGCCGTGGCTTGCTGTGCCGCCGTGACCGCCGCGGCGATCTGTGCCGCGTTGCCCGAGTTGAGCGCGGTGTTGAGAGCCGCGAGGGCGTTCTGTGCCGCGGTCAGCGCAGCCGCAAGGTTCGCCTGGGCCGCCAGCGCCGCGTTCAGAGCCGCCGTCAACGTGGCGATCTGCGCAACCGTGAGGTTGCCGGAAGCCAGACGGTTCTGAGCCGCGGTGATCGCTGCGGTGATCTGCGAGCTCGCGTTCGTTCCACTCGTGATCGCCGTGGTGAGGCCGCTCGTGTCACCTTCGTGCATCGATCCGCCGGTTGAGACGGTTCCGGAGGCCGAACCGTTCGCAGCGCTCTGCGATCCAGTTCCCTGCGTGTTGTTCGTGTTGCTTGCGGCCTTGCTCGCGGAGTTGGTGCCGGTAACCGATCCGTTTGCTGCGCTCTTGGAGCCGGTGCCCTTCGTGTTGTTCGTGTTGCTAGCCGCTTTGCTTGCCGAGTTCGTCCCGCTCGCGGAGCCGTTGCCTTTGCTCTTCGAACCGGTGCCGGACTTGGAGCCGCCGTTCTTTGACTTCGAGCCGGTGTTCGAATTCATATCCTGGCCCGCCTGGGGACTGCCGTTGCCGGACGAAAGATGTGAGCTGTTCGAGTCGCCAACGTTCGCGTCGGTGTCGCCCTTGGCTTCCACCTTCGCCTTGGCCTTCGCGTCCGCGTCTGCTTTTGCTGCTGCGTCAGCCTTCGCCTTCGCGTCGGCGTCTGCCTTCGCCTTCACGGCTGAGTCAGCTTTGGCCTTCGCGTTCGCGTCGGCTTTCGCTTTCGCGTCCGCATTCGCTTTCGCGTCCGCATCAGCCTTCGCCTTCGCGGATGCGGTTGCGGCCGCTTTTGCTTTGGCGGCTGCATCGACCTTCGCCTTCGAGTCGCCATTGTCCTTCGGGTTGTTCTTTCCACCCGACTCGGCCACCTGGCTCGCATCGATCTGCCCGTAGTACGCGTTCGCCATTTCGACGCGCGCGAAGACGACAACTATCGCGAACGCCGAAATGAGGACGAGCTTGAGCGGTCGCATCTTGTATCCCCCGTTTCTTTTACGCCCGGTCGTCCGGGCACCTCTCTACGGGGCGTACAGGCGAGCACGTGCTTCACCATTTGCTCGGATGTGCGGTAACGGGCGGACCCCGGTCCAGTCAGGGGTCGGTAACGTCCTAACGGACCTGTAACGAAACCTCGGCAATTACGCGCGCTTCGCGCGCCCGACCACGTCGGTTCAGCACTTGTGAGACCACACGTGGAAGTCTTGGAGCGTCGGTGGCTCACCGGGCGAATGGATGGTCCGCTCGACGTAATCCAGATCAAAGCTATCGAGGGGACTCTGTCCCGGCTGCAGGTGGAAATTGCGAAGACGGCAGAACGAGCGTCCGAATTCGAGGCGGTAGTCGGTGTAGCCCGCGTTCGCGATCCTCTCAAAGACCTTGACCCAGCGCGTGTAGAGCGGATCGGACCAGCGCGGGGCGGTGCTGACCGGTCCGCCCGTCAGGAGGTCGTAGGTGCCTCCATCCGCGAGCTTCGCCGGGGCGAGCATCCATCCATCCGCCTGGGCGGGATCGGGGGAGAACATGTCCCAACGCTGGTCGAGTGATGAGAAGACGAGCACCCGCGCGAACTCGCCCTGCGGCCGGTACGCGGCCGCCCACGATGGGAAGGCGCTCGAGAATGCGATCGCCGTGACGGCGAGCAACATCACGGCGCCTGCGATCCGAACCGGCCGCACGTCGGTGAAGCTTGCGCTCCGCACGGGAATGGCCGGAGCACGCCGCATCTCGCGAGTCGCGCCGACCGTCGCGGCGGCGAGGCGCGGCGTGAAGCGCGGCCCGATGCGCATCTGGATTCCATCGACGAACTCGCGCACCCACTCCGGAGGCAGGAACAGGATCAGCGTCGACAGCATGATCACCGGGAAATTTCCGACGTTCATCATCGTCAGAATCCCGCCCTGCAGCATCGCCGCGCCGGCCACGGCCATGAGTCGCGTGACGCGCGAGGGGATCATCGAAAGCGGAAGGAACACCAGTTCCACTACGAGCGTTCCCCAGCTCATGAGGTGGACGACGATCATGTTCGTCGCGAGCGGGTAGGCCCACGAGCGACCGAAGGTGTGCTCGAGCTGTAGCGCGTAGAACGTCGCCGTGCCGCCCTTCCAAAGCGTGCCCGCCATCTTTTCGAGACCGGTCATCAGGTAGATCCATCCGACCTGAAGCTCGAGGACCCGTATGGGTAGCGCTGGGCCGTTGCCGGTCAGAATTTCGCCACGAGCTTTCCGTCTCGCGGCGTCGACCGAATACAGGTCGCCACAATTTGTGAGCGCGAGCCAGAACGGGATGAGCCGGAAGACGATGTCGCTTCCGTCGAGCAAGAGCGGATTGCGCCACTCGAAGCTTGCGACACCGACGAACGCCAGGATGCAGGCGGTCCGTGTATGCCATCCGATCGTGAGCATCACGGCAACGACGAGGCACGCCGCCAAGAAGATGGCGACCTGCCACCACGTGCCCATCCCGGTGATGAGGGAGAACCGGTCAGGGAACATGCTCACCAGTAGCCCCCGAGGCATGAAGCCCTCGTCCGTGAAGAACGCGGGGATGTTCGGTACGAGCTGCCAGAACCAGTTGAACAGCTCGATGCCGTAGACGATCCGGAAGAGCGCGACCGGCGCTAGATCAGCCCGACCGATCCAAAACTCTCGGAGTCTTCCCACCGCCGAAATCCTGCCTCGTCTTTTCTGCACTTGCTTCCTCTCCGGGCGGGCGATTATGCACGCCGTGTGCCTTTCCGAGAAACGAGAAACGAAGGGAGCCCCCTTTCGGGGGCTCCCTCTGCGCAAGGCTTGGGGCCGGTGCGGCCCTGAGCCAGCTAGTTCATTCGGGCAGCGGGCTTCCAACGAAGCAGTCCGCCACCCACCGCCATGAGCATGAGTCCGAAGAGCACGAGCGCACCCGTGTCGTGGGACTCCGTGCTGGTCGACGGCAAGCTCTGCACGCCAGACCCGCTTGGCGAGTTCTGGAAGCCGAGACTCGCGGTACCACCCGTGGTCCCGCTCGTCCCGGTCGTGCCGGCTGTCCCGGTCGTACCGCTTGTGCTTGTGCTCGAGCTCGAGGTCCCGCTTGAACCCGTCGTCGAGCTGCTGGACGTGCTGGTCGATGAGGTCGATCCACCGGTCGTCGTCGCCGTGGTCGTCCCCGTCGTGCCGGTCGTCGCCGTGGTCGTACCTGTCGTAGTTGTACCCGTCGTCGCTGTGGTCGTACCAGTGGTGGCGGTACCGGTCGTGGTCGTGCCCGTCGTCGCCGTGGTCGTACCGGTTGTCTCGCCGGTCGTGCCAGTTGTCGACGTCGTCGTGCCGGTGGTCTCGCCGGTCGTCCCGGTCGTCCCGGTTGTCCCGGTCGTCGAGGTGGTCGCACCGGTTGTCTCACCAGTCGTGCCAGTCGTCGACGTCGACGTGCTGGTCGTCCCGGTCGTCCCGGTCGTGCTGCTCGTCGAGGTGGTCGCACCGGTTGTCTCACCGGTCGTGCCGGTTGTCGACGTCGTCGTTCCGGTCGATGTGCTCGTACCGGTCGTCGTGCTCGTCGATGTGCCGGTGGTGCCAGACGTAGAGGTGCTCGATCCGCCCGATGTGCTGGTCGAGGTTCCGGAGCTTCCCGTCGTCTCGCCGCCAGTGCTCGATCCACCCGTCGTCGTTGTGGTGGTGGTCGTGGCCCCGGTGGTCGTTGTGGTCGACGCACCCGTCGTGGTCGTTGTTGTTGCACCAGTGGTTGTCGTCGTTGTGGCGCCGGTCGTCGTCGTTGTGGACGCCCCGGTCGTCGCGCCGGTGGTCGCACCCGTGGTGGTCGTCGTCGTCGCACCCGTGGTGGCTCCGGTCGTAGCGCCGGTCGTCGTCGTTGTGGACGCCCCGGTCGTCGCGCCGGTGGTCGCACCCGTGGTGGTCGTCGTCGTCGCACCCGTGGTAGCTCCGGTCGTGGCGCCGGTCGTCGTCGTGGTTGTCTCACCCGTGGTGGCCCCCGTCGTGGCGCCCGTAGTCGTCGTCGTGGACGCCCCGGTCGTGGCACCCGTGGTCGCTCCAGTGGTCGTTGTGGTCGTTTCGCCGGTGGTGGCGCCGGTGGTCGCACCCGTGGTGGTCGTCGTCGTCGCACCCGTGGTGGCTCCGGTCGTGGTTGTGGTGCTTGTGCCGGTCGTCTCACCCGTAGTGGCACCTGTCGTCGCGCCGGTCGTCGTCGTTGTCGACGCGCCGGTCGTCTCACCCGTAGTGGCACCTGTCGTCGCGCCGGTCGTCGTCGTTGTCGACGCGCCGGTCGTCTCACCCGTAGTGGCGCCTGTCGTCGCGCCGGTCGTAGTGGTTGTGCTACCACCGGTTGTCGTCGACGTGCTCGTTCCGGTCGAGGTACCGGTCGACGTACCCGTTCCGGTCGATGTACCGGTCGACGTACCCGTCGAGCTGTTCGTCGATGTGCTTGTACCCGTTGAGCTCGAGGTCGACGATCCGCCGGTGGTGCTCGTCCCGGTCGTACCGGTTGTCTCGTGGACGCACGGACCGTGGCTCAGGTTGAACTGGCCGTGCCACTCGGAGCTGATCATCGCCGTCGCGCTCGTCACCGTGGATCCGAGGTTCGATGTCGTGATGTAGTGAGCGACGTTGCCCGTGACACGGTCGAGCGCCACGGTCTCGGTCGCACCGTTCGACCACTTCACTGTGATCGAAGCTGGCGCCTGGACGTCGTGTATGTCCGTGATCACGAAGTGCCACTCAGCCGAGTTGCACTCGTGGTCGTTCAGGGTGCTTGCCTTCACGTTGATCGTCGTCGTGCCGCCGCCGGTCGTCGTCGACGTGCTTGTAGTTCCGCCCGTCGTCGTCGACGTTCCGGTGCCGCCGCCCGTCGTTGTGGACGTGCTCGTACCGGTCGTGGTGCCGGCGGATGTGCTGGTTGAGCTCGATGAGGTCGTGCCAGTCGTGCAGCTGTGGTGACCGCCGTTCACGCCGGCGATCAGCCGACCCTGCGCGCTGTAGAAGTTGTTCGACCCCGCCGGGCCGAGATGCTCGATGATCTCGCCGCGGACGAAGTCGACCTGGAAGAAGCAGGACGGCACGGGGATCGTGAGGGTGTGCGTCCCGCCGGTGAACGTGACGGTGACGTGTGCAAACACAGTCTGCTGACTCGCCGTGTTCTCGTCGAACTCGGCTGAGGGTGCCTTGTAGCTCACGAACGACACGGTCACGGTGCAGTGCTCCGCGACCATGAACGTGATCGACGCGGTGCCACCTTCGGCCGCACCGGTGATCGCGCTGTTCCACGTGATCATGTCGTTTCCGGTCTTATTGCAGGTAGTGCCTCCGGTCGATGTCCCGGTCGAAGTACCGGTGCTCGTACCGGTCGACGTACCCGTTGATGTACCGGTGCTCGTGCCAGTCGACGTGGTTGTACCGGTTGTTGTGGTCGTCGATGTACCAGTCGTCGTCCCGGTCGACGTACCGGTGCTCGTGGACGTGCCGGTCGACGTACCGGTCGAGGTACCTGTTGAGGTACCGGTGCCGGTCGAAGTGCCGGTCGTCGTGCCTGACGTCCCGCACTCCACCTTGAAGACCTTGTGGTTGTCCCCGCCCGGGGTCATTCCGTTGGTCTGCTTGACGGACAGCTTGTACTGGCCATCTGGGAACTTCTGTCGGGGATAGGCGTTGAACTGCCAGTCCTTACTTTTGTCCCCGTTGGACCACGCTGTCCATGTGCCGTCTGTTTGGTCCGCCGTAAGGGGTCCACCCTTCATCACGTCGATGTGCCACGTTCCGCTCGAATGGGCGTCGAAGTTGAACCCGTAAAGGTGGAACAGACACACGTGCGGGTCGTTATCGGGGTCGTTTCCGCTATCCCCTGGATCGCTAATGACTTTCACGACCCCGTTGTTTCCCGGGGGACTGCCTCCGTTTCCGCCACCGGCGTACGCGGTCGACGCGCCGCTCGTGGCAAGAAACAGCACGGCGACACTCATGAGGATCGCTAAGTAACCAGCTGCCTTGCGCATAGTTTCTCCGCACTGCCTTTCCTGCGAGATGGGCGTGAAGCCCTCGTCCGCGAGAAAAGCAGGGACCGCTCCACCACTTCGAGGCGGGGTAACGAATGACTGTTGCCCGCGAACCGATCGGGTAACGGGGGGACGACAGTTCCCGATAAGAAAGAGAGGGGAGCCTTACGCGCGTTCCACGCGAACGCCTGAGGTGAATTCCTACGCTACCGGCGCTCCGCCGGCGCGGCTACCTGCCGGTGGGGAGTGGTACCAACCGAGCCGACCAGTCGCGGATCCGGGACACGGCCTTCTCGAGGTTCGCAAGCGAGTTGGCGTACGACAGCCGCAGGTAACCCTCGCCCGCCGCGCCGAAGCACGTCCCGGCCAGGGTCGCGACGCCAGCCTCATTGAGGAGGCGGTCGGCCACCTCCGCGCTCGACCCGAGTCCCAGGGATCGAATGTTCGGGAAGACGTAGAACGCACCCTGCGGCGCACGGCAGGTGATCCCAGGCACCGCGTTCAACCCCTTCACGACCGCATCCCGGCGGCGCCGGAACTCCGCGATCATTCGATCCACTTCGGGTGGGCGCGAAGAGAGCGCCGCGGTGCCGGCGCGCTGTACGAACGTCGCGGTGCAGGACACCGAGTTCGTGACGAGCTTCGTGACGGGCTCGACGAGGGGCCGCGGAAAGACGCCGTAGCCGAGACGCCATCCGGTCATCGCGAACGTCTTGCTGAACCCATCGAGAAGAATCGTGCGCTCGGCCATGCCTTCCTCGACCGCGATGGAGTGGTGCTCTCCGTCATACACGAGCTCTCCGTAGATCTCATCCGTAAGGACCCAGAGATCACGCTCGCGCGCGATCGCCGCGATGTCGCGGATCGCCTCGCGTGAGAGCACCCAGCCCGTCGGATTGTTGGGGCTGTTGAGGACGAGCACCTTGGTTCGGGGACTCACGAGCTTGCGGAGCTCGTCGATGTCGGGCTGGAACCCATTTTCCTCGCGCAGCGCGAGCGGCATGCCGCGCGCGCCCGCGAAGTCGATCATCGACGAGTAGATGGGGAAGCCGGGGTCCGGGTAGATCGCCTCGTCGCCGTCCTCGAGCAGAGCGAGCAGGGCGTAGAACATGATCGGCTTCGCACCGGGCGTGACGATCACCTGTCCGGGGTCGGCACGCACCCCGCGACGCTCCTTCAAATACAGCGCGATCGCCTCGCGGAGCTCGATGACGCCGGCCGACTGCGTGTAGTGAGTCTCTCCGTGCTCGAGCGCCGCGACGCCGGCCGCCACGATTGCAGGCGGTGTGTCGAAATCTGGTTCGCCGATTTCCAGATGGACGATGTCGCGTCCCTTCGCCTCGAGCGCACGCGCCTTGGCGAGGACCTCGAACGCGGTCTCCGTCCCGAGTCGCGACATTCGTGTTGCGAGCGGTCGCATGGAAGCCCGATGAGTCTAGGGCGGAAGCTTTCCCTCGACGCACGCGCAACCTTCCGGCCCGACGACTGCCGAGTGCCGCGTGCTCGGCGGCAGCAGGAGCCGGTCCCCCGGTCTCATCGCGACGCGTTGGCCGTTGGCGAGGATGAAATCGATCGAGCCACGAGTGCAGTAGAGAAGCTTGGTGTACTCGTGGTCGTGCTCGACGTAGATGTCGCCCGGCGCGTTCGACCATCCGTACACGTCACGAGCTTCGTGACGCAACGCAGCTTCGATCGTCCTGGGGTCGGGCGCCGCGGGTCCGTCGTGTCGACGGTGCTCGATCTCCACGGGTGCCATGATGCGACCGTGCGCGTCGGCGTCGTGTACCCGCATCAAGAGATCGGCGACGATCCCGCACGCATCGCCGCGTTCGCGCAGGCGGCCGAGGATCTCGGATACGCCCACATCGTGGCCTACGACCATGTTCTCGGCGCCGATCCGGCGAATCGACCGGCATGGTGGAAGGGCGCGTACACACATCGCGACGCTTTCCACGAGCCATTCGTCCTTTTCGGTTACCTCGCCGCGATCACGAAAAAGATCGAATTCGCGTTCGGGATCGTGATCCTTCCGCAGCGTCAGACGGCGCTCCTCGCCAAGCAGGCCGCGACCCTGGACGTCCTCTCTCGCGGGCGCGTCCGTTTCGGGGCCGGCATCGGCTGGAACCACGTCGAGTACGAAGCGCTCGGCATGAACTGGCGCGACCGGGCGAAGCGGGTGGAGGAGCAGATCGAGGTGCTCCGTCTCTTGTGGACACAGGAGCTCGTCGACTACACCGGTCGCTGGCATCGCATCGACCGCGCCGGCATCAAACCGTTGCCGGTGCAGCGGCCCATACCGATATGGATGGGCGCGGACGAAGAGGTCGCGGTCAAGCGCGTCGCGCGGCTCGCGGACGGGTGGTTCTCACATCTGGCGCCGAACGACGAAGGCCGTGCTGCCCTCGAGCGATTTCGCGGATACGTGCGTGATGCGGGGCGCGATCCAGCGCGGGTCGGCGTTGAAGGACGGGTCGCAGCGACGGGGTCGCCCGACGATTGGGCGGGCAGAGCCGCGGTGTTCCGAGATATGGGGATGACACATCTCGAGCTGCGTACGGCCGGAGCCTCGCTACCGGACCTGGACGCGCACATCGACGTGATGCGCCGCTTCCGGGAGGTCGCGCCGGTCTTCTAGGCGGGTGGCAGACCGATTGCACACCAGCCGAACGTGCGGTATCTCCGTGAGTGGGACTGGGCTGCGGTCGCGCGCGTCTCGATCATTGTCGGTGCGGCGATCCGCGCGGTCTGGGTGCTGGTCCTGCACTCTCCGCTCGACAACATCTACTCCGACTCCAAGACGTACGTCGACACGGCGATGCACCTCGCCCAGTTGGCGCAGCCGGAGCGGTTCGACGCCTTTTATCCGCCAGGCACGCGCGTCCTCCTCGCGATCCCGCTCGCGCTGATCGGGCCCGATCGCGACGGTTTGACCGCGGGCGCGGTTCTCTGGATGGTCCTCTCAGCTCTGACGCCGTATTTCATGTGGCGCTACCTCCGGCTACTTTTGCCGCCGCCCGCTGCCGCGCTCGGTGCCGCTCTTTGCGCACTCTGGCCGCTGCACATCGCGTACGCCGGGTTCTTCACCTCGGAGACACCAGGCCTCGCCTTTCTCGTGCTCTCGCTCTGGCTCGCCGAGCGGAGCGTGCGATTCTTCTCGACCCGCGACGGTCTCCTCGGCGGTCTGGCCGGAGGGATGGCGGCCGCGATCCGTCCGGCGTTCGCCCTGAATATCGTCCTCGCCGCGTTCCCGCTGGTGCGCCGCGTTCGTGTCCGGGTCGCGCCGCTCATCGCGCTCGCTGCCGGATCGGCCCTCGTCCTCGCGCTCGTCGTCGCGCATGAGGCGCTGATCGTCGGGCGCGTGGTGGGGGTCAGCGAGAACAGCGGCGTGACCTTCTATCTCGGTCATTGCAACATCCGTCGCGTGACCACCGGAACCCCCGAGACTCTCATGTACCAATTCCAGACCCCCGTGGCCACTCAGCTGGACCGAGGGAGCAACGCGGTCTTCCCAGACCATCAGATCTGGGACCAGGAATTCTTTTATGCGCAGGGAATGAGCTGCATCGCGGCTGACGGGCTCGCCCATGCTCGCGTGATCGTTCGGAATATCTACGACATGGGTCTGTCGACCATTCCATGGCCGCCCTCGAACGACGAAGGTCTGAAGCAGGTCGTGTCGTTCGCGAACGTCGGCTACGTGCTTCTCCTGCCGTTCATCGTGGTCGGGACCATCCGCAAGGTCCGGAGACTCTGGCCACTGGGAGCAGGGCGTGGCGAGCTCATGCTGCTCGGCCAGCTCTCGCTCGCGCTCGCCACAGCGATCGTGTACTTCGGCGATCCGCGCTTCCGCGTTCCGTTCGACGTGTTCGGTCTCGCGCTCGCGGCCTCGCTCGTCGCCGATCGAATAGCGCCGGCGCCGCTAGGGGAGAGCACCCCGGCGGACCCAGGCGTCCGCGCTGATGACACCGTCGAGCAATACGACGAAGGCGCTCTCGGCAGGACTGAGCCCGCGCGTGAGGTCGATCCGCACAACGCGCGACCCGCCGAAGCCGATGGCGAAACGGCGGTCCGCGCTGACGACGGCCCGCCGGAGGAGGCTCGATGGGGCGAGACTCGTCGAGCGCGGCCCGATAAGGAACTGGGTCTGATCGGCTCCGCTGTGCATGAGGTACCGCGAGTCGGGCCAGACGCCGTCGAGCCGGTAGCTCCCGGCGACCTCGAGCCGTCCCTCGGGGCGCAGGTCCTGCCCGTCGGGACGAATGCTCCAGACGCTCGGGTTCGTAACGAAGAGCCCGGTGGCATTCCCGGTCGTGGTAACGACGCCCGCGAGGAAGAGGACCCGACTCCCGTCGAAGAACGGTGATGCCGCCGACCTGTCCACGATTTTCCGAACCGGCTGTCCTGGCTGTCGCAATGCCCCGAGAACGCCCGTGTCCGACTCGACGAGCACCTCGTCCTCGCTGAGCCAGTCCCCCGCGAACGCGTTTCCCAAGTCGCCGGCGCGAACCATGTCTCGTCGGTCGAGCGAACCGAGATACGTTTCGGTTTTCCCATCGGTGGATCGCTGGAGCGTTGCCGCGACCCGCGTTCCGGAGGGCGACCATCGCTGATCGATCACGCGGTATCCAGCATTCCGTATCTGTGCGGGGACCGGGATGTCGGTCCGGGTGCCGTCGAGTTTGATCACGCCGATCCCCAGGTCGGTCACGTACGCGACCGCGTTTCCGTCACCCGTCCAGCGCGTACCGAATGGCCGCGAGGTGTTCGCGGCAAGCGTCGTGAGCGATCGCGCCTCGGAGCCATCCAAGTTGGACGCCCAGAGGACGAAGCCGCCGGACGGGCTCTGCCGCCAGTAGGCGAGCCGCCCGCTGGAGGAAAGCTGCCGCGGGGCGGCGGTCCCGCCGCCCGACGTCGACGCGGGGCCTCCCGCGTCGACCGTCGCATAGACGAGCGCGATGGAGCCCACCGCGATCACGCCGGCGACCGCGATGTACGGCAGAAGCGACCTGACGTGCCGCACGTCATCAATAATCGCTGAGTGCCGGACCCGCTGGCGGCTGCGAAGACCTTCATGGCGGCGCTCGAGTCGAACGACGCCGAGAAGGCGGCCGCGGTGTGCGCCGAGGACGTCGCGATCGAGCTGCCCGGCGGCGATCGCCAGCTCGAAGGACGCGAAGGCGCGAAGCAGCTCATCCGGATGGCCCCGCCGTTCGTGCGGGTCGTGCGCGAAGAGGCGGTCATGGGAACGACCGTGATCCTTCGCGGTCTGACGCGATCGCCCGGCCACTTCGCCAACTACACGACTTGGACTTTCGAAACGGATGGAGCGCTCATCACCCACGTCACGTTCACCTGGCGCCCGGCGAACTAGGCGAGCTCCAACCATCCGTGATCATCGACGTCGCCGTACGCGATGCGGGGCGCAAGGGTCTGGGCGTCTTCGCCCTGCGCGCGTTCCGCAAAGGTGAGTTCATCTTCCGTCGCCGGCACGGACGGATCGTCGCGAACGCCAGCATCCGCTCGCTCTCGCGCGAAGACCGGCGGCACCTCTGTGAGCTCGATTACACGCGGAGCGCGGTTCTGCTGCCGCCAGGCTGTTATCTCAATCACTCATGCGAACCGAGCGCCATGCGCTCGGGCGTGAACGTCTTCGCCTGGAGGCGCATCCGCGCCGGCGAGGAGATCACCATCGACTATCGCCTGAACGCGTTCGGCTCGCATCGCTCGAAGTGCCTCTGCCATAGTCCGTCGTGTACCGGGGAGATCATCGGGGACTTCTTCTCGCTGTCCGCGAGACAGCAACGCGAGTACCTTCCCTTCGTGCCCC
>Ga0307308_10000640_pt1 | contig 12890 bp, 12 predicted proteins | sample ER_DNA_195_FD_194501 | JGI IMG/M metagenome (GOLD analysis project Ga0307308, IMG submission 194501) | Bulk soil microbial communities from the East River watershed near Crested Butte, Colorado, United States - ER_DNA_195 | ecosystem: Environmental > Terrestrial > Soil > Floodplain | place...
CCGGAGTACGCGAAGGAAGGCACGAAGCTGGCCGTCGAGTACTTCGGGGAGCGCTATCCGGTGACGGTCGCGGTGGCCGGCAGCACGCCACTCTTCGATCCCGAGAACGCCCGGATCCGGAGCTGAGGGTGAAGATCCTCGTCTGCGTCAAGCGCGTCCCGGCCACCGGCGGACGGATCGCGCTGACCGCCGACAGCCTCGACATCGACGCGCGCTACCTGGGCTTCACGATCAGCCCGCACGAGGAGTGCGCGGTCGAGGAGGCCGTCCGGATCGTGGAGGCCCAGGGCGGCAGCTCCACGGTCCTGACGCTCGGTCCGGACGCGGCAGGCGACCAGCTCCGCGACGCGATGGCGATCGGCATCGAGCGGGCGGTCCTGCTCGAGACTGATGGCTCGGACTGGGACCCGATGGCGACGGCCGGCGCGATCGTGGACGCGATCCGGGCCCTCGAGACCGAGGACGGCCCGTTCGATCTCCTGCTCTTCGGCAACGAGGCCGCCGATACCGGGGACTTCCAGGTGGGGATTCGGGTCGCGACCGCTCTGGGCCGACCCGCGGTCTCGGGCATCAAGGCGATCGAAGCCGCCGATGGTCGGGTCGTCGCGAGACGCGAGGCAGGTGGCGGCGGCTGGGAGGTTTTCGAGCTGCCGTTGCCGGTCGTCCTCGGCGTGAAGGAGGGCTTGAACCTGCCGCGCTATCCATCCGTTCCGGGTCGACTCCGGGCGAAGAAGAAGGAGATCATCCGGATGACCCCGGCAGCTCGCCGCGGTGGCCCGATCAAGGTCCGGCTCCGATTGCCGGTTGGCACCGAGAGCACTGTCGAGGTCATCGGGACCGGCCCGGAGGCGGCGCCCGCCGTCGTCGAGCTGCTCACCCGGATCGGAGTCGTAAGCCGATGATTCTGACCCTCATCGAGCACGTCGACGGTCGCCCGGAACGGCTGTCGCTGGAGGCACTGACCCTTGCCGGCACGCTCGCTGCCTCAACCGGCGAGCCGCTCCACACCGTGTCGTTCGGGGCTGGAGCGCGCGAAGCGGCGACGCAACTCGGCGGTCGCGGCGTCGCCGTCGCCCACGTCGTCGAGGACGACCGGCTGTCGGAGTTCGCACCCGTCGCCTGGGCGGCGACCGTCAGCCAGCTCATCTCGAGCCTGGGCCCGTCCATCGTGCTCGCGGCCGGCAGCGACCGCGGCAACGAGGTGATGGCACATGTTGGCGCCAAAACGGACCTCCCGCTTGCCGCAAACTGCACCGAGGTCGTTCCGGGCGAGCCGTTCCGCCTGACCCGCCAGCGTTGGGCCGGCAGCCTCCTGGAGGACGCGACGCTCGACGCAGCGACGAAGCTCCTCACGATCGCCCCGCACGCCGTCGCGGCCGAAGCCGCCGTCGACGGCGCCGCCCAACCGGCGATCGAGTCGTTCTCGCCGATCCTGACGGACGACGACCTCCTCGTTGCCGTCGTCCGCCGGCTCGCGCCCGATCGATCTGGGATCTCGCTCACGGATGCTCGAGTCGTCGTCGGCGGAGGCCGCGGCGTCGGCAGCGCCGAGGCCTTCAGCGAGCTAGAGGAGCTGGCCGCGGTCCTCGGAGCGGCCGTCGGTGTCTCGCGGGTCGTCACGAGCGCCGGCTGGCGACCGCACTCGCAACAGATCGGGCAGACCGGCCTGAGGATCGCGCCGGACCTGTACATCGCGTGCGGCATCAGCGGTGCGATCCAGCACATCGTCGGAGCCAAGGCCGCCAAGCGCATCCTCGCGATCAACACGGATCGCGACGCGCCGATCATGTCGGTCGCGGATTACGCCGTGATCGGGGACCTGCACCAGGTCGTCCCCGCCATCACCGCCGAGATCCTGCGCGTGACCGGTCGGTAGTGGCCGTGCAGGCGGGGGTTCGCGCCGTCGCGCGATCTGCTTCGCCCATCACCCTTTCCATCGCCCTCCTGCTGGCGGCTTGCAGCGAGCCGGCCAATCCATCACCGGCGGTCCCGGGCAGCCCGAGTCCCGTGGGCACAGGATCCGCTCCATCGGATGCCGGGCAATCGGACGTCCCGACGACGGCGCCGTCGATCGATCCGGCGCTTGCCGCCGGTCTGAGCGTCACCTGCGGCGACGACCGAGCCTTCCCAGCCGAATCCGTCCTTGATCAGGCAGGCAGCGAAAACGAGCTGGACCCCGCCAGCCTCGCCCTGCGCCAGATCCTCACGGGCCCGGATGGCGCCGGTTTGAATCTTCCGCCGGCTGGTTGGCACCGGGTCATCCGGACGTCGACCGAGGCGCTCTTCGTGGCCCCTGCCCTTCTGCCGGCCGACAGCCAATGGGTGATGGTCTCGCTGATGAACGCCGCCGGCACCTGGACCTATGACAGTGCCGGCGCGTGTCAGATGACCGTCGCCCTCGCGAAGGGCATCGGCCCCGCCACCTGGTGGCTGGATCCGGCGGCGGACAGGCCGCCTGCCGATGCGACGTCCGTGGCCGCGATCGTGCTCGAGCTCTCGTGCGCCAGCGGTGCGTCGGCGGACGGCCGCGTCCTCCCCCCGGTGATCCGATCGGGGGCGAGCGCAATTTCGGTCCTGGTCGCGATCCGGCGTCGACCCGGCGACCAGGACTGTCCGGGCAATCCGCCGCTCGCGATCCGGCTCGATCTCGGCGAGACGATCGGGAGCCGGGCGCTCCTCGATGGTGGCCAATTCCCGCCGCGCGACGCGAGTGTGATCCCCGACCACTGATATTTCGGCATGGTCGAGCCGCGCCTCGTCGTCGGGTGGCGGCGCGGCATCGAGCCGCGGCCCGGCGCCGTCATCAGGCCGGCGGCTTGGCGTCCAGCCGCTCCATGATCCGCTTCTCGAGATCGAGGATCGCCTGCTCGAGGCTCTCGACCCGCTTGAGGATCTCGGTGTTGCCGGTAAGCAGGCGCACGTTCTGCTCGTCCTCCTTGTCGGCCTCGGCGGCCGCGTGTTCGAGAGTCATCCGGTCGCGTGCCGAGGAACGATTACTCGCCAGGAGGATGAGCGGGGCGGCGTAGGCGGCCTGGGTCGAGAACGCGAGGTTCAGGAAGATGAACGGATACGGGTCAAAGTGAAACAGCAGGTAGATGTTGCCGAACACCCACAGGGCGACAATGACGGTCTGGATGACGATGAACGTCCAGCTGCCCATGAAACCCGTCACCCGGTCGGCAATCCGGGCGCCACGCGGCGCGTCCTCCAGGAGCTCCTTGTTGACGGGATGCCGATAGATCTGGGCCCCTCGATGACCGCTGCGTCGCATCGATCTCTCCGCCTCGTGGGCGGCGCGGCGTACGATCGCCACGCTCGCTGGGCGACATCCTATCCGCCGGGGAAGTGGCGGACGGGAGGAGTAGCGCGCAGGATGCTGGCGACGGAAAAGACGGACGACCCGGGAGGGGGCCGGGTCGTTCGTCGGATGTGTCGCAGAAGAGGATGACCCGCAACCAGCCGGGCCGGCGTCGAAGCTAATGCATCATCAGTCGCGACGCGAGGATGGAAACACCGCAATCGACGATTAGCATGAGTTGTCGCCGCTATAGTGACACCAACGGGACGGGGAGGGGGTTGCGATGGGTGACCGGTACACCTGGCATAGAGAACGATCTGTCTTGCGGAAGACAGACTTGTATCTCATCGCTAGAATGGGCTTCCCAAGTGGCCGTCAGGGGCCCCCACGCCGGAGCGACACTTCCTTGCCGAACCGTCCGTCACCCCGACCGTATCAGCCCCTTCCTCTCCTGAGTTGTACGCAGATGTCAAATTCGGGAGGAGGGCTCGTCGCGGCAGGACGGACTCAGGTCGGGGGCCTCCGCGCTCCTAATCCATCGGGGCTCGCCCGCACGCAAACCATGACGTGGTCGGGACGTAGCCGTCGGCCGCGTCGTTGACGAGACTCCTCTTCATGGCGTACCAGGCGATCCTCGCGCGTCGGCCCACTCCAGGCAGCGTCCTCCTGCGAACCGAGGCGGCGACTTGAGCGCGGCATCCGACTCCCAGCTCGTTGTGATCGGTGCGTCGGCCGGCGGGATCGAGGCGGTCTCGCGAGTCGTCGCGAGCCTGCCGCCCGACTTCCCGGTGCCGATCGTCATCGCCCAGCATCTCGATCCACGGCGGCCCAGCCACCTGCGCGAGATTCTCGCCCGCCAGACGCCGCTGCCCGTCCGGACGGTGACCGAAAAAGCAGTGCTCGAGGATGGCGTCGTCTACGTGGTGCCGTCCAATCGGCACGTCGAGCTGACGGATCGCGAGCTGCGGCTGCACCAGCCTGCCGGCGGCGGGATCGCACCGTCGGTCGACGTGCTCCTCGAGAGCGCGTCAAAGGTGTTCGGCGCGGGCCTCATCGCGGTCATCCTTACGGGCAGTGGCTCTGATGGATCGGTCGGCGCGCGGCATGTCAAGCTGGCCGGCGGCACGGTGGTCATCGAGAACCCGGCGACCGCGATGTTTCCGTCGATGCCCAGCTCGATCCCCCCGTCGCTCGTCGATGCGACGGCCGATCTCGATGGCATCGGGCCCCTCCTCCACGATTTCCTGGCCGTCGACGGCGAATCGACGGACGGTATGGATCGCACAGAGCTCAATGCCCTGTTGGAACGAATTCGTGAGCGAAGCGGGATCGACTTCAGCACCTACAAGCCGGCCACGATCCTGCGGCGGCTGAAAGGCCGGATGACGGCCACGAATCGAAACTCGTTGGCGTCATACGCGGCCCATCTCGAGGCCGAACCGGAGGAATACGCCCGACTCGTCAGCAGCCTCCTCATCAAGGTGACCGAGTTCTTCCGCGATCCCAAGGTCTGGGACTACCTGCGCGAGCGGATCCTCCCCGGCCTGATCGATGAAGCCCGGACCGACGGCCGCGAACTGCGTCTCTGGTCGGCAGGCTGCGCGACCGGCGAAGAGGCCTATTCCCTGGCGATCGCCGTTGCCGAAGGGCTGGGCAAGGAGCGATCGCCGCTCGATGTGCGGGTGTTCGCCACCGACATCGATCGGGATGCCATTGCATTTGCCCGCCGGGGTGTGTATTCGTCGGCCGTCGTCGCCGGGATTCCCGCTCCAATCCGCGACCGATATTTCGTCAGGACCGACGGTGGCTACGAGATCGGCAAGCGGCTCCGGTCGCTCGTGGTCTTCGGCGAGCACGATCTCGGCGAGCGAGCGCCGTTTCCAAGGATCGATCTCCTCCTCTGTCGGAACGTCCTCATCTATTTCACCGCGCCGATGCAGCGGGCGGCGCTGGAGACATTCGGCTACTCGCTGCGTCCCGGCGGCCGCCTCGTCCTCGGCCCATCGGAGACGGTGGCTGCACTACCTGTTCCGTTCGCCCAGGAAAACGCTCGCCTGTGCGTCTACCGGCGCCGGCCGGGAGCCAAGCTGCTCCTGCCCGTTCCGCGCGCTGCCCAGCTTCGGCGAAACCCGCTCGACCAGGCGGTCCGGGCCACGCGCCAGGATGTCCAGCATGCCGCCGCTTCGGCGGCGGCCGCGGAAGGGCTCCTCCTGGATCTCGCGGTCGGAGTTGTCGTCGTCGATCCCAACTACGACATCGTCAGGATCAACTCTGCAGCGCGACGGTTGCTGGCGATCCACGGAACCGCCTTCGACCAGGACTTCGTCCATCTCGCCGAGAGCCTGCCGGCATCGCCGCTTCGCGCCGCGATCGATGCGGCGCTGACCGGGTCGACGACGACTGCCGACTTCGAGATCGACGTTGCCGCCCGCGTCGGCAGCGAGGCGCGCTTTGTCGAAGTGACGGTGTCGCCGCAGCGGGGCGACTCCCCGTCGATCGACGGCGCCGTCATCGAGCTGACAGACGTCACCCGTTTCCACCAGGACCAACGCGAGCTGACCCGTACGCAGCGCCGGAACGACCGGGCCTTCGTGGCCAACGCCCGCCTGCTCGCCGCGAACGAGGAGCTCACCGGCGTCGTCGCCCGGTTGCGGGCGTCGAACGAGGCGATCCTCGTCTCGAGCGAGGACGCCCAGGCAAGTCGCGAGGAGCTCGAGACCCTCAATGAGGAATTCCAGGCGACAAACGAGGAGCTCGAGACACTCAATGAGGAGCTGACGGCCAGCGTCGAGGAGCTGCGCGTCGCGAACGAAAGCCTTGAGGCCCGGACCAACGAGTTGAGCATCCAGACCGAGGCGCTCGAGGACCAGAAGCGGGCGAGCGTCGAGGAGCACGATCGGTTGCGCTCGATCTTCGCCAGCCTCGGCGACGCGGTGGTCGCTGTCGACCAGGCCGGCGAGGTCGTGGCAACGAACGCCGCATACGATCGGCTGTTCGGCGGTAGCGAGATCATCCCCGAGGATCTGGCCGGCGTCCCGCTGCCGCCCGCGGACCGGCCGACGCAGCAGGCCGCCCGCGGCGAGCGTTTCCGGATGGAGTTCGCAGTGACCGCGGACGACGGCTCGCGTCGCTGGTTCGAGGCCGTTGCCGAGCCGTTGACGGGCGCCGACCGGACGTGGAGCGGCGTGATCGCGATCCGGGACGTCTCCGAGCGGACCATGCGCGTGAGCCTCGAACGGTTGATGGCAGCGGCAGGCCACGAGCTCAAGACACCGATGGCTGCCCTGCACGGGTACCTCCAGCTCATCGAGCGGTCGATTGGCCCGGCGGGTGGTTCGACCGGCCAAAGCGGCGGCGATCTCCGCCTCTACACGACCCGGGCCCTTGCCCAGACGCGGCGAATGGGCCAGCTCGTCGAGCGTCTGTTCGACGTCAGCCGGATCCAGAGCGGCCAGCTGGAGCTCGTCGTCGAGCCGATCGACCTTGTCGATGTCATCCGCCGCGCGATCGCCGTCAGCGAGGGCCTCCGCGAGGCGCCGCCGATCACCCTGTCCAGCGCCCCTCGCTCCCTCGGGCTGAACGGCGATCCCGGCCGCCTCGAGCAGGTGTTCGTCAATCTCCTCGGCAACGCTGTCGAGCATGCGGCAGCGACGCCGACCATCGACGTCTCGATCCGACGATCAGGCAGGACGGCCATCGTCGTGGTTCGTGACCACGGCCCCGGCATCGCAAGCAAGGAGCTGCCGCTCGTCTTCCAGCCCTACGTGCGGCTCGGCGGACCGCAGTCCACAGGCTTGGGCCTGGGCCTGTTCCTCGCGAGGGAGATCGTGACCTCGCACGGCGGCACGATCGAGATCACCTCGCATCGTCGGCAGGGAACGACCATCACTGTTCGATTGCCAATTGGGGGACCCGGGCCGCGGACAAGGGTGAAGGTTCGTCCTGCGGGCGTGCCTTGATCCGGCTCGCGATCGTCGAGGATCACCCGGCCATCGCCGACGGGTTGATCGCTCTTCTATCGGGTGAGCCGGACGTGACGGTGGTCGGGTCGGCATCGGACGCGGCCTCGGCTGACCGCCTCATTGATGCCACGTCGCCCGACGTCGTCCTGTGCGACGTTCGCCTGGCGGGGTCCGGCGACGGCCTGGCAGTGCTGGCCCGCCATACCCCCGGCCCCGCGTTCATCATGCTGACCGCCTACGTCTACCCGAGTTACTACGTGGCGGCCACGGAAGGAGGGGCGAAGGGCTACATCTCGAAGATGGCGACCATTCAGCAGATCCTCGCGGCGGTCCGGGTGGTGGCGGCGGGTGGCACGGCCTTTCCGCGCGAGGCCCAGGGTGCCATCCGTTCTGCGATGCGCGTGCCGACCCCACGCGAGCTCGAGATCCTCCTCCTCGTTGCCGATGGCCTTTCCAACGCCGAGATCGCCGAGCAACTCGGGCTGCGGATCAAGACCGTCGAGAGCCAGCTCCGCCGGATGTTCGACCGCTACGACATCGCCAGCCGGACGGCCCTCGTGCACCTTGCAGAACGCCAGGGCTGGCTACCGGAGGGCCGCTAGACCCGGGCCGTGACGGGTTTTCATCCTCAGCGTCGGCCAACCCGTGGGGCATCGTGGACGGCTCGGGAGTCGTCCCGTGGGGGGCAACGGGTCGCGCCCGGTTTCGTGTCTCCGAAGGATGCCGCCAATGATGTCGTCCGTGATTCCGTTCCCACCGGCTGTGGGGACACGGCCTCGGCGGGTCCTGGCCATCGACGACGACGACGGCCTCCTCGACATGCTCAACCTCCTGCTGTGCCAGACGGATTTCGAGCTGCGGACGGCACGCGGCGGGAAGGCGGGTCTCGAGCTGGCAACGAGCTGGGATCCCGACGTCATCCTCCTCGACCTCGTCATGCCGGATATCGACGGGGCGACGTTTCTCGAGCGCTACCGCGAGACGACCTCCACGCCCGTACCCATCGTTCTGCTCACGGGTGCCCTCGACGGCGTGTCTCGCGCCACGGAGCTGGGTGTCTCAATGTTCCTGTCGAAGCCTTTCGACCTTGGCACGCTCGTCGAAGTTGTCGAGGTCTATGCCTCGAGCAACCGAACGTTGGTCGCCATCGGCTGAGGTCGCCGCCGGGACGGTCCAGGCGTGCGTTGGCTGGGCCCGCCGCGCTGCTAGCATCCGCAGCCATGGCACCGACTCGCTACGACTTTGTGATCGTCGGCGGCGGGTCGGCCGGTTGCGCCCTCGCCAACCGGTTGTCGGCCGACCCGTCGACTCGCGTCCTGGTCCTCGAGGCCGGCCGGCCCGACTATCGATTCGACGTCTTCATCCAGATGCCGGCGGCGCTGGCCTACCCGATCGGCAGCCGCTTTTACGACTGGAAATACGAGTCCGAGCCGGAACCGTTCATGAACGGCCGACGGATCTACCACGCCCGGGGCAAGGTCCTCGGCGGCAGCAGCAGCATCAACGGGATGATCTTCCAGCGCGGCAACCCGCTCGACTACGAGCGCTGGGCCGCGGACCCAGGCATGGAGACCTGGTCGTACGCCCACTGCCTGCCCTACTTCCGGCGGATGGAGGATTGCCTCGCGGCCGAGCCCGACGATCCATTCCGAGGCCATGGCGGTCCGCTGGGTCTCGAGCGTGGCCCGGCGACGAACCCGCTTTTCGGGGCGTTCTTCGAGGCGACGAGGCAGGCCGAGCATCCACCGACCGATGACGTGAACGGCTATCGCCAGGAGGGCTTTGCCAAGTTCGACCGGAACATCCGGCACGGTCGCCGACTGAGCGCGGCCCGGGCCTACCTCCACCCGGTCATGAAGCGGCCGAACCTGACGGTCACGACCCGCGCCTTCGTCACCCGGATCCTCTTCGATGGCCGGCGCGCGATCGGGGTCGAGTACCGCGTGCGAGGCGGGGCTGCGCGACGGGTACTTGCTGGCGAGGTGATCCTGGCCGGCGGCGCGATCAACTCGCCGCAGCTCCTCCAGCTGAGCGGCGTCGGAGCCGCGGCGCTTCTCGAGCCGCTCGGCGTCCCGGTCGTCCACGACCTGGCAGGGGTCGGCGAGCATCTCCAGGACCACCTCGAGGTCTACATCCAGTACAAGAGCAAGCTGCCCGTCTCGATGCAGCCCGCGCTCGCCACCTGGCGCAAGCCGTGGATCGGCTTCCAGTGGCTGTTCCTCCGGCGCGGGCCGGGGGCCACGAATCATTTCGAGGGTGGCGGGTTTGTCCGGAGCAACGACGACGTCGAGTACCCGAACCTGATGTTCCACTTCCTGCCGTTGTCGATCCGCTACGACGGGACAGGGCCCAAGGGCGGCCACGGCTACCAGGTCCACGTCGGTCCGATGTACTCCGACGCCCGCGGGTCCGTGAAGATCACCTCGACCGACCCCACCGTCCACCCGGCGCTCCGCTTCAACTACCTCTCGACGGATCAGGATCGACGCGAGTGGGTGGAGGCGGTTCGAGTCGCGCGGAACATCCTCACTCAGCCGGCGATGGCGCCGTTCAACGGCGGCGAGACGTCACCTGGCGCCGACGTCACCACCGACGAAGAGATCCTCGCCTGGGTTGCCCGCGACGCGGAGACCGCGCTCCACCCGTCCTGCACGGCCCGCATGGGCATCGATGCGTTGTCCGTGACGGATCCGCTGACGATGCGAGTCCACGGAGTCGATGGGCTGAGGGTCGTCGACGCGTCCTCGATGCCGTACGTCACAAACGGCAACATCTATGCCCCCGTGATGATGCTCGCCGAAAAGGCAGCAGACCTCATTCTCGGCAACACGCCGCTGGCGCCCGAGCCGGTCGAGTTCTACCGGCACCGGAGGGCCGCCGCGGTCGCCGGCTGACCCGTTTTGCCGCGCATGCGGTGCCCGCACCTACTCCCGCGTTCGCGCCGAGATGCGAGCGCCTGCCGCCATGACCGCCTCGGCGACGCGCTCCTCCGCGCCTGACGACGGGAAGCGGTACGACGGGCCGTGGACGTGGACGGCCGCGTTGACGTTGCCCAGGGCGTCGGCGATCGGGGCCGCGACGGAGTTCAAGCCCTCGGCAAATTCCTCGCGGACCCAGGCATACCCGTCGAGCTGGACCCGCCGCAACCGATCGCGCAGGGCGGCGGAGTCGGTGAGGGTCCGGTCGGTGAAGGCGACGCGAGGCATCGCCAGATAGCGCTCGATCGTCGCCTCGTTCATATGGGCGAGGAAGACCTGGCCCGACGACACGGCGTGCATCGGAACGTGCGTCCCCGTCCAGTCGCGGATCTGGACCTGGTGCGACGTGTCGACCTGGTCGACGTAATGGACGGCGAATCCGTCGACGACCGACAGGCCGGCGGCCTCACCGACCGCCGACGCGAGCTCGACCAGCGTGGGCCGCGCGAGAGACACCAGGTCGCGGGTCCGTACTATCCCCGCAGCGAGCGTCACGATTCGTCCGCCGAGGCGGTAAAGGGTCTGGCCCGGGACCTGCTCGACGGCGCCCTCGCGGGCGAGTGAGGTGAGCAGCCGGGCGGCAGTGCTCTTGGCGAGGTCCGTTCGCTCGGCGACCTCGGTCACGCCGATCGGGCCGTCGGCAAGGGCAGCCAGCACCGCAAAGGCGCGCTCGATGGACTGGACTCTGGACACGGGCCTCTCGTTCGGCTAGATTCGGGCTCCTCGTTCCATCATACGGCACTGTTCCGTATCGTGGAACCTTCGAAATGGCCGAAGCGACGGCGGGTCAGGAGCACTCACGTGGCGGACGACTACGAAGAGATCGATCTGGCGGCGCTGACCGACGATGAGCTCGTCGAGCAGATGCACAACGACCTGTACGACGGGATGAAGGACGAGATCGTCCAGGGGACGAACATCCTCCTCGAGCGAGGCTTTGCAGCTACGAAGGTCCTCGACGACGCCCTGGTCGCGGGCATGAAGATCGTCGGGATCGACTTCCGCGACGGGATCCTCTTTGTTCCCGAAGTCCTGCTCGCGGCCAACGCCATGAAGGCGGGCATGGAGATCCTCCGCCCGCTCCTGGCGGAGACCGGCGCGGAGCCAGTCGGCAAGGTCGTCATCGGCACGGTCAAGGGCGACATCCACGACATCGGCAAGAACCTCGTCGGCATGATGCTCGAAGGGGCCGGCTTCGAGGTCGTCGATCTCGGGATCAACACGGACGCCGAGAAGTTCATCGCCGCTCTCGAGCTCCACAAGCCGGACATCCTCGGGATGTCGGCGCTGCTGACCACGACGATGCCGTACATGAAGGTCGTGATCCAGACGCTCAAGGATCGTGGCCTGCGCGAGCAGTACATCGTCCTCGTCGGCGGGGCACCGCTGAACGAGGAGTTCGGCCTGGCTGTCGGGGCGGATGCCTACTGCCGCGATGCGGGCATCGCCGCGGAAACGGCCCGCCGGCTCATCGACGAACGACGTGCCGCGGCCTGAGGTGGCGCAGCCAGAGGTCTCTGCGCCGCGCGTGCTCGTAGTTGGCTGTGGGGCCCTGGGCCGCGAGCTCGTCGCCCTGACTGCCGACCTGCCGAACGTCGAGATCGCCTGCCTGCCGCCGAATCTCCACAACCGGCCCGGTGGGATTCCCGGCGCGGTTCGCGATCGGATCCGGCGCGGTCGCGCCGACGGCTTCGACCAGGTCTTCGTTGCCTACGCCGACTGCGGAACGGGCGGACTGCTCGATCGCGTTCTCGAGGACGAGGGGGTCGAACGACTGCCCGGGGCCCACTGCTACGAGTTCTTCGCGGGCCGGATCGCCTTCGCCGAGATGGCAGACGATGAGCCCGCGACCTTCTGGCTGACCGATTTTCTGGCCCGCAACTTCGAGCGCCTCGTCATCCGCGGGCTAGGCATCGATCGTCACCCGGAGCTCGAGGCCGTCTACTTCGGCAATTACCGGAGGGTCGTCTACCTGTCCCAGACCGACGATCCGGAGCTGCTCGATCTCGCCCGGGCGGCCGCGGACCGGCTCGGACTCGGCTTCGAGCATCGCCGTACCGGCTACGGCGAGCTTGCCACCTCGCTCCAGGCCGCGGTCGGAGCGGCCTGAGCGATGGCCTCGATGACGGTCATCTGGTGGCGCGACATTCCTGCCCAGGTCGTCGCGCGCGACGGACGTCGGTCGAGCAAGACGGTGCTTCACCCTCGGTTCCAGGTCGCCATCGACAAGGCCGCCAGCCGGGCCGGCAAGCGCGCCTACGGCGACTACATCGAGGAGTGGCGCAAGGTGGCCCGCGCTTGCGGCGAGGATCTCGAGGCCGAAGTTACCTCGGAGGTCGAGCGACTCGAGTCGACGTACGACAAGCACCATCTTGCCGAGCTCATCCAGTCGGGCGGCGTTGAGGGCGGGCCGACACTTTCGCCCGCCCACGACGAGACGCCCAGCCGGCCCGCCGCCGAATGACCTGGCCCGCCACATGACCCGGACGGTCGTCAGCTCCGCCACCCGCGAGGTCGTCATCGGTGATGACCGGCCGTTCGTGATCATCGGCGAACGGATCAACCCGACCGGCCGGAAGATCCTCATGGAGGAGATGAAGGCCGGCGACTTCAGCCGCGTCGAACGCGACACGATCGCCCAGGTCCAAGCCG
>Ga0307308_10000643_pt1 | contig 12863 bp, 13 predicted proteins | sample ER_DNA_195_FD_194501 | JGI IMG/M metagenome (GOLD analysis project Ga0307308, IMG submission 194501) | Bulk soil microbial communities from the East River watershed near Crested Butte, Colorado, United States - ER_DNA_195 | ecosystem: Environmental > Terrestrial > Soil > Floodplain | place...
CCCACCGACGGTGCGGAAACCGTATGGACCCGCGCCACCCATGGCATTCCCCGCCATGTCACGGACCTGACCGCGCAGCCGGACAGAGAAGGACGTTTCCAGGGGCAAGGGGTCGGAGGGCGTGAAGATCATGGTCGCGCCGATCCAGCTGAAGGAACCAGGTAGCAGGGGGACAACCGTGAACGCGGCCTGCGCGGCCTGGCGGTCGACCGCCTCCGAGAAGACCACCTCCAGGCTCGAGGTCGTCAGCGCGACTCCGTCGTCGCCGGGCAGGTGCTGGCTCAGGACGAACCGATCGACCTGCGGCGGCCGAACGTCAACCGTGCTCGCGTAGTAGAGGATTGGCGCCAGAACGGCACCACCGATGGCCAGGACGAGGACTGTCCGGATGACGACATGTCGAGTCCTCCCCCCGGCGACCGGCGGCGCCACCGGTCACGAATGCCGGAGTCGGGCGGGCAGGATGCGTAGCTCGTCGCGGTACTTGGCGACCGTGCGCCGCGCGATCGCGACGCTTTGCGCCAGGAGCTCGTCGGCGATCTGCTGGTCGCTCAGCGGATGGTGCGGATCCTCTCCCTCGATCATGGCGCGGATCTGGTCCTTGATGCTGAGCGACGCAGTGAAGAAGTGGGAGAACGGAACCACCTCGCCGGAGGGAATCATCACGAACTTCTCGGCCGTGGCGCGGCTGACGGTCGACTCGTGCACCCCAATCTCCGACGCGACCTCCGCGCGGGTCAGTGGAACGAGGTGCCGCACCCCGTGCACCAGGTAGTCGCGCTGACGCTTCACCAGCGTGGCCGCGATGCGCTGCAACGTCGCGCGCCGGCGGCGGACCGCATCGATGAAGAACCGCGCACGGCCGACATGCTCGCGGACGTGCTCCTTCTCCTGCTCGCTCCAGGTCGGCGACCGGAGCGCAGCAGAGACGCTCGCGTAGGACGCCGCCACGCGAAGGCTGAAGCGGCGCGACTCCACGACCTCGACCTCCAGCTCACCGTCCACGAACCGAATCAGCACATCGGGCCGAAGGATCGGGCGCGGCGCGTCCCCACGCGTCGCTGCCACGAATGCTGAGGCGGGATACGGATGCAGGTTGGTCTTGATGTACTCCCATGCCTCCAGGACGTCGCTTTCGCTCACGCCCAGGTTGTGCGCGATGTCGCGGAAATGGCGATCGGCGAGCGCCTGCAGATGGTCGGCGATAAGCCTCTCGGCGATCTGCGGCACGTCGTGTCCGGTCTCGCGCAGATGCGCCAGCTGCATCAAGAGGGACTCGCGCACGTCGCGCGCGCCGACACCGATTGGCTCGAGGCCGCGCATCGCCGCGCGAACGCGCGCGACCGCGTCGGTGGTGCTCCCGCTCTCCTTTGCGATCTCTTCATCGGTCCTGGTGAGCAGGCCGTTCTCGTCCAGCTCGCCGATCACCCAGGTCGCGACGTCGTGCAGGGCACTGGGGAGCAGGGCCCTGAGGTTCCAGTCGAGATGCTCCTGGAGCGTGAATGAGGCCTCAGCGCGTGCGATGGGGTCGTCCGCGTCGGGGTCATCGCGGGCGGGGCCTGGACCCGGCTCGAAGATCTCCGTGGCGCTCGGCCCTTCGGTGCGGGGGGAACAGTTCGGGCAGTTGCCGCCAAAGGTCGGTCCACCGCAGGTCGGGCAGATAACCTCCTCGACCAGCTCGAGGGCCGGATTCTCGTCGAGCTCCTCCGAGATCGCCTGCTGCAGCTCGACCGAGCTCATGGCCAGGATCCGGTTGGCGACGATCTGCTTGGGCGTCACCTTCGCCTGCATCGTGGGCAGGAGCTGGTGGCTGACCTCGATCGACATCGGTCTCCTTACCTGGGCCGGACGTTCAAGCGCCGCACGATCCGCTCGTCGGCGCGGACGCCAATGATGCTGTAGGCAGCCGGATCCTGCGAGACCCGGCGCCGGTAGCTCGACATCGGCCACTCGAGCAGGGCGGTAAGGCGGAGACGATTGACATGGTTGTGGGCGACCACTAGCACGCCGCGGGCCAGATCCTCAGCCAGCCAGGCTTCGAGCGCGTCGAAGACGGGGAACGCGCGAGCCGCAACGTCGCGGCCCGACTCGCCCTCCGGCGTGCTGATCACGTACGGATCGCGTTCCCACGCGGCCCGGAGCTCGGGGTCGCGCGCCCAGCATTCATCGGCCGTCAGGCCCTCCCAGGCGCCGTAATCGATCTCGAGCAGGCCGGACTCGACCTCTGCTTCCCGGTTCGATCCGATGCCCGCAGCGACCGCCGCGAGCGTCTCGCGGCAGCGCTTCGCAGGCGAGCAGACAAGCCGCAGGTCGGCGATGGGCATCTCCGCGAGCTCCTGGGCGAGGCGGGTTCCCAGCAGCCCGGCCAACTGTCGTCCGTCGTCGGTGAGGGGCGGATCGGAACCCTGTCCCAGGTTGCGCCCGCCGGCGCTGGACTCGGTGGTGCTGTGACGGACGAGCAGCAGGTGTCCCATCTGTGCCCGAGTCTAACGTGGGCGGTGAGGCATCCCGCCACACCGAACCTGCGAACCTGCTGGCATGACCGTGCCGCGGTGGTCGTCGGGTCCAGCGGAAGCCGCGAGTTCGTACGCTATGCTGTGCCGTCCCCGCCCGACACTGCCCCGAACTGACGGAGCCCATGACCTACGCATCGCCTGATCCGGCTCGCGACGGAGCCGCCCAGACGTCGGAGACGAGCGCCCCGCGGCGCGGCCTGGGATGCGCTCTCGAGATCGTCGAGACGCTGGTCCTGACCCTCGTCATCTACCTGTTGATTCACAACTTCATCGCCCAACCGTTCGAGGTGGAGCAGAACTCGATGGTGCCGACCATCCTCGAAGGCGAATACGTGCTCATCGACAAGGTGAGCCCGCGCTTCAGCGATTACGAGCGCGGGGACATCGTGGTCTTCAACCCGCCCTCCGGCTACTCGGAGGGGGGCGTGCCTTTCATCAAGCGCGTCATCGGGCTCCCGGGCGACACGGTTCGCCTCGAGAACGGACGGGTGTACGTCACTGCCGCGGGAGGGTCAGCGGTCCGCCTCGACGAGCCGTACATCAACACCGATATCAACGGCCGGTCGGAGCCAACGCTTCCGCGCGATGCCGAGGGAACCACGCAGTGGACCGTTCCGACCGGCAGCTACTTCGTGATGGGCGATCACCGCACCGTGAGCCAGGACTCGAGGACGTTCGGATCCATCACACGAGACCTGATCATCGGGCGCGCGTGGCTGCGGTACTTCCCGCTCAACCGCATCGGGTTCGTGCAGCACCCGGTATACGCGGGCTTGCCAAGGACGCCGAACTCTCCGGTCCCGAGCGCGGGAGCGCTGCTGCCCCGCGGTGTCCTCGCGAGCGGCTAGCTCCCCGGCTCGTCAGCAACGATCCAGGCGTCGACTGCGCGAGGATAGTCGATCAGCGTGTCCGAGCCGAACCAGAGGTCGAGCTCGAAGGCCGCAGTCTCCGCGCTGTCCGAGGCGTGGATGAGGTTACGCAGGCCGCTGATCCCCAGGTCTCCCCTGATCGTCCCGGGAGCCGCCTCATTGGGCATCGTCTGGCCAACCACGCGTCGAACGGTGGCGATGGCGTCAGGTCCCTCCAGGGCGATCGCGGCAACCGGGCCCGAGGTGATGAACTCGACCAGACCTTGGTAGAAGTGCTTGCCGGCGTGGACCGCGTAATGCCGTTCAGCCATCTGAACGGGGACGTCCAGCAGGCGCAGCCCAACGACCTTGAGGCCCTTGCGTTCGAGCCGGGACAGGATCTCGCCGATCAGCCCGCGTTGGACACCATCGGGCTTGACCAGAACCAGGGTGCGCTCCATCAGATCCGGCTCTCCTGCTGAGGTTAATACTGGGCCGATGGTCTCGCGCGCACGCGGTCGCGCCAGGCATGCGTGGTCGAGATCGCTCAGGCTCGCGCGGCGCGGTCGTACACGGCTGATGCCTCGACAGCACGACCGGCTGCCCTGAGCAGGTCGCCGTAGAGTAGCAGACGCCCTGTCGCCGAATGGTCGTCCAGGGTCGGCTCGAGCAGCGCGATTCCCTCGGGGGCGATCCGCGCATCGAGGCGAAGGGCCACCATCAGCTCGCGGTCACCTCGCTCCGCGTCGTTGGCGACGTACGCCTGCCGCGCGGCCTCGAGCCGAGCGTGCGCGGCCGCCGTCCGGGCTGGGTCGGCTCCCGCCGCCATGGCATCCGCACCGGCACTGGTCTGTTGCTCCACCGGCCGGCGGGGCCGCAGCGAGGCCGGGGTCGGCCACGGCAATCGGGATGCCACGCCTGACCGCAGTCGCCATGCGTCGTCAACGCCGACCTCTTCGACGATGCGTTCCATCAGCCGCGTGGCCGCATCGAGCTGCCCGGTGGCAGCCAGCGCCTCCGCCTCGATGAGCATGACCACGGGTCGGCGACGCTCCAGGCTTCCCGAGCGGATCCGGCCAGCGGCCGCGCCGGCTGCGATCGGACGGCCCTGGCGCCAGAGCGCTTCGGCGAGCAATGCCCGCGCGGCGTCGAGCTCGTCCAGCGCCACGTCGCCCTGCGCGCGGAGCTGCGCGATGCGGCGGACGAGGACCGCCTCCGCCAGGGCGCTGAGCCCGCTCGCGATCTGCCCGCGGGCCAGGCTGAGCTCATCGGCGACCAGATCGAGGTAGTAGACGCCGTCCTCGGTTTCGGTCTTTCCGTCTGAGACCCGCTGAGCGCCTGGCTGAGGCTGGCGCGTCGACCCGTCCTCGGACTCCTGCGCACCGGGGCTCCGCGTCTCAGCCGAAGCAGGCTCCTCGCGGGCGGTCATGGGGTTAGGCCGCGAGCAGGCGTTCGACTCGGGTCCCTCGCCGGAACGGTCCAAGCAGGGCGAGGCGGGCGAGGCCTGGAGCCATGAAGCGGCGTGCGACGCGAAGCATGTCGTCTGTGGTGACGGCATTGAGATGCTCGACCACCTCAGCGACGGTGAGGATTCGCGGCAGGAGGATCTCGCCGCTTCCCAGCCATGATGCGACGGCCCCGGTCTCCTCCATCCGCAGCTCGAGGCGGCCACGCGTGTAGGCACGCGCTCGCTCGAGCTCCGCGTTGGACACTGGCTCCTGCACCACCCTGTCGAGCTCGTGCAGGATCGCGCTCACGACGTCCTCGAGTCGCTCGGGGTCGAATCCGGCGTGGACCCCAACCGTCCCGCAATCCGAATAGCTGGCGGCGAAGGTCGAGACGTCGTACGCCAGCGAGCGCCGCTCGCGGAGCTCGAGGAAGAGGCGGCTGCTCATGCCATCGCCAAGCACCGCGCCTAGCAGGTCCAGGGTCCATCGGTCGGGGTCTGTGCGTGATATGCCGGGCATGCCTACACACAGGTTCCCCTGGGCCAGGCGTCGATGGTCTACGGCGACGGACCCGGCTTGGCCAAATTGGGGCGGAGTGAGCGGAGCCTCGACAGTGCCAAGCTCCGCGCGGGATGCCAGGGATACCGGCTCGGCGGAATCGGTCCGCCACCAACCCTCGACCAATCGCAGCACGCTGGCGTGATCGATCGCTCCGGCCGCGGCGAGGACCATCGCCCCCGGCCGATACCAGTGACGCCAGTGCGATACACACGCCTCGCGTGTCGCCCGTCGCACCGAGCGCGGCGTCCCGGCGATCTCGCGACCCAGCGGATGCCGGCCAAAGAGGAGCTCGTCGAAGATGGTGAAGACGTGATCAGAGGGTGAGTCCACGTACATGCGGATCTCGTCGACGATCACCGGTTTCTCCGCGGCGAGGTCGCTGCGACGGAGGAGCGGCCGCGTCGCCAGCTCACCGATCACGTTGAGGGCGGTTGCCGCTGCGCTGGCCGGCACGCGCGCGGTGTAGGCCGTCAGCTCGCGATCCGTGCTGGCGTTGACGCTGCCGCCGCATCCCTCGATCAGCTCCGAGAGACCGCCCGGGTCGGGGAAATTGGCCGTCCCCTTGAAGACGAGATGCTCGAGGAGGTGGGAGAGGCCAGCCGCCGCGTCGTCCTCGTGGCGCGAGCCCACGCCCACGAAGAGCGCCGCCGAGACAGATCGCGCGTGCGGCATCTCCTGGGTGACGACCCGCAGTCCATTGTCGAGCACGCTCCGCACGTACGGCAGCTCATCGCTCGGACTGCGGGCCACCGAGCGCACGGTCACCTAGGCATCCTCGTCATCGTCGGCGCCATCCGACGCATCGGGCGACATCATCAGCTCCATCTGGATGAACCGCAGGTCACGTGCCAGCTCCTCCGCGTTGCGCGGCAGCGGGCGACCAGTGCCGGCCTCATCCGCTCCAAGGCGCGGGGCAGAGGCGGCGAACTCCAGGACCACCCGTTCGGACCCGATCACCAGCGTGTACACCAGCAGCTGATCCGATGTGGTGTCGAACTGCAGATAGTCGAAGGAGTCGAGGTTGACGCAGATCGAGAGGGGCGTGAAGTAGCTCGCGATCTCGGGGTGATCCACCACCACGCGCTCGACCCAGCCGGTTCCCGAGCTCTCGACCTGGTTCCCGCGGTAGTAGGCGTAGCTGACGGTCTGCTTCAGCAGCGGGCGCAGGATGTTGTAGATGTCGGTCTTGTCGGTGACGACGCCGGTATTGATGTACAGCTTGGCTCGTGCGTCGGACATGGCGGTTCGCTGCAGTCTCGCTCGACGGGGGTGGGTCGTCGGCGAGTCTAGCACCGGCCTTTTGAGCACGGATGGACCGATGGCCCAGCCACGCGCGCCGCCGGAAACGCCGGGGGTGGCTGGTAGGATGTCGGCCAGATGAAGCTGCTCGCCGCGGACATCGGCAACACGAACGTGACGCTCGGCCTCTTCGAGGAGCGCGAGCTGCTCGGTTCGTGGCGAGGGACCACCCAGACGGCAGCGACCGATGACGAGGTCGCGGTCCTGGTTGGCAGTTTGCTGGGCCTCGGAGGGCACTCCCTGGAGGAGGTCGATGCGGTCGCGGTGGCGAGCGTGGTGCCGCCGCTGACCACCACCTTCACGCGGATGCTCCGGGCCAGAACAGGCCAGGCGCCCGTCATCGTCGATGCCCGCAGCCTCGACGGGATCCTGGAGATCGAGATAGACCGTCCGGCCGAAGCGGGAGCAGACCGGCTCGCCAACGCGCTCGCGGCCAGGAACGAGTTCGGCGGGCCGGCCATCGTCATCGACCTGGGGACGAGCACCAATTTCGACCTCGTCAGCGCAGAGGGCGCCTACATCGGCGGGGCAATCGCACCCGGCCTCGGCCTCTCCCTGGAGGCGCTAGTCGGATCGGCGAGCAAGCTGCCGCGCATCGAGCTGCGCCGCCCGCCTCACGCCATCGGCTCCAACACGCTGCATGCCATGCAGAGCGGCATGGTCCTTGGCTACATCGGTCTGGTGAGCGGATTGCTGACGGCGCTGCGCGGCGAGCTGATCGAGCGCTCGCCGAAGACGGCGCGCGTCACTGTCGTGGCCACCGGGGGCCACACCTACGAACCATGGCTGGCGGACGTGCTCGGCATCGACGCCGTGGAGCCGGACCTGACGCTGCGCGGCATTCGATACGCGTGGGACGGGATTCAGGCCCGGGAGACTGGCGCCGCGCAGCGCGAACCGTCGGGGCGGAGCCGCACCGCGTGAGCACCGAGCGCAGTCCCCTGGCCGGTCGTCGCATCGTGGTGGGGGTGACGGGCAGCATTGCCGCGTACAAGGCGGTGCTCGTGGTGCGGCGGCTGATGGAGCGCGGCGCGACGGTGGACGTGGCGCTGACCCGCTCCGCGGCGGCCTTCGTGACCCCGCTCACCTTCGCGAGCCTGACGCACCGGCCGGTAGTGAGCGATGTCCTCGACCTCGACGCCGACCAGCAGATCGCGCACATCGAGCTCGCCGAGGCGGCAGACGCGGTCGTCATCGCGCCGGCCACTGCCAACGTGCTGGCCGAGCTCGCGATGGGGATGGCGAGTAGCCCGGTGACGGCCATCGCATGCGCCAGCCGCGCCCCAGTGGTCGTCGCTCCAGCCATGGACGCGGGCATGTGGACCAACCCGGCGACGCAGCGCAACATCGCGACCCTGCGCGAATTCGGCTACCTGATGGTGGAGCCAGAGGTTGGATCGCTTGCCTCGGGGCTCACGGGAATCGGCCGCCTCGCCGAGCCGGGCACCATCGTCGACGCCGTCGAGCGGCTCTTCGAACGCGCGGGCGACCTGGAAGGATTGCGGGTCGTGGTCAGCGCCGGCGGCACTCGCGAGCCCATAGACCCGGTGCGCTTCATCGGCAACCGGAGCAGCGGCAAGATGGGCACCGCCATAGCGGAGGCGGCGCGCGACCGCGGAGCGACGGTCACCCTGATCGCGGGCGCCATGAGCGTCAATCCGCCGCCGGGCGTCAACGTTGTCAACGCGACCACCGCCCAGACCATGCGCCAGGCGGTGATGCGCGAGGCCCCCAGCGCGGACATCCTGATCATGGCTGCCGCCGTCGCCGACTTCGCTCCCAAGCAGGCGAGCGGGCGCAAGATCAAGCGCGACGGGGCCGAGCTGCAGGTGGAGCTGGTCCCCAACCCGGACATCATCGCCGAGGTGGGCGAGATGCCGCCCGAGGTCCGACCGTTCCTGATCGGGTTCGCCGCCGAAAGCCAGGACCTCGAGGCCAACGCAATCGGCAAGCTTCGGGACAAGGGCCTCGATCTGATCGTGGGCAACGTGGTTGGCGGCCCCTTCGACGCCATCGGCTCAGATGAGAACAAGGTCACCGTGTTCGGCAGTGAAGGCGCGCTGACCGATTGGCCGATGCTCCCCAAGCGCCAGATCGCGGAGCGCCTGTGGGACCTCATCGCCGACCGCTACCGCAGCGCTCGCGAGCCGGAGGCCGCGGGCAAGGAGACCGCGGGGCGCCGAACCCACGCCGGCTCACCGAGCGGCCGTCGCTAGCCGGTGATCGTCACCCGCACTGTCCCAGACCTGCGGGCCGCCATCCTGGAACGTCGCCTCGCCGGCGATTCGGTCGGGTTCGTGCCGACCATGGGCTTCCTGCACGAGGGGCAGCTCTCGCTGGTGCGCGCTGCGGCCGAGCAGAACGGCTGCGTGGTGGTCAGCTGCTTCGTGAACCCCACCGTCTTCTCCAGCGCTGAGGAGCTCGCCAGCTACCCGCGCGACGAGGGGCGTGACCTCGCCTTGCTCGAGCGGGAACGCGTGGACATCGTCTTCCTGCCCGACGTGCACACCGTCTATCCGGCCGACGACCTGACGCGAGTCACCGTCGAGGGCCTCACACGCCGCCTGGAGGGTGCTTCACGTCCGGGCTACCTCGACGGACTGACCACGGCAAGCATCAAATTGATCAACCTGGTCGGCCCCGCCCGGCTCTACGTCGGCCAGAAGGAGGCGCAACGCGTGGTCGTGATCCGACGCATGCTGCGTGACCTGTTCGTGAACCTCGAGATCGTGGTCTGTCCGACCGTGCGCGACCCGGACGGCCTGGCGATCGCCTCCGCCAACCGCGCTCTATCGATCGAGGAGCGCCACGCCGCCACGTGCCTCTTTGCGGCACTCGAATCGGTGCGCAAGGCGTACGAGCGCGGGGAGCGATCCGCCGAGGTGCTCCGCGCGCGCATGACCGATGTGATCGCCGCCGAGTCGATGGCGCGCCCGGACTACATCAGCGTGGCCGACGCCTACACCCTTGACGAGCTGCAGCGCATCACCGGTCCCGCCCTCGCGCTGCTCGCGGTTTGGATCGGTCGCACCCGCCTGACCGACTGTCTACCCCTCGCCTGGGACGCCGCCTGACCCTGCGCACGAGCCCCTTCGCACGGGCCCTCAAAGTACTAGTGACCGGGGGACCTCAGCCCGTATGATGCGGCCCGGCGCTGCGGTCCCCGGCACGCGACCGGAACCGACCGCGACGCAATGGGAGGCCGGCGAGTGCCCACGTCCGGCCTCCCCTCGTTTTTCCGGCTCGTGGCTGAGGCTCAGGGGCGCTTGCCGGCGGCGCGCATCGCGGCCTTGTGGGCCCGCTTGCCCTCCTGGTAGTGCGCCAGCGCCTCCGCTGAGTCGACGTCCCCGAGCGTCGGGTGACGCGGCAGGCGCTCGGCCAGACCGGGCAGTTCCACGCCGAGCCGCTTGGCGAGGATGGCCATGATGCTGTTCGCCTTCATCTCGCCGATCGAAGGCAGGGCGAGCAGTCGCGCCTGGAGGTCCGCGCCGTCCCGCGCCTCGCGCCAGACCCTGCCCGCGTCACCGCCGTATTGTTCGGTGATCGCCTGCGCCAGCGCCTGCACCCGCCGCGCCATCGCGCCCGGGAACCGATGCAGCGCGGGCCGGTCGCGGAAGATGCGATCCAGCTCGGCCGGGTCGGTGGCGGCGATCCGCGAAGGATCGAGATAGCCGAGCCGGCGCCGCAGCTCCTTCGGCCCGGAGAAGGCCTTCTGCACCGTGACCTGCTGATCGAGAGCAAACCCCATCAGCAGGGCGAACGGATCGGAGGCAATCAGCATGTCGGCTTCGGAATCGCCGGTGAAGTGGAGGAGGTTGGCAGCGGGTCGGGTGGCGGTGACGGTCATGCCGGCATCGTACGGCCGGCGTCCAGCGGACGACTCAGAGCCGGTCGAGTAGGGCGTTGGTGTCGATCGCGCTGTCGACCAGCTCGATGATGGTGGCGATCTTCTCGATATCTGTGGGATGGGTCTTGACCAGGATCGCGTTGGCGGCCTGCGCGGTCGTATAGGTATCGGTCTCAACCAGGTAGGTGAACAGGTTCGCATCACGCAGCCGGCGGAGCACCGCTCCGCTCGGGTGGAAGCCGCCGGTCAGGATCAGGCCCATCACCTGCTTCCCTCGGGCGGCGATCGCCGCCAGGATCATGTCCTCCCGATCCCCCGGCGTGATGAGCAGGGTGCGCTCGCGCAGGATCTTCATGGCGTGAACTGCCTGCATGGCGCCGATCGCGACGTGACCGATCGTCTGCCCCGGCGTGGCATCCCCGGCGAGCAACTCACCTTCGAGGTGGGTCACGATCAGCTCGAGGGATGGGTTGGCGAGGAACTCGCTGTACGGGATGCAGCCGATGAGCTCGATGCCGTGCTGCGCAAGCCCGCGTCGCAGGATCTCGGGCAGGTCGGCGTGCGAATCCATGTCGACCTTGTTGACGATGGCGCCGAGAACCTCGACCCCGTGCCGCTCGAAGAGGGATGCGTTGAGCACGATCTCGTCGATGTGACGACCCACGCCGCCCTCGCTGACGATGATCACCTTGCTCGCAAGGAGGGCCGCCACCGAAGCGTTGGACATGCCGACCACCGCACCAACCCCGGCATGCCCGGTTCCCTCGATCACGACAAGGTCCTTCCCCGACGCGATGCGCCCGAACGCTGCCTCGACCTGCCCGGGAAGATCCTCCGTGACGCGGCCCATGACGAAGTCGGTGGTGAAGTGGCGGGGCAGCGTGACGGGGCTCATGTCGTTGAGGGCGTCGGGCAGGTCGAACACCTCGCGCACCAGGACCGCGTCCTCGTCCGCGCGGGTGCCGTCGATCACCAGGTAGCGCTGTCCCACCGGCTTCAGGAAGCCAAGCCGATGGCCGGTGCGCATGATTCCGGCGATCAGGCCCAGCGAGGCGGTTGTCTTGCCCCGGTTCTGTCCGGTCGCCGCCAGAAAGACCCGGCGAGCCGCCGGATCCTCCGGGGCCGTCACCCCCGGGCCTTGGCGCGTCGTTCGACCAGCTCCACGCCCTCGCGCAGGCGGTTCACCAGGTCGCCGTCGACCATCTCCGGCCCGAGATGCTCGCCGAGCCGCTCCAGGACGTCGGCGGCCAGGGTGAGCAGGACGTCGGCATCGGCGATGAAGAACTGCGGCTCGTTGTTGTAACGGACCAATGTCAGGCGCCCCTGGAGCGTGGTTCCCCCTTCCGCGTGGAGCAGCTGGGTCCCGAAGTTGTGGCCTTGGATCCCGTCCGGGTTGTTCAGGTAATTGAGGGCGTTGTCGATCGCGAGGCCAAAGCGCGCCCGCCACGAGACGAGCCGCTCGTGGACCTCGGACGGCAGCCCCATCTCACCGGTCTCATCGAAGACCTCGCGGTCGACAGTAAGGAGGCCGACCAGCGTCGAGCCGGCGCGACCCCCGAGCATCACCTGCAGGGAACGCTCCAGGGTGAAGACGTCCGAGTCGAAGCGCGGCGAGGTGGTCACCTCAGCGAGCAGATCCTCGACGTTGTCGAGCTGGCCCGGTTCGGCCAGGGAGCTTGCCAGGTTCACGATCTCCTCGCGGAAGAGAAAGCGTTCCTCGTGGTCGAGCATCGGCGTCCTGCGCCCGCCTACGGGTACAGGCCGCGCAGGGTGGTCGCCTCGGCGACGCGATTCACGGCCACCATGTAAGCCGCGGTCCGCATGTGGACCTCGTGGCGCTGGCTCATCTCGTACACGCTGCCGAAGGCGCGATCCATGATCCCTTTCAGTGACTCGTTGATCCGCTCCTCCGTCCAGAAGAACGACTGCATGTCCTGGACCCACTCGAAGTAGCTGACGGTCACGCCTCCCGCATTGCAGAGGATATCGGGGATCATGAAGACGCCGCGCTCGTGGAGGATCTCGTCCGCCTCCGGCGTGGTGGGTCCGTTGGCGGCTTCGGCCACGATGCGCGCCTTGATGCGCGACGCATTCTGAGCGGTGATCTGGTTCTCCAGCGCGGCGGGAACCAGCACGTCGCAATCGGCCTCGAGCACCTCCGCGTTGCTGATGGCCTCCGACCGCGGGAAGCCGACCACGGTGCCGTGCTCGCGCTTCCAGGCATTGACCTTGGCAGGGTCGAGGCCCTTGGGATTGGCGATGCCGCCGCTCGAGTCGCTGACCGCCACGATGGTGGCCCCCTCCGCGGCGAGCAGCGTCGCGGCGATCGAACCCGCGTTGCCGA
>Ga0307308_10000645_pt1 | contig 12849 bp, 15 predicted proteins | sample ER_DNA_195_FD_194501 | JGI IMG/M metagenome (GOLD analysis project Ga0307308, IMG submission 194501) | Bulk soil microbial communities from the East River watershed near Crested Butte, Colorado, United States - ER_DNA_195 | ecosystem: Environmental > Terrestrial > Soil > Floodplain | place...
CTATGCATCAACAATTTTGCACGAGGCACCTGCACATGCGCGCGCTCTGTTAGGCTTCATATGCAAACGATCGTTTCGGCGCCGCGGCGGCCTGCCCGCGTCGCGCTCACCTCGTGACCAGGGAGAAACGATGAACCTTACGAACGCCACCGCAGCCGATCAGCTGCCAGTGGCGCGCTGGCGCAAGAGCAGCGCCAGCAATCCGAGCGGGAGCTGCGTCGAGGTCGCCGAGCTGCCCGGCGGCGCGATCGCGATGCGCAACTCCCGGCACCCGTCGGGGCCGGCGCTGATATATACGCGCGCCGAGATTGTGGCGTTCCTGGCCGGAGTCAAGAACGGTGAGTTCGACGACCTGTGCCCGGTGGCGCCAGCGTCATAAATTTCGTGTCATTACCGGAAATCGGGGGAAATGCTGTCCCGGCGGGTAAGGCCACGCGGTGCTATCGTGCCATGTGCGCCCGCTGTGGGTCTCACGGTGCGGTAGCGCCACCGGGCCATCCGGAATTTGGGGGCGTGCGTTGAGCACTGATCCATCGGGTTTCGGAGCCAGGATGAGCACGGTTCGGCCGGGCAGCGAACCGCCTGTTGGCACCCCGGGCCCGATCGTGCTGCGCATGATGCTCGGGAACCAGTTGCAGCGCCTTCGTGAGGCAGCAGCCGTCACATCCGACCAGGCCGGTTACGAGATCCGGGCATCCCGTTCCAAGATCAGCCGCATGGAAAACGGCAGGGTGGGCTTCAAGGAGCGGGACGTGGCCGACCTGCTCACGCTGTACGGCATCACCGATGATGAGAAACGCACCGCGCTGCTGTCGCTTGCCCGGCAGGCGAACACCCCGGGCTGGTGGTCGACCTACAGCGATGTCCTGGCCGACTGGTTCGAGACGTACCTCGGCCTGGAGGCGGCCGCCTCGGTCATCCGCACCTTCGAGCTCCAGTTCGTGCACGGCTTGTTCCAGACCGAGGCCTACGCCCGTGCCGTCACCCTGCTCGGCCACAGTGCCACGCCTGCCGGGGAGATCGACCGCCGGGTGAGCCTGCGGCTCAAGCGCCAGGACCTGCTCACCGTCCCGGAGCCGCCGCGCGTGTGGTCGGTCATCGATGAAGCCGCGCTGCGGCGGCCGGTGGGCGGTCGCGCGGTGATGCGCGCCCAGTTGGACCACCTCACCGAAGTGGCCGCACTGCCCAATGTCACCATCCAGGTCGTGCCGTTCGGCAGCGGTGGTCACGCGGCTGCCAGCGGCTCGTTCGCCATCCTGCGTTTCGCCGAACCGGAGCTGCCCGACGTGGTGTACATCGAACAGCTCACCACCGCGCTCTACCTGGAAAAGCCCGACGAAGTCGACAGGTATATGGAGGTCATGAACCATCTGAGCACCCAGGCCCTGACCCCTGCCCAGACCGCCCGCTTCCTCGCCGAGCTCACCAGGGAAACCTAGGTGGAACGCGGGCGCCCCGTTGCCGTGATGCCGCACCGTGGCGGATCCGGCCACGATGCTATTCTCCGGGACGTATCGCCTGGCTGGTGCCGGCCCGTGGAAGCCAGGCTGTTGAGCACCCTTGCATCACAAACGTGAAGGATTCCCGTGACTGACCATCCGCCGGCGAGCCCGGGCGTGCCAGGGGAAGAGCCCGATGGCACCGATGGGAGCGCAATCGACACAACTGTCCCGCACTCGGCACGGATCTGGAACTACTGGCTCGGCGGCAAGGACAACTACGAGATCGACCGCGTGGCTGGCGACGAATTCGTCAAGGTCTTCCCGGGCATCGTCGACATCGCCCGTGCTGGCCGGGCGTTCCTCGCCCGGGCCGTCAGCTATCTGGCTCTTGAGGCGGGGATCCGGCAGTTCCTGGACGTGGGCACGGGCCTGCCAACCGTCGACAACACCCATGAGCTCGCCCAGCGTGCCGCTCCCGACTCGCAGATCGTGTACGTGGACAACGACCCGCTGGTGCTCGCGCACGCTCGCGCGCTGCTGACCAGCACGCCTGAGGGCAGCACCGATTACGTCGATGCGGACATGCGCGATCCCGGAGCGATACTGGCGCGTGCCGCGGCATCGCTGGACCTCGACCAGCCCGTCGCGCTGATGCTGATCGGTGTCCTGGGACATGTCGCCGATGACGACGAGGCGCAGTCGATCGTGCAGCGCCTGATGGCTGGCTTGACGCCCGGGAGTTACCTGGCCCTCTTCGACGGCCTCGACGACATCACCAAGGAGATGAGCGAGGCGCAGGAGGGCTACGACGACACAGGCGCGGTCCCGTACAAGCTCCGCAGCCGCGAGCAGGTCGCGCCGTTCTTCGACGGTCTCGAGTTCGTGGAGCCCGGCCTGGTGCGATGCACGCGATGGCGGCCCGATGCGAGCCGGTTCGGCACGGGCCCGGACGTTCCCTCACTGGCCGCCGTCGCACGCAAGCCCTAGCGGCGACCGCGGGCACCCACGAGCGCTCTGGTTCAGCTCCCGGGGAGCCGAGCGTGCGGTAGCCCTCAATTCCGGGAACACTTGGCACCGGGGCGCCGGCGTGCGAACCGGACGGCGGGCCTCCCGATGGGGAGGTGAGGGTGGAAGCGCACGAACGAGCTGGCCAGCCAGCCACCGACGCCGACCTGGTCGACGTGGCCGCGCTGGTGACGGCGTACTACTCGGAGCACCCGGATCCGGCCGAGCCCGGGCAGCAGGTCGCGTTCGGCACCTCGGGCCACCGGGGGTCGGCATTCCGGCTGTCCTTCAACGAAGATCACATTGCCGCCACCACGCAGGCGATCTGTGAGTACCGCGCCCACGCGGGCATCACCGGCCCGCTCTACCTGGGCCGGGACACTCACGCGCTGTCCGAGCCCGCCTTCGTCACCGCGCTGGAGGTGCTCGCCGCCAACGAGGCGAGCGTGCTGACGGACGCGGGCAACGGCTACACCCCGACCCCCGCGCTCTCGCTCGCCATCCTCATGCATAACGAGGGCCGGGCGGACGGCCTTGCCGACGGCATTGTCGTCACGCCGTCTCATAACCCGCCCGAGGACGGGGGCTTCAAGTACAACCCGCCCGACGGCGGCCCGGCGGGGTCGCAGATCACCACGGCGATCCAGGGACGGGCCAACGAGCTGCTCCGCGGTGGATTGCGGGGCGTCCGCCGGATTCGTTATGCACAGGCAAGGTCGGCCGCGGGTGCCTACGACTTCCTCGGCCGGTACCTGGCGGAACTGCCAGCGGTCGTGGACCTCGACGCGGTGCGGGCCGCCGGGATGCGGATCGGCGCGGACCCGCTCGGCGGGGCGAGCGTGGCGTACTGGGGAGAGCTCGCCGACCGGTTCGGGCTCGACCTGAGCGTGGTCAACCCGGTCGTGGACGCCACGTTCCGGTTCATGACCCTCGACTGGGACGGCCGGATCCGGATGGACTGCTCGTCGCCGGACGCTATGGCGTCGCTGATCGGCCGCCGGCGCGAGTTCACGATCGCGACGGGCAACGACACGGACGCCGACCGGCACGGCATCGTGACCCCGGACGCGGGCCTGCTCAACCCCAACCACTACCTCGCCGCGGCCATCGACTACCTGTACCGGCACCGCGAGGGCTGGCCCGCCGGCGCCGCCGTCGGCAAGACGATGGTCAGCTCGGCCATCATCGACCGGGTGGCCGAAGCGGCCGGGCGCCACCTGACCGAGGTTCCGGTCGGGTTCAAGTGGTTCGTGCCGGACCTGCTGGCGGGCACCGTGGCCTTCGGCGGCGAGGAAAGCGCCGGGGCCTCGTTCCTGCGCCGGGACGGGAGGGTCTGGACGACGGACAAGGATGGCATCATCTTGGCGCTGCTGGCGTCCGAGATCACCGCGGTCACCGGCCGCACGCCCAGCGAGCAGTACCGGGAGCTGACCGCCGCGCTCGGCGACCCGGCCTACGCCCGCATCGACGCTCCCGCGAGCCGGCAGCAGAAGGCGGCCCTGGCCCGGCTCTCTCCGGAGCAGGTCAGCGTGGACGAGCTGGCCGGCGAGCCGGTGGTCGCCCGGCAGACGACGGCACCGGGCAACGGCGAACCGCTCGGTGGCCTCAAGGTCATCACCGCCTCCGGCTGGTTCGCGGCCCGGCCGTCCGGCACCGAGGACGTTTACAAGCTGTATGCGGAGTCGTTCCGGGGGCCCGGCCAGCTGGCCCGCATCCAGGAGGAGGCCCAGCAGATCATCGGCGCGGTGCTCAAGGAGGCATGAGGTGACGGAGCCACGGGTCCTGGGGATTGTGCTCGCCGGCGGAGCCGGCCGGCGGCTGGCGCCACTGACAGCGGACCGGGCCAAGCCCGCCGTGCCGTTCGGCGGCCTCTACCGCCTCATCGATTTCGCGCTGTCCAACCTCGTCAACGCCGGCTGTCTGCGCGTGTGCGTGCTGACCCAGTACAAGAGCCATAGCCTGGACCGGCACATCTCCACCACCTGGCGGATGAGCACCCTGCTGGGCAACTACGTGACCCCCGTCCCGGCCCAGCAGCGGCTCGGCCCGTACTGGTACACCGGGTCCGCTGACGCGATCTACCAGTCGCTGAACCTGATCAACGATGAGCGCCCAGACCTGGTGGTGGTCGTGGGCGCCGACCATGTGTACCGGATGGACCCGCGGCAGATCATCGACGAGCACGTGGCCGGCGGCACCGGGGTGACCGTGGCGGCGATCCCGGTGCCGCGCCACGAAGCCACCGAGTTTGGGGTCATCGGCGTCGGCAAGGACCGGCGCACCATCGATGCCTTCCTGGAGAAACCGGACGATCCCCCGGCCCGCCCCGGCAGCCCCGACGAGGCCCTTGCCTCCATGGGCAACTACGTCTTCTCCACCGACGTGCTGGTGGACGCGCTGCGCAAGGACGCCGCCGATGACTCGAGCCGGCACGACCTCGGCGGGAACCTGATCCCGATGCTGGTGCGCGACGGATGTGCGCAGGTGTACGACTTCGCCGCCAACAAGGTGCCGGGCGTCAGCCCGGAAGACGCCGCCTACTGGCGGGACGTCGGCACCCTCGATGCCTACTTCGACGCCCACATGGATCTCTGCGCGACCACCCCCAAGTTCGACCTGTACAACGACCGGTGGCCGATCCTGACCAACGTCCCCTCCCAGCCGCCGGCGAAGTTCGTGCACAACGACGGCGACCGGGTCGGGCGTGCGCTCGACAGCATGGTCAGCAACGGTGTCGTCGTGTCCGGGGCTCTGGTTCGCGAGTCGGTGCTCTCGCCCGGGGTGCGCGTCAACAGCTGGGCGAGCGTTGAGCGGTCCGTCATCCTGGACCACACGGTGATCGGCCGCCATGCCGTGGTCAGGGACGCGATCATCGACAAGAACGTGACCGTCCCGGAGGGCGTGTCGGTCGGGGTGGACAAGGAGCACGACCGGGCCCGCGGCTTCGTGGTGTCGGCCGGTGGCGTCACCGTGGTGGGCAAGGGCCAGGCGGTGCCCGCGTGACCGCGGGCGGCGGTCAGGGGCGGCTGCGGGTGGCCCTGCTCACCCGGGAGTACCCGCCCGAGGTGTATGGCGGTGCGGGCGTCCATGTCAGCTACCTCGCCCGCGAGCTGGCCCACCTGGTGGACCTGACCGTGCACTGCCAGGGCGAGGACCGGTCCGGCGCGGTCGCGCACCGGCCATGGGACTGTCTCGATGGCGCCAACCCGGCGTTGCGGACGATCTCCACCGACCTCTCGATGACCTCGGCCGTGGCGTCCGCCGACCTGGTCCACTCGCACACCTGGTACGCCAACCTGGCCGGGCATCTGGCCGCGATGCTCTACGGCGTGCCGCACGTCGTCACGATGCACTCGCTGGAGCCGTTGCGGCCGTGGAAGGCGGAGCAGCTCGGCGGCGGTTACGCGCTGTCGTCCTGGTGCGAGCGCGTGGCGGCCGAATCGGCGGCGGCGGTGGTGGCGGTCTCCGAGGGCATGCGGGCCGACGTGCTCGCCGCCTACCCGGCCATCTCCGCCGACCGGGTGCGGGTCATCCGGAACGGCATCGACACCAGCGAGTACGGCCCGGATCCGGGCACCGACGTGCTGGAGCGCTACGGCGTCGACCCGGGCCGGCCGAGCGTGGTGTTCGTGGGCCGGATCACCCGGCAGAAGGGGCTGCCTGTCCTGCTCATGGCCGCGCAGCTGGTTGACCCGGCTGCGCAGCTGGTGCTCTGCGCGGGCCAGCCGGACACCGCCGAGCTGGCCGCCGAGGTGACCAGCCTGGTCGCGGGGCTGCGGGACACCCGGTCCGGCGTGGTCTGGCTGCCGGAGATGCTGCCGAAGCGGGAGGTCATCCAGTTGCTGACGCACGCCACCGTGTTCGCGTGCCCATCGCTGTACGAGCCGCTCGGCATCGTCAACCTGGAGGCGATGGCCTGCGGGACCGCGGTGGTCGCCTCCGGCGTCGGCGGGATCCCCGAGGTGGTCAGCGACGGCGAGACCGGCCTGCTGGTGCCGCCAGGCGATCATGAAGCGCTGGCCGGCGCGCTCAACTCGCTGCTGGTTGACCCGGGCCGGGCCGGCGCCATGGGCAGGCTGGGCCGGGAGCGTGCGATCGCGCAGTTCGGCTGGGCGGCGATCGCCGCGCAGACGGCGGCCCTGTACTCCGAGCTGGCCGGCTGACGCCGCGGCTGGATCGGCTGGCCTGGTGATTTGGGGGAGGCGAGGGGTGTCATAGGGTTGTGCCTAGCCTGCGGCATGACGGGGAGCTCAGCCCCGTGGAGGCGAACTATTTACACGAGTAGGAATCGTGTAATCTCGGCCGGAGGCTGAAGTTCACCGCGAGGAGTGCTTGATGACCTATGTGATCGCGGAGCCCTGCGTCGACGTCAAGGACAAGACCTGCGTCGAGGAGTGCCCCGTCGACTGCATCTACGAGGGGGAACGCATCCTCTACATCCACCCGGACGAGTGCGTGGACTGTGGTGCGTGCGAGCCGGTGTGCCCGGTCGAGGCGATCTTCTACGAAGATGACGTGCCGGACCAGTGGAAGATCTATATCGAGGACAACGCCCGCTTCTTCAACGAGACGCTCCCCGGCCGCGATGAGCCCCTGGGCAGTCCCGGCGGCGCCACCTCGGTCGGTCCCATACCCGCCGACACTCCACTGGTGGCCGGCCTGCCACCGCAGGCCGGAACGGAATAGCAAACGTGGGCGGCGCCCACGGACATGGCGGCGCCCGCCGCCGCCAGGTCCTGGAGGCGATCCACCGGTCTCCGGCACCGCTGAGCGGCTCGGAGATCGCCGGGCGGGCCGGCATCCACCCCAGTACCGCCCGTTTCCACCTCGACGCGCTGCTGGCGGATGGCGTGATCGAGCGGATGGTCGCCGAGCCGTGCGGCCCCGGGCGCCCGCGCGTTGTCTACCGGGCGCGGCCCGGGACGGCGCTCGGCGGTGAGAGACGGTACCGCGTGCTGGCCGAGATCCTGCTCACCTACCTCACCGCGGCCGCTTCCGGCAGCGCCGCCGCTGCCGCCGCCGACGCCGGACGCGCCTGGGGCGAGCACGTGATCCCGCGGGCGGCGCCGTTTCACCAGGTCGGCTGCGCCGAGGCGGTCACGCGCGTGCTGGCGATGCTCGATGACCTGGCGTTCGCGCCGGAAACCGTCGCCGGGGACGGCGACATGCCAGCCCAGGTCCGGCTGCGGCACTGCCCCTTCCTGGAACTCGCCGAGCACCACAGCGACATCGTCTGCTCGCTGCACCTCGGCCTCATTCAGGGCGCGTTCGCCGGGCTGCAGTCGCCCGTGACCGCCGCCGAGCTCATCCCCTTTGGCGAGCCCGACGCCTGCGTGGTCCACCTCACCCCGGCCGGCTGACCAGCGAGGCAGGCCTGGCCAGCGAGGCTCCGGGCCGTTGTGGCCGTGATCCGTTCGGGTCAGCCGTCCGCGGCCTTCCCGGCCGGCCCTTTCGTGTCGGCCTGCTTGCCGTCGTCCCGGGCGGGGCGGCCTTCCCGCCGGGGGTGGTCCTCGCGTACGTGCAACTCGAGGAGCGAGGGGTGGGAGAAGCGAAGCCCGCAGAGCGGGCACGTCCTGACAAATGTTGCTGGCATGCCGTCCTCCTGGTTCCGCGTGCGCGGCGCCGTTAGTCCGAGAAGACCCAGCCAGGTTGGAGCCTTGATGCGGTACCTGTGGTGGCCGGGTGGAGATCGGCCGTGGCCGGCCCGGGCGCGCGTCCTTCATCCGGCCATCACACCGGCTACACGCGCCGTGCGTCCCGGTGCGCTGCCATGGGTCTGACAGCGATCGTGCGACACATGCTGGAGGCGGGGGTGAGCGGTGCCAACCTGCTGGTGCTGGCTCCTTGGCTGATCTTCGGCGCCTGCGTCGTGGCGATCGGCTACCGCCTGCTCAGCCGCCGCGGTCCGGATCGCCGCCGCCGCCGCCGCGATCACCGGTGACGGCGGCCCGCGCGGGGGCTACGGGCGCATCTGGCGCCATCGGGCGCACTTGGGATCCGCGGGAATGAACCCGGGTGAGGACGTGGTTGTGGTGTAGCGCCCAGCCGCGGCGGGGGAGCGGGCCGGGCTCGATCGAGGTGAGCGGCGAGCGCGGCGAGCACGGATCGCCAGAGTTGAGGATGCCGGATATGGCGGACTGGAATAGCAAGATCATCGAGGAGTTCCGGGCCAACGAAGGTAAGGTGGGCGGCCCGTTCGAAGGTGCCCCGTTGCTGCTCCTGCACACCATGGGGGCCAAGACCGGGCAGCAGCGGGTGAACCCGATGATGTACCAGCCGGTGGACGGCGGTTACGCGGTTTTCGCCTCCAAGGGGGGTGCCCCCACCCACCCGGACTGGTACCACAACGTGCTCGCCCATCCGCGAGTGACGGCCGAGATCGGCACCAGCACGGTCGAACTTCTCGCCAGGGTGGCGGAGGGTGCGGAGCGGGAGCGGATCTGGGCCGCGCAGAAGGCCGCTTATGCCGGGTTCGCCGACTACGAGCGGAAAACCACCCGGCAGATCCCGGTCATCATCCTCGAGCCCGTCCGCTAGCGGCGGACCGGCGCGAGCGACGTCGCCCTCACATCTCGACCACCGGGCGCCCAGGTCACCGTTTGCCCACGTTGCCGGCGGGTGCCCTGGGCTTGGGCAGCGGCTGCGGCTATGGTCACGGCATGCGGCGCATTGGCGCGGTGCTGATCGACATCGATGGCGTGCTGACCGTGTCGTGGAAGCCGATCGAGGGGGCGGTCGCGGCGCTGAAGCGGCTGCGTGAGGCGGCGCTGCCGCTGGCGCTGGTCACGAACACCACCTCCCGCACGCGGGAGTCGATCGCGGCGGTGCTGGCTGCGGAGGGCTTCCCGGTCACCGCTGGGGACATCCTCACCGCGCCGGTCATCGCGGCCGCCTACCTGAACGATCGCTACCCGGGCGCCCGGTGCCTGCTGCTCAACAGCGGGGATATCGGCGAGGATCTGACCGGGGTCACGCTGGCCGGCGACGGCGGCCCCGCCGTGGACGTGGTGCTGGTGGGTGGGGCTGGCGACGAGTTCAGCTATCAGGCGCTCAACCGCGCCTTTCACCACCTCCAGCGCGGAGCCAGGCTGGTCGCCATGCACCGCGGGCTCTACTGGCGCACCGATCAGGGCCTGCAGCTTGACAGCGGAGCGTTCGTCGCGGGCCTGGAACAAGCGGCGGGGACCGAGGCGGAGGTCGTGGGCAAACCTGCCCCGGCCTTCTTCGCCGCCGCGCTTGCCCATCTGGGCGCCGGCGCCGCCGGCACGCTGATGGTGGGCGATGACATCGAAAACGACGTGCTCGCGGCCCAGCAGCAGGGGCTGACCGGGGTGCTGGTCAAGACCGGCAAATATCTGCTCCGCACGCACCAGGCCGCCAGTGGCACGGCCGACCATGTCCTCGGCTCCTTCGCCGACCTGCCAGCATTGCTGGATCAACTCGGGTGAGCGCCGGCCGGCTGCGGCTCGGCCACGATCTGCTGGCGGCGGCTGGATGAGTGGGCCAAGGCTGCGGATCCGCTACGAGCGCTTCTGCGAGCGGTTCTCCGCGCTGGTGGTGGCCCGTTCGATCATCTGCTCAACGCCTTCCAGCGGCCGCCAGGATGAGTCGCTCGGGAATGTCCTTAGGACATCGGGCGGCTGTTGATACCACCGCCGAGCGCGTAGACGACGACGCGCGCCAGCTTGTCGGGAGAGCGCTGGCTCAGGTCGACCGGCCCGTCCACCAGGAGCGTCGAGAGCCCGTGGACGATGCTCAAGGCCGCCACTGCCACATCCTCCGCCGAACCCTGCACCGAGCCTTCCTCCACCGCGGCCGTCACGGCGTCCAAGAAGACCTGATAGGCCGCTGACCCTGCCCGCGCCATCGCCTCGGCTGCGGGACCCTCCCGCATCCCGCCACGCAACTCGGGACGAAACAGTAGGCGGAAAAGATTTGGGTTGCCGACCGCGAACCGCACATAGGCGAGCCCCATCCCGGTGAGGCGCTGGAGCGCGCCGCCGCCCACGGCATCTGCGCCGGCTCGCAGCGCTTCGGCGAAGTCATCGAAGCCGTCCTGGGCGATCGCGCTGACCAGTTCCGCCTTGCTGGCGAAGTGGTGATAGGGCGCTGCCTGGCTGACCTTCGCCCTGCGCGCGACCTCGCGGAGGCCCAAGGCCTCCACGCCCCTCTCCGCAAGGACCTCGCGCCCGGCGACGATCAGGCTGCGTCGTAGGTCGCCGTGGTGGTAGCGGTCGCGCTTGGGGGGTGACGCGGTGGACCTTGATCTTGACATCGTTCACATCCTCGACCACCATGTTGACATTGTCAGGATTCTACGGCGGGTCACGATGAAACACACTGCTTACGCGCCGTCGGCACCGAAGCGCCGCCGCCCTTCGGGAGCGGTAGGAAGCGTCATGCCGCGGCCGACCTCCTGGACTTGCATGGCTTGCCCGAGCGCCGCAAGCCGGCATCGATCCGTTGCCAGGGCCCCGTCCCGCCGGCACCCTTCCACGCCCCGTCACCGGTTCTCCAAACTGGCGGGGTCCAACTGGCGCTCGCCGCTCGCTCAACCAGCGCATCAGGTCCAGATCACAGATCGTGACCGGGCCGCCATGAGGTCAAGGAGGAAGCGATGAGAAGCATGACGAGAGGAAAGCAAGTGGCCGTCAACCTTGCCGGCTATCCGGAGCTGGTCGTGATCTACCTGGGGATGCGGGTGAACACCTTGCGTGGGCTGAGGACGCTCCTTGCCTTCGGACCCCGGATCAGGGCGTCCGTTCGGGCGCAGCCCGACGGCCTTCTCCTGCACCAAGACATTGTCTGGGGCATCTTCCCGCCCCACTTCGGCATGCGGCAATACTGGCGGGACTTCGACTCGCTGGAGCGCTGGGCCCGAACCGGTCCCCACGCGCAGTGGTGGCGCGCGTTCATAAAGGACAGGGGAGGCACCGGATTCTGGCACGAGACGTACCTCGCTCGGGGTGGGGTCGAGGCGAGTTACCTGGACATGCCCAAGGACATCGGACTGTCCCAGTTCGCCCCGCACGTTGCCAAGCGGGGCTCGATGTTCTCCGCTCGGCGACGGTTGGGGGTACCAGGCGAGGAAACCAGGGCCAGCCCGCTCCCGGAGGAGGTGTACGACACCTACCTCACCGGTCCGGGCGAGACGTTGACCACTAGGTAGTCGGCCCAACGCAACACCATGACCCAGCCGCATCGCCCCAGGCGAACCCGCCACACGGCAGCAACGCTGGCACTGGCCCTACGAGTCATGACCGCATCTCAGCGACGCGCTAAGAGGAACGCCCAGTCTCGCCAGAGGGCATTGACAAAAAGTTCTTTTACGTAAAGACTGATTTTCGTCATGAGGGACGTCGTCTACCTCGACCAGATAGAGCAGGCTGAGGCCCTGCTCAAGCCGCAGCGGATCGAAGTGCTGCGGCAGCTCGCCGAGCCCCGGTCGTGCACCGAGGTGGCGGTCGAGCTCGACCAGACCCCGCAGCGGGTCTACTACCACGTGAAGCGCCTGCTGGAGGCCGGCCTGGTCCGCCAGGTGGCCGAGCGCCGGGTGCGCGGGATCCACGAGGGGATCTACCAAGCGGCCGGCAGGGCCTACTGGCTGTCCCCGGGCCTGGTGGGCCGGATCGGGCTGCGCCAGACCCGCGACCGGCTCAGCCTGGGCTACCTGGTCGACCTGATGGAGGGCGTCCAGGCGGACGTCGCCGCGCTCGACCTCACCCGGCCGGACCTGCCGTCGATCGGCGTGTCCGGAGACATCCGGGTGCGCCCGGAGCAGCGCAAGGCGTTCCTCGACGAGCTGCAGCAGACGCTGCAGGACCTGTTCACCCGCTACGGCGGTGCCGAGGGCGACGCGTTCCGCCTGGCCGTCGCCTGCTATCCGAAGGGAGATCCCGATGACCGAGCCTGACCTGCGCTTGCGCGCGGTCGTTCCGGCCCCACCGAAGGTCGTGTACGAGGCGCTGACCGACCCGGCCGCGCTGCGCGTGTGGCTGGCCGAGCACGCCGACGTCGACCTGCCCGGCAAGTACGAGTTCTGGGGCCGCTTCACGCCGGACGGCGCTGAGCCGCACCAGCGCGTGCTGCACGTGGACGAGCGCACTATCCGGTTCGCCTGGACCGTCGACGGTGTCGAGTCCACGGTGCAGTTCGAGCTGGCCGAGGACGAAGGCGGCACGCTGGTGACGCTGAGCCAGAGCGACCTGCCGAGTTTCGCGGAGGTGCTGGCCGACACGGCCGGTGCCCGTGGCGCGCTGTCGACGTTCTGGTCGCTGGCGATCTCCAACCTGGCGGACTATCTGGCCGGCCGTGAGCTGACGCCCAAGTGCGACTTCACGTCGAACGAGCTGCATGCTTCCGTGGTGATCGACGCGGGCACCGGAGCAGGTGTTCGACTCGA
>Ga0307308_10000647_pt1 | contig 12828 bp, 9 predicted proteins | sample ER_DNA_195_FD_194501 | JGI IMG/M metagenome (GOLD analysis project Ga0307308, IMG submission 194501) | Bulk soil microbial communities from the East River watershed near Crested Butte, Colorado, United States - ER_DNA_195 | ecosystem: Environmental > Terrestrial > Soil > Floodplain | place: USA...
TCCGAGCTGGGCGACGAGTTCCGGCGACGCTGGCAGCGCCAGGTCCCGGGCGTGCCGCTGGTCATCGTCGAATCGCCGTACCGGGCGCTGGTGGGGCCGCTCACGGCCTACCTCGACGTGCTCGACCTGGCCTGGCCGCCCGACAAGCCGGCACCGATCACGATCGTCGTCCTGCCCGAGTTCGTCGTGCGACACTGGTGGGACCGTCTGCTGTATAACCAATCGGCCAAGCGCCTCAAATCGGCGCTCGTCGGGCGCGAGCACACGGTCATCGCGGACGTCCCGTATCGCCGCGGCCACTGACCGAGCCGCCCGCCCAACAGATCGGAGACGGATGATCGGAGGCCGCCGGCCATTGCAGGGCCGGAAACCAGCGGATCGTCGCGTGCGGGTCGAGCGACCGCACTCCCCGTACTTCCGCTACACCGGGCCCGGCCAGATGGTCGCGAAGGCCGCGGCCCACACCCCGAAGACGGCTCTCGGGCGGACGTGGGCGCGGATCCGGGGCGTCGCCATCGGACGTCCGCTGGCATCCGAGGAAGAGGCCGGCGAACGCCTGTCGAAGAAGAAGGCGCTCGCGATCTTCAGCTCCGACGCGATCAGCTCGTCGGCCTACGCGACGCAGGAGATCATCCGTGTCCTCGCGGTCGCCGGCGCGACGGCGCTTGCGTTCTCGGTCGGCGTGTCGATCGCGATCGCGGTCCTGCTGGCGGTCGTCGCGACCTCGTATCGCCAGGTCTGCCGCGCCTATCCCGGTGGCGGCGGCGCCTACGCGGTGGCCAAGGAGAACCTGAACCCGCTCCTCGGGCTGGTGGCCGCAGCCGCGCTGCTCATCGACTACGTGATGACCGTCGCGGTCTCCACGGCGTCGGCGATCGGGCAGATCGCTTCGGTCGTCCCGGAGCTCGGTGCGGTCAAGATCGAGATCGCGGTCGTCGTGATCTTCCTGATGACGGTCGCCAACCTCCGCGGCCTGCGCGAGTCCGGGAACATCTTCGCGATCCCGACGTACGCGTTCCTCGGGCTCGCCCTCCTGATGGTCGGGCTCGGCCTCGTCAACGTCGTGACCGGAGCCGCGCATCCGATCACCACGCCGAATGCGGAAGCGCTCAGCGGCGGAGAGCTGTCGATCTTCCTCCTGCTCAAGGCGTTCGCCGGGGGATCGGTCGCGCTGACCGGGGTCGAGGCGATCGCCAACGGCGTCCCGGCCTTCAAAGCGCCCGAGGCGAAGAACGCGGCCAACACGATGACGGCGATGGCGCTCCTGCTCGGCGTCCTCTTCATCGGGATCACCGTCATCGCCCACGCCTACCAGATCCTGCCGACGGTGGGCGACATCCCGACGACGGTGTCCCTCGTCGCCGGCAACGTCTTCGGCGGCGGCTCCGTCCTCTTCGTCGCCTTCCAGGTCGCGACCGCCCTGATCCTGTTCCTTGCCGCGAACACCTCGTTCAACGCCTTCCCGCGACTCGGGGCAATCCTGGCGGTCGACGGGTACATGCCGCGCCAGTTCTCGTATCGCGGCGACCGCCTCGCCTACTCGTGGGGGATCATCGTCCTCTCGTCGGTTGCGGCGTTCCTGATCTGGCTGTTCGGGGGGAATGTGACGGCCCTGATCCCGCTCTATTCCGTCGGGGTGTTCGTCTGCTTCACCCTCAGCCAGATCGGCATGGTCATCCACTGGCGGACGGTCCGCGAGTCCGGTTGGCAGTGGCGGCTCGTCCTGAATGCGTTCGGGGCGGTGCTGACGGCCGTCGTGCTGGTCGTGGTCGTCAGCGTCAAGTTCATCGACGGGGCCTACCTGGTCGTCATCCTCATCCCGACCCTCGTCGCGCTGATGCTGTTCATCCGGCGCCAGTACGACGCGTCCCGGCGCGAGCTCTCGGTCCGCCAGGACCTCGTCTTCCGGACGCCGCACCGCGAAGAGCGGGCCGTCGTGCCGATCCCCGGGGTCAACCGGGCGGTCATCCAGGCGGTCAACGTCGCACGGTCCGTGGCCGATGACGTCCGCGCCGTCTTCATCACCGAGAACCCCGAGGACGGAGCGGCCATCCGCGAGCGCTGGGAGCGCCAGGTGCCCGGCGTCCCGCTCGTCGTCGTCGAGTCGCCCTACCGGGCGTTGACCGGCCCACTCGAAGCGTATCTCGACGTCCTCGATTCCGCTTGGCCGCCCGACAAGCCGGCGCCGATCACGTTCGTGGTCCTGCCCGAGTACGTGGCCCGCAGCTGGTGGGAGCGGATCCTCTACAACCAGTCGGTCAAGCGGCTCCGCAGCTCGCTCCTCGGCCGCCCGCACACGGTCGTCGTCAACGTGCCGTACCGGCGCGAGGACCCGACCATGTTCGAGCGAGCCCACGCAGGCAGCAGCGAGGACGCGCCCGAAACGGAGCCGCCCGAGGACGCCGGCGCCGCCTGAGCAGGCCGGCGCCGCCTAAGCCGAGACGGCACGATCAAAGCGTGACGCCGATGCAACGGCATTCGGGCCGGTGCCTGGCGACGCCTGCGCGTGGCAGTGATAAAGTCGCCGCCGTGCCATCAGACGCGCATGCCGTCCCAAGTTTCCGCCGCGCCGTCGTGGCGCTATCGGGACATCCGAACGGGCAGCGACTGGTCCGGCTGGTCGCGGAGCTGGCGAAGGCCCACAAGGCAGAGCTCATCGGCGTCCACGTCGTCGAGATCGACTGGTCGATGCCGCTCGACATGGACGTCGCCGGCCGCTCCGAGGAGATCCAGCGGGTCCTCGACGTGGCCGAGGGCACGGCGGAATCGGCGGGCGTCAAGCTCGAGCCGGTCCTGCTCCAGGCGCGCGACGTCGGTGCGGCGCTCGTCGACGAAACCGTCGAGCGCGAGGCCGACCTGCTGGTCGTGGGCCTCGCCTATCGAACGAAGTTCGGCGGGGATTTCGCCATCGGGCGGACGATCCCGTACATCCTGAAGAACGCTCCCTGTGCAGTCTGGGTCGTGCGCGAGCCGATCCAGGAGGAGATCCAGTGAAAACCGTCATCGTCGGGTGCGGCCGCGTCGGGTCCGTCCTTGCCGACTCCTTCGACCGGGCCGGTCACCAGGTCATCGTACTCGATACCGAGACGAAGGCCTTCGACCGCCTGCCCGGGACCTTCCGTGGCGCCGCGGTCCGCGGCGACGGCACCGACGAGGACACCCTTCGCCGGGCCGGCGCCGAGTCGGCCGACCTGTTCATGGCGATGACCGAGGGCGACAACCGCAACGTCATGTCGGCCCAGCTCGCCACCGAGGCGCTCGATGCGCGGCAGGTCATCGCCAAGATCAACGATCCGCTCCGGGCCAGCGCGTACGCCGAGCTGGGGATCGCGACCCTGTGCCGGACGAACCTCATGGCCAGCGCCGTCATGGACTTCCTCGGCTTCGACCTGAAGTTCGGGCCGGGCCTCTCACCGGCCACCGGGCAGCACCCGGGTGGCGAGCACCACGGAGCGGACGACGCTGCGGACGGCGCGGGCGGGGCGACCCCGCTCGTGACCGGAGCCGGTGCCGACGGCCTGGCATCCATCCACTCATCCTTCGCCAGCGCTCCGGCCGTCGCCGCCCCCGCTGCACCGACTCCGGCGCCGGTTGCGCCCAGCACCGCCCGGGAGGGCTGAAACCTGTGTTCGTTCTCGTCGTCGGCGGCGGCAAAGTCGGCTATTACCTCACCAAGGAGCTCATCGGCAGCGGCCACGAGGTCGTCCTGATGGAGAAGGAGCAGGGGCGGGCGAACCAGATCGCGGACGAGATCGGGTCGGTCGTCATCGCGCACGACGGCTGCGAGGGCAAGTACCTCGCCGCGGCCGGCGCCAACCGCGCCGACATCGTGGCCGCCGTGACCGGCGACGATGAGGACAACCTCGTGATCTGCCAGATGGCAAAGCATCACTTCGACGTCCCGCGCACGATCGCCCGGGTCAACAACCCGAAGAACGAAGCGCTGTTCAAGCACCTCGGCGTCGACGAGCTGATCAGCCCGACCCGGATGATCCTCGGCTCGATCGAGCAGGACATCCCGGTCCACGAGCTCCTCCACCTCGCGGCCCTCGGGGAAGGCGAGCTCGAGCTGATCGAGGCCCATCTCCAGGCCGGGTCGCCGGCGATCGGCAAGGCGCCGCGCGACCTGTCGATGCCCGAAGGCTGCTCCCTGTTCGCCGTCATCCGCGACGGGGTCGCAACGCCGCTACGACCCGAGACGATCCTCGCCGAGGGCGACAAGGTCATCGCCATCGGCAAGGGCGAATGCGGCCCGCTGCTCCACGAGCAGCTGATCGGGGAGCTCGAGCCGGCCGCCGCCGGCTGACATTCGTCGGGGAGGGCGGGCCCGACACGACAGCCCGATACCATCCCCGCATGGACCACACCGCCGGGCCCATCCTCGAGATCGGGATCGTGCTGCTCGGGGCGGTCGGAGCCGGCTGGCTCGCCCGGCGGGCCGGGCTGCCGGCCATCGTCGGCTACCTCGCCCTCGGGATCCTGGTGTCGCCGTTCACCCCCGGGTACGTCGCGGATCACGACCAGCTCCAGCTCCTCGCCGACGTCGGCGTCGTCCTCCTCCTCTTCGAGGTCGGGATCGAGGTCGACCTCCTCCGGATCCGATCCGAGCAGCGCGGCCTCATCGCGGCCGCGCCGATCCAGACTCTGCTCACGACCATCATCGCCGGCGTCGTCCTGCTCGTCGCCGGCCTGCAGCCGATCCCGGCCGCCCTGATCGGCCTGTCGGTCGCCCTGTCGTCGTCAGTCGTGATCGTCAACATCACCAAGAGCCGGCGCCGGACCACGGATCGCGCGACCGAGGAGGCGCTCCTCGGCTGGAGCGCCCTCCAGGACACGACCGGAGTCGCGATCGCGGCGGTGCTCCTCGCCCTCCTCGGAAGCGGCGGGCGACCACTCGGCCAGGCGGCGATCGGGCTCGTCGCCTTCCTCGTCCTCACGGTCGCCGTCGCGCGGATCCTGCCGGTCGTCCTCCGTGCGCTCCGCTCCGAGCACGACCTGTTCCTGATCGTGTCGGTCGCGAGCGGGCTCGCGCTCGCGGGCCTCGGGTCCGCGACGTTCGGCGTGCCGCTGGCGCTCGCCGCGTTCGTCGGCGGCCTGGCCGTCACCGAGAGCCCCGAGGCCGCGGAGGCGAGGCGCCGGCTCCTGCCGTTCCGCGACCTGTTCGCCGTCCTGTTCTTCGTCGCGATCGGCACCCTGATCGAGCCGGACGCGCTGCTCCGGGGTATCGGCTGGCTCGGGCTCTTCCTGGTCCTGATCGTCGTCGCCAAGGTGGCGGTCGCCTACGCCCTCGCCCGGGTCACCCGCCTTCCGGCCCGACCCGTCCAGCTGGCCGTCGGCCTCGGCCAGATCGGCGAGTTCTCGTTCGTCCTGGGCTCGGCCGCGGTTGCCGCCGAGGCGATCACGCACGACGTGTATGTCGCGCTCGTGGCCGCGGTCGCCGTGAGCATCGCGCTGAGCACCGTCCTCGCCCGCCTCGTCGGTCGCGCCGGCGCAGAGCCGGATATCAGCCCCGCGCCTGCTCGGTGATCGGACGGAGGCCGGATCGGTGGTGATCGCACGGAGGCCCGATCCGTGGTCGGCCTGAGGCCCGACCGGTGACTGTCAGCGACGATCTCGTCGTCAACAAATCGCAACCTTCTTGACAACGTCATTGTCAAGGTTTTAGCCTGCAACCATGTCACAGGGCCGCCTCGAAAAAGACCCGCAGCGTCCGGTTTACGTGATCAGCGTGGCAGCCACGCTGGTCGCGGCACACCCCCGGACCCTCCGGATCTACGAGGACGAGGGCCTCATCTGCCCGGCCCGCACCCCCACCAACATCCGCCTGTACAGCGACGAGGACATCCGTCGCATCACCTGGATCCGCCACCTGACGCGCGAGCGCGGCGTGAATCTTGCCGGCATCCGGCTCCTGTTCGAGCTGGAAGAGCGGCTGGGCACGCGGATCCTCGAAGCGCTCTACGACGAGGGGACCCGTCGACAGGCGGCCGACCGAGCGGCCGCAGAGGCCCCGAACGAAGCCGAGCGAGCCGGCAAGAACCCGGACGATCGGCCATGACGAACAAGAGGAAGCCCTACTACCCGACAGGCTGCGCAGGCCTGATGATCGCGACACGATTCGCAGGAGACCTTTGATGGCAAAGCGCCCGACACCAGACCGGGACGATCAGCCCACCACCGTAACCGTCACGACGCCCAGCGGTCCGCGCGAGCTGCCTCTCGTCGCCCTCCGCGAGACCGTCATCTTCCCCGAGATGATCGTTCCGCTCCAGGTCGGTCGCGAGAAGAGCGTCAACGCACTCAACGCCGCCGTGGCCGATGGCACTCCGATCGCCCTCGTGACCCAGCGCCAGCCCGAGCAGGAGGACATCGAGTCCCCGTCCGAGCTGTACACGGTCGGCACGCTGGCAAAGATCGCCCAGGTCGTCCAGCTCCAGGACGGCACCGTCCGGGCGATCGTCCAGGGCCAGACCCGCCTGAAGCTGATCGACTTCGTGGCCAACGAGCCGTACCTCCGGGCGACCGTCGAAGAGCTCCACGACGACAGCGGCGCGACCCTGGAGGTCCAGGCCCTGATGCGGACCGTCCAGGCCCAGATCGAGCAGTACGTCGCCAACGGCGCCCCGGTCCCGCCGGAGGCCGCCGTCGCCGCCCGCAACATCAGCGAGCCCGGGCTGCTGGCCGACATGGTCGCCTACAGCCCCGACATGAGCACCGAGCAGCGCCAGGAGCTTCTCGAGACGGTCGACGTGACCGAGCGGCTCAAGCTCGTCAGCAACTTCCTCGCCCGCCAGATCGAGATCCTCGAGCTCAAGGGCCGGATCCAGTCCGAGGTCAAGTCCGAGATGGACAAGACCCAGCGCGAGTACATCCTCCGCGAGCAGCTCAAGGCGATCCAGCGTGAGCTCGGCGAGGACGACCCGCAGCAGGCCGAGATCAACGAGCTACGCGACAAGGTCGAAGCAGCCGGCATGCCCGAGGAGATCAAGACCCGGGCCATCAAGGAGATCGACCGGATGAGCCGGATTCCGTCCGCCTCCCCGGAGGTCGGCGTGATCCGGACCTACGTCGACTGGCTGGTCGGGCTCCCCTGGAACGTCGCGACCGACGACCAGCTCGATATCAAGGCGGCCGCCAGGATCCTCGATGAGGACCACTACGGCCTCGAGAAGATCAAGGAGCGGATCCTCGAGTACCTCGCCGTCCGGACGCTCGCGGACCAGATCCGCAGCCCGATCCTCGCCTTCGTCGGCCCACCCGGCGTCGGCAAGACGTCGCTCGGCAAGAGCATCGCCAGGGCCATGGGCCGGAAGTTCGTCCGGATGAGCCTCGGCGGCATCCACGACGAGGCGGAGATCCGCGGTCATCGCCGGACCTACATCGGCGCGCTGCCGGGCCGGATCATCCAGAACATCAAGACGGCGGGCTCCAACAACCCGGTCTTCATGCTCGACGAGGTCGACAAGATCGGGATGGACTTCCGGGGCGATCCGTCGTCGGCCCTCCTCGAGGTCCTGGATCCCGAGCAGAACAACACCTTCCAGGACAACTACCTCGAGGTGCCGTTCGACCTCTCCAAGGTGCTCTTCGTCGCGACCGCCAACCTCCTCGACCCGATCCCGGCCGCGCTCCGCGACCGGATGGAGATCGTCCACCTGCCCGGCTACACCGAGCAGGAGAAGATCGAGATCGGCAAGCGGTTCCTGATCCCCAAGCAGATGAAGAACCACGGCCTGTCCGAGAAAACGATCGAGATCCCCCACGAGACGATGATCGAGCTCGTCCGCTCGTACACCCACGAGGCCGGCGTCCGGAACCTCGAGCGTGAGATCGCCAACGTGATGCGCAAGGTCGCCCGGATGGTCGCCGAGGGCCGCAAGAGGAAGACCGTCGTCACCGTCAAGCGCCTCAACGACTACCTCGGCCCGCCGCGCTACGAGTACGGCGAGCTCGAGGCCGAGGACCAGACCGGCTCGGCGACGGGTCTGGTCGTGACCGAGGTCGGCGGCGACGTCGTCGCAATCGAGGTCACGAAGATGGAGGGCAAGGAGGACTTCATCCTCACCGGCCAGCTCGGCGACGTCATGCGCGAGTCGGCTCGGGCCGGCCTGTCGTGGACGCGAGCCCACGCGACCGAGCTCGGCATCCCGCGTGAGACGTTCGAGAAGAACACCCTCCACATCCACGTTCCGGCGGGCGGCACCCCGAAGGACGGTCCGTCGGCCGGGATCACGATGGCCCTCGCCATCGTCAGCGCCCTCACCGGCATCCCCGTCCGCAAGGACGTCGCGATGACCGGTGAGATCACCCTGCGTGGTCGGGTCCTCCCGATCGGCGGGCTGAAGAGCAAGATCCTCGCGGCCCACCTGGCCGGGGCGAAGATGGTCATCCTGCCGCGCAAGAACGAGAAGGACCTGCGCGACATCCCGGACGAGATCCGGAAGTCGATGAAGCTCGTCCTCGTCGACTCGATGGAGCAGGTCCTCGAGACGGCCCTCCGGCGCAAGCCGAAGGCGCTCGTCATCGCGGAGCCTGCCAAGATCGTGAAGCCCGGCGACGCGCCCAGTGAGACGCCGGAGCGGGAGGATCGCGTCCGCCGGACGACCTTCCCACCGACCGACCAGCCGCCGGTCGTGGTCGACCGACACCAGTAGACGTCGACCAACGGGGCCGGTGAACGTCACCGGCCTCGTTTGCGTTTCGGGGGCAGACTTTTCGGAACACCATGGACTTCCAGGACTACTACGAGACCCTCGGGGTCCCGCGCAGCGCCAGCCAGGCCGACATCAAGAAGGCCTTCCGCAAGCTTGCCCGGGAGCACCACCCCGACAAGAAGCCCGGCGACAAGGCCGCCGAGGCGCGCTTCAAGGCGATCAACGAGGCCAACGCGGTCCTGTCCGATGCCGACAAGCGCAAGAAGTACGACCGACTGGGCAAGGACTGGGAGGCCTACTCCCGGGCAGGCGTCGATCCGGATGCGGCCGGCTCGCCGTTCGGCGCCGGCAACCCGTTCGGCGGCTTCGGCGGCCGGGGCGCGGGTTCGGCCCGGAGCGGCAACGTCCGGTACGAGTTCCGGACGTCCGGCGGTGGGGCCGGTGACTTCTCCGACTTCTTCCGGACCTTCTTCACCTCGGACGCGGGTCCGACCGCCGATCCGTCCGGGACCCGCTCGGCCCGGCGTGGCGCGGGCGCGGGCCCGTCGTTCGACGACATCCTCGCGGAGATGGGCCTGAACAGCGCTGGCACCGGCGGCGCGACCCGCTCGGCCGGATCGTCGCGGGTCGGCAGCCCTGCGGCCGGCCGCGCAACCGCCGAAGCCGTCGCCGAGATCGGCCTCGAGGAGGCGTACCACGGCGCGATCCGACGGGTCGAGATCGACGGTCGCCGACTCGACGTGTCGATCCCGCGCGGCGCCGACAATGGGACGAAGGTCAAGCTGACCGGCCAGGGCCCGCACGGCGGCGACCTCGTCGTCACGGTCCGGGTCCGGCCCCATGCGGTCTTCACCCGCAGCGGCGCCGACCTCGAGCGCGACCTGCCGATCACCCTGGCCGAGGCCCTCCTCGGGGGCGAGGTTCCGGTGACGACGCTCAAGGGCAAGGTCCTCCTCCGGATCCCGCAAGGAACCCAGAACGGCCATCGCTTCCGCCTGACGGGCCAGGGCATGCCCCGGCTCCGCGGCGAGGGCTTCGGCGACTTGTACGCCAAGGCACGGGTCGTGCTCCCGCCGAAGCTCGACGACGAGGCGGCCGAGGCCGCCCGGACCTTCTTCGACAAGGTCGACCAGCCCGATCCTCGCGCGACGAACTGAACTCGATCTGCCCGATCCGGAGAGAGACCCATGCAACTCGACCGATACACCGAGAAAGCCCAGGAAACGATCGCGGCCGCGCAGCGCGCCGCCCAGGGCATGGAGTCGCCCGTCCTCGACGCGGAGCATCTCCTCGACGCGCTCGTCGAGCCCGATGACGGCGTCCCCGCCGAGACCCTCCGCCGCCTCGGCGTCGACGTCCCCGCGTTCCGCGACGAGCTCGCCGGGATCCTCGCCAGGCGCGCCCGAATCCGTGGCGGCTCCCTGTCGCTCGATCCGCGGGCGAAGCGCGCCCTCGAGCTGGCCGAGCAGGAGGCCCGCCGGCTCGGCGACGAATACGTCTCGACCGAGCATCTGCTCCTCGGCGTCCTGGAGGTCGGTGGCGAGGGTCGCGAGCTGCTCGAGCGCCACGGCGCCGGCCGCGAGGCGGTCCTCGGCGCGCTCCAGAGCGTGCGCGGCGGCCAGCGCGTCACGTCCCCGAACCCGGAGGGCACCTACGCCGCCCTCGAGAAGTACGGCCGCGACCTGACCGCCGAGGCGCGCGCAGGCAAGCTCGATCCGGTCATCGGCCGGGACGAGGAGGTCCGGCGCGTCGTCCAGGTCCTGAGCCGGCGGACGAAGAACAACCCTGTCCTCATCGGCGAGCCAGGCGTCGGCAAGACCGCCATCGTCGAGGGGCTGGCCCAGCGGATCATCCGCGGCGACGTCCCGGAGGGGCTCAAGGACAAGCGGGTCATCTCGCTCGACCTCGGCGCGCTGATCGCCGGCGCGAAGTTCCGGGGCGAGTTCGAGGAGCGCCTGAAGGCCGTCCTCAAGGAGATCAAGGACAGCGACGGCCAGGTGATCCTGTTCATCGACGAGCTCCACACGGTGGTCGGCGCCGGCGCGGCCGAGGGCGCGATGGACGCCTCGAACCTGCTCAAGCCGATGCTCGCCCGGGGCGAGCTCCACACGATCGGCGCGACGACCCTCGACGAGTACCGCAAGCACATCGAGAAGGACGCCGCCCTCGAGCGCCGCTTCCAGCCGGTGCTCGTCGACGAGCCCACGGTCGAGGAGACGATCTCGATCCTGCGCGGTCTGCGCGAGCGGTACGAGGTCCACCACGGCGTCCGGATCACGGACTCCGCCCTCGTGGCGGCGGCGACCCTGAGCCAGCGCTACATCACCGAGCGGTTCCTGCCCGACAAGGCGATCGACCTCGTCGACGAGGCCGCGTCCCGGCTCCGGATGGAGATCGATTCGATGCCGGTCGAGCTCGACGAGGCGGAGCGCCGCCGGATCCAGCTCGAGATCGAGCGCGAGGCGCTGCGCAAGGAGACCGATGACGCGTCGAAGGCGCGGCTGGCCGGGCTCGAGAAGGAGCTCGCCGACCTCGAGGAATCGACCGGCGCCCTCAGGCAGCGCTGGGAGGCCGAGAAGACCGCGATCGCGGCGATCCGGGCCTCGAAGACCGAGCTCGAGCAGCTCCAGACCCGGATCGAGCAGGCCCAGCGGGAGACCGACTACGAGACCGCGGCCAAGCTCCAGTACGAGACTCTGCCTGCCCTCCAGAAGCAGCTGACGGAGCAGACCGACGCGCTCTCCGCGCTCCAGGGCCCGGGCTCGCTCCTGCGCGAGGAGGTCACGGCCGACAACATCGCCGAGATCGTCGCGGCGTGGACCGGGATCCCGGTCACGCGGCTCATGGAGGGCGAGCTCGAGAAGCTCGTGAAGATGGAGGAACGGCTGCACCGGCGGGTCGTCGGCCAGGACGAGGCGATCGAGGCCGTGTCCGATGCCGTGCGGCGCGCCCGGGCCGGGCTCGGCGACCCGCGCCGGCCGCTCGGCTCGTTCCTGTTCCTCGGCCCGACCGGCGTCGGCAAGACCGAGCTCGCCCGGGCTCTCGCCGCGTTCCTGTTCGACGACGACCAGGCGATGACCCGGATCGACATGAGCGAGTACATGGAGAAGTTCTCGGTTTCGCGCCTGATCGGGGCGCCGCCCGGCTACGTAGGCTACGAGGAGGGCGGCCAGCTCACGGAGGCGGTCCGCCGCCGGCCGTACCAGGTGATCCTCCTCGACGAGATCGAGAAGGCCCACCCGGACGTCTTCAACATCCTCCTCCAGGTCCTTGACGACGGCCGGCTGACCGACGGCCAGGGCCGGACGGTCGACTTCAAGAACGCTGTCATCATCATGACCAGCAACGTCGGGTCGCACCTGATCAGCGCGGTCGGCGGCGGCGGACGCGGTGAGAAGGATGGCGCCTACGAGGCGATGAAGCGCCAGGTCACCGAGGCCCTCCGGGCCCAGTTCCGGCCGGAGTTCCTCAACCGGGTCGACGAGATCATCGTGTTCCACGCCCTGTCCGAGGCCGATCTCGAGCAGATCGTCGACCTCCTGCTCGACGGGCTCAAGCTGCGGATCGCCCAGCAGGACCTCACGATCGAGCTCACCCCGGCTGCCCGCCGACTGATCGTCCAGGAAGGCTCCGACCCCGCGTTCGGGGCCCGGCCGCTGAAGCGGACGATCCAGCGGCTCGTCGAGAACCCGCTCGCCCGGGCGCTCCTCAAGGGCGAGTTCTCGCCGGGCGACACGATCAGGATCGATGCCGATCCGGTCGGCGGGACCCTCGTGTTCTCGACCGAGCGCTCGACCGTGGTCGCCGAGGCCGGCAGCCGGCGCGACGCGCGGTCACGGGGCGGCGACGCCGACGCCGACGATCCGGTCGCCGCCGGTGGCCGGCGGCGCTCCAAGACGGTCCTCGACCTGCCGGAGATCGATGAGCCGAAGCGCGAGCGCGACGGCGGCGAGCTCGTCAACTGATGGCGGGCCGAGCGCGGACGGGACGCGGGCCGGCGTCGCGCGCGCGGTCGATCCGCTGACCGACCCGCGTCGCGTGAGGTTCGTCGACGTCGCTGCACGACTCGGCGCCCTGCCGTCCCCGTTGCCCGCGGGCCGGGCCGACCTGATGCCCGTCTTCACGGACGGGCGCCTTCGGCCGCGGCTCGCGCCGACGGAGACGGCACGCCCGG
>Ga0307308_10000649_pt1 | contig 12822 bp, 16 predicted proteins | sample ER_DNA_195_FD_194501 | JGI IMG/M metagenome (GOLD analysis project Ga0307308, IMG submission 194501) | Bulk soil microbial communities from the East River watershed near Crested Butte, Colorado, United States - ER_DNA_195 | ecosystem: Environmental > Terrestrial > Soil > Floodplain | place...
ACCCCATGGCAAGCTCGCACGCTGTTGGGGGAGACTGCACAACTTCGCCGACTGAAAGACTAAGGTCCAACGTCGGACCCTGATCGGTGTCAGATTTCTTCGATGGGTTGTTGTGCGCCTCCTGCGACTCGCCGTGGAGGGATTAGATCGCGCTAATTAGCTTGGCAGCTACAGCGCCGCAAGTGCTGTTATTGCAGCGTGCCGCCGCCCGGTAAATGCAGCCGCAATAGCGGGATCAGCGCTAAGCAAGGGGATCAGCGCTAAGCAACGATCCTGGAAACGTACATCGCGTTGAGAGACGATTTGCTCCATCTTTTGGCGCAACTCGCCCAGCTCATCATCACGATCGATATTATCAAGTAGTTTCACGAAGCTAATCCAGTGATGCGGGGCAAGGGGCTTGTCGGTACGCGCGTCAAGCTCGCTAGCAATATCATCGATGAAATCCCGGAGCACGGTCATCGGCTAGATTAAATCCAAGGAGGCCCAAATGAACATGAAGGAGTTACTGCTCGGAACTGTAGTAATTGCTGGGTTGTCCAGTTCGGCATACGGCAACGACAAGGAACTTGTCGGCGACGTGGCAATGGGGAGTTTCTGGTGGGGACCTTTGCAATCTCACCATCAACACGGAAGCGGCCGCAAAGTATCTCAATGACGAGTTAGAGAAAAGGACGATCACCGCCTCGGTGCTGGCTGACTACATCAAGGCCGCGGCAGAGGCCGTGGACATCGAGAGAAGCATCAAGACGACGTCAACTGACGTCGTGAGCTTGCGGCTCCTGGAGGCGAGGACCGCTTTCTTTTTGCAGCTTGAGATTGGTGGTCGACGCCTTGGAGTTTTTGGAATTGGTACGTCAATTCATCAAGTGCCTTTTCTGCATGCTCATCCAAACGGCCGCTGATTTGCAATTTCACTTCGGCAACCTTCGAATCGGGTTGCCGCTTAGGGTTCCGGATCCAAGCTTTCGCTGCCTGCATGACACCGGGGCTAATCTCCGGCAGATGTAGTAAGACAGCTTCAATGGCTCGGATGCGGCCCTCCGTTTCGTCCTTTGTCATGCGTTTTAACCTCCAAATTCCCGAAATTACGGCCCCGAAGGAGCCACAAGTTTACGACGCGCTATCGCGTTGACAAGTTTATAGGCTGGCTGCCTAGTTTATTAGCTGAGCTTGGTGCGTCAATCCCACAGCGATTGTGCTTTTTTAGCGTAAGCAGCTGATCGCGATAGGGATTTCCGGCACGAGCGGCATTGGCACACTCATGGCTGCGCCACTTTGTCTGGCGATACCTTTGTCGAACCATTCTCTTGTCCGCGGCCGACGCAAAGCTTGCATGCGCAAATTGAATGGCCGTAAAGCCAACATTAATTCACGCAGCCGTGACTTGCGCGAGAGCGGCTGGCGTCCGACATCACCACCGCAGGCAATCAATATTGACATAAAACGACAGGCAGGGACTCCACGGAGCTGCGATCCTGAAAGGAGATCGCCGCATCCTCCGGGCCTTTAAAGCTGTGTTTGGTATTGCTGTTACATTGGGAAGGGCCGAGAGCGGCCGGGCGGAGAAACAATGCGTTTAACCCTTCATACCGATTTCGCGCTGCGCGTCCTCATTCAAGTCGGGCTCAACGACGGTAACCTGACGACGATCAAAGACATCGCGCAGACTTTCGGTATCTCGAAGGCCCACTTGATGAAGGTCGTCAACGATCTCAGTCAAAAGGGTTATCTCGACACAGTGCGCGGTCGCAACGGCGGCATTCGTCTGAAGCGCGAACCGCGGGACATCAATATCGGAGAAGTGGTGCGCGACACCGAGAATCAGCTCGGTGTCATTGGCTGCCTTGCACGCAAGGGCTATTGCCCGATCGAGCGCGTCTGCGTGCTCCGCGGCGCTCTGCGTGATGCAACCGAGGCGTTTCTGGCGGTCCTAGATGCCCATACTTTGTTTGATTTAATCGAGCCGCAGCGAGTTAAGTTGTCGTCGCTACTGTTGGATGCTCTGGAGAAACCCCGGAGCCACCGCGATTCTCGTCGACCTGCCGAACTCAGATAAATCAAACCACCCGCTGGCCGGCCACTGTTCCCCGACCAAATTGGGTTTGTTTCGCAATTCGCGATCGAGGCGCGTAGCGTCGCGATGCCTAGTCTCCTGCGCCTAGCTCTTTTTCTGGGGCCGCTTTCGAAGCCGCACGCCGGGGCCGCTGCCGTTCTCGTCGATGAACTCAATCCTCAATTTGGAATTAGCTGTTGCCAAACAGTTTTTGACTTTCATTTTTAAAAAAGCAGCACGCGAGACTGCCGGGCAGGGTGCGACGCCCTAGCAGCGATCACTGTCCTTGGGACAGCCCTTCTTCGGTGTTTCGGCAAACTGTGAGAGCGCCACATTGCGCGCTCGCATGGCGGCGACATCACGCTTGGCGATTCGCCGCAAGGCGGATTACCGGCGGCCGTGCGCGTGCCGGTCTGAGCAAGTTTTTTTATCTTCGCTGCAAATCACCGGCCGCGCGGGCGAGGATGTCCGACAGGCTTTCTTCGCTATCCGCGTCCGGGTCCAGCGGCTTACTGGTGGTTCCACGGGCGCGCCGCCAGCGGCTGACGCGTTCGCCGAGCGCAGTCAGGCGGTTGAGGGCGACGTCGGCGAGCTCGCGGTTCTGCTTGAGATAGGCGCGGCCGTCGTCGGTGATCGTGTAAAGCCTCGGGGGCTCGGTGGACGCGGTCACATAGCCCGCTTCCGCAAGATTGGTCAGCGTCGGATAGACGATGCTGGGAGCTGGCGAGTGCCAGTCGGCCGTCTTCTCCTCGATCAGCTTGATGATCTCGTAGCCGCGACGGGGCCCGTCAGCGATGAGCGCGAGCGCAACCAGACGTAGGTCGCCTTGGGCCAGACCTTTGCTGCCTTGGACCAGCTTTTCGTTGCCTTGGGCCGGCATTTTTTCTCGGTCAAGATATATCTTTTCTAGCTCATATTACGCTCATATTACGATGTAGCGCAAGAAACATGTCTCCGGGGTTACGCGGTGTTGCACGGTGCAATGTGCACTCCATCCTTTGCTTCGGCTCTGCGCGCGAGCGGACCGGATGAACGATGTTTGCGACCTTCTTTCGCGAACTCAAGCAGGCGGGCGTACCGGTGACGCCGCGCGAATATCTCACCCTGATGGAGGCAATTGAGAAGGACCTCGCCGGTCGGCGGATCGAGGAGTTCTACTTCGCTCGCTGGTGAAGGACGTACAGCATGACCCCCGCGCGTCTTCATGACACAACGCGATCGACAGGGTCAGCCATCTCACCGGCGATCAGGTGCTGCGTCTCATGAGGTCTCGATGAAGCAGACCGTCAAAGGTCATGACATCACCGCCCGTTACGGCGGGGAATTCGTCATCGCGCTGCCCAACACGACCTTGCGCTCGGCGATCACCGTCGCCGACCACAACCACCGCGCGGTCATGGCCAAGGAATTGATGAAACGATCGAGCGGCGAGCGGCTCGGCCGCGTGACGATTTCCATCGGCGTTGCGCTGTTGCGTACCGACGACACCTCGCAGTCGCTGATCGAGCGCGCCGACAACCGCCTCTACGCAGCCAAGCGCCAGTGGCGTGATCGCGTCATTTGCGAGACTGACCCCGAGGCCGAACTGCGCCAATCCTGAAGCCGCACCGCCTGCCCGGGTGCGTAGCCATCATTGTGAGATTGCCCGTGCTACGACGCTTCGCTGGCCGGCTCGAGCTGGACCGATTCGCCGCAGCCGCACGCCGCGGTCTGGTTCGGATTGTTGAAGATGAACTGCGCGGACAGTTTTTCTACCTTGTAGTCCATCTCGGTGCCGAGCAGGAACAGCACCGCTTTCGGGTCGATGAGAATGCGCACGCCCTTGTCCTCGATCACCTCGTCGAGCGGATCGACCTTTTCGGCGTATTCCATGTAGTAGCTCATGCCGGCGCAGCCGCCGTTTTTGACGCCGACGCGCACCGCCGCGATCGGGCGGTCGGCCTTCACCATCACCGCCTTGATGCGTTCGGCTGCGGTTTCGGTGAGCCGCATCACTTGTGGTCTCGGCCGGGGAGCGGCCATCGTCTCATCCTCCACGCGCCGGTCCGGTATGAGCGAACGCGTCAGCTGCAATTTGCAACAGCTCAAAAACCTGAGCTAATATTATCTAATGCCAGGGTTGACGGCGCAATTCAATGCAACACGATATTCGTCACCACATATTGAGCACCGTGCGGGCCTCGTCCGACATGCGGCTGGGGTCCCACGGCGGATCCCAGACGATATTGACCTTGGCTTTGTGCACGCCGGACACGCCCGCGACCGCGTTCTCCACCTGGCCCGGCAACTCTTCCGCCGACGGGCAGTTCGGCGTCGTCAGTGTCATGACGATCGTGACCACGCGGTCGTCATCGATGCCGACTTTGTAAATCAGACCAAGCTCGTAGAGATCGGCAGGTATTTCCGGGTCGTAGACGGTCTTGAGCGCGGCGACGATTTCATCGGTCAAGCGCGCGATCTCGTCGGCTGGAATGGTCAGTGGCCGTTCCGCCGTATCGGCGGCGGCCGTGGCGCCGCCAGCGCCGCCGGCTCCACTCGGGGGAGCGCGTTCCGTCCCAGCTGTTTTCGCTTCGTCCATCATGTGAAAATTTCCTGCGCTGGCGCCTACGCCAGAATATGCACCTCGGCCGAACCGTTCGGGCCTATGATCGCGTGCACCTCGCCGGCGTTCACCTCGAGGTCGACGACCTTCAATATTTTCTTGCCGTCGATCTCGACGTGCAGATTTTCGATTTCAAGCAATCGCATTCCGTGTCCCGCAAGCTTGGGCAGGATCCAAGTCGTCCGCGCTCATCCAACCGAACCTTCCAAAGAGACTGAGATCAACTTCTGCGCCTCGACCGCAAATTCCATCGGCAATTGCTGCAGCACGTCTTTGACAAAGCCATTGACCACGAGCGCGGTCGCCTCCTCCGCCGACAGCCCGCGCTGTCGGCAGTAGAACAGCATGTCCTCGGAAATCTTCGAGGTGGTGGCCTCGTGCTCGAAGACGGCCTTGGAATTCTTGGCCTCGATATAAGGAACCGTGTGCGCGCCGCACTGGTCGCCGATCAACAGCGAATCGCAATTAGTGAAATTGCGCGCGCCCGTGGCGCGACGGTGCGCCGTGACCAGTCCGCGATAGGTGTTGTTGGAATGGCCGGCGGCAATGCCCTTGGAGATGATGCGGCTCGTGGTGTTCTTGCCGAGATGCAGCATCTTGGTGCCGGAATCGACCTGCTGATAGCGGTTGGAGATGGCGATCGAATAGAACTGGCCGCGTGCATTGTCGCCGCGCAGGATGCAGCTTGGATATTTCCAGGTGATCGCCGAGCCGGTCTCGAGCTGCGTCCAGGAGATCGTCGAATTCTTGCCGCGGCAGTCGCCGCGCTTGGTGACGAAATTGTAGACGCCGCCGCGACCGTTGGCGTCGCCCGGATACCAGTTCTGAATGGTCGAATATTTGATTTCGGCGTCGTCGAGCGCGATCAATTCGACCACCGCCGCGTGCAGCTGGTTCTCGTCGCGCACCGGCGCCGTGCAGCCCTCGAGATAGCTGACGTAGGAGCCACGGTCGGCGATGATCAATGTGCGCTCGAACTGGCCGGTATTGCGCTCATTGATCCGGAAATAGGTCGACAGTTCCATCGGGCAGCGCACGCCCGGCGGGACATAGACAAAGGAGCCGTCGGAAAATACCGCCGAATTGAGCGTGGCGAAGAAGTTGTCGCTGATCGGGACCACCGTGCCGAGATATTTCTTCACTAGCTCGGGATGCTGCTGAAGCGCCTCAGAGATCGGCATAAACAGCACGCCGGCTTTGGCCAATTCGGCCTTGAACGTGGTCGCCACCGAGACCGAATCGAAGACCGCGTCGACGGCCACGCGCCCGTAGCCGCCGCCCTCGCCATCCGCGCCCTCCGCGCTGTGTTCGCCTTGCGGCTTCTCGATCCCGAGCAGCGCTTCGCGCTCGCGCAGCGGGATACCGAGCTTCTCGTAGGTGCGCAGGATTTCGGGGTCGATGTCTTCCAGCGACTTCGGCCCATCCTTCTTCTTTGGCGCCGCATAGTAGTAGATGTTCTGATAGTCGATCGGGCCGTACTGGACCTTGGCCCATTTCGGCTCGTGCATGGTCTGCCAGCGCTTGAAAGCGTCGAGCCGCCACGCCAGCATCCATTCCGGCTCATTCTTTTTCGCCGAGATGAAACGCACGGTGTCTTCGGAAAGGCCCTTGGGCGCCTTTTCCGATTCAATCAGCGTCTCAAATCCGTATTTGTACTGATCGACGTCGATGCGCCGGACCTGCTCGACGGTCTCTTGCACTGCCGGCATTCGTCCCTCCGCTCACGGTTTCAAGGACCGCCGGTTGGATTTAATCGGGTATGGCGATGTTCTGTCTCTGCCAGTCACCCCAGGTTTGCCGTTTGAACCATTCGAACGCCCGTGAAAAAAACGCTCGCCAATGCAGCTATTTAGGCACTGTGCACTCTACATGGTGCATTTGCAGTGAATTTGCAAGCCTTCTCCGAGCGGCAAGAAGGCGTTCGATATCGGCCTCTCCAGTGCTCCCACCCACGCGCACCGCGCCGCAAATAGACGTACGCGGCGGGGCACCAAAGAGCCGCTCCGCGATCGGATAGAGCGCGTTTGGCCGCCAACCGACACGGAACTTCCGCATTGCCCCGACAATTGCGACCAGACCACATTCGCGGTGCAAAACCCCGCCGGCATCTGCCGGCATCAGTCGAACCTTTGCACGATAAACGGACCGTTGCACGATAAACATGTATTTGGTACGCATATATGGTGGCTGCGCGGTGCCGGCACCGCAAAAACGGGCCATGATCGGGGCAGATCGATGCCGGGATTGTCACGGTTAAGCGCGACTGCGCTAATATTTGGGATTTTGCTTGCCAGCGCCGGCGTCGCGTGGGCCGGGCTCGGCGAGCCGACCCCGTGGCAGCTCGGCCTGCAACAGGGTGCCACTCCGGTGATGGACGACATCGTCTGGTTCCACGACTTCCTGCTTTGGGTGATTACCGCGATTACGCTGTTCGTATTGGCGCTGCTCGTCATCGTCATGGTGAAGTTCAACGCCCGAAGCAACCCGGTCCCCTCGCGGACAACCCACAACACCACGATTGAGGTCCTCTGGACGGTTGTTCCGGTTCTCATTCTTGTGGCAATTGCGGTCCCGTCATTCCGCCTGCTATTCTTTCAGCTCAACATCCCGAAGGCGGACTTGACGATAAAAGCCACGGGCAAACAGTGGTTCTGGAGCTACAGCTATCCCGACACCAAGATCGAATTCGATTCGCTGATGGTTCAGGAGAAGGATCTCAAGCCGGGTCAGTTGCGGCTTCTTGCCGTCGACAACGAGGTGGTGGTGCCCGTGAACAAGGTCGTGCATGTTCTCACGACTGGCGCCGACGTGATCCACTCATTTGCGGTGCCTTCGTTTGGCATCAAGATCGACGCGATCCCGGGCCGTATCAACGAGACCTGGTTCAAGGCAGAGCGCGAAGGCGTCTACTACGGACAATGCTCCGAGCTGTGCGGTAAGGATCACGCGTTCATGCCGATCACAGTCCGGGTCGTCAGCGAAAAAGACTACGGGGCATGGCTCGAAGAGGCGAAGAAAAAATTCGCAACAGACGGCAGTCGTCCAACCGCGGTGGCGACGACCGGTGCTGCGAACTGATGGATGCGCGGGCGACAACGACGAGGTCGAAGGACAATAACGATGGCTAGCAACACGGCGGCTTCCTACAGCGCACGCGATGCGCACGTACATGATGCTGACGATGCGCACGAGCACCATCCCACCGGATGGCGCCGCTTCGTTTATTCGACCAACCACAAGGACATCGGCACGATGTACCTTGTCTTCGCGCTCATCGGCGGGCTGATCGGCGGCGCGCTCTCGATCGCGATCCGTGCCGAGCTGATGTATCCCGGTGTCCAGTTCTTCCCCACGCCGCACGAATACAACGTGTTCATCACTGCCCACGGCCTGATCATGATCTTCTTCATGGTGATGCCAGCGATGATCGGCGGCTTCGGCAACTGGATTGTGCCGTTGATGATCGGCGCGCCGGACATGGCGTTCCCGCGCATGAACAACATTTCGTTCTGGCTGCTGCCGGGATCCTTTGCGCTTCTGCTGACCTCGGCTTTCGTCGAAGGCGAGCCGGGATCCAACGGCGTCGGGGCTGGCTGGACGCTGTACGCGCCACTATCGAGCATCGGCCACCCCGGACCGGCGGTCGACTTCGCCATTCTGTCGCTGCATCTGGCCGGCGCTTCGTCGATTCTCGGCGCCATCAACTTCATCACGACGATCTTCAACATGCGCGCACCCGGCATGACGCTGCACAAGATGCCGCTGTTCGTATGGTCGATCCTGGTGACGGTATTCTTGCTGCTGCTGGCGATGCCGGTGCTGGCCGGCGCCATCACCATGCTGCTGACCGACCGCAATTTCCACACGACGTTCTTCACGCCGGACGGCGGCGGCGATCCGCTGCTGTTCCAGCACTTGTTCTGGTTCTTCGGCCATCCCGAAGTTTACATCCTCATCGTGCCCGGCTTCGGCATGGTCAGCCAGATCGTCGCCACCTTCAGCCGCAAGCCGATATTCGGCTATCTCGGCATGGCCTACGCCATGGTCGCGATCGGCGGCATCGGCTTCGTGGTCTGGGCGCATCACATGTTCACGGTCGGCATGTCGACCGGTGCGCAGGCTTACTTCATCGCGGCCACCATGGTCATCGCGGTGCCTACTGGCGTGAAGATCTTCTCGTGGATTGCCACGATGTGGGGCGGATCAATCGAATTCCGCACACCGATGCTTTGGGCCCTCGGCTTCATCTTCCTGTTCACGATCGGCGGAGTGACCGGCGTGGTCTTGGCCAATGCCGGCGTCGATCGCGCGCTGCAAGACACTTATTATGTCGTGGCGCACTTCCACTACGTGCTCTCGCTCGGTGCTGTCTTCGCAATTTTCGGCGGCTGGTACTACTGGTTCCCGAAGATCACCGGCTATATGTACAGCGAGACCATCGGCAAACTGCATTTCTGGCTGACCTTCATCGGCGTCAATCTGGTGTTCTTCCCGCAGCATTTCCTTGGCCTTGCCGGCATGCCGCGTCGCTATGTCGACTATCCCGACGCGTTCGCCGGATGGAATTTCGTGTCCTCGATCGGCGCGTACATATCGGGCATCGGCGCGCTCGTGTTCTTCTACGGCCTGATGCTGGCCTTCGTCCGCAAGGAGCGGGCCGCGGCCAATCCATGGGGAGCGGGCGCCACCACGCTGGAATGGACGCTGCCGTCACCGCCGCCGTTCCATCAATATGAAACGCTGCCGCTGATCCGATGAGCGTCTCTGTCGCGCGCGTCGAGCCCTCGGTCGCTGAGGTCGGCGATTACATCGCACTGATGAAGCCACGGGTGATGTCGCTCGTTGTGTTCACGGCGCTTGTGGGCCTTGCGGTCGCTCCCGGCCACTTGCACCCGGTAACCGGATTTACTGCCCTGTTGTGCATCGCCGTGGGGGCGGGAGCCGCCGGCGCGCTGAATATGTGGTACGACGCCGATATCGATGCGATTATGACCAGAACAGCGCGTCGTCCGGTGCCGATGGGCCGCGTGCTGCCCGGTGAGGCGCTCGCCTTCGGACTGACTCTTGCGGGGTTCTCGATTGTCACGCTGGGCCTGCTGGTGAACTGGCTCGCCGCCGGCCTGCTCGCCTTCACCCTCTTCTTCTACGTCGTGATCTACACCATCTGGCTCAAGCGCTCGACTCCGCAGAACATCGTGATCGGTGGCGCTGCCGGCGCTTTTCCGCCAATGATCGGTTGGGCGGCGGCCACCGGTTCGCTGACGCTTGAGCCAATACTCCTGTTTCTCATCATTTTCTTCTGGACCCCGCCGCACTTCTGGGCGCTGGCGCTCAATCGTACGGAGGACTACGCGCGCGCCGGCGTTCCGATGTTGCCTGTCGTCGCCGGCGATATCAGCACGCGGCGCCAGATCCTGCTTTACACCGCAATCCTCGTGCCGCTTGGCATCGCGCCATGGTTGCTCGGCTATGCCGGCGCGCTCTACGGGATCACTGCGGTTGCCGCAGGCGCGATTATGATGGCGCTGGGCTGCCAGGTCCTGCGCGAGCAAAGGCCCGCCGAGCGCGCGAGCCGAAATCTCTTCGCTTTCTCGATCCTTTATCTGTTCCTTTTGTTCACAGTCCTGCTGGTCGATCGTGGATGGGGCGGGCTGATTGCCCGATTGGCGACGTGACTATCGGTATCGCCATGAATGAACGACGTGACGATGACGGAATCGTGCTAACGGAAGCGCAGAAACGCGCGCGCCGGTCCCGCTCGATCGCGATTGCGCTCGCGCTCGCGGCATTGGTTATCTTGTTCTATGTGATGACGCTGGTGAAAGGGCCGGGCGTCCTGATGCGCCCAATCTGACAATGAGCAGCGCCGACCGATGACCAAACGCTCTCGCCATGCCGAACAAAAGGCGCTGCGCCGCGATCTGCTCGTGGCTGCTTGCTGCGGCGCGTTGGTTGTAGGCATGGTTGGCGCTGCCTATGCAGCCGTCCCGTTTTACGACTGGTTCTGCAAGACCACCGGCTTCGGCGGCACCACGCAGGTTGCGGAAAAAGCTCCTGATCACGTGCTAGGGCGGACCCTCACCATCCGATTTGATTCGAACGTGGCGCCGGGACTGCCGTGGCGATTTCAGCCGGCGCAGAACGAGATTCAGGTCCATATCGGCGAAGTCGCGACCGTGCATTACAAGGTCATAAACGAAGCTGCGCGCGACGTGTCCGGGCAGGCCTCATACAATGTCTCGCCACCGACGGTGGGGGGCTATTTCAACAAGATCAACTGCTTCTGCTTTACGGAGCAGCGCCTGAAGGCAGGCGAGACGCGGGAGATGGCTGTCGTTTTCTACATCGATCCGTCGATCGTGAACGACCGCGATCAGAACGATCTCAGCACTATTACGCTGTCCTACACTTTCTACGGCCAGCGCGTTCCCGACCGGCCGGTGGCAGAGAGCGCGAATTTTGATAAATCCGGACACATTTAGAGCAGATCAAAACCGTAACCAAGACGGCGCGCAAACGTAGAGCTCAATCGCGCCAAGGTGGAGAAGACGAAGATGGCGAATGCGCATGCCAAACCGCTTCACGATTACCATCTGGCCAATCCCAGTCCGTGGCCGGCGATCGGGGCGACCGCGGCCTTCGTCGCGGCAGTCGGCTTGATTTCGTGGATGCACCATATGGTTACCTTTGCGCCTCTGGTGTTCGGCGCCGGAGTGATCGGCATCGCTTACACGATGGTGGGCTGGTGGCGCGATGTCATATATGAAGCCGAAGTGGAAGGCGATCACACCCGCGTGGTGCAGATCTCATACCGCTACGGGATGATCCTTTTCATCGCTTCGGAAGTGATGTTTTTCGTCGCCTGGTTCTGGGCCTATTTCAACACCGCGCTGTTTCCGGGTGAATTACGCGACGTTGCGCGCATCGCCTTTACCGGTGGCGTGTGGCCGCCGAAGGGCATTGAGACTTTTGATCCCTGGCACTTCCCGCTGTTGAACACGCTCATCCTGCTGACGTCGGGCACGACGGTGACCTGGGCGCATCACGCACTATTGGAAAACGATCGCAAGGGCCTGATCTGGGGCCTGACGCTCACCATCGCCTTGGGGCTGACTTTCACCTGCGTGCAGGCGTGGGAATATGCGCATGCGGGGTTCCACTTTTCCGGCAACATCTATGGCGCCACGTTTTTCATGGCGACGGGATTCCACGGTGCCCACGTCATCATCGGCTCGATCTTTTTGATCGTCTGCCTGTGCCGCGCCATCGCCGGACAGTTCAAGCCGACGCAGCATCTCGGATTCGAATTCGCGGCTTGGTACTGGCACTTCGTCGACGTCGTCTGGCTGTTTCTGTTCGCCTGCATCTATGTCTGGGGCGGCGGTCACCAGGCCGGCTGACGCTTTTGAATATTTGGGGTTTCCCGGACGCTGTGCACCGCGGAGCGGTGCACCACAGTCCGGGGGATCGCCATATACTCATCGTCTGGAACGGTCCCCGTGTGCAGCGCATCACGCCGCGCGCTTTGTGCTTTGCTGCGCCCGGGAAACAGGAACATGATCACTACACTCTCAGGGGCGATTCACGCTGGCCTCCGCTGCCGCTGTCCGCGCTGCGGCAAGGGCAAGCTGTTTGCGGGCTACCTGACGTTGCGGCCGCGCTGCGAGGTCTGCGGGCTCGATTATGGCTTTGCCGCTTCCGGCGACGGCCCGGCCGTATTCATCATGTTTCTCGCCGGCGCGATCGTGGTCGGCGCTGCGCTCGTGACCGAAATCCTGTTCCAGCCGCCCTATTGGGTCCACACGGCGCTTTGGCTGCCCCTGATCCTCATTGTCACGCTGGGGCCGTTGCGGCCGATGAAGGGATTGATGATTGCGCTGCAGCACTATCACAAGGCCGAAGAGAGGCGCTTCGGCGGCGGCGCGCCCTGAGCACGCCCCGGCGGCGATTTGCTCGATTTGCTCATCGCTGCCTGCTCGCGTTTTGTTCTCATCGGGCTCGGCACCTCACTGGTTCACGCCGGACGACGGGCCTGTGGCTCTCCGCAGCCACGCTGGCGATCGCCGGGAGGAGCCGGGCGTCGTCGAGGACGCGCCATCGCGGCAGGGCATTTGGCCTTCCATGTGAAGCGATCCGCTTTTCTATTTGTGGCAGGGCGCCAGGC
>Ga0307308_10000651_pt1 | contig 12791 bp, 13 predicted proteins | sample ER_DNA_195_FD_194501 | JGI IMG/M metagenome (GOLD analysis project Ga0307308, IMG submission 194501) | Bulk soil microbial communities from the East River watershed near Crested Butte, Colorado, United States - ER_DNA_195 | ecosystem: Environmental > Terrestrial > Soil > Floodplain | place...
TGACCTCGTAGGCCGAGCCCTGCGAGGTCACGAACGGATGTTCGCACACTCAGTTGCGTATGTACTTCACCGAAAGAGCTGCAATGTCAGCCGCGCTGAGAGCGATCAGATTGTCCTCTACGGGAACATAGGTCGAAGCACCTTTCGTCCGTGCGCTGAGAGGCTGCCCCAGGACAATCTCCCTCTCGTCCCTAGCCGCTTGTTCAACGGTGTAGAAACGCACAAAGCCAGCCACGACTCGGCCGTCCTTCAATTCAATCGTGGCGAAGACCTCACGCGTGCCACCATCACTGCTCAAGAGTTCATGCCACGCCGAGTGACGAGCCAGTGAGGCCGGGAGTCCCTTGTTGACGAGTAGGGCCGACAAACCGGCCCCCGCATAACTCGCGCCCAGGACCGACAAGAAGAATCCAAGTCCGTGACCAGGATGCTCAAGAACGTATCTCGACCCGTTCTTCGCAAGTGCGTGTAGATCAACCCAACCGGTCCGCTCAGAAACGAGTAAGCCGACGAGTAGAGCGAGTGCGGACGAAAGGCCCCCGACCGACACGAGTTCGGCGAGTTCCAGAATGGCGGAGCGCTCGGGGCGCGGATTCCTTTTCTCAGCGACGCGTACAAAGAGATACCCCGGCCCGATACTCGCCGCGACAACGAGCAGGCCGAGGAGCGTGCTGGGGACCACCTACTCGGAGTTACTGGGTGGCGGCGCGTCCGGCGTTCCGCTCTCGGACGGAGAATCGGCCGGAGGAGCTGCCTCCGCGGGGGGAAGCCCGCCTGGCTCTGGAGCCTCGCTTGGAGAGACGTTTACCGCAGGCAAGACGTTGATCCCGCGGTACTCCTTGCCGAGCTGAATCCCTCGTTCAACCGGTGGCTCGTAGGTCGGCGGCGCCTCTGGCGAATCCGGCGGCTTTGACTCCGGCTCGGGGGTCTTGTTTTCGTCAGACATCCTCCCGAGGATACCCCTCGCTGGCGACAGCGCTCACAACTCTCGACGTCGGTATCGGTGGGGACCCGATGACTGCAAAGCAGTTTCCACACTGTCCGCAGTCGGGAGGCGGCCCATACTTGAGGCACGTGCACGGTGAACTTCGTAGCTTTGAAGAGTTCTCGGATCATTCCGACTCGCCGTTCTACTGCGCGGCGGGGAGAACCCCCACTGAGACTTGGAATGAAATCACGGGAAAGATGAAGGTCGTGCTTGCTGAAACGGCTGCGCAGAGGCAACAAGGGCTGATCGAGATAACGCTTGACTCCATTCGGGCTTGGCACGGAGCCATTTTTCAGAGCACTTTCCCAGATGACGCAGGGCGGCTCCGCTGGCAGGTTCAACCCGGAGCGTGGGAGCACGTGTCCTTCGGTATCGCCGTCGGCACGGTGCTAACGCGCCTGATAAAGCTTGTCCCAGGGACACATCCGCGCAATATCCAAAAACGCGTCTCGATCGCATGCGCGGAGTTCAACAGGGAACGCGAGCGGCTCGCGGAAGCTGAGACACGTTCCGTGCACGATGCGACCTTCCTGGCTGGACGCCTTTACGCGAAGTTGCTCACGATCCATCCGTTCGTGGACGGCAACCTTCGCGCGGCGTATGTGGCGTTGCAGGCGGCGCTACTCAACCAGGATCTCTTGATGGTTGAGTTTCACGACCGCGGCGCTCACAACGAAGCCGTCACCTCCGCGCTTCGTACGGACTCGCGGCAGTCGTATGGGCCGCTTGCCGATCTAATCGCCGAGATCATCAAGAAAGGGGTGTGAACAGTCGATGAAATGGCTACACTCGAAGAAGCCAATGCTCAAGTACGCGGACTATCAAGGGCCTCAGGGCGAGTTTGCGGTGATCGCCGGCACTGCCGTGCCTATCAGTGATGACGCCCTCACAGCCCTTGCCGAAAACGCCATGCTTCTTGCCTTGGGCGACCAAGCAAATGTCGCATCGAGTTCCGATGCTGCGTTGGAATCAGGCGTTACGGCGACGGCAGCCTAGGGCTAGACGGCCGACTCGCTCGCTTCCTCGATCGCCTGAGCAAGTTCCCTGTGAGGGGAACTCCCAGTCCCAGTCGTACTAAAGGTAGATGCGCCCGGACATTGTCCCTGCCGTAGTCGTCGGCGTGCTGATCGGACTCGTGTGCGCCTGGTGCTGCCGAGGGATCATCGGCGTGCTCTAGCCCTCCGTCTTTCCAAAACGCTTTCCATACGCCCGTTGCGGTTACGACCCCGACAACACGAAAGGCCCCGCTTCCAGGGCCTTTCATTGGTGGGCGGTGACGGGATCGAACCGCCGACCTCCTGCTTGTAAGGCAGGCGCTCTCCCAGCTGAGCTAACCGCCCGTGGTGCCCCCAGCGGGATTCGAACCCGCGCTACGGCCTTGAAAGGGCCGTGACCTGGGCCGCTAGTCGATGGGGGCGGCTCGGCAAGAATAGCGGGCAGGCGCGATAAGAGATCTGGGGCTTCAGATCGGCCGAAATGGCCCTCCTCCGAGGACTGAATACCACTGGCCGGGTGGTTGTTTAGCGGCTGTCTCACTGCTCGAGGCCGGCGCGGCGTTCTCGATCCACTATCGCGGCGGGGTCTCGCGCGGCACGAACCTGCTCTGGGAGATCAACGGCACCGAGAGCGATCTGCAACTCACCGCCACCGGCGGCCAGGCCCAGATCTGGGAGATGGACGTACGCGGGGGCAAGGGCGCGCAGTCCTCGCTCGTGCTCGTGCCCGTGCAGTATCGGTGGTCGCCGCCGCAAGACCCGGGCTCTTCCACCAACGTCGCCCAGGCGTACGCGCGTTTCGCCCGCGACTATCGCGAGGGAACGCATTTCTCCCCACTTTTGAAGACGCGGTCACGCGCCATCGCATGCTGGACGCGATCGAGACCGCCGCGGCGACTGGCCAGCGCCAAACGCTCGGGTGATAACGGCACGGGGAACCCAGGGTTCCGCCGTAAGCCCCCTCCCTTAGAACTTCGGCTCTAATACGAGCAGGGCCGGTAGCTCAGTTGGTAGAGCAGGGGACTTTTAATCCCAAGGTCGCAGGTTCGATCCCTGCCCGGCCCATCGGGCTCAGTCCGAGTGGCGCCTGATCGCCCCGCTCGCGATCCCGAGGAAGACCCGCTCGCGACCAGGGTCGACCTGCGCCACCTCGTCGAACGTGACGACGTAGAGGCGGTCCCACAGAAGCACCTTGCGCCTGATGAGGATCTCGTCCGGGTGGTCCGCATGCCGTTTGTAGACCACGTTCTCGACGGCGCCGACGTCGCGACCATCCATCGCGATGACGCGAAACCCCTCTGAATTGGCCAGACGAGCTCCGAGCGCCAGGACGTCCTGCCGGTCGCGCTCTTGATCGCTCTTCGAGCTCGTGAGACCCCTCCTTTGTCGCGCTTGGGCCCAAGGTTAGCGACCGCTCAAGCGCAGGTCCCGATCCTCCGATATCTCGTCTTATGGCTCCGGCAAATCGCCTTCAGGCACTCCTGGACCTCTCGCACAAGCTTTCGTCCTCCCTGGACCTCAGCGAGGTCCTCAAGGCGTTCGCCGACAGCGCTGCTGAGTTGACCGGAGCAAGCGCGGCTGAGCTCTCCTTCTGGGAGCGGGATCGCGACTGCCTGGTGATGCTGGTCGAGCACCTCCGCGGGTCCGACGAGATCACGGAGGAAGGCGGGCAGATCTACCGCCTGTCGGACTTCCCTGCGACGCGTCACGTACTGATCGCCCAGGAGCCGCTGCAGATTCGCGTCTCGAACCCGGACGACGACCCATCCGAGCGCAAGCTGCTCGAGGGTCGCTCACAGAGCACCCTGCTCATGCTTCCTCTCGTCGCACGCGGGGAGACCATCGGCCTAATGGAAGTGATCGACGTGCAGGATCGAGAGTTCGATTCCTACGACGTCGATTTCTGCCAGGCGCTCTGCGACGTGGTCGCAATTGCTGTTCGCAACGCGATGCTCTACGCCGAGATGCAGGAGCTCGCGGCGAGGGACAAGCTCACCGGCCTCTACAACAGGCGCCTCTTCGAGGAGCAGTTCGACGCCGCGGTCGCCCGGAGCATGCGCAACGGCGAAGAGCTGGCGCTCCTCGTCGTCGACATCGACGGCCTCAAGCGGATCAACGATCTCGGCGGGCACCCGGCCGGGGATGAAGCGTTGCGGGCGCTCGCCGACTCGCTGCGCGCCTGCGTCCGCGCGGGGGACATCCCGTGCCGACTCGGGGGCGACGAGTTCGCCGTGATCCTTCCGGGAGCGACGACTGCAGCGGCGATCAAGGTCGCCGAGCGAGCACAGGAAGCGCTGGTCGCGCGCGGGCCGTACAGCTTCTCGGGTGGCGTCGCCCGCGCGTCCGCCAACGTCGGCTCGATCTACGACCTGTACCGCTCGGCCGATATCGCCGCGTATCGCGCGAAGGCAGCGGGTGGGGCCCGAACGCTGCTCGGCGTCGAGTCCCGAACGACCGCCTAGGCCCTTTCACGCACCGGCCGCAACGGGCTGGGGAGCTTCCCGCCGCGTGACCGTCTCGCGCAGCACCTCGAGCATCGCGTCGATGGCCGGTGACCGCCCGCCCGCTCGGTAGACGGTGTAGATCCTGCGCTTGAGGGGTTGGAGCGCGACGGGCCGCGCCTCGACACCCGGATGGAGATGCTCGAGCGCGAGATCGGGTGCGAGCGCGACCCCGACTCCTGCGGCGACGAGTCCTTGCCACACGCCGTGGTCGTCGCTCTCGAAGCCGATGCTCGGCTCGAAGCCGGCGGCCCGGCAAGCGCGCGAGACGAACTCGTGACAGGACGATCGGGCTGTCGAGGTGATCCAGCGTTCCTCGGCAAGCGTGTCGAGCGAGACAGCCCGGCGCCTCGTCTCGCGGTGGCCGCGCGGCAGCAGGACGCGGATCGGGTCGTCCGTGAGGATGTCGCGCTCCAGAGCGTCCTCCTCCGGAAGTGGGACGTAGTCGTACTCGTAGAGGAGCGCCAGGTCGAGCTCCCCCGACTTGACGCGCGCAAGGCTCATGAGCGGGTCTGCTTCGGTGAGGGTGAGCTCGACCGCTGGATGGCGGCTGCGGAACTCGGCGATCGCCGCGGGCATGATCGTCGCGTAGGCAGTCGGGAAGGAGGCGAGGCGGAGGATCCCTCCGCGCACACCTGCGATCGCCTGGATCTCTGCCTCAGCCGCCTCGAGACTGGCCAGAATCCCCTCCGTGTGCTCGACGAGTGCGCGACCGGCATCGGTGAGCCTGATCGAGCGAGGGCCGCGCTCGACCAGGGAGACTCCTGCTTCGCGCTCGAGTGTGGCGATCTGCTGCGAAACGGCGGACGGCGTGAAAGAGAGCGCCTGCGCTGCCGCCGCGATGGAGCCCTCCTCCGCGACCGACTTCAGGACGCGCATTCGGCGAACATCGAGCATAAGGGGAGCTTAACTCATGGCGAAGGAACCTCAGTGGCGGTGATGCTCGCTCCCTGGCACCGTTCAGGAAGTTGAAAGCCCTCAGGCGGATCACGTTCCCCTTGCGCCTCGCGCGCGTCCGAGTTGCAAACCGCGGCGGCCGGACAGCGCTGCTCGCGGCCGGGATTGCGGCCGGAGCCGCTGTGCTCGCCGTCGTGCTCGGCGGCAGTCTCGTCGCCCAGGACGAGCAGACCGCACGTGCTCTCGCCCGCGTGCCGGCCTCGGAGCGGAACGTGACCGCTGTCTACTCGGACCTCGGCGTCAGCAGGCGCGGAGCGACGCTCAAGACGACCGAGCCGCTCGTCCACCGCGCGCTGCAAACAGTGACGCCTGCTGAGCCGGTACGCGTGTTGCAGTACAAGCTCCTTCGAGTCGAGGGGTCGCTCGTCAACCTCGCTGCAATCGATGGACTCGGGAATTGGGTGCGTCTGCGCTCGGGCCGCCTTCCGCAGACGTGCACCGTCGCGCGCTGCGAGGTCGTCCAGGTCGGCGGCCGCGGGCGGATTCCGGCAAGCCCCGACCTGAACTTCGTCAAGGTCGGAGATGGGGTACTTAGCTCACCGATTCTGTTTGGCCGGTTGCCCGGGGCACGCGCGGCGAGGATCGGCGAGTCCTTTCGCCCGGAGGAGCAGCCGCCTTTTCTGCTCGCCGAGGGTTTCGACGCTCTCGCGGGGCTCCCAGCCCTCCGCTCGATCTACCGCACGTACGCCTGGGTGGTTCCGCTCGACCCGGCGAGCGTCCACCCATGGGAGGTCGACCGCTTTCTCGCCTCGGTGACCCGCGCCCGCTCCACGCTCCGATCTGAGTCGCTCTTCCTCGACGTCGTGGCCCCGACCGACGAGCTCGAGAGCGCTCGGTCGAGCGGTGAGGTAGCCGGGCGCCGGTTGCTCCTCATCGGTGGCCAGGCTGCCGCGCTTCTACTCGCCTTCGCGCTTCTGGCCGCGGCCAGCATGCGTCGGGACGCGGATGCGGCCTGGAGTCGGCTCACCTGGCTCGGCGCGCGCCGGTGGCAGCTGATGTTGATGTCGACCGCGGAGACCGGCGCCGCGGCCGTGGCGGGCGCCGTCGTCGGCTGGGCGATAGGTGTGGCCGCGACGGCAGCCATTGCCGGGCGGGCGGGGTCTCCGGTCGGTGCCGTTCTGCGCCACTCGGTGCTGGCCGGCTCGGGCCTTTCCGCCGTTGCCGCGCTGGCGGTTGCAGCAACGCTCGTCGTCCTCCTCGGGCTTCGCGCGCCCGCCGTTCCGCTCGGTCGAAGGGCGATCTCGACCGTGGACGTTGCTGCTCTAGGTGCGCTCCTTGCGGTACTCATTGCGCTCGCGCGCGGACAAGCCGACGCCGCCTCCCTGGGATCCTCGGGCGCCACGGGAACGTTCCTGCTCCTCCTGCCCGGTCTCGTCACCTTCGTGATCGCGGTCGTTTGCGCGCGTCTGCTCGCGCCGGGTCTGAGAATTCTGGAACGGGGGGCGCGGCGCGCTGCCGTCTCCATCCGTCTCGCCGCGTTGTCGCTCGCGCGCAGCCCGGGCCACGCGGCTGTGGCGGTGACCTTCCTGGTGGCGAGCGTCGGCTTGGGACTCTTCGCGCTTCTCTACCGCTCGACCCTGGAGCGGGGCGAGGATGACCAAGCCGCCTACGCGGTGCCTCTCGACTTCACGGTGAACGAGGACCTAGCGCCGAGCAGGCTCGTTCTGCCGCTCGACGCCGCGCCGCTCTCGAGTTACCAGTCGCTCGGGACGGGACTCGCCGTCGTCCCGGTGATCCGCCAAACGGGAAGCGTCGGTGCCTTCGGCGGGCCCAACAGGTTCACGCTGCTCGGGCTGCCGCCGGACGCGTTCGCCAGGCTGCGCGGCTGGCGCGACGACTTTTCCGCGACGTCGCTGCCGGAGCTCGCGCGCCGTATCCGTCCCGCAAGTCCAGTGACCATGCGCGGACCGACGATTCCGGCTGATGCGAGCGGGCTCGTCTTGCCCGTCTCAGTCGTGGGCGGAAACGTCTCGCTCGAGGCCGAGGTTCTAACTCCGGCCGGACGGTTCCTTCACCTCGACCTCGGTGTCACCCACGGCCACCAGGTTCGAGAGCTGAGGGTTGCGTTGCCGGAAACGGCTCGCGGCGGGAAGGTCGTCGGCCTCGGGATCGGACGAGCGCTCGCCGTCGAGCAGCATGCGTCTGAGTTCACGCGGGTCGACGGCATCCTTCGGCTCGGCCGCCTTTCCGCGCGGACCGCCACTGGGCTCACTCCGCTTCTGGACGACTACTCGGGGTGGATTGGAGTGAACGGCGCCACTCCGATCGGGGATTCGGCTGTCCGCTACCTCGTCAACGAAGCGGCCGAGCGGCGCTTCGAGCCGCGCCAGCCGACGGACGGAACGGCCGTCCCCGTGATCGTGAGTCCGCGGCTCGCCGCTGCGGCGGGCGCGGGCGGCGTCCTTCCACTGCGCGTCCCCGGCGGCGTCTTGCGAACGAAGGTCGTCGGAGTCGCTCGCCGTTTTCCGACGGTTCAGGGCGAGTTTGCGGTCGCCGACCGGAGCCTCGCGTTCGTCGCCGCGAACACGGCGAAGCCGGGGGCGGCCGGTGTCAACGAGATCTGGATCGGAACCCCGAGTGAGGACTCGGCTAGAACCGTCGCCCGGGAGTTGCGCCGGCCTCCGTTCGACGTTCTCGCCGTCTCCTCTCGCCGCGCGATCGCCCACGATCTCTCGAGCGATCCGCTCTCCCGTGGAGCGCTTGTCGTCCTGGCAGGGGCGGCCATTGGCTCCGTGCTGCTGGCGCTGCTCGGCCTCCTCTTGTTGCTCGCAGCCGACGTCCGCGACGAGCAAGGAGAGCTGTTCGACCTGGAGGCTCAGGGAGCAGGGCCGTCCACGTTGCGCACACACCTGCGCTTGCGCGGCGGGCTCGTCGCTGCGCTTGGCTTGGTGGGCGGACTCGGAGCGGCTGCAGCGCTGGCGGCGCTCGTCGTCGGCCTCGTGACCGTGACCGCCAACGCGACTGCCGCCGAGCCACCCCTTCTACTCCGCGTAGATCCAGCGCTTGTCGCTCTCGCGTGTGCTGCCTATGCCGCCGCAGCCGGGCTGCTGGTGTGGGGTACGACCCGAAGGGTCGCGCGATGAGCGCCGTCGAAGCCCGCGACGTCTTTCGCGTCTATTCGACTCCTGAAGGCGACGCCGCAGCCCTGCAAGGGCTGAGTCTGTCCGTCGAGGAGCGTGAGGTGCTGGTCGTGCTAGGCCCGAGCGGCTCCGGGAAGTCCACGCTCCTCCGGCTGCTCGCCGGGCTCGACCGCCCCTCCGCCGGAGCCGTTCGGGTTTTCGGTCACGACGTGGGCAAGCTTCGCGGTCGCCGACTCGCGGACTACCGCTCGCGTGCCCTCGGCTATGTCGAACAGCATTACTCCCGCTCTCTCGATCCCGACCTGACCGCGCGGGACCTTGTCGGGCTCCAGCTTGGTCTCGCCGGTACGGAGCCCGGTGTTCGCCTGACGCGGGCAGACGAGCTCCTCGAGCGCGTCGGGCTCGAGGACAAGCGTGGGTCGCGGCCGGCCGAGCTTTCCGGCGGCGAGCAGCAACGCATTGCGGTTTGCGCCGCGCTCGCCCACCGCCCCAGCCTTCTCCTCGCCGACGAGCCGACCGGGGAGCTCGACGCCGCCAATGCTGCACTTGTCTATGGGCTCATCGGCGAGCTCTCGCGCGAGCAGGGTTGCACCACGGTCCTCGTCAGCCACGACGTCGAATCGACTGCGATCGCGGACAGGATCGTCCGCGTTCGGGACGGCCGCGTGAGCGAGGAGACCGAGCGCGAGGGCGGCGGCGAGACCCTGGTCGTGGGGCGCGGCGGCTGGGTGCGTCTCCCCGAGGAGCTTCTCGCGCGTGCCGGGATCGGCGAGCGCGTTCGCGCAGAGCTCGGATCGACAGGAATCGTTGTGGAGCCGGCGGGCCCGCCGCTTGCCCAAGCCGAGCAGGAGGAGCGGATTGCCGCGCGGGCGGACAAGATGGACGGCCGCGTGGTCGCGGAAGCACGCGGCCTGACGAAGTCATACGGCCGCGGCGCACAGGAGCGAGTCGTTTTCGCCGGTCTCGAGGCCGCGTTCGCCTCGGGGCAGCTCGTCGCAGTGACTGGGCCGTCCGGCTCGGGCAAGACGACCCTCTTGCATCTCCTCGCAGGCATCGGTGAGCCGGACGAAGGCGAGGTGGTCGTCCTCGGCGAGCGCCTCCGCGGGCTCGACAGGGAGGCACGCGCGGCTGTCCGGCGCGCCCACATTGCGGTCATCGGGCAGGACCCCGGACTGACGCCCTTCCTGAGCGCCCGCGAGAACGTCGAGCTCGGCCTCGCGCTCCGCGGCGTGGGCCCGGACGAAGGCAACGAGCGGGCTCTTGAGGCGTTGGCGCGAGTGGGACTAGCCGAACGGGCCGAGCAACGGGCGGCGCGGCTCTCGGCCGGCGAGCGCCAACGCGTGGCTATCGCGCGAGCCGTGGCGGCGGGTGCAACGCTGCTCCTGGCGGACGAGCCGACGGCGCGTTTGGACGAGGCCAACGCTCTCGCCGTGGGCGCGCTGTTCGCGACGCTGGCGCGCGACTCGGGCGCGGCTGTCGTCGTCGCCACGCACGATCCCTTGGTCGTGGAGCAGGCCGACGCGACGCTCGGGCTGAGCGGTTACTCGTCGCTCCAGGCTCGATAGCGTACGGACCGTGGATGAACGCCACGGCATCGAGGCGCGCGGTCTGGTGCGCGTCTTCAAGAAGGGGCCACGCGCGGTCGACGGGATCGACCTCAACGTCGCCCCCGGGGAGATCTACGGCTTTCTCGGTCCTAACGGCGCCGGCAAGTCGACGACTGTGCACATGCTCGTCACCCTCCTTCCTCCCACCGAAGGCACGGCGCGAGTGGCCGGTTACGACGTCGTCCACGAAGGGCCTAAAGTGCGCGCCGCCATCGGGGCGGCGCTGCAAGAGGCGGCGCTCGACCCCCTCCTCACGGGCCGCGAGCACCTCCGCCTCCAGACGACGATGCACGGACTTTCGCAGGACGAGCGGAAACGGCGTAGCGAAGAGCTCCTCGAGCGGGTCGGCCTGACGCGCGCCGCCGACCGCAAGGTGCGCACGTACTCGGGCGGGATGAAGCGCAGGCTGGATCTCGCTCTCGCGCTCGTCCACTCCCCGAGCATCCTCTTCCTCGACGAGCCGACGACGGGCCTGGACATCCAGAGCCGGCTCGCGCTCTGGGCCGAAGTCGAGCGACTCGCGAGGGAGGACGGTGTCACGGTCTTCCTCACGACTCAGTACCTCGAGGAGGCCGACGCGCTGGCCGACTGCGTCGGGATCATCGATCACGGCCGGATCGTGGCGGAGGGCTCCCCAGAGGAGCTGAAGGCCGAGATCGGGCGCCCGACTGTCGAGCTGGTCCCGGCCGATCCGAACGAGCGCGAGCGGGCCGCCGCGATTCTCGCCCGCTTCGGTGAGCTCCAGTCCTCGGCGGAAGCAATCGCGGTCAGGCTGCGCTCGGGCGAAGCCGACCTGGTCGAGATCGTGCGCGCTCTCGACTCCGAACAGCTCAAGGTCGAGCATCTCCAGCTGCACCAGCCCACGCTCGACGATGTCTTCCTCGCGAAGACGGGTCGCTCGCTCGAAGGGGCGGACGAGGAGGAATCCGCCGAAACGGAAACGGACGCGGCGCTGGAACCCGCTTGAACCAGCGCTTCGCAGACCAGGTCTTCGTGCTAGCGCGCCGCTCGGTGGTGCGCACGGCACGGCAGCCGGCCAATGTCATCTTCCCGCTCGTCTTCCCGCTTCTGCTCCTGGCGGTCAATGCAGGCGGCCTGAAAGCTGCGACGCAACTACCCGGCTTCCCAACGAACTCGTTCGTCGCCTTCGCGCTCGCCATCCCGTTCATCCAGGGCGCGCTCTTCGCGACCATGAACGCGGGCACCGACCTCGCGCGGGACATCCAGACAGGCTTTCTGAACCGGCTCTCGCTGACTCCCATGCGAGGGGTCGCCTTACTCGCGGGCCAGCTCGGCGGAATCGTGACCATGGGCCTCATCCAGGCGCTCGTCTACCTGAGCGTGGGCCTCGCGGTCGGCGTTCGCCTCGCCTCGGGATTCGGCGGTGCGCTGGTCCTGCTCGCGTTCGCGGTTCTCATCTCGATCGGATTCGGCGCGCTCGGCGCCTTCGCCGCGCTCCGGACGGGCTCCGGCGAGGCAGTCCAGAGTCTCTTTCCCGCCTTTTTCGTCTTCCTCTTCCTGTCGTCGATGAACTTGCCTCGCAACCTGATCGAGATCGACTGGTTCCGTTTCGTCGCGACCGTCAACCCTGTCTCATATCTCATCGAGTGCATCCGCTCGCTGATCATCGTCGGCTGGGACGGCGAAGCGCTCGCGCTCGGCTTCGGGGTCGCGCTCGCGATCACAGTCGTCTCGCTCGTGCTCGCGAGCATCTCCCTGCGCACCAGGCTGGCTCGGTCATGAGAGCGATCGCGGTCGCGCGGGGAGTCGCCTGGCGGACCTTGCACAACGTCTTCACGAACCCGTCGCTGCTCATTCCGTCGCTCGTCTTCCCGCTCTTCTTCTTCGTCGCCTTCGCAGGCGGCCTCTCGCAGGTGAAGAACGTGCCCGGATTCAACTACCCGCTGGACTACACGGCTTTTCAGTTCGTCTTCGTCCTGCTCCAGTCGGCCGCTTTCGGCGGCGTATTCACCGGCTTCGGCATCGCCCGGGACTTCGAGACCGGTTTCGCCCGCCGCTTGCTCCTCGCAGCTCCGAACCGGACCGGGATCGTGCTCGGCTACGCGGCGGCCGCGCTCACTCGCTGGCTCGTCACTGCCGTGATCCTGACGGCGGTCGCGCTCGCGGTGGGGATGCACGTGGGCGGCAACGGTGTCGACCTCGTCGGCCTCTACTCCCTCGCGCTGCTCCTCAATCTCGCGGCTGTGCTCTGGGCGTCCGGAGTCGCAATGCGGCTGCGGACGATGCAGGCCGGGCCGATCATGCAGATGCCTGTCTTCCTCGTCCTCTTCTTCGCCCCGGTCTACGTTCCGCTTGCTCTCCTTCAGGGCTGGATCCACGCGCTCGCAACGGTCAATCCGCTGACGCGAGTTCTCGAGGCGGGTCGCGGATTCCTCGCGGGATCGCCGACGGAAGTCGGCGTGGCGTTCGCGGTGGCCGTTGCGCTGGCCGCCGCCTTCTCGCTCTGGGCCCTGCGCGGGCTCCGCAGCGCCGAAGCCGCGGGTTAAAGACAGACCGTTTTCCTGCCGACTCACGGGGTAGGAGAAGGGCGCCGAGCCTCTTCGCCGAAACCCCAGGCATGGTCGACATCGAGACAATCGCGCGGGTCGCGACCGGGACGGTCCTGATCTGGGCGGCTGCGGCGAAAGGGTCTGCGTGGGGGC
>Ga0307308_10000654_pt1 | contig 12758 bp, 11 predicted proteins | sample ER_DNA_195_FD_194501 | JGI IMG/M metagenome (GOLD analysis project Ga0307308, IMG submission 194501) | Bulk soil microbial communities from the East River watershed near Crested Butte, Colorado, United States - ER_DNA_195 | ecosystem: Environmental > Terrestrial > Soil > Floodplain | place...
GGCGTCGACAAACCGGACACAGTGCTCCCCGGAGGGCGGCTGGAGGGACGCGGAGTGTACGTCAAACGGGCGCGTTTGAGAAGGGCGCCGTCGTCCAGATGTGAGATGCCCATCGAACACCGCGAGCGATGGCTAGTGACGACGTGAGTGTCGTAAGAGCTCGGGGCCTCAGTTGCCGAGGGCGACGGCCAGCTGGCCCGCGACTCGGGCGTCGTTGACGATCAGCGCGGTGTTGGCGCGAACCGAGGCGCCGTCGGTGATCTCCGCGATCCGGGCGAGGAGCCACGGGGTGGTTGCCGGACCGTGGATGCCGGCGGCTTCGGCTTCCGCGACCGCGCGCTCCACGGCGTCCCGTGCCACGTCCCCGGGGAGTGCCTCGGCCTCCGGCGCCGGCACGCACACGAGCAGCCCGCCGAGCCCCAGCTCGAGTTGGATGCGGGCGATCGCGGCCGCGGCGGAGACGTCGGACACTACCTGCGGAGACGCGAGCCCGGACGAACGCGCGTAGAAGCCGGGCAGCTCCTGCTGGCCGATCGTCACGACCGGGACGCCGTTCGTCTCGAGGTATTCGAGCGTCGCCGGAACGTCGAGGATCGCCTTCGGGCCGGCACACACGACCGCCATCGGCGTCCGGCCGAGCTCCTCCAGGTCGGACGAGACGTCGAGCGACGGCGACGCGCCGCCGATCGCTCCCCGATGGACGCCGCCGATCCCGCCCGTCGCGAAGACCCGGATGCCGGCCGCGTGGGCCGCGATCATCGTCGCCGACACGGTCGTCGCCGCCCATCCGCCGCCGGCCAGCGCGACCGCGAGCGACGGCCGCGCCGCCTTCCGGACCGAGCCCGCCGGCGCCGTCGCCAGCGCTTCGAGCGCCGCGTCGTCCAGCCCCACCAGCAGCCGGCCGTCGTGGATCGCCACCGTCGCCGGCACGGCGCCGCTCTCCCGAATGGCCGCCTCGGACGCCCGCGCGACCTCCAGGTTCTGGGGGTACGGCAGGCCGTGGCTGATCAGCGTCGACTCGAGCGCGACGACGGGCACACCGGCAGCCAGGGCGTCGGCCACCTCCGAGCCGACCACCAGCCGGTGCCCGATCACAGGGCCAGCTCCGGGGGCGCGCTACCCAGCTGGCGGCCTGCCGCTCGATTCGCGGCGAGAACCGCTCGACGGAGCGTCGCCGGCCGGTGCCGCGACTCGGCGTCCGCCGTCAGCCACGCCACGAGGAAGCCGGCATCGAACGCATCGCCGGCGCCCGTCGTGTCGGTCGCCTCGATGGGCGTGGTCGCGAGATCAAACGCCAGCGGCCCGGCCGCCGACCGGGCGAGGACGGACGCACCCGAGCGGCCGTGCTTGATCACAACGACGGCGGCGATCTCCCCAAGCGCGGCGAGATCTCGACCGCCGACGAGCGCCTCCGCCTCGACCCGGGTCGCGAAGAGGACATCCGGCGCCGCGTCGCCAACGAGCCGCAGTGCGGCCCGTCGCCCATCGGCGAGCAGCGGCGCGACGGACGACAGGTCGAGGCTGACCAGCGCGCCGCCTGCACGGGCGAGCTCGATCGCCCGCCGTCCGGCGCGCCCGAGCGGCTCGCCGAGCAGCGAGTAGATGGGCAGGTGCAGGAGGTCGACCCGGAACGTCGCCGCGCGCAGGTCGCCGGGCTCCAGGCCGTCCGCGGCACCGCGATCGGCAACGAACGAGCGCTCGCCGCCGGCCGCTACGAGGACGCCGATCCGGCCCGTCCGCGCGCCGGCGACGCGGGTCGCGCGGACCCGGACGCCGTCGCTCTCGAGGGTCGACACGAGACCGCGCCCCTCATTGTCGCGGCCGATCGCGCACACGAGCGTGGAGCGGGCACCCAGCCGGGCGAGCCAGCGCGCGGTCGTCGCGGCGGACCCGCCCTGGCGCAGGGCGACCCGGCCCGGTACGTCGGTCCCGCTCTGCAGCGGACGGGTGGGCGCGAGCACGACGTCGAGCATCAGGTCGCCGAGCACGACGATCCGGGCCGGTCGTGTGCCGGAGGAGCGCGCACGACGTCGGACGGGAAGGTTCGGGGGCATGCTGCGAGGATAGCTCCGGGCACGAGACGACCGGTCGCCCGGCCTACAATGCAGCGCATTCACCCGGACCCCCGCCAGCGGGAGCACCCTCCATGCCGACCGCTACCGAGACCCTCGACCGCCTCGCGATCGACACGATCCGGACCCTGTCGATCGACGGCGTCCAGCAGGCGAACTCCGGCCATCCGGGCGCGCCCATGGGCGCGGCGCCGATGGCCTACACACTCTGGACGCGCTTCCTGCGCCACGCCCCGACCCACCCCGACTGGCCCGACCGCGACCGCTTCGTCCTGAGCGCCGGCCACGCGTCGATGCTGCTGTACTCGCTCCTCCACCTGACCGGCTACGGCGTCTCGCTCGAGGACCTGAAGTCCTTCCGCCAGTGGGGCTCGAAGACCCCGGGCCACCCCGAGTACGGCCTGACGCCGGGCGTCGAGGCGACGACTGGCCCGCTCGGCCAGGGCTTCGCGAACGCCGTCGGCATGGCGATCGCCGAGGCTCGCCTCGCGGCCGAGTTCAACCGCGACGGCCACGACATCGTCGACCACTGGACGTACACGCTCTGCTCCGACGGCGACCTCCAGGAGGGCATCGCGTCCGAAGCGGCCAGCCTCGCCGGCCACCTCCGTCTCCAGAAGCTCATCGCGCTCTACGACGACAACCACGTGCAGCTCGACGGGCCGACCTCGATGGCCTGGTCGGAGGACGTCGTCGCCCGGTTCGAGGCCTACGGCTGGCACGCCACGCGGGTGGAGGACGGCAACGACATCGAGGCGATCGCGGCCGCGATCGAGGAGGCTCGCGCCGACGACCGGCCGAGTCTGATCGCCGTCCGGACCCACATCGGATACGGCAGCCCGCACAAGCAGGACACGCAGAAGGCGCACGGCTCCCCGCTCGGGCCCGACGAGGTCCGCCTCGTCAAGGAGGCCTACGGCTGGGATCCCGACAAGACCTTCTACGAGCCGCCCGAGGCGATCGAGCTCTTCCGCCGCGCGATCCCGGCGGGCAACGACCTCGTCTCCGCGTGGGAGGACGCGTTCGACGCTTATGCCGACGACCACCCCGACGTGGCGCGGGCATTCCGGCGGCGGGTGATCGAGCGGCGCCTGCCCGACGGCTGGGACGCCGGGCTCCCGACGTATGCCGAGGCCGTCGAGGTCGCCACCCGCAACGCGAGCCAGGATGTGATCCAGGCCCTGGCGGCCCCGCTCCCACGGCTGTTCGGCGGCGCGGCCGACCTGTCGGAGTCGAACCTGACCGACGTCAAGGGCGCCGACAACTTCGAGGCCGACTCGCCCGGACGCAACCTGCGGTTCGGGGTCCGCGAGCACGGGATGGGCGGGATTGCCAATGGGATCGCCTACCACGGCGGGTTCATCCCGTACGTCGGGACGTTCCTGACGTTCAGCGACTACATGCGCGGCTCCGTCCGGCTGGCGTCCCTGAGCGGACTCCTCGTGATCTACGTCTGGACCCACGACTCGGTGGGCCTCGGCGAGGATGGGCCGACCCACCAGCCGGTCGAGCATTACGCCGCGCTCCGGGCGATCCCCAACCTGTGGTTCGTCCGGCCGGGGGACGCCAACGAGACGGTCGCGGCGTGGGCGCTCGCGATCGAGCGTGATCTCGACGATCCGTCGGGGCCGGTGGCGCTGTCGCTGACCCGCCAGAAGCTGCCGACGCTCGCGGGCACGGCCGAGAAGGCACGCGAGGGACTCCGCCGCGGGGGCTACGTGCTGCGCGAGGCGGCCAATGGCAAGGATCCAGAGATCATCCTGATCGGGACCGGGTCCGAGCTCCAGCTCGCGTTCGGGGCGGCCGAGGCGCTGGAGGCGGACGGCGTCGCGGCGCGGGTCGTGTCGCTCCCGTGCTGGGAGCGGTTCGAGCTCCAGGACGACGCCTACCGCGAGTCGGTGCTGCCGCGGTCGGTCAAGGCGCGGGTCGCGGTCGAAGCCGGTGTGTCGCTCGGCTGGGATCGTTGGACCGGCGACGACGGGGCGATCGTCGGGCTGGACCATTTCGGCGCGTCGGCGCCCGCGGGCACGATCTTCGAGAAGTTCGGCTTCACGGTGGAGCGGGTCGTTGCGGTCGCCCGCGACGTCATGGCCGGCAAGGTCCGCGGACCCGTTCCCACCCTCGAGCAGGGTCACCTGCCCGCCCCGCGGGGCGGGCATCCGTCCCTCGGTCACGGTGATCCGGGCGTCGACCGGACCGGCGCGTCCGACCCCGGGCACAGCTGAGCCCGGGCCGTCCGATGCGTGTCGCATTCGCCGCCGACCATGCCGGGGCCGCGATGAAGGACGACCTCGTCCGCCGGCTGTCCGCGTCAGGCCTGGGTCACGAGGTCATCGATCTCGGCGGCGACGGCTCGGATCCACTGGACGACTACCCGGACTTCGCGGCGCGAGTGGCCTACGCGGTCCGCGACGGCCAGGTTGATCGCGGGGTGCTGATCTGCGGCTCCGGGGTGGGGGCGAGCGTGGCCGCCAACAAGATCCGCGGGATCCGCACCGCCGTCTGTCACGACACGTACTCGGCCCACCAGGGCGTCGAGCACGACGACATGAACATCCTGACCATGGGCTCGCGGGTGATCGGGCCGGAGCCGGGCTGGGAGTGCGTCCTCGCGTTCCTCGGCGCGAGGTTCAGCGGCGAGCCCCGTCACCGGCGCCGGCTCGACAAGGTCCTCGCGATCGAGGCCGCCGAGCGAGGCTAGTCAGGCGCCCTGCTCGACCTCGTACAGGGTGTGCGCCTCGAGGCCGTGCGCCTCGCGATGGACCTTGGTGGCCGTCTCCCGGTCGGGTGCCTCGACCAGGCAGAAGACCTTGCCGTTTTCCTCGTCGACCCAGTAGTGCTTGTAGTCGACGCCGTACTTGCCTTGAACCCGTACGTCGGCTTCGTGGGCCCCGGCGACGTCCGCGGCTTTGACGCCGGGAATGTCATGCATGTCCATGTACGTGGGCATCGGTTCCGCGCTCCTCACGACTAAACGAGGCCGCCGGCGGCACCGGCGCCGGAGCCGTGATGCTACCCAACACTCGACGACCCCGCGCGCAATGAATGCGAAAGGTGCGCGCGTCCTCGGTCGGACTACCATGGGCGCGATGCCTGACAACACCGCCTCCAGCCCGGCCGCCTCCCTGCCCGACCTCGCCCTCGGGGACGGGGCCGGCGCATACGAGGCGGCGGTCCGGCGGGCCCGCGACGAGCGCTGGGCCGAGCGCGTGTGGGATCGCGACCCGAGCCTCTGGTCGGCCAATGAACGGGTCCAGGCGACGATCCTCGAGCGACTCGGCTGGCTCGACGCCCCCGCCCACTTCGCGGGCCAGGTCGCAGCGCTCGAGGGCTTCGGCGAAGGCGTTCGCGATGCCGGGTTCACGACGGCGGTCGTCGGCGGCATGGGCGGCAGCAGCCTCGCCCCGGACGTGCTCCACCGGACGTTCGGCAGCGCCGATGGCTGGCTCGACCTGCGCGTCCTCGACTCGACCGACCCCCTGGCCGTTGCCGCGACGGTCGACGACCTCGACCCGCTCGCAACGCTCTGGATCGTCGCCAGCAAGTCCGGCACGACGACCGAGCCGCTCGCCTTCCAGGCCGACGCGTGGGCTCGCGCCGAGAAGGCACTCCGCGCGCACCACGCCCCGCGCAAGGAGCACGCCGCCGAGCTGATGATCGCGATCACCGACCCGGGCCGGAGCGTCGAAGCCATTCCCCATCACGACCAGCTGCGCGAGGTGTTCCTCAACCCGCCCGACATCGGCGGTCGCTACTCCGCGCTCACCTACGTCGGCCTCGTGCCGGCCAGCCTGATCGGGCTCGACCTCGACGCCCTCCTCGCGTCGGGCCTCGCGATGGCCGGCCGGTGCCACGAGCCGGATCCCGAGGCGAACCCCGGGGTCAGCCTCGGTCTCGCGATCGGCACCCTGGCGAAAGCGGGCCGTGACAAGCTGACCTTCGTCGCCGATCCCTCGATCGAGAGCTTCGGCGCGTGGGCCGAGCAGCTGATCGCGGAGAGCACCGGCAAGCACGGGACCGGCATCGTGCCGATCGATCGCGAGCCGCTCGGCGACGTCGGCGTCTACGGCGGCGACCGCGTCTTCGTCCGCCTGTCGATCGCCGGCGACGACCACCCGGCCGGCGACTCGCTCGTCGATGCCGCGGCCGCGGCCGGTCATCCGGTGATCCGGATCGCCATCGCCGACCCGATCGACGTCGGAGCCGAGGCGTTCCGCTGGGAGTTCGCGACCGCGATCGCCGGCGCCGTGCTCGGGATCGACCCGTTCGACCAGCCGAACGTGGAAGAGGCCAAGGACCTGACCCGGAAGGTGCTGGCGGCGGCCGAAACGGGCCAGAAGCCGGCGCCGCCCGCGCCGGCGCTCGTCGCGGACAAGGCGTCCGGCCTGGCTCTTCACGGCGACGCGGCCCTCCGCCTGACCGCGGGCGACGGCACCCTCGTCGGCGAGCTGGCCCGCCACCTGGCCCGCCGCAAGCCCAATGCCTACCTCGCGATCCAGGCGTTCATCGCCCCCTCGGACGCGGCTGACGCATCGCTGGCCAGGATCCGCTCGATGCTCCGAGAGGCGACTCGCTGCGCGACCACCGCCGGCTATGGGCCGCGCTTCCTCCACTCGACGGGCCAGCTCCACAAGGGCGGCACCCCGAGCGGCTGGTTCCTCCAGCTGACGGCCGACCACCCGGTCGACCGGCCGATCCCGGGCTGGCCGTACACCTTCGGGCGCCTGATCGATGCCCAGGCCGAAGGCGACTTCGCCGCCATCGAGTCGCACGACCTGCCGATCCTGCGCGTCCATCTCGCCGACCCGGAGCGCGGGCTGGTCGCACTCGAGGTCGCGCTGCGCGAGGCACTCGGCCGGAACTGAGCGCGACATCCGGCGCGACCCCGGCGGTCGTCGCCACCAACGAGGAGGGTCAGTCGCAATGCGGATCGGGTTCGTCGGTCTCGGTCGGATGGGCGCCAACATGGTCCGCCGCCTGCTCAAGGACGGCCACGAGGTCGTCGCCTACAACCGGACCGCGGAGAAGACGAAGGAGATCGAGGGCGAGGGCGCGCTCGGCTCCTTCTCGATCGCCGAGCTCGTCTCGAAGCTCGAGAAGCCGCGCGCCGTCTGGATCATGGTCCCGGCAGGCGACGCGACCGAGGCCCAGATCGCGGAGCTGATGGAGCATCTCGAGCCGGGCGACACGATCATCGACGGCGGCAACACGAACTTCCACGACGACCAGCGCCGTCACGCGGCCCTCGCGGAGAAGGGCGTGAACTACGTCGACGCCGGCACGAGCGGCGGGATCTGGGGCCTCCAGGTCGGCTACTGCCTGATGGTCGGCGGGGACGAAGCGGCCGTGAAGCCGCTCGAGCCGATCTTCCTCTCCCTCGCGCCGGCGGGCGGCTACCTGCACGTCGGCGGGGCGGGTGCCGGCCACTACGTGAAGATGGTCCACAACGGGATCGAGTACGGCCTGATGCAGGCCTACGCGGAGGGCTTCGAGATCCTCCACGCCTCGTCGTATCCACTCGACCTCGCCGGGATCGCCGACCTGTGGATGCAGGGCTCGGTCGTCCGGTCGTGGCTCCTCGAGCTGGCGGCCCGGGCGTTCAAGGCGAACGGCCAGGACCTCGAGCATCTCAAGGGCTACGTCGCCGACTCGGGCGAGGGCCGCTGGACGATCCAGGAGGCGATCGACCACGATGTCCCGGCGCCGGTGATCACCCTCTCGCTGCTGACCCGGTTCCGCTCCCGCCAGGACGACTCGTACGGCGCGAAGGTGCTCGCTGCGCTGAGGAACGAGTTTGGCGGGCACGCCGTGAAGACCGAGTGAGCCGTTCGATAGTGGCCGATCCGGCGCCGGCGCGCGCGGTCGCGCGTGCGGTTGCCGGGGATCTCTCATTCGACAGCCACGCGCGCATTCGGCGGCCGGATCGATGCCCAACGGGCGAGATCAACCCCGTTCGTCGCAGGAATCAGCCGGCGACGGCTAAGTGCATGCCCGCTCCAAGTCGTCCGATTGCCAGTCCGTGGCCTAAGGCGCGCTCCGGTGTCGAATGGCACATCGACGGTGCGGTCGGCCGTGTCGGCATCGGAGCGAGGCTCTCGTGACCGACACCGCGGTTCCGAAGCGCCGGAAGACGTCGGACGCGCCTGACGCGCCGTCGGTCGCGCCGGAGACCGCACCGGACAAGCAGCCCCACGCCGCGCCGCGGCCGAAGGACGCCCCGCGCACGATGCGCGAGCTGCGGCTCGCCCGTCTGGGCAAGCGCAAGCCCGCGCCGAAGCAGGACGACAACCCCCTCCGCGAGGGCCTCCGCCTCGAGCGCGTTCCGGATCCGAGCGTCCTCGTCCTGTTCGGGGCGACCGGCGACCTCGCTCACCGCAAGGTGATCCCCGCGCTGTACCAGCTGTGGCGCACGAACCTGCTGCCGCACGACTTCGTCGTCCTCGCCGTGGGCCGCCGAGAATACGACGACGAGAGCCTCCAGACCGAGTTCCACTCGTCGCTCGAGAAGTACTCGCGCGTCCTGCCCCTCGACGACGCCGCCTGGCGCGGTTTCTCGGGGCGGATCCGGTACCAGAAGCTCGACTTCGCGAACCCGGCCGATTACGACAAGCTCGTCACGGTCCTCGAGGGCGTCGACAAGGAGCAGAACTCGCGCGGCAACCACCTGTACTACCTCGCGACGCAGCCGTCCGCGTTCGCCGAGATCGTCGGCCAGCTCGGCCGGGTCGGGCTCGATCACGAGCGCCACGAGGGCGGCTGGCGGCGGATCGTCATCGAGAAGCCGTTCGGCCACGACCTCAACTCCGCGATCCGCCTGAACCGCGAGGTCGGCAAGGTCTTCCGGGAGTCGCAGGTCTATCGGATCGATCACTACCTCGGCAAGGAGACGGTCCGGAACCTCCTGGTCTTCCGGTTCGGGAACGGGATCTTCGAGCCGATCTGGAACCGCCGTCACATCGACCATGTCCAGATCACCGTCGCCGAGACGATCGGGGTCGAGAACCGGGGGGCGTTCTACGAGGAGACCGGCGCCAGCCGCGACTTCCTCCAGAACCACCTCCTCCAGCTGATGAGCCTGGTGGCGATGGAGCCGCCCGCGACGTTCGACGCGGACGCCCTCCGCGACGAGAAGGTCAAGGTGATCCGGGCGATCGGCGAGATGAGCACGGACCAGATCCGGACGGATGTCGTCCGCGGCCAGTACGGCCCCGGCTGGGTCCAGGCCAAGCAGGTTCCGGGCTACCACTCCGAGCCGGAGGTCGATCCCGAGTCGGAGACCGAGACCTACATCGCGGCCCGCTTCGAGGTCGACGACTGGCGCTGGTCCGGCGTCCCGTTCTACCTCCGGACCGGCAAGCGCCTGCCGAAACGCGCGACGGAGATCGCGATCCAGTTCAAGGAGGTCCCGCACCGGCTCTTCCAGGACTCCCATTCCGATCCCGACCCGAACCTGCTGGCGATCCGGATCCAGCCCGACGAGGGGATCATGCTGCGGTTCGGGGCCAAGGTCCCCGGGCTCGGGATCGACGTCCGGTCCGTGACGATGGACTTCACCTACGGGTCCGCGTTCACGGTCGACTCGCCCGACGCCTACGAGACCCTGATCCTCGACGCCCTGCTGGGCGACGCGTCGCTGTTCACGCGCGCCGACGAGGTCGAAGGCGCCTGGGCGCGGGTGACGCCGATCATCGAGGAGTGGATGGACGAGCCGCCGCCCGAGTTCCCGAACTACGAGGCCGGCACGTGGGGTCCCGAGCAAGCGGATGAGCTGCTGGCCCGGGAGGGCCGGAAATGGCGGCGAATTTGAGCCGGCAACCTCAACAGGGGCTTGACGCTCTGCTCACCGAGGCCCAAGGCGGAGTTCCGCGACGCCATTGGCCCGAGGTTCGTAAGTGGAGGCGAATTTGACGCGGCACGGCGCGGGGCCGAGGTGACCACCGGCGGCGCGGTGACGGACGCACCCGTCCGCCTCAACGAGCCGGTGCTGCGCTGGCGGTCGCGCGCCCACAGCATCGAGGAGATCGAGCAGGAGCTCACCCGGATCTGGGCCCAATCGAACCTCGCGGTGATGACCGACGCCGACGGCGACCACGTGAACGACCGCCACGTCGGTGCCCGGACGAGCGTGATGAACCTCGTCGTCATCGCCGCCCGGCCCGAGGTCGGCGAGCGCAGCGCGGCCACGATCCAGCGCCTGGTCGGCCGTCACCCGTCGCGGACGATGATCGTCCAGCCGGCCGATCCCGACGGCCCGTCATGGCTCGATGCGCAGATCGTCGCGCATTGCATCATGCCCCGAGAGGATGCGCCGGAGACGTGCGCCGAGACCATCCACCTGACCTGCGGCGGCGAGTCGGGCCGCCATCTCGATGCGATCGTCGCGCCGCTCCTGATCCACGACCTGCCCGTCACGGTGTGGTGGCCGGACGAGCCGTCGTTCGGCAGCGCCCCGGTCAACGACCTCCTCGTCGTGGCCGATCGGCTCGTCGTCGACGGGTCCGGCTGGCACGGCACCGGCGTGACGCAGCTCCGCAAGATGGCCGCCGTCGCAAACCGCCTGCCGATCGCGATCTCGGACTTCGCGATGGTCCGCCAGTCGCGCTGGCGCGAGGCGATCGCGGCCATCTTCGACATCCCGGACTTCCTGCCCTACCTCCGCCACATCCGGCGGATCGCGGTGACCTACGGCGTGCGCGACGAGTTCGGCGCGGAGACCACCAACATCGTGAAGCCGCTGTACCACGCGGCGTGGCTGGGGTCGCGCCTCGGGATGGTCGTGACCAAGCCTCTCGCCCCGATGACGGGCGGGATTGCCCGCAAGACGCCGGCACACGGCACCGGGGGCCGGCTCACGACGCTCGCCAATCCGAGCGCCGGCCTCGGCGCCACGCTCCGCCTCGAACGGAGCGACGTCGCGGTCGTCATCCGGCCGGTGCTGTCGACGATGCCTTCGGGGACGACGCTCAGGGTCGAGCTGCTCGCCGATTGGCGCGGTTCGGAGCTCCGGGCCGACGTCACCGCCGAGCAGGAGGCCGTTCACGTCCGGGTCTGGCAGGACGGCGTCCATGCCCTCGAGCGCGGGTTCAACGCTCCGCGCCGGACCGACATCGACCTGCTCGCCGAGGCGATCGAGGCCGGCGGGCGTGATGCCGTCGCGGTCGGAACCCTCGCCCTCGCCGCCGAGCTCGCCGGAGGTCCGATCGCATGACCGAACCCACGCTCGTCACCCTCGCGGACGAGGATGCCTGCGCGCTCGCGGCCGCCGAGCGGATCGTCGAGATCCTCGATGTGGCCATCGACGACCACGGCGAGGCGCACTGGGTGACCACCGGCGGATCCACGCCCGCGGCGATCTACCACCACCTCGCCCAGACCGCGCTCCGCGACGAGCTCGACTGGCGGAAGGTCCAGCTGTGGTGGACCGACGATCGGTTCGTCCCGCGGGATCACCCCCTGTCGAACGCCAAGATCGCGGACGAGATCCTGCTGAGCGGCCATCGTCCGGGGGAGCCCGCAACGGGCGGCGTGCCGATCCCGATCGACCAGGTCCACCCGTTCGAGACGACCGTGGCCATCGGCGAGGATCACGACCAGGACTGGTGCGCGCAGCGCTACGCCGAGGACATCCGCGCTGACGGGCCCGACACGAACGATGCCGGCTGGCCGGTGTTCGACCTGATCCTGCTCGGAGTCGGGTCCGACGGCCACATCCTGTCGGTCTTCCCGGATTCGGCCACGTTCGACCGGCGCGAGTCAGCGCTCGGCGTCCCGGCCCCGACCCACATCGAGCCGCACGTGCCGCGTGTCACGCTCAACCCGGCGATCGTGCCCGCGGCCGCGGAGCTGCTCGTCGTGTGCCCGGGCGCCGGCAAGGCCGAGATCCTCCGCGACATCCTCCACGGCGAGCGCAACGAGCGCACCCTTCCCGCCCAGCTGGCCCGTCGCCCGGGGGCGACGTGGATCGTCGACCGGGCCGCCGCCCGGCTCCTGTGACCGCTGCACCGTACCGCGACAGCGCGCCGGTTCCGGGCGGCGACCGACTCGAGATCCGGCGGGCCACGACGGCCGATGCCGACGCGGTCGCCGACGTCTATCTCGCCTCGTTCCACGCGACGTACACGTTCCCGCTCGCCCACACGGACGACCAGGTCCGACGCTGGATCCGCGAGACCGTGCTCGGGAGCGCGGAAACCTGGGTCGCGGTCGAGGGACAACACTTGGTCGGGATGATGGTCGTCGGGCCGGGCGATCTCGACCAGCTCTACGTCGCACCCGACCGGCTGCGGTCCGGGATCGGGCGGCGGCTCCTGGACCGGGCGAAGGAGCGATCGCCGGCCGGCCTGTCGCTCTACACGTTCCAGGTCAACGACCGCGCGCGCCGCTTCTACGAGCGGAACGGGTTCGTTGCCGAGGCGCATGGCGACGGCACGGGGAACGAGGAAGGCCAGCCCGACGTGCGCTACGTCTGGCGCCCCGCATGACGGTCCCCGGGCCCGAGCAGCAGCCGCTGCCAGAGCAGGCGCCGGGGCCCGAGCGGAAGGCGGCGCCTGAACCGGAGCCGGACCGCCGGGTCGTCGCCCCCGATGGCGTGCCGATCGCCGTCTTCCGGTCCGGCGACGGGCCGCCCCTGGTCCTCGTCCACGGCGCGACGGCCGATCACACCACGTGGCGGACCAGCGGTCCCCT
>Ga0307308_10000660_pt1 | contig 12722 bp, 14 predicted proteins | sample ER_DNA_195_FD_194501 | JGI IMG/M metagenome (GOLD analysis project Ga0307308, IMG submission 194501) | Bulk soil microbial communities from the East River watershed near Crested Butte, Colorado, United States - ER_DNA_195 | ecosystem: Environmental > Terrestrial > Soil > Floodplain | place...
CAGGGACCCACGCCGAGCCCGTCGCCGTGGCGGAGGAACCGCCATCGGGCCGGAGCCTATCCTTTGTCCCGGTGGCTCAGGACACAACCATCCTGCTCGTCGACGACGAGGATTCCGTCCAGAAGCTTCTGACCTTTCCGCTCGAGCGGGAAGGCTTCCGCGTGGTGCAGGCGCGGGACGGGGACGAGGCGCTCGCGCGCTTCGACGAGAACGAGGTCGATCTCGTGATCCTGGACATCATGCTCCCGAAGGTGGACGGGCTGGAGGTCTGCCGGCGGCTGCGTGCACGCAGCGCCGTACCGATCATCATGCTGACCGCGCGCGACGACGAGCTCGACAAGGTGGTTGGGCTCGAGCTGGGCGCCGACGACTACATCACGAAGCCGTTCTCGATCGGCGAGTTCCGCAGCCGTGTTCGGGCCGCGCTCCGGCGGGCGCAGCTCCCCGCGGCGACCGCGCGTTCCGACGTGTTCGAGGTCGATGGTCTTCGGATCGACGTTCCGCGCCGCGCAGTCGAAGTGCGCGACGAGCCGGTGCAGCTGACGTACCTCGAGTTCGAGCTTTTGCGGACGCTCGCCGCCAATCCCGGCCGTGTGTACACGCGCGAGATGCTGCTGGCCACGCTGCGCGGCGGCTCGGCCTACCGCGATCTGCGGACAATCGACGTTCACGTTCGCCATCTGCGCGAGAAGATCGAGCGAGATCCACGGAAGCCGGAGTACCTCTTCACCGTGCGCGGCGTCGGCTACCGCTTCAGGGATGCGCCATGAGGATGCTGCGCCACCCCAACCTGGCGTTGAAGTTCGGGCTCGCGCTGTTCGTGATCGTCGTTGCGGCGCTTGGAATCGTCTATCTCGCGGTTGTTCCTCGGCTCGAATCGCGGCTCGTGAACGCCAAGATTCACGCGCTCGAAGGCTCGTCGCAGTCCGTCGTCGATCAGTTCGAGAAGGCGAACCCTCCGTCGGTGCGATACCAGCCGTTGGCGCAGTTCTTCGCAGGCAGCCTCAATGCCCGTGTCGTGGTGCTGCAGCGGCTCCCCAGCTCAACGAACCCCCCCACGGTCATCTCCATCGCCGATTCGAACGGACTCACGCAAAACGACGTGGTCACGGACCCGATCGCCCGCGAGGCGCTCGACTCTGGAGCCACCGCGAGCGGACGGGTGACGCGGGAGGATCACAGCCGCGCCGAGGTCGCGGTGCCATTGGGGAAAAACTATGTCGTCCTGCTCTCGGCGCCTCTGTCGGACGTGCTGGCCGACGTCTCCCTCGTCCGTAGGACACTCATCTTCGCCGGCTTCGTGGGGTTGGTCGTGTCGCTCCTGGGCGGCGCCTTTGGGGCATGGCGATTCTCGAGCCGCATCAAGCGTCTCGAGGCTGCGGCGGAACGAATCGCAGCCGGTGACTTCTCCCAGCCGGTCGTGGATCCGGGCGAAGACGAGGTTGGCCAACTCGCGCGCGCTTTCGAGCGCATGCGTCTGCGTCTGGCCCAGCTCGACCACGCTCGACGGGAGTTCATTGCCAACGCCTCGCACGAGCTGCGCACGCCCCTTTTCTCGCTGGGCGGCTTCCTCGAGCTGATGGCGGGTGAGGAGCTCGACGCGGCAGAGCGGCGCGACTTCGTTGAAGAGATGGCTGCGCAGGTCGAACGGCTCACCAAGCTCGCCACCGACCTCCTCGATCTCTCGCGTCTGGACGCGGGCCAGCTCGCGGTTGCCCGGGCGGAGCTCGACGTCGCGGAGACGGCGCGCACCGTCGGCGAAGAATTCCGGGCGCTCGCGGAGGCTTCAGGCCATGAGCTTCACGTGGCCGCTGACGGACCCGTTCCGGCGCTGGGGGACGAACAGCGCGTGCTCCAGATCGCGCGCATCCTCATCGAGAACGCGCTTCGGCACACGCCTGCGGGGACGAACGTGGTCGTTTCGGCGAAAACAGGCGATAGCCGAGCGTCTCTCTCGGTGCGGGACGATGGGCCCGGAGTGCCGTCAGGGCACCAGGAGCACCTTTTCGAGCGCTTTTACCGCGCGGACGGCGGTAAGGCGTCGGGGAGCGGCCTCGGGCTGGCGATCGCGCGCGAGCTGGCGGCGCGCATGGATGGAGCGATCGAGCTCGATTCCCAGCCCGGAGAGACCATATTTACGCTCGCCTTGCCCCTTTCGGACGCGTCCACTGGGACCGATTTCACAGGAAAACGGCCTGTTGAGGCAGCCGGCTAGCCGATCACTACCATTCGAGGCAGCGTGCGTCCGGGAGGTCTAGCCGTACTAGCGGTCGTCTGCGCCCTGTTGGGGAGCGCTGCTGCGCTCGCGATCGCAAAGACGACCGGTTGGTTCGGGACTGGCCAAACCGACACGATTGTCCTCACGGAGGCCGCGCCAACGCCCGCCGCCAACCGCGTAGACCCGAATTCGAGCGGGAAACCCCTCGTCGGCAACGACTTCGATCCCGCGAAGATCTATAGCGAGCGGGCCGCGGGTGTGGTCACGATCGTCGCGATCTTCGGCGCCCATGCCCAGAATGGCAGCGGGGCAGCTGCCCAGGGATCGGGCTTCGTCGTTTCGCGCAAGGGCTACATCCTCACCAATTCCCATGTGATCACGACTGCTGGGGAAGCTCCGGCCGGCGAGGCGCCGCAAGCAGCCGGCGCGATCTTCGTCGAGTTCCGTGACGGCGAGCGCGTGCCGGCCACGGTGGTCGGCTGGGATGTCTACGACGACGTCGGTCTGATCAAGGTAGGAGCCCAGGACCACAAGCTCAGCCCGGTGCCGCTGGGCGACTCGAGCCAGGTCGTCGTCGGCCAGCCCGTTGCTGCGATCGGGAGCCCGTTTGGAAACGAGAACTCCCTGTCCGTGGGCGTCGTCTCCGCGACCGAGCGCTCGATCGAGTCGCTGACGTCGAGCTACGACCTCGTCGACGCGATCCAGACAGATGCTCCGATCAACCGCGGAAACTCCGGCGGGCCGATGTTCGACGCGCGCGGCCGCGTGATCGGCATCAACGCTCAAATCAGGAGTGAGTCCGGAAACGCCGAGGGCGTCGGCTTCGCGGTGCCCATCAACTCGGCGAAGCGCTCGATGAACCAGTTGATCCAGAACGGACGTGTGCGCTACGCGTGGCTGGGAGTCTCGACCCAGACCGTCACGCCGAAGCTGGCCAAGCGCTTTGGCTTCGCAGCCGACCACGGCGCGGCCGTTCAGACAGTCGTTGGTGACAGTCCCGCCGCCAAGGCCGGTCTGCGTGGCGGCTCGCGCGAGCAGCAGTACACGGGCATCAACTTCCGTCCCGGCGGCGACCTGATCATCGCGATCGACGGCCGCGCGGTCCAACGTGCGGAGGATGTCGTACGGGTAGTAACCGAGCGTCTGTTTCCAGGGCAGACAACGCGCCTGACGATTTTGCGCGGCAGCAAACGACTGGAGATCGACGTTGTGCTCGGCGATCGGCCGGTCAATCCGCCCGGAAGCTGACCGGCCCCAGGGCTAGATTGGTCTCCTTGAAGAGGCCGACCGACGACGCGATCCTGCTGGGCGACTGCCTCGAGCTGCTGCCCCGCTTTGCAGACGAGAGCTTCCAGCTCGCGTATCTCGATCCGCCTTTCAACACGGGTAAGAACCAGCGACGCCGCACGCTCGAGACCGTCCGCGACGAGGACGGCGACCGCACAGGCTTCCAGGGCAGGCGCTACGCGACGCGGCTGCTCGAGGAGTCCTCGTACCGGGACGACTTCGACGACTATCTCGGCTTTCTCGAGCCGCGTCTCCGCGAAGTGCGCCGATTGCTGAACGAAAGCGGGACGCTGTATCTCCACATCGACTACCGCGAAGGGCACTACGTGAAGCTGCTCCTCGACGAGATCTTCGGGCGGGAGTGCTTTCTCAACGAGATCGTCTGGGCGTACGACTACGGCGCCCGCCCTCGCCGGCGCTGGCCGGCGAAGCACGACACGATCCTCGTCTACGTGAAGGACCGGGAGCGGTACTGGTTCGACTCCGACGCGGTCGAGCGAGAGCCGTATATGGCCCCGGGGCTCGTCACCGCGGAGAAGGCCGCTCGCGGAAAGCTCCCAACGGACGTCTGGTGGCACACGATCGTCTCTCCGACGGGGAAGGAGAAGACCGGCTATCCGACGCAGAAACCCGAAGGAGTCCTCCGGCGCATCGTGGCGGCCTCGAGTCGCCCCGGCGACTGGTGCATCGATTGCTTCGCCGGCTCGGGGACGCTTGGGTCCGTGGCAGCCGCACTCGGACGCCGCTTCGTCCTCATCGACTCCAATCCGGACGCCGTCTCGATTGCGCAGAAACGTTTGGAAGCTGTTTGGACGGCGGCTGCGAGCAGGTAAGTGTAAGAAGGCGCTGTCCGGCGTAGGATCGAGCAGGTTCGGATAGGTTTCGACGGGTTTTACGGCGGGTATAAAGCCGTATGGCGTCCGTTTCCATGGAGCAGGAAAGCCGCGACAGCGAGCGGAGCGGCTTGGTCGCGCTGACCATCCCGGCGCGCGCCGAGTACGTCGCGCTCAGCCGGCTGGCACTCGCCGGCCTGGCGCGCACGCGGGCGCTCACGCCCGAGCTCGTCGCCGACCTGAAGCTCGCTCTTACAGAAGCGTGCTCGAACTCGGTTCGCCACGCCTACGAGGAAGGCCGGGAGGGCATCGTCGAGATCCGTTACGACCTCAACGAGGACCGCTTCGCCGTCGAAGTCGCGGACGACGGACAGGGCTTCGATCCTGACGTGGTCGAGCGGGCCGGGGAAGAGCTCGACGAGGGCGGTCTCGGCCTCGCCATCATTCGCGCCTTGACCGACGAGCTCGAAATCGGGGCGCGCGCCGAGGGTGGCTCTCGTCTCCGGTTCACGAAGTACCTGACGTAACCGTCGGACGCGTCGGTATTCTGCGCCGCCGTGCAGCTACAGCAGGTCAACGTCGGGACGAAGGCGCTCGCGGACTACACTACGATCGCAAGCCGCGGCCTGATGGAGCAGATCCGCGCGCTCGCCGAGCCTCTGGGCGGCAAGCGTGTATTGCACCTCTCGGCCACCGCTTTTGGCGGCGGCGTTGCAGAGATCCTCTACACGCTCGTTCCGCTCATGCGCGACGCGGGCCTCGAAACAGAGTGGCGCGTCATCTACGGCCAGGAGGAGTTCTTCGACGTCACGAAGGCGATCCACAACGCGTTACAGGGGAACCCGCGCGGCCTCTCGGACGAAGAGCAGGAGACCTATCGCCGCTACAACCGTGAAAACGCGGCGGCTCTCAAGGACGAGTTCGACTTCGTCATCGTCCACGACGCCCAACCGGCGGCCATGATCGAAAACGCGCGTGAGGCCGGGCGACGCTGGATCTGGCGCTGTCACATCGATCTCTCGACGCCGAACCGCGACGTGCTCGACTTCCTCGTCCCCTGGCTCACCTCCTACGACGCGACGGTCTTCCACCGCCAGGCCTACGTGCCCTCGGCCAGCAGCTTGCCGCCTGCGTACATATGGCCGCCCGCCATCGATCCTCTGGCTCCTAAGAACATGGCCCTCTCGCCCGAAGACGCGGCGTACATCGTCGACCAGTTCGGGATCGACGTGGACCGGCCGCTCGTATCGCAGATCTCCCGCTTCGACCCCTGGAAGGACCCGGTCGGGGTGATCGAGGCGTGGCGGCTCTTGCGGGCGGAGCATCCCAGTACCCAGCTCGCACTGGTCGGGTCAATGGCCCACGACGATCCAGAGGGATGGGACTACTACAACCAGACGGTCGCCGCGGCTGACGGAGATCCCGACATCTTCATCCTCTCCAACCTGAACAACGTGGGCTCCGTCGAGGTGAACGCGTTTCAGGTGCTTTCGGCAGCACTGATCCAGAAGTCCATTCGCGAGGGCTTCGGACTGACAGTGACCGAGGGGCTGTGGAAGGCGCGCCCGATGGTTGCGGGACGCGCCGGCGGCATCGTCGACCAGATCCAGGACGGCGAAACCGGCTACCTGGTCGACTCCGTCGCCGAGTGCGCGGAGGCGCTCGACAACATCATGAAAGAGCCGGCGGAGGCCCGTGGGATGGCTTTGCGCGGCAAGGAATACGTACGCCGCCACTTCCTGTCGCCGCGGCTCCTGCGCGACTGGCTCGCGCTCTTCAATCGCCTGGCGGGGAACGACGTCGCAGGTGCTGAGCTCGTCGAGTCCGGCGCAGCCTAGTTCGAGCAGACACGGGTACCCTCAGCGGATGCCCGGCAGGCGCAAGCTGATCGTCGTCTCCAACCGCGGCCCGGTCACGTTCGGGCGCGGCGACAGCGGCGAGCGCATCGCCCGTCGGGGCGGGGGCGGGCTGGTAACGGCGCTGCGCAGCCTCGCCCAGAAGCAGGACGTGACCTGGATCGCGAGCGCGATGAGCGCCGAGGACGACGAGATCATCGAGGAAGCGCGGGGCGAGGCGATCGCGCAGACGGCCCACGACGGCTCCCCTTACCGGCTTCGCTTCGTCCGGCACGACCAGCATGCCTACCACCTCTACTACAACGTCTTCTCGAACCCGGTCCTCTGGTTCGTGCAGCACTACCTCTGGGGGCTCGCGGACGCACCCGACGTCGACCAGGGCCTCCACAATGCATGGTCGCAGGGCTATCTCGCTGTCAATCAGAGCTTTGCGGAGGCTGCACTCGCGGAGCTGGAGCGGATGCCCGAAGCGCCGGTCTTCTTCCACGACTACCACCTGTACATCGCGCCTGGGCTCGTCCGCGAGCGGGCTCCCAACGCGACGCTCGCACACTTCGTCCACATTCCCTGGCCGCAGCCTGACTACTGGGGCGTCCTTCCGGACCCGATCCGCCGCTCGATTCACGAGTCCATGCTCGCGAACGACCTCGTCGGCTTCCACACGGAGCGCTGGGCTCGAAACTTCCTTCGCAGCTGTGAGGATCTCGTCGGCGCCGAGGTCGACTTCACAGCCGGGGAGGCGCGGCTCGGCGGGAGGACCACCTCGGTACGGGTGCGGCCGATCTCGGTCGACCCGGCGGAGTTCGACGAGCTCGCCGCAAGCGAGGGTGTGCTGGCCGAGGAAGAACACATTCGCGAGATCCGGCCGGAGCGCCTCATCCTCCGTGTCGACCGGACCGATCCTTCCAAGAACATCATTCGCGGCTTCCGCGCCTTCGAGCTCTACCTCGAGGCGCACCCCGAGATGCACGGTCGCGTGGGCATGCTCGTCCTCCTCGATCCCTCTCGGCAGGACATTCCGGAGTATTCCGAGTACCTGGCTGGGATCCGGCGGGCCGCGAGAACCGTGAACGAGCGGTTCCGCCAGGATGACTGGCTCCCCATCGACCTGCGGCTGGAGGACAACCTCCACCAGGTGATCGCGGCGTACAAGCAGTTCGACGTCCTGCTCGTGAACGCGATCTTCGACGGCATGAACCTCATTGCGAAGGAAGCGCCGCTCGTCAACGAGCGCGACGGCGTCCTCATCCTTTCCGAGAATGCCGGAGCGCACGAAGAGCTCGGCCCATTCGCCGTCACGATCAACCCGTTCGACGTGGCGGCGCAGGCCGACGCGATCCACGACGCGCTCGAGCTTCCGGTCGACGAGCGCCGGGCACGTCTCGAAGCGATCAAGAGCCAGGTTCGCGAGCACGACATCGCTGCGTGGATCGAAGGCCAGCTCGAGGACCTGGACGCTGCCGCGAGCCGGGGCCGGACTAGACTTCCTGTCTGAAATGCCTGGAAAGGGCGGAACTCTGAGTCACGTCGACGACGCCGGCGACGTTCGCATGGTCGACGTGGGCGGAAAGCCGCACGAGCGTCGGCGTGCATCTGCGCGCTCGTTCGTGCGCATGCGAGCCGAGACTGCGGCCGCGCTCCGCGACCTGCCGAAAGGCGACGCGCTGGCGACCGCCCAGATCGCCGGGATCATGGCGGCGAAGCGGACAGCCGAGCTAATCCCGCTCTGTCATCCCCTTCCTCTGTCTCACATCGAGGTCAACGTGGAGATGCGGGATGAAGGCGTCGAGATTGTCGCCACCGCCGAGACCGTGGCGCAGACGGGCGTCGAGATGGAGGCCCTGACCGCCGCCGCGGTCGCGGCGCTCACCGTCTACGACATGGCGAAGGCCGTGGATTCCGAGCTGGTCGTCGAGGAGATCCGGCTGCTCGAGAAGACGAAGGGATGAGGGCCGCGGTCCTGACGATCTCGGATGGAGTTGCGCGAGGTGAGCGCGACGACGAGAGTGGAGATCTTCTGGCCGGGCTCCTGACCGAGGACGGGTACGAGGTCGCGCGCCAGGTCGTGCCGGACGAACGGGAAACGATTGCCGCCGCGCTCCACGATCTCGCCCGCGAGGCGCGACTCGTGCTTACCACCGGCGGGACGGGCCTGGCTCCGCGCGACGTGACTCCGGAGGCGACGCGCGACGTCGTCGATCGGCTCGCCCCGGGGATCGCGGAAGCGCTCCGCGCCAATTCGATCTCCAAGACTCCGCACGGGCTCCTTTCCAGAGGCGTGGCAGGGACGGTGTCCACCACGCTCGTCGTCAACCTGCCCGGCTCGCCGGGTGGATGCCGCGACGGCTACGCGGTCCTGCGCCCCGCACTCGCCCACGCCCTCGATCTGTTGACAGATCAGACAACGACCCACGCGCAGACGTGACCGAAGCGCTCATTCGCTATCCGCGGCTCTTCGCATCGCTTGTGAAGGTCGAGCACACGGTTTTCGCCTTGCCGTTCGCCTACATCGGTGCGTTTCTTGCCGTCGACGGTGTCCCCAGCGCGCACGACGTTCTCTGGATCACGGTCGCGATGATCGGTGCACGGAGCCTCGCGATGGCGCTGAACCGTCTGATCGACGCGGGGATCGACGCTCGCAACCCCCGTACGGCCGGCAGAGAGCTGCCGCGTGGCGCGCTGCGGCCCTGGCAGGTGATGGCCTTCTCGCTCGCGTCGCTGGTCATCTTTCTCATCGCCGTGTACCAGCTTGCGCCGCTGGTGCGGTGGCTGTGGCCGATTCCGGTCGTGGCCTTCGTCGTCTACCCGTACCTCAAGCGCTGGAGCTGGATCTCCCATTTCTGGCTCGGAGCCGTGGATGGGCTAGCGCCGCTCGGTGCCTGGGCCGCAATCACGAACGACCTGCCCTGGGAGGCATGGGCGCTCGGCGGCGCGGTTGCGCTCTGGGTGGCCGGCTTCGACCTCCTCTATGCCCTCTTCGACCTGGACGTCGATCGGGCGCAGGGGCTCCATTCACTGCCGGCCCGCTTTGGGATGCGAGCGGCATTCTTGGGCGCGCGTGCGTGCCACGCCGGAACAGTGGCGCTGCTGGCGGCGGCAGGTCTCGGCTTGCCCGTCGGCGCTCTCTACTGGTTCGGAGTAGCGGCTGTCGCGGCGCTGCTCGTCTATGAACACTCCCTCGTCTCGGCGACCGACCGGCGCCGTCTGGACATGGCTTTCTTCACCATGAACGGCGTCATCAGCATCACCTTTTTCGCCTTCGTCCTCGCGGAAGTACTGATTTGATTTCCGCCCGTGGTCTGGGCCGCGATTTCGGAGCCAAGCGCGTTCTGCGCGGCCTCGATTTCGAAGTCCCGCGAGGCGGCTTTCTGCTCGTCACCGGCCGGAACGGCTCGGGAAAGTCGACGCTTCTGTCCCTGTGCGCGGGTCTGCTTGCGCCAACGGCCGGAGAGCTGGACGTGGAGGTGGACCGTGGCGAGATCGGCTATCTGGCGCACGAGCCGCTCGTCTACCGCGAGCTGACCGCGCTCGAGAATCTGGAGCTCTACGGACGGCTCTACCGCGTTCCGGAGCGCCGTGAGCGCGTCGGAATGCTCCTCGAGCGCTTCGGCCTCTGGGACGCTCGACACGAGCGGGTCGGCGCCTTCTCGCGCGGCATGGCCCAGCGCCTCGCGCTCTGCCGCACACTTCTCCACGAGCCGCGCCTGCTGCTCCTCGACGAGCCGTATTCCGCCCTTGACGATGATGCCGCCGGCCTCGTGGATGCGTTGCTCGCGGAGGTAGCCGGCGAGAAGACAGTAATCGTCACGAGCCACGATCCCGAGCGGATCAGCCGCTTCACGAGCGAGGAGCTCGCCCTCGGATGAGGTATTTCGCCGACGTCGCCGCGCTTGCCCGCAAGGACGTTCTGCTCGAGTTCCGCTCCCGGGACACGCTCCCGGCCATGCTCCTCTTCGTCGTCTCGGCGCTCGTCGTCTTCCACTTCGCTCTCCCGGCCGACACGTCGGAGACGGCCGAGACCGGCCTCCTCTGGATTGCGCTCCTCTTCACTGCGCTGCTCGGCCTCGCGCGGGCTTTCGTCGCGGAGCGCGAACAGCGCGTCCTCGACGGGCTCGTCCTCACGCCCTGCGATCGCAGCGCGATCTGGCTGGGGAAGGCGATCGGCGTCGTGGCCTTTCTCGTTCTGGCCGAGGTCGTCGCCCTGCCCGCGTTCGCACTCTTCTTCGGCCCGCTCAGCTGGGAGCTGGTCGCAGCGGTCGCGCTCGCGGATATCGGCCTGGCGGCCGTCGGGACGCTGCTTGCGGCGATGGCAGCCGCCGGCCGCGCACGGGAGCTTCTTCTCCCCCTCCTCTTTCTCCCGCTCGTCATTCCGATCGTGGTCGGCGGCGTCGGTGCCTCGGTCGCCGATCATCCGGCGCGCTATCTCGGCTTCCTGGGCCTCTACGACGCCGTTTTTGCGATCCTCTCCTGGGCGAGCTTTGAGTACGTCGTTACGGAATAACCGTGCGGTCTACTTCGCCGCTGCTGCGGCGGTCCTGCTCGTGGGCGGGACGGCGCTCGCGTTCTACTGGGTGCCGAACGCGCCGCTCGAGGGTTTTCGCCAGCGGATCTTCTACTTCCACGTACCGATTGCGCTCACCTCATACGCCTGCTTCGGCTGGGCGGCCTGGAAAGGGCTGCGCTTGCTCTGGACCCGCGATCGCCGGTACGACCTCGAGAGCTACACGGCCGTCCACATGGGCGTGATCTTCGGGATCCTCACGCTTCTGACCGGCTCGATCTGGGCCAGAACGTCGTGGGGGCACTGGTGGGTCTGGGGCTCCCGGCAGCTCGTTCTCTTTCTCGTGCTGTTCCTCTTCTATGCCGCCTACTTCATGCTCCGCTTCTCGGTCGAGCCCGGTCCCAGGCGGGCGAACATGTCGGCGGTCTACGCGCTCTTCGGGGTGGCGCTCATTCCGGTTAGCTTTCTGGCCATCAGATTGGCGGAGGATCTTGTGCATCCCGTCGTCCTCACGCACGACGTCGGAAGCAAGCTGACGGGGAGCCAGATCACGACGTTCCTCGTCTGCCTGGCCGGGATGCTCGCGCTCGCGGCCACTCTCTACAGCAACGAGCTGGCGGGGAAACGTCTCGACGTGCGTTTGCGTGAGCTCCGCGAGGCGCTGCAGTGACGACGGCGGAGAAGTACGCGACAGCGGCGTACCTAGTCGTGCTCGGAATCGTTCTCCTGTACGTCGTCCTCTATTCGTTCAAGCTGCAGCGAATGGAGCGGGAGCTGACAGAGCTGACCGAGCTTGCCCGCCGTCGTCCTGACGACAAGAAGGCGGCGTAATGGAGCTCGCGGCCTTGCTCTTCTGGCCGGCCCTCGCCGGCTACGCGGAAGCAGCGGTTGCCTATCTGGGCGACGGACTGCGGCCCGGCCGGCTCTCCCGGTTCGCCATCTGGGGAGTGCGGTTCGGCTGGCTCGCGCAGACGGCTCTTCTTGTCGTAGAAGCCGTGCGCGCGAGCGGTTTTCCGTGGTCGACCTGGGGCGGATCGCTCAACCTCTTCGTCTGGCTGGTTGTCGGCGCGTACCTCATCTGGGGCTGCCGCTCTCCCTTCCGTCTCCTCGGGCTCGCGATCATGCCGCTCGCAGTCGCTCTCTTCGCGGTGGCAGGAGTCGCGGGCGGCGCGGGATCCCAACGCCGCAGCGAGCTGGGCGATCTATTTCTCGCCTTCCATGTCGGTTTTGTCCTGGCCGCGTTCGCTGGCTTCACGCTCGCCGCGGGGCTGGCGGGTCTCTATCTCTGGCAGGAGCGCCGCCTCAAGCAGCGGGCTCCCGGAGTCCTCCGTCAGCGCGCGCCGTCGCAAGAGGCCCTGGACCGCCTGACCGCGCGGACGATCGCAGTCTCCCTGCCCGTCCTCACCGTCGGCCTGGCGATCGGCCTTTCCCGTCTCGTTGTCGACGGGGGAGGATTCGATGCGCTGATGGCTGTGGCGCTCGCCGTGTGGGCGGCATACGCAGGCTTCCTGCTCCTTCGGTACGAGGCGGGCTGGCGCGGTCGCCGGACCGCCTATCTCGCTGTCGCGGCGCTCGCCTTCGTCCTCGCATCCCTCGTCCCGGTGTCTCACTTCTAGCGATGCGCCTCATCCTTGTCGGCACCTCCCATCACCGCGCTCCTGTGGAGTTGCGGGAACAGCTCTTCGTCAGTGCCGCCGACAACAGCGAGCTCGTCGGTCGTCTGGCCTCCGAAGACGCCGAGGCCGTCGTGCTCTCGACCTGCAACCGTACCGAGCTCTACCTCGTGCACGGAGACGAGGAGGCCGCCCAGGCTCGGGCCTTCGGGGAACTGACGGCACTCGCAGATCTCTCGGAGAGCGAGATCGCCCCGGCTCTGTACACGGTTTCCGACGAGGCTGCGGCTCTCCACCTCTTCCGCGTCGCGGCGGGACTCGACTCGATGATTCCCGGCGAGGCGCAGATCCTCGGCCAGGTGCGCTCGGCCTACGAGCTTGCACAGGACGCGAGCACGACTGGCCCGGTGCTCC
>Ga0307308_10000662_pt1 | contig 12698 bp, 12 predicted proteins | sample ER_DNA_195_FD_194501 | JGI IMG/M metagenome (GOLD analysis project Ga0307308, IMG submission 194501) | Bulk soil microbial communities from the East River watershed near Crested Butte, Colorado, United States - ER_DNA_195 | ecosystem: Environmental > Terrestrial > Soil > Floodplain | place...
GGATCGTGCGTTGCTGCAACTGCACCTGAGTGAGCGGGGAGAGCCGCCCTACAGGGCCGGCCAGGTCTGGGACTGGGCCGCCCGCGGCGCCGCGGGCTACGAGCAGATGACGAACCTGCCCGACTCGCTGCGTGGACGGCTGGAACGGGAGGTGCCGTTCTCCACGCTCGAGCTCGTCCAGGAAGCGAAAGCGGACGACGGGACGGTGAAGGCGTTGTTCCGCACGCACGACGGCCATCCTGTGGAGGCGGTGCTGATGCGCTTCCGCGACGGCCGGCGCTCCGTGTGCCTGTCGTCGCAGTCGGGCTGCCCGCTCACTTGCACGTTCTGTGCGACGGGACAGATGCGTTTCGGCCGGAATCTGACCGCGTCCGAGATCCTGGACCAGGCCTTGCACTTCCGGCGCATCGAGCCCATCGACCACGCGGTGTTCATGGGGATGGGCGAGCCGATGCTGAACCTGGAGTCCGTGCTCGAGTCCGCAAGAGCGCTGCCCGACGTCGGGGTCACGTGGCGCCGCACGACCATCTCCACCGTCGGGTGGTTGCCCGGCCTGCGCAAGTTCGTCGACGAGGTCGAGGAGCCGATCAGACTGGCGCTGTCGCTTCATGCACCGACCGACGAGCTCCGCAGCGAACTGATGCCCGTGAACGACCGCTATCCCCTCACCGAGGTGATCGCGGAATGCATCCGTTACTTCGCATCGCACCGCCGCAAGGTGTTCATCGAGTACGTGATGCTGCGCGGCGTCAACGACCGCGTCGAGCAGGCACGGGCGCTCGCCGACCTACTCGACCCGAAGGTCTTCAAGGTGAACCTGATCCCATTCAATTTCGCTCAGATCGGCTCTGTGGCGAGCTATCAGCCTTCTTCGCCGAAGGCGATCGCGGCATTCAGGGCCGTGCTTGATCGCGCACGCCTCCCGGCCACGGTCCGGCTCACCCGTGGGCGCGAGATCGACGCCGCATGCGGACAGCTCGCCGCCGGAACCACGACCTGAGCGGAACGTTCCACGCCAACTCGGGGATCCTGAGGCCGCCACCTTTCTAGCATGTGACTCGGGCTCAGACAGGCCTTTTGGAACTTACGCCTCGGGGGCGGGACTCCCTCTCGAAGGCGCTTTTGATCACGGATCGTGAGCAGCGGAGGAGCTGCCGGTCGCCTCGAGTGTATGCGGCTTGAAATCGGACGACTGGCAATGTACGTTCGCCTCAACCGAACGATCCTGCGAAGTGTTCGACCAGACCATACGCCCTGTCTGACAAGGATGACAAGCTCGTTGCACTCGTCGGACAGCGGGTCCGGCGACTGCGCACCGAGGCTGGCTTGAGCCTTCGCGAGCAGGCGCGCGCCCTCGGAATGTCGCCCTCCTCGCTGTCCGAGTTCGAGAACGCTCGCGGCGGGATCTCGCTCAGGCGGTTGCAGCAGGTCGCTGACCACTTCGGCCTGCACATCACTGAGCTGCTCGCCGAGGAAGGAAGCGGCAACGGCGACGGCGTGGTCGCCGAGTGCGAAGTGATCCGCTCGGTCGCCACCGTCCAGGGCGTCCAGCGCGGCGAAGGCGTGCGCTATCAGCTGCTCGGGTCGAGCAAGGGCCATGCACTGCAGGCCGCCGTCGTCTCGTTCGCGCCCTCCGGCGGCTATGCCGACGACAAGATCGGCCATGCCGGCGAGGAGTTCTGCTACGTCGTCTACGGCTGCATAGAGCTACTGCTCGGGGACGACGTTCACACGCTCGCCCAAGGAGACGCCGTGCGGTTCCGGGCCGACGTTCCGCACGCAATGAGGAATTTATCGTCGGACGGCATGGCAGTCGTGATCGGAGCCGCGACCCCGCCGTGGTAGGGCAGGACCTGCGATCCGGCTCCGCAACCCGTGCCGCCTCCGGCGGACGGAAGGAGGCAGGGCGATGAGCAACGAGTCTGAGTTCGACCACCTGATCACGGCCGAGATGAACCGGCGCGAGCTGCTACGGCGGCTGGGCATAGGCGGCGCCGCGTTGTCGCTCCCGGCCCTGCTGGCCGCGTGCGGCGGCGGCAAGAAGTCGACCGCCACGACCGTCGCAAGTGGCGGCGCGAAACGCGGCGGGGTCTTCAAGATGGCGCGCAACGAGGAGCCGCTCTCGTTCGATCCGCTGATCCCGAGCGACAACGGCTCGATCTGGGTCCTCTACAACATGTTCGACCAGCTCACGACCGTGAACGCCGACTCGACCAACGTCGTGCCCTCGCTGGCCGAGTCGTGGGACATCTCCCCCGACGCGACGATCTACACCTTCCACCTGCGCAAGGGCGTGCACTTCTCGAACGGGACACCGATGACGGCGGACGACGTTGTCTTTTCGATCCAGCGCGCCGCCGACCCCAAGAAGAGCGGCTACTCGTTCCTGTTCGGCCCCATCACCCGCGTCAAGAAGCTCGATGCGAACACCGTGCAGGTCACGTTGACGCATCCATTCGCGCCCCTTTTGCAAAACCTGAACGTCTTCCCGGCCTCGATCGTCCCGGCGAAGATCGTGCAAGCGAACGGGAAGACCTTCGCGCAGAAGCCAATCGGCACGGGCCCGTTCGCGCTTAAGGTCTTCCGCAAGGGCCAGCTGACGCATCTAGTGCGCAACGAGAGCTACTGGAAGCCCGGGAAGCCATACCTCGACGAGGTGCGGATCCCGTACGTCACCGACGACAACACGCGCATCCTCAAGCTGCAGGCGGGCGAGATCGACGCCGCTGTGAACATCCCGTATGCGCAGATCGCGCAGCTCGACAAACGCAACGACGTCGACGTGAAGATGGAGGAGCTCTACCGCTTCGACGGCATCTGGCTGAATAACGCGAAGGAACCGCTCGACGACGTTCGCATCCGGCGGGCGCTCAACTATGCCACGGACAAGGAGTCGATCATTAAGAGCGTCCTCTTCGGCCACGCCGAGGTGGCGAATCACATGATGCCGAAGATGAAGTACTGGCGCGAGGACGTGAAGGCCTACCCGTACGACATCGCGAAGGCGAAGGAGCTGATCAAGCAGTCGAAGGCGCCCGGCGGCTTCACAGTGCCGCTCGTCGTCCCGACCGGCGACTCGATCATCTCGCAGGTCGCGCAGATCGTGAAGCAGTCGTGGGCGGAGATCGGCGTCAACGCAGAGATCTCCAACCTCGACATCGGCACGGCGTACACGAACTTCTCGAACAGCAACTACGTCGCCGGCAACAACTGGTACATCACGAGCGACGTGGTCGCTCCGGACGAGCTGGCGGCGATCCAGTTCGACTACTCGGCGACCGGCGGCACGCACTCGTTCTTCACGAACTACAAGAGCCCCGAGGCGACTGCGCTCGTGAACAAGGCAGGCAGCGCGACCGACGACTCCACGCGCGCGGATGCGTTCGGGAAGCTGCAGGAGGTCGTGATGCGAGATGCACCGATGGTCGCGCTCTACTTCACGCCGGCCCGCACGGGCATCAGGACGAACGTGCAGGACTTCCACACCGTCAAGACGGCGTGGTGGCGGCTGGAAGACGTCTGGCTGAAGAACTAGCAGCCGTACCAGGGCGGAGGAGCAGGTCGTGATCGGGTTCCTCGGTCGCCGCCTGCTCCACACCGTCCCGGTGATCGTGGGCATCACTCTGGCGTCGTTCGTGCTGATCCATCTCGTCCCCGGCGACCCGATCCGGATCATGCTCGGGGGCAAGGCGACGAAGGAGCACGTCGCCGAGGTCTCGCACACACTCAAGCTCGATCGGCCGCTGCCGGTCCAGTACCTCACGTTCGTTGGCGGCGCGACGCACGGCGATCTGGGCGAGTCGATCATCCAGCGGCGGCCGGTCTCCGGCATCGTCTCGGAGCGGATCGGGCCGAGCATCTTTCTGCTTATCTACGCCACGCTGATCGGAGTCGTGCTCGCCTTGCCGCTCGGCATCCTCTCGGCGCTGCGGCACAACCGGCCCCTCGACCACGCGATCCGCCTACTGACACTCGTCGCGTTCGCGATGCCGTCCTTCTGGCTCGCACTGATCCTGATCCGGACGTTCAGCCTGGACCTTGGCATCTTCCCGGTCTCCGGCTACGGCACGGGCTTCGTCGGCCACGTCCGCAACCTCACGCTGCCGGCCCTCACGATCGGGCTCTTCCTCACGTCGATGCTCGTGCGCTCGCTCCGCTCGAGCCTGATCGACGTGTTCTCCGAGGAGTACGTCGAGGCCGCCCGCGCGCGCGGCCTATCGGAGTCGCGCGTCGTGCTCCGGCACAGCCTCCGCAATGCGCTGATCGCGACGCTCACCGTCCTTGCGGTCAACCTCGGCTTTCTGATCGGCGGCGCAGTCGTGATCGAGAAGGTCTTCGACATCCCCGGACTGGGCCAGCTGCTCGTCGATTCGATCTTCACGCGCGACTTTCCGGTGCTCCAAGGGCTGACGCTCGTGTTCGGACTGCTCGTGATCGCGATCAACTTGCTCTCCGACCTCGCGTACGCCGTGATCGACCCTCGCGTGAGGCTCACCTGATCGGCGCCCGGCAGGAGCTCGTCCTCGCCCAGGTCGGGCGACTGCAACGCCGTGCTCGGGCCGACCGCCGCTGGGCGAGCTGGACGCTCTGGATCGGGGTCGGGATCCTTGCCATCGTCGCGCTTGCCGCGATCTTCGCGCCGCTGATTGCACCTGCGGCCCCGAACGCCCAAAACCTCGCCGGCGCGTTCCAACCGCCCTCCTGGAGCCACCTGATGGGCACCGATAACCTCGGCCGCGACGTCTTCTCGCGCGTCGTCTATGCCGCCCGCGTCGACCTGCAGATCGGGGTGATCATGACGTACGTGCCGCTCGTGACGGGCGTGGTGCTCGGCGCGATCGCAGGGTACTTCGGCGGCTGGGTCGACACGCTGATCATGCGGCTCGTCGACGTCGTGATCGCGTTCCCGTTCCTCGTGCTCGTGATCGCGATCCTCGCGGTCGTCGGGCCCGGGCTGACGGGGATGTACATCGCGGTGCTCGCGGTCGGCTGGAGCCTGTACGCGCGTCTGACCCGCGCCGAGATGCTCGTGTTGCGTGAGCAGCAGTTCGTGCTGGCTGCGGAGTCGCTCGCGTTCTCGCGCTGGCGGATTATCTTCCGGCACGCGGTGCCGAATCTGCTGCGGCCGAACATCGTCTTCTCGATGGCCGACTTCGTGCTCAACATCCTGCTCGCCGCGTCGCTCTCCTTCCTCGGGCTCGGCGTGCGGCCGCCCACGGCGGAGTGGGGCGCCATAGTCGCGGAAGGCCAGAACTTCCTGCTCAATGCCTGGTGGATCACGACACTTCCGGGCCTCGTCATCGTCATAGTCGGGATCGGGCTGAGCCTGATCGGCGACGGCCTCGCCGAGCGCCTCGGCGAGCGCTTCCGGCTCACGGTCTGAACCCTCGAAAGGAGCGTGCGTAACGTGAAGGTCTTCATCTCGGTGGACATGGAAGGCATCACCGCCCTTACCGATCCCGAGGACGTCCTGCCGGACGGAATGGACTACGCGCGCGGGCGCATGATGATGACAGGGGACGCGAACGCGGCGATCTTGGGCGCCTTCGACGCCGGCGCGACCGAGGTCATCGTCAACGACTCGCACTGGATCATGCGGAATCTCTTGATCGAGCAACTCGACCCCCGCGCGAAGCTGATCAAGGGCTTCCACAAACCGATGTGCATGCTCCAGGGTGTCGACGAGACTGTCGACGCTGCTGTGTTCGTCGGTTACCACTCGTGCGCCGGCACCGAAGGCGGGGTCCTCGCCCACACGCTGCTCGGCAAGGAGGTGCACAACCTGCTCCTGAACGGCCAGCCGATCGGTGAGACACGCCTAAACGCGCTGCTCGCCGGCCACTTCGGCGTTCCGATCGCGTTCGTCGCCGGCGACGATGCCGTTTGCCGCGAGGCGAAGGGCGTGCTCGGAGCGGACCTGCCGACGTACGCGGTCAAGGACGGGATCGATATGTTCAGCGCGGTCTGCCTCCATCCTCAGGTGACGAGCGCGGGTATTCGCGAAGGGGTGGCCAACGCGCTCCGGGACATTTCCGCGCGCGAGCCGTACCGGATGGACGGCGAGCTGACATTCGGGTTCGAATACAGCACGACGACGATCGCCTCGACCTGCGAGTACATCCCGGGTGTCCGGAAGTCGACGCCACGCACGACCGAGTTCACAACGACGGACATGCCCGAGGCGATGAAGACGATCTTCGCGCAGCTCCTGCTCGCGCTGCAGGTCGGCCAGAAGGGGATCTACAGCTGACTGGAGAGACACCGAGCGAGCTGCCGGCGCCGGTGGCGCTGAACGAGCCGCAGCCCGGGCGCGGCGAGTCGCTCCTCGCAGTGGAGGGCCTTGTGACCGTGTTCCCGACCTGGAGCGGAGTCGCGGTCGCAGCGAACCATGTCTCTTTCTCGATCGCCGCAGGCGAGACGCTCGGCCTAGTCGGGGAGTCGGGATCCGGCAAGAGCGTCACGTGCCGCTCGATCCTCCGGCTCGTTCCGCGGCCCGGTGAGATCCTCGGAGGGTCGATCCATTTCGACGGCAAAGATGTGCTCGCGCTTTCGGCGCGCGAGCTGCGTGCGATCCGCGGCGCCGAGATCTCGATGATCTTCCAGGACCCGATGTCGAGCCTGAACCCGGTCTACACGATCGGGGACCAGATCTCGGAGCCGCTGCGAGCGCACCGTGGAATGGGGCGGCGGGCTGCGCGCGTGGAGGCGGCGCAGCTCCTCGACCGAGTTGGCATACCGTCTCCGCGCGAGCGGCTCGACGCGTACCCACACGAGCTCTCGGGAGGGATGCGGCAGCGCGTGATGATCGCGATCGCGATCAGCTGCAAGCCGAAGCTGCTGCTCGCGGACGAGCCGACGACCGCGCTCGACGTCACGATCCAGGACCAGATCCTCTCGCTCTTGCTCGACTTGCAAGCCGACGAGGGGATGGCGATCCTGCTTGTCTCCCACGACCTCGGCGTGATCGCGCAGACGTGCGACCGCGTCTGCGTCATGTACGGCGGCTACGTCGTCGAAGAGTCCCCGGCCGCCGAGATCTTCGAACGCTCGAAGCACCCGTACACGGCGGCGCTGTTGCGCGCCCTACCAGAGCTCGCGGTCGAGCGCGCAGGGCGGCGGCTGACACCGATCCCGGGCCAACCACCGGACCTCGCGAGCCTGCCGGACGGGTGCCCGTTCAGGCCGCGCTGCGGGTTCGCGCGGCCCGCCTGCGCGGAGGTGCCGATGATCCTCCAGCCAGCGGGGCCGGAGCAGTGGACCGCCTGTAGCTTCGCCGCGGCAGGGACGCTGTGAAGGCAAACGGGGACGGCAGCGTCGAGGTGCTGCTGACCGTCGAGCATCTGCAGAAGGCGTTCCCTGTGCGTCAGCCGCTTATCGACCGCGTCCGCAGGCGTCCGCGCCAGCGCGCGGTCGCCGTCGACGACGTGTCGTTCGAGGTCCGTCGCGGCGACACGCTCGGCATCGTCGGCGAGTCCGGTAGCGGTAAGACGACGCTCGCGCGGCTCCTGCTGCGCCTCCTGCGGGCGGACGCCGGCTCGATCCGTTTCGGCGGGGCCGAGGTCACCTCGGCGGGCGGGCCCGAGCTACGCCGGATCCGCCGGCAAATGCAGATGGTCTTCCAGGACCCCTACTCGTCGCTGAACCCGCGGCTGAAGATCGGCGCGGCGATCGCGGAGCCCGCGGTCGTCCACGGCGTCGTGTCCAAGGACCAGGCGGACGAGCACGTCGCCGAGATGCTGTCGCTCGTCGGGCTCCCCGAGGCGGCGGCCGAGCGCTATCCGCGCCAGCTCTCCGGCGGGCAGCGGCAGCGGGTGGCGATCGCGCGGGCGCTGTCGGTGCGGCCGGAGTTCCTGATCGCGGACGAGCCGGTGAGCGCGCTGGACGTTTCGATCCAGGCGCAAATCCTCAACCTGTTCGACGACCTGCTCCAGTCGCTGAACCTGACGACGGTGTTCATAGCGCACCAGCTCTCCGTCGTCCGCCACATCTCGAACCGGGTTGCAATCATGTACCTCGGCCGGATCGTCGAGACCGGGCCGACGGAGCGCGTCTTCGAGAACCCGCAGCATCCGTACACAGCCGGACTGCTGGCTGCGGCACCGCGGCCCGATCCGTCGACGCGGCATCGCAAGCCGGCTGTGCGCGGCGACATCCCCTCGCCGCTGCGAATCCCGAGCGGTTGCCGCTTTCGCACGCGCTGCGCGTTCGCCGAGGAACGCTGCGCGCTCGAGGATCCCGCGCTCCTGCCGGTTGAGCCCGACCGCCTCGTCGCCTGTCACGTGCTGCCGTTCCGCGCAGAGGCCCCGGCGTGAGCGGGCTGCCGTCGCTCGACGAGGTGCAGACGCCGGCACTGCTCGTCGACGGGCCGACGCTCGTCCGGAACATCGCGGGAATGGCCGAGCGCGTGCGCGGCGCCGGGGTCGCGCTCTGGCCGCACTGCAAGACTCACAAGACCCCCGAGATCGCCGCGCTGCAGCGCGAGCACGGCGCCACGGGCCTGACCGTCGCGACCCTGCGGGAAGCCGAGGTCTTCGCCGCGGCGAGCCACAGCGATCTGCTCGTCGTGTATCCGCCCGTCGGCCGTGAGCGGCTCGACCGACTGACGGAGCTCGCGCGCACGGCTCGCGTTCGCGTGGTGCTCGACTCCGAGGCCGCGCTGGCCGGCCTCGACGACGCGTGCCGGGAGGCGGGCGTGGAGATCGGCTGGCTCTGGGAAGTCGACTGTGGGACGCGGCGGATCGGGACGCAGGCTGGTGCGCCGACTGCCCAGCTCGTCGCGCCGCTCACGCAGCGGTATCGCCGTGCACCCTTCGACGGCGTCCTCACGTTTGCCGGCTACGCGTACGGCGCGCAGAGCGCCGAGGAGCTGCGCGCGATCGCCGCAGCAGAGCGCGCGGCGGTGCGCGAGACCGCGGAGGAGCTCGCCGCGCTCGGGGTCGACACGCCGACCCGAAGTGTCGGCACGACGCCGACCGCGCACCAGCTCGAGACCGCCGAAGGCGTCACGGAGATCCGGCCCGGCAACTACGTCTTCTATGACGCGACGCAGGTCGCGCTCGGGCTCGTGCCGATCGAGCGCTGCGCACTCTCGGTACTCGCGACCGTGGTCGCGCGGCCCGACCCGCGGCGGGTGATCCTCGACTGCGGCTCGAAGGCGCTCGCCGCCGAGCGGCTGACGACGCGGACGCCCGGCCTCGGGCTCGTGGCCGGCCACGACGAGCTGACCGTCGACCGGCTGTTCGAGGAGCACGCGATCGTGGAGGCGAGCGAGCCGTCGACGATTCCGATCGGCACGCGCGTGCGGGTGATCCCGAACCACTCCTGCGCGAGCGCGAACCTGCACGAGCGGATGCTGGTCACCGAGAGCGACGAGGTCGTCGACGACTGGCGGATCGCCGCGCGGGGATGGGGCCCCGCGAAAGACCTCGAGGGCCCGCTTGCCGTGCACTTGGGGCCAAAAGGGGTTTGACGCTGCCCTGATCCCGTACAACCCGACCGGGATGTTCGACGGGTCGTCCCCGAAAGCGATTGCCGCTTACAAGAACGTCCTCGGCCGCGCCCGGGTTCCTGTGACGGTGCGACTGACGCGAGGCCGCGACATCGCCGCAGCCTGCGGCCAGCTAGCGGCAAGTTCAACGCAACGAGGTTGATGCCCGACGGGTAAGAGGTCCATACTTCTTTGATGGCTCGGGACTGGTGGTGGCCCTGGTGGATCAGCTCGCTGATCGACGTCGGCATCGTCGTCCTGGCGGTGATCGTCTTCGTGCGCGCGAACCGGCGACGCGTGCGTCAGATTGCAACAGTCATCGGAATCGGCGCGATCGTCGCCGCCGGGCTTGCTCCGGTCGTCATGCAGGGCAAAGACTCCAGCTCGCCGATGCGCATGCAGACCGAAAACACGATGACGACGACGACGCCTTAGCCCGGCCGAACCCGGAAAGCCTCGACGGCAGCTTCCTTGCCCTTCAAGGAAAGCAATTCTCTCTCGGCGCGGTAGTCATCCGCGACGGCGTCGTGGGTGTCCGCGTCCAGCACGATCTCTCCCGCCTGCGCGATGGACGTCAGTCTCGCCGCGGTGTTCGTGACATCCCCGATTGCGGTGAAGTCCTTGAAGCCGCCTCCGCCGACGTTCCCGACGAATTCTTCTCCGCTCGCGATTCCTACTCCAACGTCGACCCAACTCGGCGTCGACTTGCCGTAACCGGCCGCGTCGAGGAGTGACATGCCGGCGTGTACGGCTTTCGCTCGATACGAGCCACCGGCGAGACCTGGGACGAAGATCGCCATCACCTCATCCCCGGCGATCTGGCCAAGGAGCCCCTCGAACGGCAGAAACGCCTTCGAGGCCACCTCGTAGAAACGGTTCACGAGAGCTGTCGCCTCGATCGTGCCCAACCGCTCGGTCAGAGACGTGTAGCCGCGCATGTCGGCAAAGAGGATCGCGAGCGGGACGACCGCGCCTCCTTCGGGAGCGGACTCGACGCAGCGGGCACAGAGCTGCGGGTTCTTCCGTGACTGCCCGTACCCGCAGAGCCTGAAGGCGGCGGCGGAGGGTCCAGTGAACGGCGCATTGCAGAGCTTGCAACGCATCGATCCGGGCGCGATCGCGAATGCGCGTCTCCCAGCCCGCTGGGCAAAACGAAGCGGGGATTCACCGCGGAGGATCGCGGCCCAACGGTCGCTCATCGGCGGGAAGGGGTGGCCTACGGCGCTCTCGCCCATCGTGGCGAAGCTAACTCGGCGGCTTGACTAGGTCAACGAGTGCCTGCGCGGTCGCGTCACCGTGCAGGTGACCGATCTGCCGGCCCACTCCTCACGAGCCTCGCAAGCTGGTTGCGCACGCGATCGATCTCCACGCCGTACATGAGGAGCTCGCCCTCCTCCGCTCCACGCCTCTCGCGGGCCTGGCGCACCAGTACAAGGCCCTTCAGGTGCAGGAGCAGGTCGTCGAGCTTGCGAAAGCCGTCGCCCAACCCCTCTTCCGCGGCCGTCATGCTGCCTCCTCCAACGCGACCACCTCGCCGTCGACAGACTGGGCCTCCGCGTTCGGAGCCGGGGCCGACTTGACGAGCGAGACGGCAATCACCGCACCGATGACCAGCACTCCCGTGAGTACGTAGAGACCAGTCTGGAAGCCATGGTCGAGGGCCACGCCGCTCGAGGCCGTGAGGGCTGAGTGGGCATGTGCATAGTTGCTCGTCGAGGTAGCGGCAATCGCGCTCACCGCGGCGAGGCCAATCGCGCCACCGGTCTGACGGCTCGTGTTAACCAGTCCCGAAGCAACACCCGCATCAGAGCGCTCGACACCGGTGAGACTTGCGATCGTGACCGGGACGAACGAGAAGCCCATCCCGGCACCGCCCAACACAAACCACGGGAAGAGATCCCAGAAGTAGTGCCCGTCGACCGGCAGGCGCGTTAGCGCTGCGACCGACGCGGTTGACGCGAGCAGCCCGGCCGTTAGCGTCGACTTCACGCCAAACCGCCCGACCACGACCTGGGCGACGTTCGAAGCCACGACCACGGTCACCGCAAAGGCAGCGAATGCGGCGCCGCTCTGCATCGCCGAGTAGTGCAGAACGTCCTGGAGGTAGAGCGTCAACAGAAAGAACTCGGAAAACGCGACCGAGCCGACGATGGCCATCGCCGCGTTCGCGGCCGTGAGCGAGCGCACGCGGAAGATCCGGAGAGGCAGCAACGGTGATGGCGAGCGCAACTCGATCGCAACGAACGCGAGCACCAGGGCCGCGGCACCTGCAAGAAGCCCAAGCGTCGTACTCGAGCCCCAGCCGTCGTTCGTCGCGCGCGTCGTCGCGTAGACGAGCAGCATCAGCCCGGCGGTGATGGATGCCGCGCCTGGAAAGTCGAAGTGACGCTGCGCCAATTCAGCGCGGCTCTCTCGCAGCAGCAGAGGCGTGAGCGCGATCGCCGCGACGCCGACGGGAACATTGATAAAGAAGACCCACGACCAACTCAAGTACGACGTGAGCACGCCTCCGAGCAAGACGCCTGCCGCGGCACCGCTCCCCGAGGCGGCGCCGTAGATGCCGAGCGCGAGATTGCGTTCCCGTCCCTCGGAGAACGTCGTCATCAGTAGCGAGAGCGCAGCCGGGGCCAGCATTGCTCCACCAAGCCCTTGCAAAGCGCGGAACGCGATCAGCGACGTCTCGGACCAGGCGAGACCGCACAGCAGCGAGCTTGCGGTGAACAGAGCAAGGCCGGCGACGAACAGCCTCCGGCGGCCGAGCAGGTCGGCGAGCCTCCCACCGAGGAGCAGTGCTCCGCCGAAGAGGATCGCGTAGGCCGAGATCACCCACTGGAGGTTCGCCTGGGTGAAATTGAGATCCGTCTGGATCGACGGCAGCGCCACGTTCACGATCGCGACGTCGAGAATGACCATGAACTGCGCAGTGACGATGAGAGCCAACGCGCTCCAGCGACGCTCACTGCTCGTAAGATTACTCACGTACTTGACCTCCAAAATCGTTGTCCATAACAACTTTATAGCAAGACAACGGTTGTACGCGCTACTCTGTTCACATGACCGCCACAAGCCCGCAGACACAGCCGCGCACGGTGCCTCAACTGCCTACGGAGCTCGTTGCATCCGCAACGTTTCTGCTCAAGCGCCTGGGGTTCGCCGCCAAGGAACGGTCGATGAAGGCCTACGAGGGGACCGGCCTCCATCCGTATCACCA
>Ga0307308_10000663_pt1 | contig 12695 bp, 12 predicted proteins | sample ER_DNA_195_FD_194501 | JGI IMG/M metagenome (GOLD analysis project Ga0307308, IMG submission 194501) | Bulk soil microbial communities from the East River watershed near Crested Butte, Colorado, United States - ER_DNA_195 | ecosystem: Environmental > Terrestrial > Soil > Floodplain | place...
TCGCGTCGCCGGGGGCCATCAGGACGAGCCGGCCCTCGGCCGCGAACCCGGCGCCGAGAAGGGCCGCCTCGACGGCCGGCGCCAGGCTGGGCAGGTACTCCAGGCGCGGGTCCAGACCGCGCCCCTGATAGGCCGCCGCGAGGGCCGCCACGTCAGCGGCCGTCGGCCGCGCGCCGTCGTCCGGGATCGCGTAGTTCAGGAACGGATTCCGGCTGCTCCGGCTGTACGAGGCGGTGAACGGCCCGATTCGCTCGTGCTCGCGGCCCATCGTGATCGACCGCCGCAGGTACGCGGCGATGGCAACATCGGTCCGTACGGTCATCCCGACAGGGTACGATTCGGGCCCATCCCTCGCGTGACCCTCGCTCCCGCCTCGCCTTACCGGAGATCTCGATGCCCGACGTCCGCCTCGGAGCGCTCTGCTGGAACCAGTACACCGACTGGCCATCGCTTCTCGCGGCCGGGCTGCGGGCCGAGGACCTCGGGTACGAGAGCCTCTGGACCTGGGACCACCTGTACCCGATCGTCGGCAGCAGCGACGGGCCGATCCACGAGGGCTGGCTGACGCTGGCGGCCTGGGCCCAGGCGACCGAGCGGATCCGGATCGGGCTGATGGTCGGAGCCAACACGTTCCGCGAGCCGGCGCTGACCGCGAAGATGGCGACGACGCTCGACCACATCTCCGGCGGGCGGGCGACGCTCGGGATCGGCGCCGCGTGGTTCGAGGAGGAGCACGACGCGTACGGCCTCGAGTTCGGCGACGGGTTTCCCGAACGGCTGCGCTGGCTCGCCGAGGCGCTGCCGATCTTGCGCGGGATGCTCCGCGGCGAGACCCCGACCGCGAAGGGCCCGCACTACCGGACCCGGGCGGTCCGCAACGAGCCGCCGCCGCTCCAGGCCAGGCTGCCACTGCTGATCGGTGGCGGCGGCGAGCAGGTGACCCTCAAGCTCGTCGCGAAATACGCGGACGGGAACAACGTCGGCGGCGGGATCGACCTGGTCCGGCGCAAGGAGGCGGTCCTCCTCCGGCACTGCGAGGCGGTCGGCCGCGATCCGTCCGAGATCGAGCGGACGACAGGGCTCGGCGTCGTCGTCATCCGCGACACGCGGGACGAGGCGCGCCGGGTGTTCGAGGGGATCTTCGCCAGCAACGGCCGCGCGACGCCGTGGGCGAACCAGCCGTTCGGGACGCCCGAGGACGTGGCCGAGTTCATCGCCCCGTTCCTCGAGCTCGGCTACCACCACGTGATCGCCGGCTTCCCGAACCCCTACGACGAGGAGTCGATGACCCGCCTCGCGACCGAGGTCCGGCCGCTGCTCGGCGTCAGGCTGTAGGGCTCGGCGTCAGGCGGTACACCCAGCCCTGCTTCCGCTCGAGGTCCTCGAGCTCGGTCGTCGTGCGGACGTCGTAGCAGGCGAGCTCGACGAGCTCGTCGGTCGGCAGGTAGCGCCGGCCCGGATCGCCGAGGAGGACGTCGATCCCGATGCTCTGCGCGCGACGCAGCCACGGGAGGACGCGGCCGGCCAGGCCGGCTTCGTAGCACACGTCGCCCGCAAGGATGACGCCGACGTCGGGCGGGTCCTCGTCGAGGACATCGCGCGAGACGACGGCGGCGCGGACGTGATTGGCGCGGGCGTTCAACGGGATCGCGGCCGCCGCGAAGGGGTCGATGTCGGCGCCGATCACGGTCGCCGCCCCGGCCCTGAGCGCGGCGATCGCGCACAGCCCGGAGCCGGCGGCGAGGTCGAAGACCCGCCTGCCCGCGACGGCGTCGGGGTGATCGGCGAGATAGCGCGCGATCGCGAGCCCGCCCGACCACGCGAATGCCCAGTACGGGAGGGCGGCATCGGGATCGCCGGTCTCGACCTGGACCGCGTGCCACAGCGGCAGGACCTCGTCGGCGAGGAGGAGGCGGATGTCGTCGAGCCCGGGAACGGGTCGGACTCGGGTGTGGCGGAGGACGAACGAGCGAGCTGCGGCGGCCATCGCGTCACTGTATCGAGGCGCGCCGTCCGGGGCTCGGCGTCCGCAGGCGCAGGCCGAATACGCGCGGCCTATTGGATCGCGATGTCGGTGACCTCGGCGGTCTCCTTCTGGCGCGCCCGGTGGCGCTGCGCCTTGGCCCGGTTGCCACAGGTGGCCATGTCGCACCACCGGCGGCGGCCGGCGCGCGACTCGTCGTAGAAGAGCCAGCGGCACGTGTCGTTGGCGCAGATCCGGATCCGGTCGTCGTGGCCGTTGCCGATCTCGCGGACGATCGGCTCGGCGATCCTGGCGAGCACGTCGTCGATCGGGTCGCCGACGTGGCTGTGGCCCAGGCGCACGCCGTCGTCGGACGCGACGAGCTCGATCCGCTCGCGCGACGCGAGCGCCCGGTTCACCTCGTCGATCGCGCGTCGCGGCGGCGCCTCCTCGTGGGCGACTGCGTGGGCGACGTCGCGCAGGGCGGTCCGGGTCGTGATCAGGCGGCGGAGCAGGTCCTGGCGCTCCGCGGAGGACCTGGCGTGGCCGGTCACCGCCGTTGCGTCCGACGCAACACCGGCATCCACGAGCCATGCGACCGCCGTATCGACGGAGCTCAGGCGTTCGACGAGTGCACCGTTCTCGAGCTCGAGGGTGTTCAGGAAGTCGAAGGCCGTCTCGAGCGGGACCGCGTCGTGGACGTGATCGCTCGCGGGCCGGTGGGCGGTGGTGTTCTTGTTCACGTAACCACTCTATAACTCTTGACAGGTTACGCGCAAGAGGGTATCGTTACGCAGTAACCACAACGACACGACATACCGGTTATCGAGCCGGACAAGGGAGAGCCCGATGGACGCCCTCATCATCCTCGCCGCCATCCTCGTCGGGCTCGTCGGGTTCGACATCGCCGCCGTTCTGTGGGGCGTGGATACGCGCGAATCAATGTCCGACGACCACGCTCGCTGACCCGCCGATCCCGCCGGTCCCAGGAGAACATGACATGCAGCAGTACTACACCTTCATCGCCCTCGAGCTCGCGCGCGAGCGCGCCGCCGAGGCGAACGCCCAACGCCTGGCGTCTCTCTCCCATCCGGGTGAGCCCCGAACGGCCCGGATCCGGCGCGCGATCGCGCGTGTCGCGCTCGCCATCGCCCGGGCAGCCGACGAAGAGGTCGGCCGCGCCCCGCTCGCGTCGCACTGATGACCTGTCGGGCCCGCGCGATCGATCCGGAGAGTCAGCGCAGCTAAGCCGCAGATAAGTCGACCTCGCTAGATTCGCGCAAGACGCCCCGCCGACGTCGGAAGTGCCCCCAACGTCGCGGGGCGTCGTGCTGTCCGCCAGTGCTCAGTGCTCCCGTCAACCGCCCGCCGCGGAGGACCGATGGACCAGTCGGAGGCCCCCTGGCGCGCCCTCGAGGATGACGCGGCAACCGGGTCAGGCGGCGCCTCGAAGGTGCGCTCGGCGAACGACACGACGCGCGTGGGTGCCTTCGCTTCGACATGGGTCGTCGTGGCCTTCGCGGCGGCAGCGCTCGTTGCCGGCGCGGCGATCTGGCTCGTCGCGACGAACGGCAGCGGGGCCGTCGTTGTCGACGGAGGCGGGCCCGGCCCCATCCGGTCGGGTCAGATCGCGCTCGGCGATCGCTCGCCCGCGAGGAGCTCCGGCTCCGAGCTGGTCGTCGATGTCCAGGGAGCCGTCGTCCGACCGGGGATCGTCCATCTTCCGGTCGGCTCGCGGATCGCGGACGCCATCGCCGCGGCCGGAGGATACGGACCGCGTGTCGCCGCCGATCGGGTCGGGGAGACGCTCAACCTCGCGGCGCTCGTCAAGGACGGCGATCAGGTGGTCGTGCCCTCGCGTGATGACCGTGGACCGACGACCCCGACGGGAGCTCGCGCGTCCGGTACCCCAGGAGGCGGGACGCCAGTCGACCTGAACCAGGCAACCGTCGCCGAGCTCGACGCGCTGCCCGGGATCGGTCCTGTGACCGCCGCAAAGATCGTGGCCGCTCGCGACGAACAGGCCTTCGCGTCCGTCGACGATCTGCGGACGAGGAAGATTCTCGGCGCGGCCACGTTCGACAAGGTCAAGGATCTCGTCGTCGTCCGATGATCTGCGTCCGACCGCACCGAACCGGGCCGTGAGCGCCAGCGCCTGGCTGGCGATCGGAGCGGTCGTTGCGGCCGTCGCCGCCCCGGGCGTCGGGTCCCCGGTCGTCGCACTCGCGGCGATGGCCACCGCGCTCGTTGCGGGCGGCACGTCGCGGATCGGTCGCGACAGGGCCGCCGGCGCACGATCGAGCTTCCGACCCGCCCTCGCCGCTGGCATCGGCGCCTTCGCGATCGCCATCCGGCTGCTGACCAGCCCCCTCTCCGACGCGACGGAGGCGGATCGGGACCTCCCGGACGGCCGCGGCCCGTGGATCGCCACCGTGGAGGCTCGAGGATCGGATCGCGAGGGCCAGCAGCTCGCGACGCTTCGGATCACGCGGGATCACGACACCGGAGTCGGGCAGGCCTGGCTCGTGGCCGCGACGCTCCCCCGCTACCCCGAGATCGAGCCCGGCCTCATCGTCACGGTCGATGGCGCCCTCGAGGCACCTCCGACGGGGCCGTACGGCGACTACCTTCGGCGGATCGGGGTCCTCGCGACGATCCGCTCGCGAGGGCTGAGCGTCGACGCCACGCTCGACGGCCCGGCGGCCGCGCTGGAACGGCTGCGCCGAGGGGCCGGCGACGCGCTCGGTGCCGCGATCCCGGAGCCGGAGGCCGGGCTGGCTGCCGGGATCGTGATCGGGCTTCGCGACCGCGTCGACCGCGACCTCGCCGCGGATTTCACGACGGTCGGGGCGAGCCACGTGGTCGCCATCTCGGGCTGGAACATTGCGATCGTCGCGGCAACCGTGGCAGCCCTCGCCCGAGGCCTCGGGCGAAGACGCCGATCGCTGATCCTCAGCGTAGCGATCGTCGCCTACGCCCTGTTCGCCGGCGCGTCGCCGTCCGTTGTCCGCGCGGCGGCGATGGCCGGGGTCGTCCTGCTCGCGCGCGAGTCGGGTCGGGCGGGGCGGGCGGCCGCCGCGCTCGGTTGGGCCGCCGCGATCCTCCTGGTCGTCGAGCCGGCCCTGGTCCTCGACGCGGGGTTCCAGCTCTCGACGCTGGCCACGGCCGGCATCCTCGCGTGGGCGGATCGCCTGGATCGGCACCTCCGAGCCGTCGCCGGCGGACGGCTCCCCGGCTGGCTCGCCGAGTCTCTTGGCGTGTCGCTTGCGGCGCAGGCGGCGACGCTCCCCGTCGTGCTCGCGACCTTCGGCCGGCTCGCGATCATCGCGCCGGCGATCAACCTCGCGGTCGTCCCGCTGGTCGCTCCGGCGATGGGGGCGGCGATGATCGCGCTCCTCGGCGGCGCGGTTGCCGTCCTCGGCGGACCGGCCGTCGTCGCCACCGTCGCCGGGCTGCCGGCCTGGGGGCTCTTGACCGCGATGTGCGCGATCGTGCGCGCGGGAGCGGGCCTGCCGATTGCCAGCCTCACGCTCGAGCCGCCCTGGACGCTCATCACGGCGGTCGGCGTGGCGGTCGTCCCGATGATGGTGGTCCTCGGCCGGCGTCACGGGCTCGGCCGGGCGCGTCGCGGCGGCGCCCGAGTCCCGACGGCGGGCCCCTCGAGCACGGCGCCGGCCTCCTCGAGCCCGTCATCGGCCCCGCATGCGAACCAGCGCTCGGCCGGACGACCCAGTCGCGGGGCGGCTCGTGCCGCCGCGCTGACCCTCGCGATCGCGGTCGGTGCCCTCGGCTTGGCCGCCGCCCATCGCGCCGACGGCACGACCCGGATCACGGTCCTCGACGTCGGCCAGGGCGATTCGATCCTCGTCGAAGGCGGTCGGGGCGGCAGGATGCTGATCGACGGCGGACCGGATCCCGACCGGCTCCTGGTCGAGCTCGACCGGCGGCTGCCGCCGTGGGACCGGCGGATCGACATCCTCGTCCTGACCCATCCGCATGAGGACCATGTGGCGGGCCTGCCGGTCCTTCTCGAGCGCTACCGGATCGGTCGGATCTACGAGACGGGAATGCGCGGGCCCGGGCCCGGGTACGGCGCGTTCGCCCGCGATCTAGCCCGCGCATCGGCCCCGCCGGACGGGATCCTGTCGACCGGTGCCCGCATCGCCCTGGACGACATCCGCTTCCGTGTCCTGTGGCCGGATCCGGGCCACGTCCCGCGGGAGCCGCCCGACGCGGGCCGTGGGATCAACGATGTCTCGATCGTTCTCCTCGGCGAGGTCGCCGGGCGGCGGTTCCTGCTCACCGGAGACGTCGAGGACGACGTCGATCCCCTGCTCGCCCAGCGCGGCCTGCCCCCGATCGACATCCTGAAGGTCGCTCACCACGGCAGCGCCACGGCCTCGACCCCGGCATTCCTCGACGCCGTCCGGCCGCGCGTCGCGATCGTGTCCGCCGGCGCGGGCAACCCGTATGGCCACCCCGCCCGCTCGACGATCGATCGACTGGCGGCGACGGGCGCCCGCGTGCTGCGGACCGACACCGACGGATCGGTCGCCGTCTCGATCGCCACCGACGGGACGATCTCGGTCGCGACCAGCGGGGCGCGCAAGGCCGCGCTCCTCCCCGTTGCCCCGGGTCCGCGCGTCGCCGCCCTCGGAGCAGCAGTCCCTCTCCTCGCGGCGTCGGCCGTCTCGTTCAGCTGCGGGATACCATCGGGCCGATGAGCACCGCCCGCCTGGCCTACTTCTTCGGCGACGACGACCTGACGATCGATCGGGTCGTGGCCCGATTCGGGCAGCAGGTCGCCGACGGCGGCGAGCCGCTGGAGCGCTGGGATCTCCGCGGCTCGCGCAACACCGCCGCCGCCCAGATCGGGGAGCTGCACGGTCGGGTCGCGACGCCGGTGATGTTCGGCGGCGGGACGCTGGCGGTCGTGACGAACGCCGGTGCCCTTGCCGTCCGGGTCGAAGATCGTGACGCGCTCCTGGCGGTGATCCCGGTCGTCGCCGACGGCAACGCCCTCGTCATCGTCGAGCAGAGCCAGAGCGGGGCGAAGTACTCCGGGCAGACGAAGCTCGCGGAGGCCATCCGGGGCGCGGGCGGCCAGGTCCGCGGGATCGACTCGCCGAAAGAGGGCGCCCTTGCCGCATGGGTCGACGGCGAAGCGCACGATCGGGGGATCCGGCTCGGCGTCGGCGCGGCGAAGGAGCTCGCGACGCGGGTTGGCGGCTTTGTCCGCGAGGGGGATGCCGAGCGGCGCGACCAGACGCGCAGGGCTTCGATGGAGCTCGACAAGCTGGCGCTGTACCGGCCCGATGGGATCGTGTCCCCCGACGACGTGCGCTCGCTCGTGGCAGAGGCCGTGCCCGGCAGCGCCTGGGCGCTCGCCGACGCCGTCGCCGAGCGAGACGCGGCGAAGGCGATCCGCCTGCTTGATGCGCTCGCCGAGTCGATGCCCGAGCCCGTAATCGTCGTCGTCGTCCATCGACGGATCCGCGAGCTGCTCGAGCTCCTCGACCGGATACCGGGCGCGAAGAACCTGGCAGCAGCCGCTCAGGCCATGGGCATCAAGAACGAGTTCCGCGCCCGGCGGCTCGCCGAGCAGGCCCGCAAATGGCGGCCGGATGAGCTGATCGCCGCGATCGACGGGCTGCTCGAGCTCGACGCCGTGATCAAGGGAGCGCCGGGCCGCGGTGGCGGCGACGCCCATCATCGGCTGGCGTTCGCCCTCTGGATCGGAGATCACGTCGCTCCGACCTCGCCGAGTCGATTGCCCGTGACCTCGTCCTGACATCCGCGCCGGAGGCGCTCGCGCTCAGGCGAGATTCGCCTGCGCGCAAGAGATGTGGGTCCAGGAGTGGAGATCCACGCCCGCGTCAGCTGAGACTGTGTTCGTCGCGCATGCGTGCGTCAGCGCAAGGCGCGCCCGAGCACCGGAGCGAGCGGCCTCGGATGGCCGTGAGCGAGGAGCGCAGGGCGCAACGCCGCGATGGCGTGCGAAGGCGCGACAGCCGACAATGTCGCCGCTTAATCGGCGGAGGACCAGGCCTGCTCCTGGACGACGAGATCGCTCTCGATCGCGAACACGCAACGCCCGTCGCGCAGGTCGAGCAGCTCGATCAGCTCGGGATCGATGTAGAGCTGATGGCAGTCCTCGCACAGCCCGCCCGGGATGCCGAAGCACAGGCGCTCCGTCCGATCCGACATCCGGAACGTCGTGTCGAACCGGGTCGTGATCAGGCGGCGACTGCAACCGGGGCATCGCTCGCGAAGGCGGGACATGGGCGGTTCTGCTGAGCCTCGTGGCGGGCCGATCGTCGATCGACCACCTGCCACGGATGCTGCGGTTCGGCCTCGCCCGCCGACATGACCCGACGGTACCGCCGGGAGGCCGGTACTCGGGCTAGGGACTCCGCCCGAGTCGTGTGCTTAGGAGCAACCCCGACGGCGGCACCTATTGAACTCGCAGCACCGTCCGGGCCTCCGACCAATGCTTCTCGAGGGAGTAGTACTCGCGCTCCGGGGGCGTGAAGACGTGGACGACCACGGCGCCGAAGTCGACCAGCACCCAATGCGACGACGCGGTCCCCTCACGGCCGATCGGTCGGACCTTCTCGGCCCGCATGCCCTCGATGACCCCGTCGGCGATCGCGTCGAGCTGGCGCTCGGAGCCGCCGGAGCAGATCACGAACGCGTCGGCCAGGGTCGTCAGGCCGGTGAGGTCGAGCAGGATGATGTCCGCCGCCTTCTTGTCCTCCGCCAGCTCGACGATTCGCCGGGCGATGTCGAGCGGCGGGCGCTCGGCCGCCGCCAACGACGCGGTGGCAGCGACGGCGGCGGCGGCTGCGGCGGCACCCGCCGCATCGCGGCTGGGCAGGCCGTCCGGGCGCGGGACATGGGCGGTCGCCGGCGGCTCGTCGGCGGGCGTCCCGGCAAGGGGCGCGGGTTCAGTCACGATCGGTTCATCCTCCTGGGGTTCGGGGTGACGATACAGCCGATGGGCCGCGATGACCTCCGCGACGCCCGACGGAACGAGGCCCGTCAACGGCTCGCCCGCCGCGGCACGGCGGCGGACCTCCGAGGCCGACACGCCCACGCGCGGCCCGTCGATGACGACGATCCGGTCGGGGTGACCGGGGAATTCGGCGGCGATCGCGGCCGGGTCGGGGGACTCGTGGCCGGCCCGCGGGGCGACGGCCACGCGCGCGAGATCGAGCAGGCGGTCGGGCTCGTGCCAGGTCCGCAGCCCGGCAAACGACTCGGCCGACAGGATCACGGTCAGATCCGACTCGCGGCCGGCGGCGCGCTCCATGTCCGCAAGGGCCGCGACGGTATCCACCGTCCAGGACGGCCCGTCGCGATCGAGCTCGATCCGGCTGGCCTCGAGACGCGGCTCTCCGGCGATCCCGGCCTCGACGAGGGCCAGCCGGATCTCGCCGTCGCCGATCGGCCGATCGCGCTTGTGGGGCGGGTTCGCGGCCGGGACGACGAGGACCCGCTCGAGCCCGAGCTGGTCGCGCGCCGCCCGGGCCAGGGCGAGGTGCCCGTCGTGGAACGGGTCGAACGTGCCGCCGAGGATCCCGATCGAGCCCGGCCGGACGGGAACACGCACCGGGGCGCCCGCAGGGGTCCGCGGCCGGGCGCGCGTCACCGCTCCTCCCAGGGCTGCGCCTCCCACGTCAGCTCCGTCGCGCCGATCCGGACCAGGTCGCCGGCCCGGACCCCGACGCGCCGCAGCTCGTCGTCGATGCCGAGGCGGGCCAGGTCGCGCTGGAAGCGCTCGGCGGATTCCTCGACATCGAAGTTCGTCTGCGCGGCGACCCGCTCGATCCGCTTGCCGCGCACCCGGAACACCCCGTCCTCGAGCTGCTCGACGCTGAACCCGTCGCCCATCGCCTCGATCCGATGGACGACGACGCCCCCGGGCTCGGGCGGCGCCTCGAGCTCGTCGGAAGCCGGGAGGAGATCGGCGATCCGCTCGCGCAGGGCACCGAGACCCGTCCCGTCGACCGCCGCGATCGCGACCACGTCCTGCCCCTCGGCGGCGCGCGCATCCCGGAAGGTGGGCCACGCCTCGACCGCGGTCGGCCGGTCGAGCTTGTTGAATGCGACGAGGATCGGCTTCTCGAGCAGGGCGGGGTCGTGGGCGCGGAGCTCATCGCGGATCACGTCGTAATCCCAGGCCGGGTCGCGGCCTGATCCATCGACGATGTGGATCAGGATCCGGGTTCGCTCGACATGGCGCAGGAAGGCATGGCCGAGGCCTGCGCCGAGCGACGCGCCCTCGATCAGCCCGGGCACGTCCGCGATCGTCGGACGACGTTCGTCCCCGGTCGGGTCGTCGGGCACGCCGAGGTCCATCACCCCGAGATTGGGCTCGAGCGTGGTGAACGGGTAGTCGGCGATCTTCGGTGTCGCCGCGGTCAGGGCGGCGAGCAACGTCGACTTGCCGGCGTTCGGCAGGCCGACGAGCCCGATGTCCGCGATCAGGCGGAGCTCGAGGCGGAGCCAATGCTCCTCGCCGGGCTCCCCTTTCTGGGCGTGCTTCGGCGCCTGGTGGGTCGAGGTCTTGAAGTGCGTGTTGCCAAGGCCGCCGCGCCCGCCGCGCGCGATCATCGCGACCTGGCCGACCGCGACGAGGTCGGCGAGCAGCTCACCCGTCTCGTCGTCGAAGATCGCCGTACCCGGCGGGACATCGATCGTGAGGTCGGCGCCCGCGGCGCCGTGGCGCCTCGAGCCGGAGCCGCGGCCGCCGGAGGTCGCCTTGAAATGATGCTTGAACCGGAAATCGCGGAGCGTCGTCTGGCCGGCGTCGACCCGGACGTGGATCGAGCCGCCGCGACCGCCGTCGCCGCCGTCCGGCCCGCCTCGCGGGACGTGGGCCTCGGTCCGGAACGTGGCCGCTCCGTCACCGCCCGCGCCGGCCTTGACGAAGATCTTGACGCGGTCGAGAAACATCAGCTGGATTGTCGCATTCGATCGGTCCGACCACGGTCACCGGCGATCCGTCGCCGCCGCAGACCTCGCGCGGTCCGCGTCAGTCGATCGTGCCGGACGACCGGCCCGCGCCGCGTCGTCGGCCCTCCTCCGAGCCGACGGCGCGTCGCTGGACGGGGTCAGTCGATCAGAGGTAGTTCAGCGGGTTGACTCGCGTCCCGCCGTCCCAGACCGGTCCGATCCAGACTTCGAAGTGGAGATGCGGACCCGTGGCGTTGCCGGTCATCCCGACCCGCCCGACCTGCTGGCCGCGCGACACGGACTGGCCGCGTCCGACGGTGATCGCGCTCATGTGGTTGTAGGTCGTGTACAGGTTCGAGCCGTGGGCGATCCAGACCTGGTACCCGCCACCGTTGTTCTTCCAGCCCGCGAAGATCACGCGTCCCGAGGCCGCCGCCGACACGCGGGTGCCCATGTCGGCCGCGATGTCGATCGCGTAATGGCCGTAGTGGAAGTACTGGCTGATGTAGCCGCCGGCGACCGGCCAGGAGAGCTTGCCGCCGGTGTATTGCGCGGGCGGACGGGTCGATCCGCCGCTGCTGCCACTGCTGCGGCCGCCGCCGGACGTGGGAGCCGCCGGCTTCTTCGTCGGCTTCGGCGTTGCGATGCTCGATGACAGGGCACCCGGGATCGTCAGCGTCTGGCCGACGACGAGGACCTTGTCGGTCAGCTGGTTGACGTCGACGATCTCGGTCGCGTCGACGTGGTACTTCGACGCCAGCGTGTCGAGCGTGTCGCTCGTCGCGACCGTGACGACGACGCCGTTGACCGGCGGGATCGTGAGCCACTGGCCGACCTTGAGATCGTTCTTGCTCTTGAGCTGATTGGCCCACCACACGGTCATCATCGACACGTGGAACTTGTGCGCGATGCCGGTGAGGGTGTCGCCCGACTTGACGCGGTACGTCCGCAGGAGGGCGGCGCCATCGGCCACGGTCGTGTCGACCGAGACCGGCTTGACCAGCGTCCCATCGGAGCCGAACGGCCCGTCGATCGCGACGTTGCTGTCGGTTTCGTCGTTCCCCGAGCCGGGTCCGAGCGCGGCGTTGTCCAGGCCCGTGACATCGCCCTCGCCGGCGATCCGATCGTCGATCCCGCCCTGGGGAGCGTTATCGAGACCGGAGACGGCTCCGCCAAGGGCGATCCGCGGCTCCGTGCCGGCGCCGCTCGTGTTGCCGGTCGGGTAGCCGGCCGCGCCGGCCGCGAGGCTCGTGCCAAGGTTGCTCAGGATCAGCGCGATAGCCACGAGGCCGACGGCCGTGACCGTGACGAGGCGCTCACCGGACAGGCTGGGACGGGCCATCGATCCGGCGCGGAGGGCGCGCGCGATCGAGATGCTACGTCGCTGGAACGTGATGGCCGCCGCTGAACGGTGGCGCGGGTCGGGACGCAGGCGCGCTCTGATGCCCTGCACACCGACCGATGCGTTGCGCAATACGGTCTCCTGATGGGACCGGACGGTCAAACGCTGGGGTTGGGGCGAAGCGCGTGGGGATGGGGCGCTTGGGTCAGGACCGTCCGGTGGTCGCGTCTTCGAGCTGGGGGTCTCTGTCCGCGGCCGAGCCCGCTCACAGCGGGGGCTTTCGACTTCGGTGGGAACCGTAACAGACACGTAACGACATCGCAAATAAGGGCTGTCGCAGAGGAACGACGATGGCGGCGTTGGGGGGGGGGGGGGGGGCCGCCGCCCCACCCCCCCACGGGCGCGCGCCCGGGCCAGCGGGGGCCCGGGCCC
>Ga0307308_10000665_pt1 | contig 12685 bp, 10 predicted proteins | sample ER_DNA_195_FD_194501 | JGI IMG/M metagenome (GOLD analysis project Ga0307308, IMG submission 194501) | Bulk soil microbial communities from the East River watershed near Crested Butte, Colorado, United States - ER_DNA_195 | ecosystem: Environmental > Terrestrial > Soil > Floodplain | place...
TCTACCAGTCGATCGTCAACGTCGGCCAGACGTTCTACGGCTTCGGTTGGGAAACGCTGCTGCTCGAGGCCGGCTTCCTGGCGATCTTCCTCGGCAACGCCGAGGTCACGCCGTCGTGGCCGGTGATCCTCCTCTTCCGCTGGCTCGCGTTCCGGGTCGAGTTCGGCGCCGGCCTCATCAAGCTCCGTGGCGACCCGTGCTGGCGGAACCTCACGTGCATGGAGTGGCACCACGAGACGCAGCCGATGCCGAATCCGCTGAGCTGGTTCTTCCACCACCTTCCGCGGCCACTGCATCGCGTGGAGGCCGTCGGAAACTTCGTGGCCCAGCTGGCACTGCCGTTCGGGCTGTTCCTCCCGCAGCCCATCGCCTCGATCGCAGCATTCCTGATGATCGTCACGCAGCTGTACCTGGTCGTCAGCGGCAACTACGCCTGGTTGAACTGGCTGACGATCGTGGTCGCGAGCGCAGGCATCGCCGACTCGGTCCTCCCGCCCGGGATGCTGACCACCCTGGGGCTCGGGCTGGGTAGCGTCCCCTCCTCCACCGCGCCGACCTGGTTCCTCGTTGCGCTGATCGGCGTGACGATCCTGGTCGTCGCGCTCAGCTCGTTCCCGGTCCGGAACATGGCCAGCCGACGCCAGGCGATGAACGCCTCGTTCGACCCGTTCCACCTCGTGAATACGTACGGCGCCTTTGGCACCGTCGGACGGACGCGCTACGAGGTCATCGTGGAGGGGACCGATGGCGAGCCGAGCACGGATGCGGACTGGCGCGCCTATGAGTTCAAGGGCAAGCCCGGCGACCCGCGCCGGATGCCGCCCCAGGTGGCGCCGTACCATCTCCGTCTCGACTGGCTGATGTGGTTCCTCCCGCTGTCCCCGATCTACGGGGAGGGATGGTTCGTCCCGTTCCTCGGCCGCCTGCTCCAGGGAGACCCGGCGATCCTTCGACTCCTCCGCCACAACCCATTCCCGGAGCGGCCGCCGCGCTACGTCCGCGCGCGGCTGTTCCACTACCGCTTCACGTCCTGGCGTGAGCTTCGCGATACCGGAGCGTGGTGGGACCGGACCCTGGCCGGCGAGTTCGTGGACCCGATCGGACTGGCGGAGAGGATCCCCGCGGGGCAGGAGGGCGAACGCGCATGACGGCCGTGGCAGCGGAGGGCGTCGACGCGGTCGTCGTCGGCGCGGGACCCAATGGTCTCGCCGCCGCCATCACGCTGCTGCGAGCCGGGCGGTCGGTCACCGTGCTCGAGGCGGCCGCGACGGTCGGTGGCGGGGGGCGGTCGGCGGCGCTGACCCTGCCTGGCTTCGTACACGACGTGTGCAGCGCCATCTACCCGTTCGGCCGGACCTCGCCATTCTTCCGCGATGCTGGCCTGGATCGACACAGCCTCCGATGGATCGAACCGCCTGCGGCGATCGGCCATCCGCTCGACGACGGCTCAGCGGTCATCCTGCGGCGCGAGGTGGACGCGACTGCGGCGACATTGGGTCCCGATTCCGAGGCGTACCGGCGCACGATCGGGCCGCTCGTGCGGGACTGGGATCGGCTATTGCCCGACGTCCTGGCGCCGTTCCACGTGCCGCTGTCGCCGCCACGCGCGATCCGGCTCGCCCGTTTCGGCCTCCTCGCCATCCGGTCGGCGACATCGATCGCGCGACGCTTCCGGGGAGAACGCGCCAGGGCCCTCCTCGCGGGCGCCGCGGCCCATTCCCTGATCGGCCTGACGGAACCGATCAGCGCGGCGGCCGGCCTGGTCATGCTCGCGAGTGCGCACGCCGACGGTTGGCCGTTCCCGGCGGGCGGCGCGGGACGACTCGTCGAGGCCATGGCGGCCGAGGTCGCGGCGCTCGGCGGGACGATCGAGACGCTCCGGCCGATCGATCGGCTCGAGGACCTCCCGCGGCACCGGGTCGCGCTGTTCGACGTGACGCCGCGCCAGCTTCTGGCCATCGGCGGCGACCGGTTCCCGTCGGGCTATCGCGGGGCACTCGCCCGCTTCCGCTATGGCCCCGGCGTCTTCAAGCTCGACCTGGCGATCGATGGCGCGATCCCCTGGCGGGCGCCCGAGCTCGCCCGGGCCGGCACCGTCCACGTGGGCGGGACGCTCGAGGAGATCGTGCGCTCGGAGGCAGAGGTCGCCCACGGCCGCGTGCCTGAGGCGCCCTTCGTGCTGCTCGCACAACAGAGTCTCTTCGACCCGTCGCGGGCGCCGGCGGGCCGCGAAACGGTCTGGGCCTACTGCCACGTTCCCAACGGATCGACCGCCGATCTGACCGAGCCGATCCTCCGCCAGATCGAACGCTTCGCGCCGGGATTCCGCCAACGGATCCTTGCGACCGCCACGACCGGGCCTGCCCAGCTCGAGGCGTACGACGCGAACGACATCGGCGGCGACATCGCCGGTGGCCGGATGGATCTGGGGCAGCTATTCACGCGACCCAGTCTTCGCCTCTTCGATCCGTATGCGACCCCAGACCCGACGATCTTCCTGTGCTCGGCGTCCACGCCGCCGGGCGGCGGCGTGCACGGGATGTCCGGATTCCATGCGGCACGCTCGGCGGAGCGGCGCCTCGGTTGACGCCGCTCCACCGGCCGGAACGTCATCGACGCGACACCCGCGGCTTGCCGACGAGGTGCACGATAGGATGGCTCGGCGCTTCGCGTGCCATGCCTGAACCGTCACCAGGGAGAGCAGCATGCCGGTGAAACCTGGGACTGCGGCCGTCGCCGTGGTGGGGGCCGTCGTGGCGGCTGCCGTGGGCGTGCTTGGCGCGTCGTTCATCAGTCCGGGGACACGGGCGCCATCGAATGCCCCAGCCGCATCGTCGGCTGTCGTCGGACAGCCGTCGCCGTCCGCCTCGTTCTCGGTGCCCTCCGCCGTTCCGGCATCCGCCTCGCCCGCCGTCGGGCTTGGGGGGACATGGAGCGCGCCCGCAGCCGCGGCGACCGTCACGTCGACGAAGCTGACGGTCAGCGTGATCCCCTCGGCGGCCGAGACGGCGATCAAGCGGGTCGCCTTCACCGTGGCCTGGTCGGGCACCGATCCGAGGCGAGCCTGCACGGCCTTGAGCGCCAGTGGGGCCAAGTGGAGCTGCACCGTCGACCTGGGCAGGCTCGGCGTTCGGCGCGGCGACGTGACCCTGAGCTTCGATGTCGTCGACGTGGCCGGCGCGGTCGCCCATGCCCCGGACGGCATCCGGACCGTCTCGTACGCGGCACCGGCCGTCGCGACGCGCTGGTCGAGTCCGCGCCTCATCGCCCGCGGCACGAACTGCGACGGGTTGACCGCCGCGATCGACGGCACCAGCGGCAGCCACGTCGCGGCGTCGTGCGACGGGAAGATCCTCTACGCCGCGTCCACTCCGGCCGGATCGTGGTCCTCCCGGCTCTTCCTCCACCCGGCCCGGCGACAGGAGCTGGAACCCGAGCTTGCCTTCCAGGGCAAGGTCGCCTATATCGCCTACTCGCGGATCGCCCTGGCCGAAGGAGGATGCGGCGACAGCGGTCAGCTCGATGTCGGGGTCTGGTATCGCCAGCGGACGCTCCCGTCCGGCGCGTGGTCGCAGCCGAAGCAGCTGGGCCGCACCAAGGACCGCCTGCTCGCCTTCCGGGTATCCGGCGGCATCCTTCACGCCACGGTGCGAAACGACTCCGGCTCCGGCGGCGTGTTCTACGAGACCCTCGAGGGCGGCGTTACCAACCGGTATCGCATCCCGGATGCAGCCGGTGACGCATCCCTGCGGGTGGGCACCGACGGGCGCGCCCGGATCGCCTACGAAGCCGGGGGCTCGATCCGCTACGCGGTCTTCAACGGATCGGGCTTCACGACGTCGCGGATCCCGGGCAGCACCGGCGGATCGTCTCCCTTGCTCGTGCTCGGCGCCGGCAACCAGGCCCACGTCATGTGGGTCCACACGTCGTCGGGCGGCGGGTGCGCGGAGCCAGGACCGTTCCCCGAGGATGGGACCTATTACGCGACGAACCCCGGCGACACGTGGCAAGCCCGGCGCATCACCAAGGCGCTCGGCTGGATGTCCCTGTCGCTCGACCCAGTCACCGGACGGGTGCACGCGATCGTCGAGAGCAATCGAGTGCGGTACTACACGAAGACTCCCACCGGTTCGTGGCAGGCGACGACCGTTCCTGGCGTCCCGGCCTCGGCGTTCTCGCCGGTCATTCGGGTCGACCCGGCAACCGGGAGGGTGCTGCTCGTGTACATCACGTCTGCCGGCAGCACGGGGAGGATCTACGCCGTCTCGAAGCCCTGACGCAGCCGCGTCGCCGTCAGGCGAGGGAGTCGAGCACCTGCGCGAGCTCGCGTGGGCGGGTCAGGAACGGCGAGTGGGCACCGGGTAACTCGATGGCCTCCACCCCGAGGCGCTCGCGAGCGGCGGCGCGGACCCACGCCGGGTTGATCGCCCGGTCGTCGCGGCAGACGATCGAGCGGCTTTCCACGTCGGGCCAGGCCGCGAGCGGCGTGATCTCCTTGAGCACGCCGTACGACTGGGCCCGCAGGCGTTGGGTCGCCCAGCGGGCGACGGCGGCCGGCGCATCGTGGAAGAAGAGCTCGGTCGCGGTGTTCGGGCCGACCATCCAGACGTCGTCCCCGAGGTCAGTCCACTCCGCGCTCGAGGGCGGCACACGACCATCGATGGGTTCGGTCGCGCGCTGGTCGTTCGCGCTCTTGCCCGGTGCCGGCAGGAAGGCCGCCAGGAACACGAGCCGGCGAACCGGCCGATGTGCCGCGACGAGAGGGATGACGAGCCCGGCCATCGAATGCCCGACGACGATCGGCTCCGTGTCCGCGTCGAGCGCGTCCTCGATCGTCTTCGCGTAGTCGGCGGCGCCGAGCGTCGGGTCGGAAATGGGAAGGTCCATGGTGATCACCCGATGGCCTCGCCGTTCGAGCTCGGGTCGCAGGAAGTCCCAGCACCAGGCGCCGTGATACGAACCGTGGACGAGGGCGATGTCCATCCGACTCCCTTCTCCGCCGCGCAGGCCACAAACGCGGGTCGTTCCGGCACGAGGATAGCGCGCCGGGGGGCCGTCAGAAGTCGCGCCGGCCCACGAAGCTCGCCTCCACTCCTGGCCTGGTCAACTCGTAGATCGCGAGTCGCTGGCCGCCCGGGGCGTGGAATTCGCAGACCGGGCCCTGGGGGATCTGGAGCGTTCGTCCGGGCTCCCAGCCACGTGCCCCCAGGTCGCGCATCGCGGTCTCCAGGTCATCGACCCGGTAGATGAGGATCGGTCGCTCGCCCTCGAGGTGGCCGGCGATCAGGAGCCGTGGCGGGTCGTCGGTGAGCTCGACCATCGCGACCCTCGTCGCCATCTCCTCGATCGCGAAGACCACCCGGCCACCCAGGGTATCCGCGAAGTACGCGAGGTCGGCCGCGACGTCCCGGCTGGGCATATAGACGTAGTCGAGGCGTTCGAACATCGCGGTTGCTCTCCGGATCCTGTGACGCCCACGGTACGTGACCTTGGGCTCGTATGCTTCGGCGATGTCGGCCGATGCTCGCTCGCGGACCGGGTCGGGTCGAGCGCCGCAGCCATGGGGTCTCGCCTTGGCTCTCCCACTCGTGGGCTTGGCGATGCTCCTCGCGCGGCCCGAGCTCGACGTCGAGTGGGAGCATCACCCGAGCCATTTCTGGCTGGTCCTCGCGACAGCGGCCATCAACGTTGCCTTGGCGTACGTCACGAACCTCGCTGCCGGCCGATACCGCGACGCCCGCCTCGTCCTCGTGTCGCTCGCGTTCCTCGCGAGCGCCGGCTTCCTCGGCCTGCATGCGCTCGCGACCCCGGCCGTGCTGCTGCCCAGGCCCAACGCCGGGTTCGTCGTGGCGACGCCGGTCGGGTTGGTCCTCGCCTCGTTCTTCGCGGCCTTGTCCGTCAGCCCGCTGGCCGGTCCCCGCGCGTCGACCGTGCTCCGCCGGCGCTCGATCCTGCTCGGTGGCCTGGTAGCGCTGATGATCGTCTGGGCATTCCTGTCGCTCACCGGACTGCCACCGCTCGACGGGCCGCCGCCGACCCAGGAGCGCGCCGGGCCGTTCACGGTCATCGCCGCGGTCGCCGTGGCGCTCTATGGCTTCGCGGCCTGGCGATACGTCCAGCTCTACCGCGACCGCGGCGGCATCCTGCCCCTGACCATTGCCGTCGCGTTCGTCCTGCTGGCGGAGGCGTTGGTCGCCGTGACGCTCAGTCGCAACTGGCACCTGAGCTGGTGGGAGTGGCACGTCCTGATGCTGCTCGCGTTCGCGGCCATCGCCCTCGGCGCCCGCAACGAATATCGCCGGAGTGGCTCCCTGGCCGGCGCCTTTGGCGGGCTCTACCTCGAGGCGACGCTGGCCCGGGTCGATCGTTGGCACGCGGACGCGATCGCGGCGGTCGCCGCGGCCGACGAACGAGGGGATCCGCCGGAGCGCGTGCGTGCCCAACTCCGGCGTGAGGGCGCCACCGATCAGGAGGTGGCCCTCCTGTCGCAGGCCGCCCACGAGTTGCGTTCGCTCGATGCGACGTTCAGGCCATTCCTCCCATCGGCGATCGCGGAGCGAATCCGCCATGAACCGTCGGCTGGACGTCTCGGCGGCGAGGAGCGTGTCGTGAGCGTCGTGTTTGCCGATCTCGCCAGCTTCACCACGTTCAGCGAGACGCGGACACCGACCGACGTCATCGGCATGCTCAACGAGTACTGGGCGGTCGTCGTCCCGGCCATCGATGCCGCCGGTGGCGTGATCGAGCAATTCGCCGGCGACGGCGTGATGGCGATCTTCAACACCGGCGGCGATCAGCCGGATCACGCCCGTCGCGCCGCGCGGACTGGGTTGGCGATCGTCGAGGCGGGGCGGCCGCTGGCGGCGGCTCACCCCGATTGGCCGATCTTTCGCGTCGGTGTCAATTCGGGACCGGCCGTCGTCGGCAACGTCGGCGCCGCGGGCCGGCGTAGCTTCGCGGTCATCGGCGATACGACCAATGTCGCAGCACGGCTCATGGCGGCCGGCGGACCGGGCGAAGTCGTGGTCGCCGGCGCAACGTGGCAGGCGCTCGACGGCCGCCGCGATGGCGTGGCCCTCGGTCCGACCCGCCTGAAGGGCAAGGCCGTCCCGGTCGAGGCGTGGATCCTTCGCAGCCTGAACGGCCCCGGCGCGACCTAGATCCGCTCCCCCACCCTATGACTCGAAGTCGTACTCGAGCTCGTAGATGCCGTGTCGGCCGCCCGGGGCAACGAGCGTGCCCTTGCCGCGGATCCCGGCGAGATCGCCCGAGCCCGTCCCGGGAACGACCGACCAGCCGACCCGCGACGACGTCCCGTCATGCTCGCCGTCGGCGGCCAGGACGAACGTGCCCCGCCGGCCGTCGACCGACCCGCTGATGCGCTGCAGGCCGACGAACTGAGCCGTCTTGTCGGTGCGGTACAGCATCAGCCAGTGGATGGCGCCGTCGCCGGCGATGTCGCCGCTGAACATCTGCGTCCCCGACGCATGGGTGAGCTTGATCCCGCTGTCGAGTTCCTCGTACGGTTCCTCGCCGCCGGAGGTGACTTCGAATGTGCCCGTCGCCTTCGTCATGTGACGTTCCTCCCCGAGTCGAGCGGTGCACGCCGCCTGGCCCTCAGAGTACGGCGGAATGGCTCGCTCCGACGCCGACGCAGGTACCACGAGGACGCACGCGATTCGTCACCTCGCGGCATGGTGGCATGCAGCCTAGGATGGCGGCATGCCGTCCGTCATCGCCCGCCGCGGGCTCGCGTTCGCCCTCGTCACCGCTCTCGTGGCGATGCCTCTCGGGGTCCGCGCCACGCGGGCGATCGAGACGGCCGCCCTCCCGCTTGCCGGGATCGTCATCGCCATCGACCCCGGACATAACGGCGGCAATGCGACGCACCTGACGACGATCAACCGCAGGGTCTTCATCGGCAACGGCTGGAAGCCCTGCAACACGGTTGGCACCTCGACGCGCACGGGCTACTCCGAACATCGCTTCAACTTCGCCGTCGCCGGGCGGGTGCGGGCCCGGCTCCAGGCACTCGGGGCGACGGTCTACATGACGCGGACCACCGACACGGGCGTTGGGCCGTGCGTCGACGTGCGCGGCAAGTTCGGGGCAAAGGTGCATGCCCGGCTGACGATCAGCATCCATGGTGACGGATCGAGCCTGTCGAACCGCGGCTTCTTCGTCATGAAGCCGGGATTGGTCCGCGGCTACACGGACGACATCCTCACGCGCTCCGCGAGCCTGGCGCTCGCGGTCCGACGCGGTCTCGTGGGCGCGGGCGTGCCGATCGCGAACTACTACGCTCGCAACGGACTCGTGACGCGAACCGACCTCGGGACCCTGAACATGTCCGACGTCCCGGTCGTCATGGTCGAACTCGGCAACATGAAGAACCGGACGGACGCCGCGCGGATGACGAGCTGGACGGGTCGCGACCGGTACGCCGCCGGCCTCGTGGCGGGGATCCGCTCGTTCCTCGGGCACTAGCCTGACGGGCGGTCCGCGCTCATCGGACGGCGGATCCCGCGACCGACCCGGCCGGGTGAGAGCAGCACGCACGCGGCGACCAGCGCTCCGGCGACGGCCACGAGGATCCACAGGCTCGCCGAGAAGTTCCCACTGAGGTCTCGAGCCGCGCCCAGGGCGAACGGGCCGATCGACGACAGGATGTAGCCACCGAGCAGCATCAGTGCGGCCACCGACCCGACCTGGCCCGGATCGTCGGCCACGTCGAGTGGCAGCGTCAGCACGAGCGGGAAGATGACCCCGAGCGCGAGGCCCAGCAGCGCCACCAAGCCGTAGGCGTACGCCGGCAGCACGATGATGCCGACCATCGCGGCTGTTCCGGCGACCGACGCGCTGAGCAGCTGCGCGCGACGCGCCCCGAGTCGATCGGCGACGAGCGGGACGCCGATCGTCGTCAGCAGGCCGATGCCGTTGAAGAGCGCCACCAGCGACCCGGCCTCCGCCACCGACCAGCCGCGTTCGACGTACGCATTCGGCAGCCACGCGACGATCCCGTAGTACAGGACCGACTGCAACCCGAAGAGCGCCACGAGCAGCCACGCGGTCCCGTTCCGCCATGGGAGCCGAATCGCCCGTGGCCGGAAGGCTTGACCGCGGCCCTCCTTGCGCACGAGGAGCAGCCACACGACGATCGGGACGATGGATGCGACCGATAGTGTCGCGAGCGACAGCCGCCAGTGACCGCCGATCGCGAGCGGGACGGCGACCGCGGCCCCGATCGTCGAACCCGCGACGATCCCGCCGGCATAGGCGCCCGTTCCGAGCGCCGGCCGCATCGCGATCCGCTGCGACACGATCATCGACGGGATCGCGCCGGCGCATCCGATCCCCACGCCGATGCCGAGCGTCGAGAGCAGGACGAGCGGGAAGCCCGGCACGACGGCCCGCGCGAAGCCGAGGCCGACGATCAGCCCAAGGCACGCGGCGAGCGCAAGGCGAGGCCCGAGTCGTGCGGCGATCCTGGGCCCGACGGGGGCGAACAGTCCCATGCACAGGACCGGGATCGTCGTCAGCAGGCCGGCCACACTTGCCGAGAGGCGGAGATCCTCGCGAATCAGCGGGAGCAGCGGTCCGATCGCCAGCACCTGCGGACGCAGTGCGAGCGAGGCGAGGAACAGCGCGACCACCACGGTCAGCGGCACGGGAGTGGGCGCGGAGGGGCGAACGGACATCCTGCGCACGCTACCCGAAACGCGAGCGGCGCCGGTGACCGGCAAGCGCGCGGCCCCGCCGGAGCGGCCCACCCTGGCGGCGCGGCCTGGCGTCGCGGCGTCGGCCTGGCGGCGCCTCGCGATTTCGGGCCCGCCTATCATCGGCGCCGATGGCAGCACCCTCCACGATCGTCGCACCCTGGCACGTCCGGATGACCGGGCGCGATCCGACCGAGGCGCACCGCGCGGCGACGCCGCTCGAGCTCCTCTTCGACCTGTGTTTCGTCGTCGCCGTGGCGCAGGGCGCGGCAGCGCTCCATCACGACCTGGCCCAGGGCCGGGTCACCCACGGCGTCGTGAGCTACCTCCTGGTCTTCTTCGCGATCTGGTGGCCGTGGGTGAACTTCACCTGGTTCGCGTCGGCCTACGACACGGACGACGTTCCCTACCGGCTCGTCACGTTCGTCCAGATCGCCGGCTTGCTCGTGGTAGCGGCAGGCGTGCCACGAGCCTTCGAACTCGACTTCACGACCATGGTCGTCGGCTACGTGATCATGCGGATCGCGCTCGTCGCCCAGTGGCTCCGCGTGGCGCGTGAGGACCCGGCGAGCCGCGGCACCGCACGTCGATTCGCGGTCGGGACCGCGCTCGTTCAGCTCGGCTGGGTGGGGCGCCTCGCGATCGGTCCGCCGTGGGGCTTCGACGCCTTCGGGCTCCTCGCGCTGCTCGAGCTGGCCATCCCGGTCTGGGCGGAACGCACCGGGAGCCGGCCGACACCCTGGCACCCGGCGCACGTCGCCGAACGGTACGGCCTGTTCACGATCATCGTCCTCGGAGAGTGCGTGCTCGCGGCCACCACGGCCGTGCAGGGAGCATTCGTCGCGGGTGGCCTATCGCCGGCCCTGCTTGGCGTCGCGGTGGGTGGCCTCGTCCTGGTCTGTGCCCTGTGGTGGTCCTACTTCAAGCACGCCGCGGCCATCCTGAGCGGAGCGTCGATGCGGATGGCCTTCGCCTGGGGATATGGGCACTACGTGATCTTCGCGTCCCTGGCCGCGCTCGGCGCCGGGCTCCAGGTCGCCGCCGACACGACCCACGGCGCGGCGAACCTGACCCCGGCCGCGGCCGCCCTGACCGTGGCGGTGCCGGTCGGCCTCTATCTGATGGCCTCAGGGCTGCTCCACGCCGGCACGGGCCAGTGGCGCCGGATGCGCCCGATCGTCATCGCGGCAGCGCTCACGGCCGTGGCCGCCCTGTCGGCGCTGTGGATCGGCGTCGCGTGGGCCGTGGTGCTCATCGGCCTGGTGGTCGCGGGACTCGTGGCCGTCCTGGTCGTCGGACTCCAGCGTGAACCGGCGGACGTGGGGAGCGAGCCGTCGCCCGCTCCCCTCCTCCACTGACGGGGGTCTCAGGCCGCGAACTCGCCCTGGGGCTCGCCGACTTCGATCGGGTTGTTGATGGGATCCTGGCTCCACTCGAACCACCCGCCGTCGTAGACGGAGATCCGCTCCCAGCCCTGGAGGTACGCGTAGAACCAAGTCTCGCTGGCGCGCCAGCCGGTCCCGCAGTAGAACGCCACGTGCTTGTCCGCGGTGATGCCGGCCTCCGCCCAGTTCGCCGCGATCTCGGGATAGGCGCGCATCGTGTTGTCGACGTTGCGGTAGTGCTGCATGTGGTAGGCATCCGTGCCGCAATTGCCCCAGACGTCGCCCTTGATCCGGCCCGCCGGGCCGATGTAGTTGTAGCCGCTGACGTTGCCGATGTGCTCACGCCACGTGCGCACGCTCACAAGGGCCGCGCCATCTCGGTCGGCCAGGATGTCCTTGGCCTCGTCGATATCGACGATGACCTCCGGGCGGAGCGGCACGGGGACGCCGAATGACGCCACCGGCGACGGCTCGCGCACGACCGTCTCGAGCGGATGGCCGGCCTGGACCCACCAGTCGTAGCCGCCGTCGAGGAGGCGGACGTCATCGACGCCGGCGTAACGCAGGATCATCAGGGCCCGCGTCGCCGCGATCTGCCCGGCCCGGCGCCCCGGCCACTTCTCATTGGCGTCACCCTCCGTGTCGCGACCGTAGACGACGACCGTCGAATCGTGCCTGATGCCGAGCGCGCGGAGCGCCTCCTCGATGGCCTCCGGCGAGCGCCGATTCCAGTCGGCGGGATCCTCGAGCCAGTTCGTATCGAGGTACTGGGCACCCGGGATGTGGCCCTCCGCGTACTCCTCGGGGACCCCGAAGTTCACGTGGAAGAGGATGAACGTCCCGGTCGGAGGTGCCTCCGGCCGCTCGCCGGCCAGCACGGCCTGGAGCCAGTCGATGTGGACGAGCTTGTCGTGGCGCGGGAGCTGCTCGACCGGCAGGCTCGGGTCGGCCGCCCAGGCGCCGAATCCGGCGTCGTAGGCGCGGGCTCCGGCGAGACCGAGCTCGTTGAGCCGCGCGATGAACACCGCGGCATCGTCGAGGCTCCGGCCATAGACCACGACATCGCGGCCCGCGGTGATCCGCTTCGAGGCAAGGAGACGGTCGATCTCGGCCGCGTCGACCGACTGCAGCCACGCACTCGGGAACGGCGTTGCGCCCGGGATGTGGCCGCCGCGCGCCTCCCCATCGAGGCGCCAGCCGTTGTAGGCGGCGATCGGACGGACGTCGACGATCGTGAGGTCCGGCTCGGCGAGCCGGACCCGGAGGTCCCCGGTCGAGATGACTGGTGGCGTCGCGCGGTCGAGCGCGTGAACGGAGGCCATGAGAGATCCCTTTCGTCTCATTGTCGGTCATTCGGACAAACGAACGACCCCTGGTGCTGCAGGGGTCGTGGGGCGCGTCTGGCGTGCGCGGTTACGTGGATCGCACGCCTAGGTACACCACCTGCCCTGCCCGGCCAGGAGGCAACAGCGACACCCGAGCGAAGGCTCGATCGTGACGGTCATCGTCGGGCATTCTCCCACTAGTCTTATCGATATTCAAGGGCTGGGACCGACCATTCTCATTCGTGACCACGAATCGCAA
>Ga0307308_10000668_pt1 | contig 12631 bp, 11 predicted proteins | sample ER_DNA_195_FD_194501 | JGI IMG/M metagenome (GOLD analysis project Ga0307308, IMG submission 194501) | Bulk soil microbial communities from the East River watershed near Crested Butte, Colorado, United States - ER_DNA_195 | ecosystem: Environmental > Terrestrial > Soil > Floodplain | place...
CATCTTCTTGGGACCACGATGGGGACCACGACGGCGATTGCGTGACCCCTCTGGCCGGGACCCCTTCGCGGCTAGCGGCGCCGTAGGTGGGCGAGCGCCATGCCCCCGTTGTGGCAGTACTTCTGGTGTCCGCAAAAGCACGCCACTCGAGCTCATCTGCGCACCCAAAGACATCGGCCCCCTCCGCAGTAGTCGATTTCTCCTGCAAATCGCACACCTTTGAGGGTGCCGAAGCGGGGGCCATGGGCGCCATCATCGACCCCTGCAGCTGCGGGCAGTCGCGTCTGGTGCGCGCGAGCTGGGGGCGGAGGCCATGCCCCCGTTGTGGCAGTACTTGTTCTCGCCGTGGAAATCGTCCACTGCGGCCGCCGCGAGCACGACGAGAGCCACCCCGATGGCCGCGCCGAACAGCGAGAGTCGGGCCATGTTGGCGCTCACCAGTCCGACGCAGAGCGCGACGACGAAAACATGAGGCGGATGCGGCGGGCGCGTCACGGCACCACGAGGTCGCGCAGCTGGTCGAGTCGCTTGGGGCCGATGCCGGACACGGCGTCGAGCTCTTCGATCGAGCTGAAGGCCCCGTGCTTCGCGCGGTAATCGAGGATCTTCTGCGCGGTTGCCGGGCCGACCCCTGGCAGGGTGTCGAGCTGCTCGAGCGTCGCCGTGCTCAGTTGGATCGGTGCGGCGCCTGGTCCCGCGCCCGCGGGGGAGCCGGGAGCCCCCGCGGGCGCGATTTCCGGGGCGCCGCGCTTCGGAATGACGACCTGCTCCCCATCGGCGAGCGGTGCCGCAAGGTTCACCTGTGCCAGCTCGGCCTTCGGCGTCGCCCCGCCCGCGCGGGCGACGGCGTCCGCGATCCGCGATCCCTGCTCGAGCCGGTACAAGCCCGGCCGTCGCACGGCTCCGACCACGTCCACCACCACCCGCGCGTGCGGAGCTCCGGTCGCGTCCGCGCCCAGGCCCGGGGACGGGGGGAGAGGCGCCGCCGGGGTCGTGGTGCCCGCGGGCAGGAGGAGGTGGGCTGCGAGCAACAGCAGCACGAACGCGACAGCGGCGGCGAGGAGGTGCCGCCGGTGCTGGAGGAGGAACTCCGGCATGTCCCGAGCGTGCCGAAGCAGGTGTCACGCGTGTGTGACCGGTCTGTGCCGAAAGTGCGCCGAAATTGGCACGGAATCGGCACACCTTCGTGCGCGTCGTGGCGGTACCGTCCCAATCCCCTCCCACCCAAGGGGAATCCGCGCGCGCGCACACGCGCGTGAACTAGAAGTGGGTCAAACGACCAGGTTCACGAGGCGGCCGGGCACGACGATCTTCTGGCGCACCTGCTTGCCGTCGAGATGCGCCTGCACGCGCGGAGAAGCGAGCGCCCGCTCGACCAGCTCGGCCTCCGACTCGTCCACCGATACCTCGACCCGGTCGCGCACCCTGCCGTTCACCTGGATCACGAGCTCGAACGTCTGCCGCTCCAGCTTCGACGAGTCGGCCACCAGCCACGGCTGCTCCCACAGCCGCTCGTGCCCGAGTGCCGTCCAGAGCTCCTCGGCGATGTGCGGCGCGTACGGCTGAATCAGCGACACCGCCGTCTCAGCAGCAAAGCGCGACCCCGGCGCCGACGTGTCCCGTCCCAGGTCGTTCACCAGCTCCATGACCGCCGCGATCGGGGTGTTGAAGACAAAGCGCCGCCCGATGTCGTCGCTCACCTTCGCGATCGTCTCGTGCGCCTTCCGAACCAAAGGCCCGTCCTCCCCGCCCGCCGCGTCGCCGGCAGCGGCCTCGTGCACGATCCGCCACAGCCGCCGCAGGAAGCGCGCGATCCCCTCAACGCCCTCCTCGGTCCAATCCATGTCCTGGTCGGCGGGCCCGACGAACAGGATGTACAGCCGCACCGCATCGGCGCCGTACATGTCCGCCAGCTGGTCGGGCGCGGTCACGTTCCCGCGCGACTTCGACATCTTCGTCCCGCCCTGACGCACCCAGCCCTGATGGAACAGCCGCGCAAACGGCTCGCGGAACCCGACCATGCCCAGCTCGTTCAGCACCTTCACGAAGAACCGCGAGTAGAGGAGGTGCCCGGTCGCATGATCGATCCCACCGACGTACTGATCCACAGGCATCCAGAAATCGACGAGCTCGCGCGAGAACGGCGCCTCCTCGTTCCGCGGATCGCAGTAACGCAGGAAGTACCACGCCGAGTCGACGAACGTGTCCATCGTGTCCGCCTCGCGCTGGGCCGGCCCGCCGCAGGACGGGCAAAAGACGTTCAGCCACTCCTCGTTCGAAGCGAGCGGCGGCTTGCCCTTGGGCCGGTAGTCCTCGACGTCCGGCAGCAGCACCGGCAGCTGCTCGTCCGGCACCGGCACCACCCCACACTGCGAGCAGTAGACGATCGGGATCGGGGCGCCCCAGTACCGCTGCCGCGAGAATCCCCAGTCCCGCAGGCGGAAGCTCACGGCCGGCCGGCCGCGGCCCAGCGAACCGAGCCACTCCACGATCGCGCGCGCTCCCTCGGGCGCAGCCATCCCATCGAACTGCCCCGAATTGACGAGCACCTCGCTCTCCGAGTGCTCCACGAACACACCTTCGGCGGGCGCCTCCTCCGCTTCGGCCGGCGTGACCACCTGTCGAATCGCCAGCCCGAAGCGCTGCGCAAATTCGAAGTCCCGCCGGTCGTGGGCGGGTACGACCATGATCGCGCCGGTGCCGTACTCCATCAGGACGTAATCGGCAACCCACACAGGGATCGGCTCGTCAGTCGCCGGGTTCGCCGCGACCAGGCCCGTGAAGACGCCCGTTTTTTCTTCTGCCGCCGCCCGCTCCTCGCCGCGCTTCGCTGCGCTGTGCCGTGCGTACTCGAGGATCTCGTCCCGGTTCGGAGAGCGTTCGGCGATCGTCTCGACCAGGGGATGCTCCGGCGCCAGCACGAGGGCGGTGGCCCCGAAGACCGTGTCCGGCCGCGTGGTGAACACGGGGACGTCTACCTCGAGCTCATCGATGCGGACGAGCAGCTCCGCGCCTTCAGAGCGGCCGATCCAGTTCCGCTGGATCGTGATCGTCCGGTCGGGCCAGTCGATCGTCGCGTGATCCTCCAGCAGCGCGTCCGCGTAGGCCGTGATCCGGAAGAACCACTGCTCCATCTTCCGCGCCTCGACCACCGCGCCGCAGCGCTCGCAGCGTCCGTCGATCACCTGCTCGTTGGCAAGCACGGTCTGGTCGTTCGGGCACCAGTTGACCGGCGCCTCCTTGCGGTACGCCAGGCCCTTCTCGAAGAAACGCAGGAACAGCCATTGCGTCCAGCGGTAGTAATCGGGGTCGTGAGCCGCGATCACGCGGTCCCAGTCGATCGCCCAGCCGAGGCGGTGCATCTGGCGCTCGATGTTCGTGATGTTGCGCTCGGTGATCTCGCGCGGGTGCCCACCCTCGCGGATTGCGGCGTTCTCCGCCGGCAGGCCGAACGAGTCCCAGCCCATCGGGCGCAGGACGTGGAACCCGCCCCGCCGGCGGAAGTGCGTCAGGACGTCGCCCAGCGTGTAGTTGAGGACGTGGCCCATGTGCAGATCGCCGGACGGATAGGGCAGCATCTCGAGCATGTAGAACTTCTCGCGCTTCTCGCCGGGGGCGGGGTCGTCCGTGTAGAACGCGCGTGCGTCCTCCCAGACCCGCTGCCATTTCGCTTCGATCGCCTGTGGCTCGTACGTGTCCATGTCTGCCTCCGGATACAAAAAGACCTCTCGGATTCGAGAGGTCGTGTGGAAGCCGCGCGGCCCCGCCGCGTTCGCTTCCTGCGCTACTCGAGAAGCTGCTGCATCGCAGCGGACTTTAGCATCCGTGCGTTGACGACAGGAGGTGCGAGATGGCCGGATACACCAAAGTGAACCTGCGCGAGGACGTCGATGACCAGGGGCCGAACTTCGGGTTCGAGGGCAAGATCGAGGCTCGGATGGCACGCGTCCCGCTGGAGCTCGAACAGTCGGGAGTGAGCCTTTTGGGGCTGGCCCCGAACTTCCGCATTCCCTTCGCGCACCGGCACAAGACCCAGGAGGAGGTCTACGTCTTGATCCGCGGCAGTGTCCGGGTCAAAGTCGAGGACGAGATCGTCGAGCTGAAGCCCTACGACGCGATTCGCGTCCACAAAGACACGACCAGGGGCTTCGAGGCGGGTCCTGAGGGCGCGGAAATGATCGCTATCGGCGCGCCGCATACCGGCCCAGGCGACGCGGACATGATCGACGACTGGTGGACTGACTGAGCCTGCTCCGCCTCTTCCCGGAGAGCGCCGCGGTCGAGGGTGGCGAACTCGCGGTCGGGGGGCTCCGGGCAACCGCGCTCGCAGAGGAGCATGGGACGCCGCTCGTCGTCTACTGCGAGCAGACGATTATCTCGGCGGCGCGCGCCTACCGCGAAGCGGCCCCGGGGGCGCTCGTCCTCTACGGCACCAAGGCGTTCCCGAACGTCGCGCTGCTTCGGCTGCTCGCCGGTGAGGGCCTCGGCGCCGACGTGTCGACGCTCGGGGAGCTCGAGTACGCACTGCGAGCGGGCGTTCCCCCCGAGCGCATCGTCGTGCACGGGAACAACAAGAGCGACGACGAGCTCCGAGCCGCCGCCGATGCACGAGCCCGTTTCGTCGTCCTCGACGCCCTCGACGAGGTCGAGCGCGCGGCCGCCTCCGGGGTGAAGTCCGTGCTCGTCCGCGTGACTCCCGGGATCGAAGCCGACACTCACCCGTCGATCCGGACCGCGCACCACGGCTCGAAGTTCGGCCTGCCGCCCGAGCAGGCACTAGAGGCGATCGGTACGGCTCGCAAGGCCGGACTCGAGGTCGCCGGGCTGCATTTGCACATCGGCTCGCAGCTTCTCGACACGCAGGCGGCGCGCGAGAGCGTCGACTGGCTCGCCGGCTTCGCGGCGCAGTGCCGCGACCAGCTCGGCTGGCAGCCGGAGGCCGTCGACCTCGGCGGCGGTCTGGGGATCGAGTACGTCGAGGCAGACCAGGCGCCGCCGATCGCAGGTTTTGTCGCGACTCTTATCGAGCGCCTCGAGCAGCACGGCATCACTCGCCCTCAGCTGATCCTCGAACCTGGCCGTTCACTCGTTGGGCGTGCCGGCGTGACGCTGTACCGCGTCGGCGTCGTCAAGCGCGCCTCAGAGACGACGACCTACGTCGCGATCGACGGCGGCATGTCCGACAACCCGCGCCCCCAGCTCTACGGCGCCCGCTACAGCGCGTTGCTCGCGAACCGCGCGGACGAGGCACCGACCGGGAGCTACACGGTGTGCGGCAAGCACTGCGAGTCCGGAGACGTCCTGATCGAGAGCGTCGCGCTGCCCGAGCCGCACCGGGGCGACCTGCTCGCGGTGCCAGGAACGGGCGCCTACACCCTAGGCATGGGCTCGAACTACAACGCGGTGCCGCGCCCTGCAACGGTGCTGGTAGCCGACGGGAAGGCGCGCCTGATCCGCCGCCGCGAGAGCCTCCACGACGTTCTCCGCCACGAAGAGGCGAGCGACTAGGCTCAAATCGATGGCGCGCCTGGACCGGATCCCGGGGGTCGTGCTCGTCAGCATCGCGGCCATGATGTGGGGGCTCGACGGCTTGATCCGCAAGCCGCTCTCCGACTCGACCACGGCCTACACGATCGTCTTCGGCGAGCACGTCGTCCTCGTCGCCCTGACGCTGCCGCTGCTGATCCCCGCGCTGGTCGCGCTCTATCGCGCCGGCCCCGCCTACATCGCCGCGGGAATCGCCGTCGGCGCAGGGGCGTCCGCAATCGCGACGATCCTTTTCACGAAGGCGCTCTTCCACGGCGACTTCATCACCGTCGTCGTCCTGCAGAAGGCGCAGCCGCTGATCGCCGTCGTCGGCGCCTGGATCGTCCTACGCGAGCAGCCGCGGCCCGGGTTCGCCTGGTTCCTCCTACCGGCGCTCGCGGGGATCTGGCTGATCGCCCTCCCCCACCCGCTCGACCCACATGCCCGGGGTCTGACCCCGATCGCCGAGACGCTAGCGGCAGCCGCGCTCTGGGGCATGGGCACCGTCCTCGGCCGGCTGCTGGGGAGGCGGCTCGCGTTCGAGCACGTGACAACGGTGCGCTTCGCCTTCGGCCTGCTCGCAAGCGCCTGCGTACTGCCGATCGTCGGCGCCGCCGCGTACTCCAACGCTCACGACAGCTTCTGGATCGCCGTCCTCGCCCTGGTCACCGGCCTGTTCGCGCTCGGCCTCTACTACTACGGCCTCCGCCGCACACCGGCCCTGCTGGCGGCGCTGGGCGAGCTCGCCTTCCCGGTCACCGCGTCGCTGGTCGGGATCTACGTCTTCGACTCGTCGCTGCGCTGGACGCAGTGGATCGGCGTCGCGGTGACGATCATGGTGATCAGCCTGCTGCCGGTCCGCCGCCGCGAGATCGTGAGGGCTCCGGCCCCGGAGCCAACGTTCGCCGGCTAAGGCATCGTGGCCCGGGCGCTAGGCCCGGGCCACGACTGCTTGCGAGAGTGCGGCTACGGATTCTTCTGGAACTTGGTGAAGATGTCCGTCTCGCCGATGCCGGTCTCGCCGATGGCGTCGTTCCGCCCGTCGGTCCACACCGCGTACACGGCGTGGGTGCTGGCCGCGAGCCCGTTGTAGTCGCCGATGAACGCGCCGCTGGTGAAGAACCCCAGGTTCGGGTCCCAGTCGGTGCTGCTGATCTTGGCGCTGGCGAAGCTCGCCGCGTCGTTGTTCGACACCGCCTGCCAGGTGTTGATCCGCACGTTGGCGGGGTCGAGCCGGCGGTCGAACCAGATCACATAGAAGCGCCCGTCTTCATCCGATGCGGCCCACGGGAAGAACTGGTCGTTGACGGCGGGCTGGCCGGATGAATTGGTTGAGAGGAACGCCGCGTCCGACCAGTGCAGTCCACCGTCGGCGGAGGTCTGGTAGGAGATGTCCGCCTGAGAGGTCGGCCGGTTGATGTTGTTCTGGTAGACGAACAACAGCTTGCCGGTCTGCGGGCTATAGGCGAGGGACGGCGTGTTGGGCGCCCGGAAGTGCGTGGGCGGCAGGGTGTCGTCGAGCCCCGCGTCCAGGAAGTCCGCGTACTGCCCCGCCTTGTCGATCTGCACGGCGCTCGGGAGGAATGTCTGTCCTCCGTCGGTCGACTTCTGGAAGAGCAGGTGCGGATCGTAGGAGTCGTTGCAGTCTTCGGAGACGAACCCGATATCGAGCGTACCGTTCGTCTCGACCACGGGGTCGCTGAACTGGTCTGCCGACGAGCCCGTGCCGTCACCGCCGGGGTTGTCGGGCTGAACGGCCGTGTGCGACCAGGTCGTCAGCGCGGGATTGGTGGTTGGGATCGAGTCCGTGTAGGAGAGCTGGATCGGGCAGTAGTCGCTGAACCCGTCCGGCTGGATGTGGAACTTCGTGTAGGTCACGTAGATCCGCCCGTAGTGCGGGCTGCTCGGGGTGTTGTCGACGGCGATGAGCTCCTTGTCGTTGAAGATCGAGGTGTCGACATCGCCCGTCGAATAGTCGAAGTTGGACGCCGCACGCGCAGCCTGACGCCCGGGAGTCCAGGTCGCGCCGCCGTCGACGGACTTGTAGACCTGCACCTCCGAGAACGGCAACGCGCGGAAGAAGCACAGCTGCGAGAGGTAGAACGCGTGGTCCCGCCGGCTGTACGCAACGCCCGGGTCGCCGCCGTTGCAGAAGTCCCGGGTGCCGGCGAACTGGGGGGTGATCCGGGTGCTCGCCCAGTTCCGGCCGCTGTCAGACGTCCGCATCACCACGACGCCACCGCTGACGTAGTCGTTCGCCGCAGCGACCGCGACCCGCGGGTCGGTCACGTTGTACGCGACCGCGGTCTCGTTCTGTGGCAACGGCGGATAGCTGTCGTCGTTCATCTGGACGTTGTTGTCCGGGACGTGCGCCTTGGCGCCCGCCCTCGCGGCGGCACTCGCTCCGCCGTTCTGACCTTGGGCCGCGTAGACCGCGCGGACGGTGCCCGAGAGGCCGCCCGAGTAGCGCGCGGCGTGGGTAACCCACCGAGGCGTCGCAGTTGACGGTGTCGTCGGTGTCGGCTCTCCCGTACCTGCGGCCTGGGCCACGATCATCACGACCAGCACGGCGAGGACCGCCGTCGCTGGAATCAGTCTTTTCATGGTCTCTCCCCTTTTGACCCCATGGACTGTCGCGGAGCCACGGACCACGCCGTGCACGCCGCCCGGGAAGTGTTTCAGATCAGAGGCTTACCGCACACGGAACAACCCGCCGAAGCTCCGCCACCGTCCATTATGGAAGCGCTCGAGGCGGGCCTGGTCGAGCGGAAAGCCGTCGCTCGGGGTCGTCCGCACGACGACGCCGGGCAGCAGGAACGGATCGTTCCGGATCGTCAGGTGCCGGGCCGCGCGCATGATGCTGTCGCGCGTCGGGTTCTTGCCCGCCTTCTTGAGCGCGGCCACGAAGGTGTGCGCGACGGACATCCCGTAGACGTTGTAGACATCGTTCGGGTTCGTCCCCTTAAACTTCTTCATGATCGTCCGGTAGAGCTTCATCCCGCGGTCCTTCGCCCAGCGCGGGTCGGTCGGGTCCTTGAGGAAGACGATCGAGATCGTGCCTTCGGTCTGCTTCTTGCTCGACGCCAGGACCGCGAAGGCCATGGTGTTCGACGCGCTCGAGACGGTGTTGATGTAGACCTTCGGCTTCCAGCCGAGCTGGAAGGCGTAGCGGTAAGCCTGGATCGCGAACTTCGGCGTCGCGAAGAGCGCCAGCGTGTTCGCCTTAGCCGACTTCAGCTTTGCGATCTGCGACTGGACGTCGGGATCGTCGACGTTGTAGTTCTGGGTCGAGACGATCAGCTTCGCCCTCTTGCCGAGCCCGTTGCGCAGGCCGGCGAGCAGATCCTTGCCGTAGTCATCGTTCTGGGAAAGGACGCCGATGCGCGACTTCGGCGCCGTCTTCGCGATGTAGCGGCCGTAGATCGTCCCCTCGGCGCGGTAGTTCGGCTGGTAGCCGATCGTCCACGGCCACTGCTTGGAGTCCTTGCCCCAGGTCGTGGCGCCGCTGGCGACGAACAGCTGCGGCACCTTGATCGCGTTCAGGTACGGGCGCGTGGCGAGGTTGTGCTCGGTCCCCAGGCTGTTGAAGATCGCGAAGACGTGATCCTGCTCGACGAGCTCCCGGGTCTTGTCCATCGTCTGCGCGGGGTCGTACTGATCGTCCTTGATGATGTAGCGGATCTTCCGGTGGTTGACGCCGCCGTGCGCGTTGACGTACCGGAAGTAGGCCGCGGCGCCGAGGCCGACGGTGCGGTAGGCGGAGGCGACGCCGGTGAGTGGGATCGTCCCGCCGATCACGACCTCGTTCGCGGTCACTCCGGGGGTGGCGGTGCCGGCGCCCGAGGCGACGGTTGCGAGCGCGAGCGCTCCCAGGATTGCGACGACGACCCGGCTCATTGCCCCTACGGACGAGTGTACAACCACGTTGTTAGGGGTCTGGCGACGCGGCGGAGGAGCCCGCCGGCCCCGGTCGGGAGCAGGATCATCACGAGGATGATCGCCGCGCCGTAGACGAAATCCGGCACACCGGCCCGGCTGGAGACGTGCGTCGAGATCGACGGCAGGTACTGCACGAAGAAGGCGCCGAGCACGAGCCCCGGCAGCGATCCGAGCCCGCCGACCACCGCACCGACGAGCACGAGGATCGAAAGCAGGAATGTGAAGCTGAGCGGGTTGACGATCTCGTCCTGGATCGCGAGCAGGGCGCCGGCGACCCCCGCGTAGACGCCGCTCAGCGCAAACGCGAAGGTCTTCGTAGCCGCGAGGTTGACGCCGCTCGAGACCGCCGCGATCTCGCTGTCGCGGACGGAGCGGAAGACGCGTCCGAGCCGGCCGCGCACGATCAGCCACGCGAGCGCGAAGCCGACGATCCCGATCGACCACGTCAGGTAGTAGAGGAAATGGTTCTGGGTCATCGTGTGGCCGAAGATCGTCACTTTCCCGGTGAGGCCGGTCACCTGCAGCGGCGCCGACTCGAGAAACCGCAGCCCCTGGGTGCCGCCGGTCAGGCCGGAGAACTTCTTCAACAGCGACGGCATCGAGACGGCGAAGCCGAACGTGACGAGCGCGAGATAGAGGCCTGAGAGCCGCAGCGCCGGGATGCCGATGATGAACCCGACGATGCCGGCGGCGAGCCCGGCGAGCGGGATCGTCCAGACATCGCGCCAGTGCTCGTGCACGACGAGGGCCGCGGTCGTGTAGCCGCCGATCGCCATCAGCGCGCCGTGGCCGAGCGAGATCTGGCCGGTGTACCCCGTGAGCAGGTTCAAGCCGACGATCGCGATGAAGAAGACGCCGGCCCGCGCGAGGTCGCGCGAGTGGAAGTCGCTGACGAGGTGCGGCAGCAGCAGGAAGAGCCCAAGGCCCGCCGCGACCGCGAGCACCCAGGCGCCGATGCCGAGCGCGCGTCTCACACGCGCCTCACGGATGCGCGGCCGAAGAGCCCAGCCGGACGGACGAGGAGCACGCCAAGGATCACGGCGAACGCGGCCGGCAGCCGCAGGTCAGTGCCGATCCAGTCGACGTACGTGCCGATCAGGTTCACGAACACCCCGAGCAGCAGCGTCCCGACGACCGCGCCGAACGGGCTCGAGATCCCGCCCAACACCGCGCCCGCGAACGCGTAGAGCAGGACCGGCTGCATCAGGTTCTGGTCGAAGCTCGCGAGGGCGGGCGCGGTCAGCATCCCCGAGACGGCGCCCATCGCCGCGGCGAGACCCCAGCCGAGCGCCAGCATCCAGCTGACCCGGATCCCGAGCAGGCGGCTCTCTTCGGGATTCACCGCGGCCGCGCGCAGCGCGAGGCCGAGCTTCGTGAACTGGAAGAGCGCGAAGAGGAGCGCGACGACGCCCAGGGAGACCGCGATGTTGCCGAGGTCCTGGATTGAGAACGCGACTCCGGCAACGGTGATCGGGCGCGTCGAAAACGCGTTCGGCAGCGAGCGCGTCTCGGAACTCCAGAACCAGCGGGCGGCGCCGTCGACGAGGAAGAAGAGGCCGAGCGTCACGATCACCACCGTCAGCACCGGCGCCCGCTCGACCGGGCGGATCACGACGCGCTCCAACGCTACCCCGCCAACGAACGAGATCGCGAGCGTCAGGAAGAACGCCTCCCAGTACGAGAGGCCGTGGTGGATCAGCGACCAGGCGATGAAGGTCGAGAACATCGCCATCTCGCCCTGGGCGAAGTTGATCACGCCGGTCGAGCGGTAGATCAGGACGAGCGCGAGTGCGAGCAGCGCCCAGAGCCCGCCGGACGAGAGGCCGATCACGGTCTGCTGGGCGAGCTGGGTCCAGTCGAAGGCGAGGATCACGCTAGTAGCCCAGGTACGACTTTCGGACCGACTCGTTGCGCCGCAGCATCTCGCTGCCGCCCTCCAGAGCGACGCGGCCGACCTCGAGCACGTAGGCGCGCGACGCGGCCTCGAGCGCGAGGATCGCGTTCTGCTCGACGACGAGCACCGTCATGCCTTCACGCTCGTTCAGCTCGCCGACGATCCGGAAGATGTCGGCGACGACCCTCGGCGCGAGCCCGAGCGACGGCTCGTCGAGGAGCACGAGCCGCGGGCGCAGCATGAGCGCCCGGGCAAGGGCGAGCATCTGCTGCTCGCCACCGCTGAGCGTCCCGGCTCGCTGGTTGCGGCGCTCTTCGAGCCACGGGAAGTCCGCAAGGATGCGCTCCTCGTCCTCGCGGATTGCCGCGCGGTCGCGGCGCGAGTAGGCGCCGAGGCGGAGATTCTCGCCGACCGAGAGCTCCGAGAGCGTGCCGCGCCCCTCCGGCACGTGCGCGATCCCGAGCCGCGCGACCGCTTCCGGCGGGCGGCCCGCGATGCTCTTCCCGGCGAAACGGATCGCGCCGCTGCGCCTCACCGTCCCCGAGATCGCCCGCAGCGTCGTGGTCTTGCCGGCGCCGTTCGCGCCGAGGACGGCGACGATCTCGCCCTCGCCGACGGTCAGCGAGACGCCGTGCAGCGCTTTGACCGGCCCGTACCGCGCCTCGACGCCCTCCAGCGCGAGCAGCGGCTCAGCCATCGGTCGTCCCCAGGTACGCCTCGATGACGGCGGAGTCGTTCTGCACCTCGGCCGGCGTCCCGCTCGCGATGCGGCGGCCGAAGTCGAGGACGTGGACGCGCTCGGCGCTGCCCATCACGAGCCCCATGTGATGCTCGACGAGGAGGACGGTCAATTCGAAGTCGTCGCGGAGCCGCCGGATGAGGCCGCCGAGCTCCTCGACCTCCTCGTGGTTCAGTCCGCCCGCCGGCTCGTCGAGGAGCAAGAGGCGCGGGCCAGACGCGAGCGCGCGGGCGAGCTCGACCCGCTTTTGCTGGCCGTACGGGAGCTCGCGTGCCAACCAGTGCGCGTGCGCGGAGAGGCCGGCGTAGCTGAGGATCTCGCGCGCGCGGCGGCCGCGGCGGGCGTAGCGGCCTATGAGCACGTGCTCCAGCACCGTCATCGAGCCGAACAGCTCGACGTTCTGGAAGGTCCGCGCGATCCCGCGCCGGACGATGCCGTGCGGCGGCGCGCGGAGCATGGACTCGCCGTCGAACTCGATCTCTCCCGACTCGGGCCGGTAGAGGCGTGTGATCAGGTTGAAGACCGTCGTCTTG
>Ga0307308_10000670_pt1 | contig 12626 bp, 9 predicted proteins | sample ER_DNA_195_FD_194501 | JGI IMG/M metagenome (GOLD analysis project Ga0307308, IMG submission 194501) | Bulk soil microbial communities from the East River watershed near Crested Butte, Colorado, United States - ER_DNA_195 | ecosystem: Environmental > Terrestrial > Soil > Floodplain | place: USA...
ATGGTACCCAAGGCCTCGGGGTCGAGCTCTCGCTCCCGCGCGACGAGACCCGCCGCTTCGTTATACCGTCGGAGCGCCAGCGCGGTGTTGAAGCAGGTCGCAAGCACCGATCTCGATGCGGGTGCAAGCGGAAGGATGCGCTTCACCGCCTCCCATGCCGCGGCGGAGTCACCGACAAATACGAGCGCGCGCTGCTCGTACGACAGCAGCTCGACGTTGGATGGGTTCTCCCGCACCGCGCGCCGGATGATGGCGAGGGCTTCGGCAGGACGGCCGAGCCCGCGAAATGCCACCGTTGCGACCGCGTTCGGCTGCGTTGGATCCAATTCCAGAGCGCGCTGCGCGAGGACGCCCGCCGAGTCGAGCATCTTCCTCCCTCCGGCAAGGGACATCGTCGCCATGGTGTGAGCCGCAAGCCCGAGAGCATCCGCGTAGTCCGGGTCCTGCTCGTACGCGCTCTCGAAGTAACGCAGCGCTTTCTCGTATTCCCAATAGGACGACGTGGTATTCTCTTCGCTGATTCGCTTGCCACGAACGACAGCGGCGAACGCTCCGGTATCGCTCGTCGCGCGCCTCGCCATCGTCGTGCGCTCGCGGGCGGCAATCACGACGTCCAATGCTTCGGCGACCCTCGTCGCGACGCTTGCCTGGATGGTGAAAGGGTCCGCGGGCGACACGATCTCCGGCTCACCCGCCCAGCGCGTCGTGCCGTCGGACACGCGTATGAGTACCGGGCTCACACGCACTCGCGGCTGACCGTCGGCTCCCTTCGCCCAGCGCACCGATGCCCGCAACACATAGTCGGCGCCGAGTGCCTTCCCTGCCTGTTGCGCACTCGTTCCCGGAGACGGTGTGAGTGACGAGACGCTTTTCCGATCGATGACACTCAGTCCCGTCAGGCGCGCAAGCTTTCCGGTAACGGCGTCGCGGAGTCCGTCGGCGAAGCTCGAATCGGCGCCCGCCCCTTCGGTCTCGAACGGGAGGACTGCGATCAACGGAGCTCTGGCTGACGCGGCGCGAGCCCGCCAGACTGCTCCACCAACCAGCATCACCACAATGACGAGCATTGCGATGAGCGCGCCCCTCGTGCGGCGGGAATCCACATCGAGGCGCGGGAACAGGGTGGTCGATGGTGGAGCATTGAGCGCCGCGAGAAGCTCTCCTCCCGAGGCGGGACGCATCGCAGCGGTCTTCGACAGGCACCGCATCACCAGATCCGCAGTGGATCGTGGCACGCGCGAGTTGGTAGCCGTTATCGGAGGTGGAGTGTCCGACATCTGCGCCGTCAGCAGCGCCTGCGGCGACGATGACATTCCGGCGAAGGGGTGTTTTCCCGAGATCAACTCGTAGGCGACGACACCCCACGCATAGATGTCCGCCCGCTGGTCTGTCGCCGGATCGGCGGCGGCCTGCTCGGGAGACATGTACATCGGCGTTCCGACGAAGTCGCCCGGCTGGGTGATGTGAGCCCCTTCTTTCCTGGCCACCTGAACTGCCTTCGCGATTCCGAAATCCGTGACGACCGCCGTGCCCTCGCTCAGCAGAATGTTCTCGGGCTTGATGTCACGGTGGACAATGCCCTGTCGGTGCGCGTACGCGAGAGCGGAGGCTACATCGCGCAGTATCGTCAGGCTCTCCTCGAGCGGAACGGGACCGCTTTTCAGAAGGCGCACGCGCAGCGACTCCCCGTGCACAAACGGCATCGTAAAGTATGGGAGCCCGCCCACTGTCTGTCCGGCGGTGAGCACGGGTACGATGTGTGGCTCCTGGAGCGCGGCGGCGAGCTTGATCTCCCGGCTGAATCGCGCAGCCGAGAAATTGTACGTGAGCTCCGGTGGCAGCACCTTCACGACGACATCCCGGCCGAGGGATTCGTCGCGAGCGACGAATACGCGGGCCATGCCTCCGCCGCGCAGCTCCCTCTTCATCGTATAGTTGCTCCCGAACGTGCGTTGGAGCTCTTCGAAGAGATCGTTCAACGGGGGCCTCGGCGCGGGGACTCTAATGTACGGCGAGAGAAAATTAACGGCGAACTGAAGACTACCTGCCAAGGGCTATCGGCGGGCCCGCTGATGGCTGCGGGCCAGTCAGTTCCATCTGAAGGCACCGCGCACGCGCCAGTATTCGTCGGAGGCGATTGATAGCGGACTAAGCTGCTCCTCGAGTTCGGCATCATAGGAGAATTCCAGCGCGGCGACGCTCGATCGAATCTGTTTCTCCGTTGCCGCTCCCGTCAGTACGACATCCGCCCAGGGGCGAGCGCGAGCAGCCGCGAGCGCAAGGGTCTCGATGGTCGTGCCGCGACTCTCCGCCAGCTCACGGATTCGCGCGACATGCGGAGCAAACACTTTGTCGTCATCCCGATTTCCGTGAGTCAAACGCCCGTTGGCCAGAGATTCCTTCACGACGACCTTCATTCCCGCTACGTGCGCGTCCTCGAGCGCTCGCTCGGCGCCCCGCTCCAAGAGATTCCAGGTCGCCTGCACTGAATCGAAAACCCGTTGGCCATCGCGACGAACTTCGAGAGACCGGCGAATCGCGACGTCCTGCCCCGCTCCGCTGACACTCAGTCCGGCCTTGATGCCTCTCTCTCGCAATCCCGCAATCGCATCGATGAGCGCGTCGTCCTCCAGCGTTTTGCTCTCGGCCGTCACCGAGTGGATCTGATAGAGCGATAGATATCTCCCCAGCCTTTCAACGCTTTCGGCCAGCTGGCGATTGAAGGCTGCCAGGGAGTGATCCTTGACCTCGTGCTGCGTGGCGCTCGTCGACCAACCAGCGGTGTAGGTGTATCCCCACTTCGACGCTATTACTACTTCGCCCGGTGTGATCTCCCGCTTGCGGAGCCAAGTCGTCAGGAAATCTTCCGCCCGGCCGTACGAGCGCGCCGCATCGACGTAGCGGATCCCGGCGTCGAACGCAGCATCCAGAACCGCGTGAGCATGGGCTTCCATGGTCGACGGGTCGTAACGTCCTCCCAGATCACTCGCATGATTCAACGTCACGTATCCCGGCCGGCCAAGCGCGGCAAGCCCGAGCCCAAATCGCGCCTGCATTAACGTCGTCGTTTGCGTTTTGTCGTTTTTTTTGACCGAGACTTACTCGGCGGTTTTTTTGACCGAGACTTACTCGGCGGCAGAAATGGCCCAATCGTGCTTAGAATCGCACGCTGACACACAGCGCAGAAAGGATTGTTGAGAGCCCGCATCCGACAACTGAATTCGCCGCGATATAGGCCACAGTGGAAGTAACCTGCTCCCTCGAATGCGCCTACTGTGCCGACGCGAACAGGGTTTGGTTGCTGGTCGCACTGCGCGCAATTCGCGTTGGCCGTTGTGGGCATCGCGGTGCCGGGCGTGATGAGCGTCTTCCACTTAATCGTTGCCGGGTTGGCATCTTTCGTCAGATTCGCCCCCGCCGGCTCACCGCCGACGTACTTGTCATGTCCGTTTTCTCCAGTGCATCCCGCCCAGAACTCGTATTCGTCGGCGAGACCAAACGCTGTATGCCCCATTTCGTGCAGGCCGACCTCCATCGCCGCAGCGTGGCTCGAGACGGTGGCTACGGCGCCGCCCGACCCGCCGTAGATCGGCGAATTCACCAGCACCATCGCGAAGTGCGACTGGGGAACGGCGGACCGGGCGACCGAAAGCACGGTCCCGATGTCAACAGTCAGCAAGCGCCGGATGGTGCCGTCCCCGCAAAAGGTGGCGTCGAAATAAGTCCGCGCCATTTGACCGGTTCCACCACAGGCCGTTGGATCATCCGCGCCGCTCTCCGTCGAGCTCACGTCGACGCGCCAGACGTTGATGGCTCTCCATAACTGAGTGAAAGGCGGAGTAGTGCGAAGAGTATCAGCGACGTTCTGCGCCTGGGCGTGGTACGCCGGCAATTCGGACTGCCGGTAGCCGTCACCGAGTATGACCATGTTCCAGCGCACGCTCGCGGCGCCGTGATTCACAATCTTCGTGGTTGAGCCAACCGATCCGTCAGACGTCGTCAACGCCCTTTCTCCTCGCGAAGATCGAAATGCGCGATTTCCCGAGCGGGCTGCTGGCGAGAGCCGTCCTCCGATCCGCCCTGGTCACCCGCTAGCGGATGGCTGCTAAAGAAGCTCAGGCTCGCCGCTTCCGCAGTATCCGGCACCAGAATCTCGAACGTTCCACGAGCGCGCGCGCGATTGATGTTCGTGACCGATTGTTCGCCAGCCGGGGAGAAGACCTCGTAGCTAAGCGGCATCGGGTTGCTGATGACGCGATAGTAAAAGATCTCGCGTTTATCGTCACGCACGACGTACCAGAAACCCGCCTCGTCCAAATCAGGGAGAGCGGTGTTGGGCGCGGGCGGGATCATATCTACGCTGCGGCGATCGATCAGCTCGACCTTATCGCCCTCATAGGAAAACGTCAAACGAAGGGTTCGTCGCCATTGACGCATCTGGTCGGCGGATAACGTCTCCCCTGGCTTCATACGCCCTCCTGCGGACTTGCGATCCGACATTCGCCGGTCCGACGTTAAGCCCCGGCGAGCCGAAAAGCTACAACGCTAGGCTGGCCAGACAGCCGGTAAAACAATTTGGGCATTGACAAAAACGCACAACTGAACAAGGGTCTGAGGCAGCATTTTCGCAAAGGAGGCTCCATGACAGATCTGCGGACGTTCCTCTCGGAGATGGCTCTCGACCCGTCAAAGTTCGCAGAATTTCTCGAGGATCCCAAATCTGCGATGAGGGCTCACGATCTGAGTGAGGAAGACAGGGCTGCCTTGCTTAGCGGAATACCGGCCATGATTGCGGCTCGCCTGGCGGCTTACCTGGCCTTTCCGCCGCCGTACTATATACCGGCACCGGTGTACGTGACGCAGGCCGGAATTCACTTCGTTGGGCCGGTGTATGTGACCTCGCCGCCACCGGTTTACGTGACCTCACCGCCGCCGTTATACGTGACCGCGCCGCCACCGTTGCACGTGACGGCGTACCCTAAGTACGTGACCAGCCCCCCTCCACTTGTCATGCCTCCCATACCGCGCGAAGGCCCGGGCTCTGGTCCGTCGAAAGCGCCTCCGAAGAAGAGCAGATAATGGTTGCGTGCGCCCAACCAGACGACACAGTCTCACCATCGCCTGAAGGCGCGGGTGATGTTGTGAGCTCCGGTTCGTTGACCGTTATCGGTACCGGAATTCGCACCGTTGGCCAGCTCACAACTGAAGCAATCGCCTGCATGCAGCAAGCGGACGAGCTGCTTCACCTCGTCTCTGATCCGATCGCCGAAGCAGTAATCAAACGCCTGAAGCCTGGCCGCGAGATGTCACTTCAGGGATTTTATGGGGAAGGGAAGCAGCGGATCGACAGCTACAATGAGATGGTGGAGTTCATACTGTCGCGGGTTCGGAGCGGTGCCAACGTCTGCGCTGCATTCTACGGTCACCCCGGAGTTTTCGCCTTCCCCTCACACGAGTCGATTCGCCGGGCGCGGGCTGAGGGATTTGCCGCTCGAATGGTGCCAGGTATTTCTGCCGAGGATTGCCTGATTGCCGATCTCGGTATCGATCCCGCGGTTAACGGTTGCCAATCGTACGAGGCCACAGACTTCCTGATGAACGCCCGCCTCATCGACCCATCGAGCCAATTGATCCTCTGGCAAGCGGGGGCGTTGGGCGATTGGACGTACCAGACCGCCGGCTATGACCTGAAGGCGCTTCCCTTGTTGGTAGAGAAGCTGCTCACGCTGTATCCGCCCGATCATCAAGTAGTTGTCTATGAAGGTGCGATCTTTCCTGGATGCGCGTCCGTAATCAATCCGGTATGTCTGCGCGACCTCTCGAGCACACACCTTAGCGCCGCATCCACACTGTATCTGGCTCCGGCAACACAAGCCGCTCTGGACGATCGATACGCAACCCAGCTTTTTTCGCCATAAGCTCGAACTGGCGGCACCGTCGCTCCGGGCCTCAGGCTATTGCAGTGAGGCTTCTAATGGGCGGCGACCAATTGGCGGAAACGTGGATCGTGGCGAAGGGGTTCGAACCAGGGATCCACGCGCAGTTGATCGACAGAGATAAGACTCGGACGTGCCAGCAATTGCGCGAGATGGGACAACGCTTCGTCATGTGCGCCCGCAAGCACCTCGCTGCGTGCGATTGTCTCGAGGTTAACCACTGCCCTCAGTGCATCTGCCGTGAAAGGAGTCTTTCGCATTGATTCTCGCCCCTGCGCGAGACTTCGCCGTGCATCTCCCTTGGCCGCGTACGCAAGACTGAGGTAGGCGTGAAGGTCGGATTCGAGAATGTTCCCGCGCACCACTCTCGGGACGAGGGCTATTATGGAATCGGCGTACCGACCGCGCGCGAGTGTGTCTTTGGTATAAACAGACAGGTTCAGTCTGCTGAAAAAATAGTCGAGCCGGTTCTGTTGCTCCGCCGGCACATCAGACGCCTGCATCTCCCTCAACAAACCGGCGTCCAGGTACGCGGGCCAGCTGACATTCACTAGTCCGTCTCGGAATTCCGCAGGATCCACCAGCGTTTGAGCGCTCCTGAGAATTGCCAGGGATGCGTTGACATCTCCCGACTTCGCCAGTGGCACATAATAGAGCAGCGAATACCCAAGCCATTTATCGGGTGCGATGACCACTACCCGGGCGCATTCCTTTTCGGCGGCGTCGTAGTTTCGGGTCACCTCCAGGGTGTAGCATAGGTTCAGGAGAAACGCCGTGTTTCGTGGGTCGAGCCGAGACGCCCGCTGCGCATCGCTAATGGCGTCTGCCCACCGATTCTGTCGACGTTCAATGACTCCTTTCAGGTCGAGTGCTTCGGGGTCGTTCGGCGAGAGACTCTCTACAACCTCGAGCGCTTCCAGCGCCTTCTTGTAGTCCAGTTTGCCGCGATAGTAATAGTTGGCCTTTGCGAAGTAGCCCGCCGCCAGCTTTGGATCAATCGCCAAAGCGGTGTCGATCGCGGCCTTAGCCGCCTGCAAATGGGCCTGGCTGTTGTCTCCATGGAACCAGTACACATTGAGATGAGCGATTCCCAGGCTTGCGTATGCAAGAGCAAACCTGCGATCCAGTTGGACCGCTCGCTCCAGAAGCGCAACTCCCCGAAGGAAGTCTGACGCGCGGAAGCTATCCCAGCCCAGTTTCTTGCCGCGCAAGAAATAGTCGTAAGCATCGGGATCGCTGGTCGGACTTGATGTCAGTGTCTGCTTGTCACTCTGACTGAGCTTGATGCTCAATGCTTCGGCTACGCGTTCGGCGACTTTGCCCTGAATGTCGAAAACTCCTTTCACCTCGTCCTGATATGGTTCTGACCAGACTTGCGCGCCATCGCTCGCACGAACAAGCTGCGGCGAAATCTTGACCAGGTTGCGCCCCGCGCTCGAGCGGTCCCACCGAACCGTTCCCGTCAGCAGGTACACGACCCCGAGCTCTCTGGCAATCTGCGCCGGCGACTTGGTGGTGTTGGCATAGCTCTTGGCACTTTGACGGCCTATGACTCTGAGTCCGGCAAGAGACCCAAGCCTGCTCGAGATCTCGTCCGTCGTCCCCTCGGCGAAATAGGCGTCATCGCTGCTCCCAAGGTTTTCAAAAGGCAGAACGGCGAGTGAAGGACTGTCGGCATTCTCGAGCTGTGACCCCGCTTGACCGCGCAGGCTTCTTCGATAGACACTGGACGAAGCCAGTAGCGCGAGCACCGTCGTCAACACTATACCGGCGATCACACCGAGTTTCTCGGCGCGCTGTCTCCTCGAGCTTTTCTCCCGCGCAGTTCCGACACGTTGTCCGAACGTGGGGGGGGGCGGCGAGGGCTGTTGCTGTACCCCCGCGAGCGCGGTAGCAAAGTCCTGAGCGCTGGAGTAACGGTCGTCTGGATTGCGTGCCAGAGCTTTAGCGATAATTGAATCCACCGCTTCCGGCAGATTCTTTCGCATAGACGACGTCAATGGCGCCAGCTCCGTAAAGCGCTTCACGAAGCCCTCCTTCCCGGAGAACGGCGCTTTCCCCGTCAACATCTCATACAGAACGCAACCCAGGCTGTAGATATCGGTTCGCCTGTCAACGTCTTTTTCACCCATTATTTGCTCTGGGCTCATATACGCCGGCGTGCCCGGACTACCCAGGCCCGTTCGAGTCAACTGTCGGACGCCGGCGATATCGATTGCGCGCGCCACGCCAAAGTCCGCTATGATCGGGTGGCCTGCCGATAACAGAATGTTCTCGGGCTTGATATCGCGATGGATGATTCCCTGGTCGTGCGCGTACGCCAAAGCGTCGGCCGAATCGTGCGCGATTGCGATGGCTGTCTCGAACGGCAGCTGTTTTTCCCTCTGCATCCGCTGTCGGAGCGACTCTCCGGTCACGTAGGGCATGACGTAGTAGAGCATTGCCTCGACGTGTCCCGAGTCGATCAGGGGCAGGATGTTGGGATGCTGCAGCTTGGCGAGAAGGCGAATTTCGCGGAGGAAGCGGAGTTCTCCTGTCTCCGAGTCCGGGTCGGCGTTCAGGACTTTGAATGCGACACTGCGATCGTGCCGAAGATCGCGCGCCAGGTAGACCGTGGCGAACGCTCCTTGACCGATCTCACGTTGAATCTCGTAATGGCCGGCGACAGCGGCTCGAAGCGGACCGATTGCATCAGTCATAGGCGTCCGTACCGGTCCCATACATTGCGCTTACTCGTCTTTACGTCAATAGTTTTCGAGCTTCGGCGGATGGGTATCGCCCGAGCCGAGTCGCGCCTGCATTATTTCATCCGCTTCATCGCCCGCAATATCGCGACGTCGTCCAGGTCTTTCGGTCGACCGGCTGCCTCCTTTGACCGGATAATGTCGTCGAGCGACGCGACAAAAAACTTGACGCCGAACGCCTCAAAGCGCTCAGCGTCTTTCTTCAGATCGTCGTAACCTTCCACGCCGGCGGGCTCGAAGGCGATGTCCAGGCGACCCGCGCTCGTAACGAGATTCCACATCCTCGCACGCGCGAGTGTGGCGGAGGAACAATCGAAAGCGAGCCCTTCCGGAACCGATTCGGTGTAAACCTTTGCATGGAGCTCATTCAGTGCTGCCGCGAGACGCTCGAGATTGGGCTTGTCCCCTGCGGGCGTGATATCCGCGTCAGCGGTGAGTCGGGGAAATCCGTGCAGCCGCGCGGCGAGCGCGCCAATGAGAACGAAATCCACCTTGTGACGACTCAGCGCCTCCAACAGGCGCTGCGGATCGAACAGCGCGATGTCAGACACGCCGTGCCGCCGAGAGGAAGCGGCTCACCTGAGCCACTTCGCGCAAACGCTCCTCGGGCGAGAGGGCGAGAATGCGCGGGACATCGTCCAGAACCTGTGGATCGACGTTGATCCGGCGTAGGCCCGCGGAGAGACTGAAGCCGGCGGCCTTGAGTAGCCGCGCGAGCGTGGACCACGACGGACTCGTCTCCCCCAGCTCGATGCGCGCGACCACCGACTGGGCCGTGCGTGCTTTTCTGGCGAGTTGACGCTGGGTCAGCCCTGCGCGCTCCCGCGCGGTCTTAAGGAGCTTCGAAACGTCGAGGGTTTCGCCAGTCATAGTCCAATGATAGCTAATTAGCTATCATTGGTCAATGGAAGGACTGGCTTACTGCTGACTGCGGACTAACTGCGGACTGCGGACTAACTGCGGACGTCTACTTTTTTCTGAGGTCCATCAGCCAGATATCAGCATCGTGCCTGCCGAGCGTGAAGTAGATGGTCTTTCCGTCCGTCGAAAAGAATGGGTTGAATGGCCGTTTTTCACGGTCGTCGAAGCGAACCAGTATCGATGGCTTGCTTCCGTCGAGCGAGGCTTCGGCAATGTTGCGGTCGCCATTTGGCGCGATGACGCGGAAGTAAAGCTTCTTCCCATCGGCGCTCCACCCTTCGATCGCGACCATTTGCCCAAGGCTGGCAGGGACGGGTATGGTACGCACCGCTCCGCCTTCAGCCGGGATCACCCGCAACGGCGTCGGCGACGGCACACCGGGCGTGTTGGTGGCGGTTATGGTATAAGCGATGAATTTTCCGTCCGGCGACCAGCGTGGCAGGCTCCCACCACCGGTGGTCAGTCGCCGCGGCTCGCCACCCTTCGCCGGGACGACGTAGATCTCGATCTGTCCGGTGCGATCTGATTCAAACGCGATCCGACTGCCATCGGGCGAGAAGATCCCCCCAAACTCGTGGGCAGGCCCGGCCGCAATGACCCTCTCCGCGGAACCGTCGGCGGAAATCACGTAAGAGTCACGATTGCCGCTGCGCCACGAATGAAACGCAATCTCGCGACCGTCCGGCGACCACGATGGTCGAAAGTCATCGGCGGAATCACGGGTTACTTGCTCAATGCCGCTGCCGTCGATTCGCATCTTATAGATGTCCATGTTGCCGGATCGATCGGAATCGAAGGTCAGCCACTGACCATCCGGACTCAGCCGCACGACCTCGATGCTCTCAGTGGTGGACATGATGGGATGCGCCGTCGAGACGGACACTGGTCCCGATCGCGGAAATGGCAGCGACCAGATGCCGACGTTGGTGGTCCACGCGGAATACGCGATCCGATTTCCGCCAGTCGCGGCAATTCCATGGATCTTGAGCCCCGACGTCAGTCGGTGCGCTACACCGTCCGCGCTGGTGCCCCGCAAGCGCTGATAATAGAGATCTCGACCGCCACGAGCGTTGGAGACGTAGAAAACGCCGTCTCCGTTGGCGGACCAGACGGGGCTGACGCTTTGATGCAGCGAGTCCGTCAGCAGTGTCGCGCCGTTTCCATCCCTTCCTACGACCCACACAGTGGATGGCGCGATGTTTCCAAACTGAACGCCCGAGTAGACGAACAGCAGATTCCCCTCGACGAACGCGAGCCTGTCGTCGTTTGGGGACCACGATAGCGCGTACGGCTCATTGGTATCGCGGACCTTGCGCCTATCGCTGCCATCCGCGTTCGCTATCCAGATCGAGCCGAACCCTCCGATGGTGCGTACCTGTGCGAAGGCCAGGAATTTCCCGTCGTGTGACCACACCGGACTCACCGAGTATTCGTTGTCAGGATTCCGTACGAGTCGCTGCGGGATTCCGCCAAAAACCGGGACCATCGCGATCCCGGCGCTGTCGACGTACACAAGCTTCGAACCGTCGGGCGACCACTGTGGGGCGAGGCCGCTGGCGAGACGCAGCGCGTCGCCTCCACCGATTTGCCGCACCATGATGCTGGTCCCGCCCGGCTGTCCCGCCGCGTACGCTATCGCCTTGCCGTCAGGCGAGAACGCGGGTGTGATCTCGAGACCCGATTCGTTGGTGAGCTGCCTCGTGGTGCCGACCTCGAGCTGCGGCTCGTCGCCGGTCAGGTAGCGACTCGCGAGCAGACTCCCAACGAGTAGCACCGCCGCGATCCCGACGAGCGTGAGCGTCCTCTGGCGATTTCCCCGAGTGGGTGTGGTCGGAGCCGCAGGCAGGGTTGCTGCCGAAGCAGTTTGCGCCGGGACATGTTGCTCCGCGACAGTCTGCGCAGCGACAGGTTGCGTCGCAACTGTTTGTGTCGGCGTGCTCACCGTCTCCAGCTGCTCGCGCAATTCCCTGGCGGTCTGAAACCTTGCCTCCGGCATTTTCTTCAGGCAGCGCATGATCGCCGCGGCGAGCGACGGCGGTAGTTCCGGCCGAAACCGCGAAACCGGAGCAGGAGTCTCGGCGATGTGCGCAGTCATGACTTGCTGGGGAGTTGTTCCGGGGAACGGAGTCAGCGCGGTGAGCATCTCGTAGCCAACGACGCCGAGGGCGTAGATGTCCGACCTCTGATCCGTCCTCGGATCGCCGAGTGCCTGCTCGGGCGACATGTATATCGGCGTGCCGATCGCGACCCCAACGGATGTGACGCCGGAGTCATCGGTGGCGGCGCTCAGCGCCTTGGCGATGCCGAAATCCGTTACGAGGGCGTGGTAACCGGAGAGGAGGATGTTCTCGGGTTTGATGTCCCGATGTACTACGCCCTGATCGTGTGCGTACTCGAGCGCTTCGGCGACGTCGCGAAGGATCGTGATTGTGTTTGCGACCGGCAGCTCGCCGGACCGCTGCAGTCGCGCGCGCAGCGTCTCGCCTTCGACGCGCGGCATCGCGTAATACAGGAGGTCGTCTTTCGAGCCGGCGAAGAGGAGGGGGACGATGTGCGGGTGCTGCAGTCGCGCCGCCAGCTGAATCTCGCGGCGAAAGCGGCCGATGTTGAGCCCGGCACCCAGCTCCGGCGGCAGGACTTTTACGACGATATCGCGACCGAGCGCGACTTCGCGGACGACGAAGACGCGCGCCATTCCACCGCCCAGGTCCTCGGTGACCTCGTAGCCGTCGCCGAGCGCGCGTTGAAGGCGCTCGGCCAGATCTCCTAGGGGTTTCTGATTCAGGCGAACTCCGCGCTTGGGGAACAACGCTTAAAAGATAGCCCCCGCCTTCAGAGCTTCGTGAGCGTCGCCTGCACGTTGAGATCGCTCCGCCGGTCAGTCGGGAGGGGTCCTCTCCGGCGCTACGCTCGCTTGGTCGGAGCCCCTAACTGCGCTCCCTCGCTCCGCTCGGTCGCGGGTCTCCTCCTCGCGCTCGCTTTGGAAAGCGCCTACGAGGACACCTCTCGCCTCCTGGGTCGGGAT
>Ga0307308_10000673_pt1 | contig 12615 bp, 10 predicted proteins | sample ER_DNA_195_FD_194501 | JGI IMG/M metagenome (GOLD analysis project Ga0307308, IMG submission 194501) | Bulk soil microbial communities from the East River watershed near Crested Butte, Colorado, United States - ER_DNA_195 | ecosystem: Environmental > Terrestrial > Soil > Floodplain | place...
TACTCCGACAGCAAACTGTTCGACGTCGTCCTCGCCTTCGCCGTCGCGCGGCTGTGGACCGGGGTCCTATCGAACGCGCTTGAGCCTGGCTGGGTACCTACCAGAATGGGCGGCCCCGGCGCACCCGATGACATGACACTCGCCCCGGTGACCCAGGCATGGCTGGCCGTCAGCCCGGATCCGGGCGCAAGGGTGACGGGCGGCTATTTCTATCACCAGAAGCCCCGCACGGCACACCCCGCCGCCCGCGACCTCACGATCCAGGACCGACTGCTCAGATATTGCGCTGCGCTGACCGGCGTGACCCTGTAACCCCTGAGCCAGCCCGCGGCCCAGGCTTTCTGTTGGCGAGGGCTGGCGGGCCGGTCCGCTGGTCAGTGCTAGCCCAGTGCACCGCTCGGCACCGCTGGTCATGTTGTGAGGTAGACCGCGGAGAGGTCGTCGTCGGCGTGCCCGCTGGCTGCGGTGTCCCGCCAGCGGGGGAGCAGCGCGCTGGTGAGGGTGAGGGTGGCGCCGCTGTCTTGCGCGGCCTGCGTGGCGAGCTCGGCGTCCTTGAGGGCGTGCTTGAGCGCGAATGCGGGGCTGAAGTCCCCGGCCAGCATGCTGCGGGCCTTCTGCACGGCGTATGGTGCCCCGAGCGGTGTCGACTGCAGCAGGTCCACGATCTCGGCGGGGTCCAGGTCCAGCCGCCGGGCGAAGGACAGGGTCTCCGCGGTGGCTTCGGTGAGATCGGCGAGCCAGTTGTTGAGGACGAGCTTGGCCCGGGTGCCGTGGCCGGCCGGGCCCAGCCAGGCGGTGGCACGTCCGAGCGCGCCGAAGACCGGGGCCAGCATGTCCCGAACGTGCTGCGGGCCGCTGGCCAGGATGACCAGCTCGCCGGCCCGGGCGGGGCCCTCGCTGCCCGAGACAGGAGCATCGACGAACACGATCCCGCGCGCGTCGGCGATGCTGGCGAGCCGGGCCGTCCATTCGGCTCCGACGGTGGCCATCTGCACCCATATCGTCCCCGGACCTGCGGCCAGCAGGCCGTCCGGGCCGGTGGCGGCCTGCTCGGTGGCGGGCCCGTCGGCCAGCATGGTGATGACGATCGCGGCGCCCCGGACGGCTTGCGCCGGGCTGCTCGCCACGACCGCGCCGTCCGCGGTGAGGGCCTCGGCGCGGCTGATGGTGCGGTTCCACACCCGTACGCCGAAGCCGCCGCGGGCCAGGTTGGCGGCCATCGGGGCGCCCATGCGCCCGGTGCCGAGGAATGCGATGGCTGGTGCGGTGGGAGGGATGGTGGTCATGTCGTTCCTTTCTCAGTGGGCGGACAGCAGTAAGCCTCGTGCCCGGCGGGTGAGCCCGCGTCACCCGGCCGGGTGATTGGCGGCGGCGGTCCGTTCAGGATCGGCGCGGGGAGGGGGCCAGCAGGCCGAGGGCGCGGGCCCTTTTGAGGCCCGCCGGCGGGCCAGACATCGGCATCGATCCTGGTAGCCCGACGGCCCGCCGGGCTCCCGCGCCCGGCCCTCCCGGGCCGTGCGTAGCGGTCGGTCTGCGGATCGACGGCCTGGAGGTGATGGCGCGCTGGCCCGGCACGGGCATCGAGAGATGCTCGTGCGGAGGTGCTGCCTTGCCCGCAGACGCTCACCGAATCCCGCGAAGGCGGCGGTACCTGCTTGCCGGGCTGCTGGCCTGTTAGAGCTGCGGGCACCGGATGGAATCAGCGTGGTCCAAGGGCAAGCCTGCCTACCGGCGAGCGCAGCCTACCCATGGCAGAAATCCGCCGCACCCTACACGCACAAGCACCGGGCAGCTGTCCGCAGGCACGTCAGCGACCGTCTGGCCGCCGCCACCATCGATGACCAGGGATGACAACCCTGAGAACACGATTCCCGTAAGATCATCTATGTCACATCCGGTCGGCCATCACACGCGTGACTCATCGCGGCAAAACCTGACGCGCTGTTACCACCGTAAGGGGGCCGGAGCCGCTGTATTTATACTCTGCACCAGGTGGGCAAATCAACCGTTTTGTACAGATAAATGGCGGGTAAATGAGCTGCGTGCCTGCCCGCGCGCTATTTCATACCGCGCCGCGCTGTGTGGAGATCAGGGAACTTCCCACACCGCGGCCTGCGCCCGGTGAGGTCCTTGTCCGCACCGTGTGCTCGGGCATCAGCGGTGGCACCGAACGGCTGGTGTACCGCGGCGAGGTCCCTGCCGAGTTGGCGCTGGACGACACGATCGACGCGCTTGGCGGTACCTTCTCCTATCCCTTCGTCTACGGGTATGCGTGTGTCGGCGAAGTAGCAGAGTCCGGCCAGGTGGTTTTCGCGTTCCATCCGCATCAGGACATATTTGCGGCGCGGGCTAGTGAACTGATTCCGCTGCCTGGAATCGATCCCGCGTCCGCAACCTTGTTGCCGCTGGTCGAGACGGCGCTGCAGGTGACGCTCGATGCGGGGACCGGATATCGAGACCGGGTCATCGTGCTCGGGGGCGGCGTACTCGGGCTGCTGACCGGCCTGCTGTTGCAGCGCTCCGGGTGGCGGCCGCTGATTGCCGAGCCGCTTCAGTGGCGCTGCGCCGTCGCCAGCAGCCTCGGCGTCACCACCGCAGCGCCGGCGGAACTGGTGAACGAGGAGGTTCCGCTGGTCATTGACGCCAGCGGTAACCCGGATGCGCCGGCGATGGCGCTGGACCTGCTGGCCCACGAGGGGACCCTGCTGGTCGCGTCGTGGTTCGGTACCAAACCCGTGGTTCTGCCGCTCGGCGGCGCCTTCCACCGGCGGCGTCTGACGATTCGCAGCACGCAGGTCTCCACCGTGCCGGCCCGGCTGTCCGGGACCTGGAGCCGGTCTCGGCGCCGCCGTGAGACCGTTGAGCTGCTGGGCGAGCTACCGTTGGCACAGCTGTGCACTCACGTCTTCGACTTCTGTGACGCCGCCGACGCGTTCCGAGCCGTGGACCAGGGGAAACCCGGGCTGATGCATGCCGTTCTCAACTACGACAGGAGTGCTGCCGGTGACCTGTGAAGTCGGGCTGAGCCGAAGCGTCCGCGCTTTCCACATCATGCCGGGACTGCCCGGGCCAGAGGGGGAACTCCATGATCATGACTACCGGATCGAGATCGTGGTGGACCGCGAGCAGCTCGACGGGCGGGGCATGGTCTGCGATCTGGATGTGCTGGAAGCGGCGCTCACCGAGCTGACCAGCCGGGTCGAAGACCGCAACCTGGAGGAGATACGCCCAGCCGAGGCCGAGGCGGTCACCGTCGAGGTGTTCGCCCGCTGGGTGCATGACACCCTCTCGCCCGCCGTAGCTGCCGCAGGCGGCGAAACACTGGCCGTACGAGTCTGGGAAACTCCCGTCGCGTTCGGCGGATACCGCGCACGGTGCTGACACCGGCCCGGCCAAGTCGTACGGCATGGGTACTGTAACGAGGCTAAGGGCGGGCGGCTGAACCGTTCTGCTGGCATCTTCGTGTCCTGTGATAGAAATACACCACTTCGTCACCATCGCGGGGGCAGCCGTATGACTCTGGGCTGGGATAACCCCACAGCAGATCCCACCACCACTGTCCTGCTGCGGCACGGCGATACCCAGCTATCACCTGAACACCGCTTCAGCGGGCTGCGCGACCTCCCGCTTAGCGCCAATGGCACCCGGCAGGCCCAGGCCGCCGCCGGCCGCCTCGCCAGCGGCGCTCCGATCGACGCCGTGGTCAGCTCGCCGTTGCAGCGCGCTGTCGCCACCGCCGCGATTGCGGCCGGCGAACTGGGCCTGACCGCAGCCATCGATGATGATCTCCGTGAAACCGACTTCGGTGACTGGGATGGCTTCACCCTGGCAGAAATCCAGCAGCGATGGCCCGCAGCCGCGGCAGCCTGGCGGCGCGACCCCCAACAGGCACCGCCGGGCGGGGAGAGCTTCGCCGACACCGCACGCCGGGTAAACCGGGCCTGTGACCGGCTGCTGCGGGATCACGGCGGCCAGACCGTCCTGGTGGTCAGTCACGTTACCCCGATAAAGATCATGCTGTGCCGGGCTCTCGGCGTCCCGCTCAGCACCCTTTACCGGCTATATCTCGGTTCCGCCTGCATCAACGAGATCCAGTGGCACGGCCGTGGATTTGCCGCCGTCCATCGCGTCAATGACACCAGCCACCTTCCGTGACTCACCGGGCCCGTCTCTGTCCCGTCGTGAGCGCAGGTCCGCGATCTGCTGGCCGGCTGCGGGTCGCTGGCCTGACTAGCGACCTGCGGTCCGGGCCGATGCCGTCTGGGCGGGGGCGTGCTGAAGGTGTTGAGGAACTGATTGCGGAAGGCGTCCATGCGCTCGAGCGGAGCGCCGAGATTAGGCAGCAGCCCGTTCTGCCAGTGCCAGGAGGACATCTGCCTGAGCACCGAGGGGGCGCGGGTGACGATCGAGATCGGCACATCGTGGGTGGCCCCGGGGCCGGAGACGGCGGTGTGGGGCTGATGGTCGCCGAGCAGGATGAGTACGAGGTTCGGGTCGTTCAGCTCGGTGACCCATGACGTGAGGGCAGTCATTGAGTACTGGATCGACTGGCCGTAGAACTGGCGCACGGTGCTTCCGTTGCGCCAGACCGTGGCCGCGGATTCGCTCTCCGCGGGCTGCGGGTCGAATATCGAGCCGTTGCCGACCTTGTTCCAGGCCACCATGGTCGGCAACGGGGCCCAGGGTATGTGCGAGGAGGTCAGGTCGATCTCGGCCATCACGGGCTTGTGGCCAGGCGTGAGTTCGTTCCGCTGGAACGCGGCCAGGGTGTACTGGTCGGGCATCGAGGAGTAGCTGAAGGTCGGGCCGCGGTAGCCGACGTCGTGCCGGTTGTAGAGCTGGTCGTAGTGGTAGAAGTACGTGCCGGGTTTCCAGGTCGTGGTGTCAGATGGGTCGTCAGCGACCGTGTGCCACCCGGCCTTGCCGAAAGCATCGCTGAGGGTGAACCGGCTGCTGTCGAGGAGCTCGCCATACCGCTGGTTGCTATTAACCCATAGCCCTGACTGCAGGGTGGAGTGGGCAAGCCAGCTGATCCCGCCGAAGGTCGGGGAGGTGAGCCAGGCGCTCTGCGTGGACCAGCCGGCGCGGGCCAGCAAGCCGGTGCGCTGGCGCAGGACGGCGTCGACGCCCGGCGAGAAGCTCGTACCCCGGACGGCGACCTGCCCGTAGCTTTCGACGAAGACGATGATGACGTCCTTGCCGCGCAATCCGGTCAGCAGGTCCGAAGCAGGGATGTTGGCCTCGGGGTCAGGGCTGCGGGTGGCCTGCCTGAAACGACGCGGGTCGCTCAGCGCTGCCTGGTAGGCCTGCACCTGCGAGACGGCCAGCCCGGTTGTGCTGGTCGAGGCGACCGGAGACCCCGGGGTGAGCTGCAGCGACAGGCCCGCGGCCAGCCCCCAGATGGCTGTGAGAGCAGCAAGGCCGCGAACGGTGCCGCGGCGGTGACGGGCGGCCACAGCGGTGACGTGAATCGTTGCTGCGGTGATTACGCCGGCGAGCAGGGCGATACCGATCCAGATTGCGACGAGCGCGACGTTTGTGAGCGTGGTGCCGATAGCGTCGCGTACCACGCCGACAGCCGGCCTGATGCTGCTCCAGTCGTTCAGCGGGTTGAACGCCCGATCGACCTCCTCGTACATCACCATGTTGAGGATCTTGTCGAGAGTAAGCAGGCTGAAGAGGATTCCGGCGATAGTGGCCACGATCCGTCGTGGCCAGGGTGGCAGCACCAGCGCGACAGCAACCAAGGCCAGCGCTTCCACTGGGATACGGACAAAAGCGGCGAGGCTGAACTGCCAGGCACGGTCGGGTACCAAGAGGTCGAACCACAGGATCACGAGCGCAAGCCCGATGGCGGCGATCCGCGCTGCCCGGCGGGTGCGCGGGCCGGCGCCCGTGCGGTACAGCCAGATCACGTCGCGGCCGAACGACTCGGCCAGCAGCAGCAGCGCGGCGGCGACCGCGATCATCCCGACCCGGCGGCTGGGCACTCCGGATGCGGCCACGGTGAGCACGATGCCCTGGACCGCGGCCACGACCTTGCGCCAGAACCGGGGCGGCAACGGCGCGGCTAGCCACGGGATCAGCCAGCCCGCTAGCAGCAGCGCGTAGCGGGCGGCGCCGATGAGCAGCACCCAGCTGCCGTAGTCCTGGGACACGACGATACTGAGCAGCAGGATGAGGAAGGCGTCGACCTCGCCGTCGATGCGGGCGCCCAGCGGGGTGGCGGTGCCGGTCCGGCGCGCCACCTGCCCGTCCACCGCGTCGAGGGCCAGCGCGACGCTGGACAGGGTGACCAGCGCTGTGATCGATGCCGGCCGGCCGAACGAGTCGGCAACTAGGCCCGCGACCCCGGCGATCAGCAGCGTCCGGGTTAGGGTGACCCAGTCCGCCGGGAGTATCGCCGGCTGGTCGCTGCGCATGCGGGCGGTGGCAAGCAGCGCGGTCCCCGCCGAACCGGTGGCCAGCCCGGCGATCCAGCCGGCAACGCCGAGTCCAGCCACGGCGGACACGACGCCGAGCAGGGCGGCCGTGGCGAGCAGCCCCAGGATCGTCGCGAGCCGGATCGTACGTAGCGCGCCTTTGTCCGCGAGCAGGTTCGTAGGCGGCGCGCCTTCGTCCGCAGGCCGAACAGTACGCACCGCGCCTCCGTCTCCCTAACCATCCGCCGCCATCATAAGGACAACGGGTTCGCGGTCACCCGAGTTCACCGCGACCGGCCGCGGGCTCGCCATGCTGACGCGCCGGACGATTTGAACCATGCGTCCAGTCGGCCCGTGTAACCGGTGTGGCGTTGCTGCGCTCAGTTCCGGCCGTGCGTCGCTTCGGCCCGTCGTTGCTGCGTCTGGCCGCGGGCGTCACCGTGCTGTGGTTTCTCGTGCGACTGGTGGGCGCGGCGCCGTTCGAGGACGGGCTGCGCGCCGTCACCTGGGATGCGGTCGTAGCCGCCGTCACGCTAACTGCCCTGACCACGGTGTGTTCGGCCTGGCGGTGGCGGGTCGTCGCCCGGGCACTCGGCGTTGACATTGGCCTGCCCGCCGCAGCCTGGGCCTACTACCGTTCCCTGTTCCTCAACTCCGTGCTCCCCGGCGGGGTTCTCGGCGACGTGCACCGGGCGGTCACACACGGCCGGCGCGCCGGAGACGTCGCGCGGGGGGTGAGCGCGGTGGCGTGGGAACGGCTGTGCGGTCAGGTTATCCAGGCCGTGGTTACCGCCGTCGTGCTACTGACCCTGCCCTCGCCTGTTCGGCCCGCGCTGCCGTACGTTCTGGCGGGTGTCACGGGTGTAGCCGGGTGTGCGGCGCTGGTCGTGCGTGGCGCCGCTCGCCGCGGCCGGCCGCGGCTGGCACGTGCCGCCCGGGCCGTTGTCGCTGACCTGCGTCACGGCCTCCTGGCCCCAGGCGTGTGGCCGCAGGTCACGCTGGCCTCGGTGCTGGTCGTCGCTGGGCATACGGCCACGTTCGTCGTCGCGGCCCGGGTCGCCGGCTGTACCGCACCCCTCGGCGAACTTGTCGCGCTGCTGATGGTGGTCCAGACTGCAGTGGTGATCCCCTTGAGTATCGGCGGGTGGGGGCTACGGGAGGGTGCTGCCGCCTGGGCCTTCGCCGCAGCCGGGCTCGGCGCGGCTAACGGGGTCGCGATCGCCACTCTCTATGCGGTGCTCATGCTGGCCGCGGTTACCCCCGGCGCGGGCCTGCTGCTGGGGGACGCCGTTCGCCGCCGTCGCGGCCCGGGACACTCGGGCGAGTCGAGAGGACCTGATCCGGTGCCGCAGACAATAGAAGCCGTTCGTGGCTTACCGGCCATCCCCGGTGACCGGCCTCGGTACGCCGCTGACGAGGCGCTCGACCTGGCGCGAGGTCGAACGGCTCGTCCCGTGACCAGGGCGGTCCAGGCGGCAGCGATCCGTCGGCGTATTCGCATCCCGCTGCGTTTGGCTGACGGCTACTCAACCACTGCCACGGTCGTCAGCTTCACCGGCCTGATCGACGCGCAGCAGCACGTGGCCCTCGAACTCGGCCGACCCGCCGCGGCCAGACCACCTCTGGTGCGCCTGCACAGTGAATGCCTCACCGGTGACGTGTTCGGCAGCCAGCGATGCGACTGCGGGCCGCAACTGCGCGAAGCGGTCGAGCGGATCACCGAACACGGCGGGTACGTGCTGTATCTGCGCCAGGAGGGGCGCGGCATCGGACTGTATGACAAACTCGACGCCTACGCGCTGCAAGATCGTGGCCTGGATACGTACGACGCGAACCTCGCGCTCGGTCACCGGGCCGACGAGCGCGACTACACCAGCGCAGCCCAGATGCTGCACGCGCTGGGCGCCAACCGCATCGCGCTGCTGAGCAACAACCCGGACAAGGGTGCTCAGCTGGCCCGCCTGGGCGTCACGGTCGCCACGCAGGTCCCCACCGCTCTGCACCTCACCGGAACCAACGCCGCGTACCTGGCCACCAAGGCCCGGCGCGGAGGGCATGATCTGCTTTCGCGGAGTCTTGAACGCGCCGCCGAGCCGCACCGGCACGCCGGCCCGGTACACCTCGAGACCGCGGACTGATGACAGACACCCGCGAGCGCCCGCCACCTGCCACCGTGCCAGCCGCGACGATTGCGGCCACCCAGCCGGGCCGGGTTGCCGGGTTAAGCGCTGGCCGCCACAGTGCCGGTCATCGCGTTGATAGTGGTCAAGGGCGCCGTGTGGTCGAACCTCAATGTGTTCTGGCTTGACCTGGCCTGGGCTTCAGCGGTCGGTTGCTTCCCTTGCCGCGATCGCCACCTCGCGCCCGCGGCCCGTCGTCCGTTCCTTAACAGCATCCTGCCGCGGAGCCTCGGCTCGCTGCTCCTGCGGCACCGCGGGTGGATTACTGGCGGGGCGCTAGCCGGTCGAGCGGCCCACGAAATCAAGCTGGTGGGCGATGTAGACCAGCTCACCCGTAGCCAGTTGCCGACCGCGCACGGCCAGCCAGTCGGCCAGGTCCGCCGGTGCCACCCGGTCCTCGCGACTCCGCAACGCGTTCTGGATCGTGCTAAGGATGCTGCGTAGGAAGTAAGCCTCATCGCCCAGGTAGTTCCCATCCGGGCCGGCGCTTACGACCCAGTCCGACGACCCGGCCGCCAGCGCGGGGGCCCCCGCAGCCTGCAGATAGTGGAACAGGCGGCGGCCCGTTCGGCTATCCCCGGCCGGTCGGCCGTAGCGAACGCGCTCGTCCATGTCGCGGTGGTAGGCCTGCATGACCTGGTCGTCGTGGGGGTGGCCGGGCTCGAAGATGCTCTCGCCGTCGTAATTGATCGTGAACCAGTAGATGCCGCCGGGGACCAGCAACCGCAGCAATCCGGGCAGGACGGCCGGCACGTCCACCAGGTCCAGCACGGCGTTGGCGATCAGCACATCGGCCCGCGCCCCGTGAGCGGCCTCCAGGTACCTGCCAAGCTCGGCGTGCTCCAGGCGCACCCGCAGGTCACCCACCTGCAGCCCATCCGGCCGCAGGTCGCTGCGCAGGCCCCGCGCGGCCGCCCGGTCGCGCAGCCACCGGCGAGAATCATCCAGCAGCTGCCGATCCGCATCCAGCAGGACGTACTCGCCGGTGCCGACCACGCCCCAGTCCATCAGACGGGCCACCATCGTCCCCAGGCCGGCACCGACCTCCAGCACCTGCGGCGCACCCGCCGGCATGAGCCGGCGCAACTCGGCCAGCACATGCCGGTTAAGCGCCCGGTCATCCACGGTCGTCTTCGCGGCCAGGTAGCGGGCATAGCCGGAGGTCATCGAGGCTTCATCGAAGCTAGTCAATGCTTCTCGGCTACCATCGCGAACTTGCGCACCCGCCCGCTGCCGAGCCAGTCACTCCACAGCTGATGGGCCGTGATCAGCTCGGCGGTGGCCTGCTTCCCGATCTGGCCGGCGATCTGAGGTGAATCAGCTCGGTAACAGCGGAGCAGCGCCGTCGCTATCGCGTGATGTGCGGAGCTGTACTCCTGCCGCCAGGTCACGGCCAGCCCCGCGTTGCGCAGCACGTCCGTCAATTCCGCCAGCTCGATGGGCCAGACCGTATCGGCGGCGGGCATCCGTGTCCGCTCCTGCCGGGTGAGCGGCCGGCCTTCCTCGACCGTGAACGCGAAACGCCCGCCCGGCTCCAGCACGCGCGCCACCTCACCCGCCAGGGCATCCTTGTCCGGGAAGGCCAGCATCGTCTCCAGCAGGAATACCACCTCGAAGCGGCCCTCCGGCAGAGGCGGGAGGTGAGCTTGCTCGAAGCGGCAGGGAAGCTTCCCGGCCAGCTGGCGGGCGGTGGCCAGTGCGCTAGCGGAGTGATCGACACCCAGGTAGTGGCATCCCGACTCCGCCGTGATCATCCGGCCGGGGCCGGCCACCCCGCAGCACAGGTCGAGCACTGAGGCGCCGGGGCCGACCCGGGCCTGGTGCGCCAGCCTCCGGACCTCGGCCGCCCGCATGAAGCTCTCCTGGCCTACATACTCGCCCGCGGGATAGGCAGTCGCCCGGGCCCGCTCTAGCGCCGTCATCAATGGTGCTCGTTAATCCTGTCTGACGTCAGATCCCGCACGGTGTCCGGAACGGCGGGTGCCACCCGGCCCGGCGGAGCTACCTGCCGCGCCGCGCCGGTGCCGGGCGGACGCCGGTCGCCTCGGGTCGAACCGCGCCCGCCGCTTCCACGTATTACCTTGTGTCAGGTATGACGGATCGGCGGCGGGTGTGGTTCAGCTCGGCCGCAAGGGGGAGGCCGGCTCGGTGCGGCAGGCGCTCGGGAGGGCCGGAACATCGTGCGGGTCCACGTTGTAGTCCCCGGGGGGTTCGACAATCCTGGCCAGCCTTCCGGCGGCAACATATATGACCAGCGGGTCTGCGCCGGACTGGCCGAGGCCGGCTGGGAGGTGCTGGTCGCGACCGTCGCCGCGGCGTGGCCGGCACCCGGTTCGGGTGCCCGCGCCGACCTGGCCCGCATCGTTTCCGCCATCCCCGATGGTGAGACCGTCCTGATCGACGGGCTCATCGCCTCGCCGACCGCCGCGCAGCTGCTGCCACACACCGGGCGGATACGAATGACAGTGCTGCTGCACATGCCACTGGCCACCGCCGCCGACACACACCATGATGCCAGCGCGGAGCGCTCCGAACGGGCGGTGCTCCGCGCGGCCGCAGGCGTGGTCGTTACCAGCGAATGGACCCGCCAGCAGGTCCTGACCCGGTACGCGCTCCCGGCCTGCCGGGTGCACGTCGCCCAGCCGGGCGTCGACCGGGTCGCTGCCCAGGCCCGGCCCGTCCGCGGCCACCTGATCTGCGTCGGAGTCCTGGGTCCCCACAAGGGGCAGGACCTTCTCGTCGAGGCACTCGCCGACCTCGCTGACCGGGACTGGCACTGCGTGCTGGCCGGATCGCTCGACCGCGACCCGGACTTCGTCGAACAATTGCAGACCCGTATCACGCGCCTCGGTTACGACCACCGCGTCCGGCTCAGCGGCGTCCTCACCGGCGCGGCGCTCAGCCACGCGTATGCCACCGCCGACCTGCTCGTCGCGCCGTCCCGCTCGGAGACCTACGGCATGACCGTCACCGAAGCGCTCGCCCACGGCCTGCCCGTCATAGCCGCCGCCGTCGGCGGGCTGCCCGAAGCGCTCGGCTCCGCCGCCGATGGCACCCGCCCCGGCCAGCTGATCCCTCCCGGCGATCCGGCTGCCCTCGCCGCCGCGCTCGGAGACTGGCTGGGCGACGAGCGCCACCGGCACCGGCTCCGGGCCGCCGCACGACAGCGGCGGTCGACCCTGCGCGGCTGGGAACAGACCACGCGAGAAATAGCTAACGCACTGACCGCCTGGGGTGCAGTAAGCCAGTATCGCCCGTAGTGAACAACCACCCTGGAGAAACCATCGGCCGGGCTTGAACCACCCGCGCCGAGCAGGCCCCCGGGTGAGCCCTTCCGGTACCAGCGATCAAGATGAAGGAGAAGTCCGCCCGATGACATTCAGAACCGAGAGCCGCATAACGATCGTCGGCAGCGTCCATGAGGCGTGGGCGTATCTCTGTGACGTCAAACGCTGGCCGGAGTGGGCGCCGACAGTTCTCGAAGGCCGGGTCCGCGGAGGAGGTCCGCTTCAGCCCGGCTCGCGGGTGGAGCAGCGGGCGAAGCTGATACTCGGGATGAGTCGCGGCCGGAGCCAGGAGGTGACCGTTGTCGAGGCGCCCCGCTCCATGGCGTTCGCCGGGCCAATGGGCACTTCCGCGGCGCGCTGGGGAATGGAATTCGAGCCGGCGGGCGATGGGAAGACCGACGCCATGATGTGGATTGAGGTCGACCTCGCGGGCATCATGCGCGCGATCCCAGCCGGCATGCTCAAAGGCAGGATTCAGCGCGTAAGCGATGTTGAGATGGTGGCGATCAAGGCTGCGGTCGAGGCCGATGCGCGGGAAGGCGCGGAGTCCTAGATGGGGTGGCGCAGTTCTATCGAGACGCTACCGAGTCCGAGGAGCACATCGTGAGCCAGACCGGCCGTACGCAAGATCGCCTGATCGAGACATACCGCAAGAAGGCGAAGCACTACGACATCACCTCCCGGCTCTATCCCGCGCCCGGCTACCCCCAGCGGGCGCAACGCCTC
>Ga0307308_10000674_pt1 | contig 12599 bp, 11 predicted proteins | sample ER_DNA_195_FD_194501 | JGI IMG/M metagenome (GOLD analysis project Ga0307308, IMG submission 194501) | Bulk soil microbial communities from the East River watershed near Crested Butte, Colorado, United States - ER_DNA_195 | ecosystem: Environmental > Terrestrial > Soil > Floodplain | place...
ACCACCAGCGTGCCGTCTGCCTGGGGGACGCGGACTGCCTCGCCCTGTCCTCCGTCGACGCCGTCAAAGCCGTACCTGCCTCCGTGGAGGCATGAGGTCTGCAGCCCCTCTTGGCAGAAGACACAGGTGCCGTCTGACCACACGAAGGGCGCGACGACGAGGTCGCCGGCCTTCACGGTGCGGACGTCGCTGCCGGCGGCCTCGACGACGCCGATGAACTCGTGCCCCATCCGGCGTCCGGTCTCGCTGTGCTCCATCGACTTGTACGGCCAGAGATCGCTACCGCAGATCGCGGCGCGCGTGACGCGGACGACGGCGTCCGTCGCTTCGACAAGGCCGGGGTCCGGAACAGTCTCGACACGAACGTCGCCGGCGCCGTACATGACAGTTGCGCGCATGTTGAGGATTACCTTTCACGTCCGAAGGACTCAAAAACCTGGTGGCATCACGGCGACAATAGAGGAGGAGATAAGGGATGCAGATCACGAAGAACGGGATCGACACCGCAGCGGGGCCGAGTGATTGGTTCAGCGGCGCGGTCTACGTCGACACTGTCGCGACCCCGTCAGGCGCTTCGCGTCTGAGTGCGAGCAGCGTCCACTTCACGCCCGGCGCACACACCGCGTGGCATACGCACCCGAACGGCCAGACGATCTACGTCCTCGAGGGCGTCGGCCTCGCGCAGCGGCGCGGCGACCCGGTCGAGGTGATCCGGCCCGGCGACCGCGTGTTCTTCGAGCCGGGCGAGGAGCACTGGCACGGCGCCGCACCTGCGCGGTTCATGACTCACCTCGCGATGCTCCAGGTCGACGAGGAAGGGAACAGCGCGACGTGGGGTGCGCACGTCACCGAACAGGAGTACGGGGCGGCTCCCGCTATCGACAACTGAGCCTGAGCTCAGGACGACTGCCCCGCGAGCATCTCGGCTTTGTGGGCGCGCTTCCGCGACTACCACAGGACAAGGCGGGCAAGATCCGCGGTTGCTCCTACGTCCGTCGCTGGATGTCCGACATGAGGTCGTAAATAGTTACGGCCGCGTCAGGAAGAGCCGCTTCTCAGTGCCGAGGTGCGGCGCCCACGCGAGCCTGTCGGCACCCGCGAAGCCGAGGTACCCGCGCAGCGCGTCGCGCATCGCGTCGACGAACCCGTCAACGCGGCGTGGCGCGAACCCATCCTCCCACCAGACACCGAGCACCTGCACGCGAGCCTCGTCGCGGTCGATCCGCGGCTCGATCCGGCCGACGAAGCGGTCGCGGAAAACGATCGGGAGCACGTACCAGCCCCAACGGCGTTTGGCCGGTGGGACGAAGAGCTCCCAGACGTACTGGAACTCGAACAGGCTCCCGAGCAGGCCGCGATCCCAGACGATCGGGTCGAACGGGGGAACGAACGCGACGGAAGGCGGTGGGCTCGGCGGCGCTTCCAGCAGCTTGGCCTCTTCACTGACGACAAAGCGCTTTCCGCGGACGCCCTCCACCTGGACGGAAACGATGTCACCGCGTTCGACGAGCTCTTCGCGCAGAGCGTTCCGTCCTGGATACCCGGGCCACCGCGCGTCTGGCTTCGCGGGCCCGAGACCGCCGAAGACATCTCCGCCGCCGCCGACACCGAGCAGACCGTGCGCGCGGTACCGGGACAGGAGCTTGTGCCGGAGTTGTTCTTCCCGAGGGAGTTTGCGGGCGAGCACGTCGGCAGGGAGCAATCGTTCGAGCAGGTCGTAGTACCTGCGGTTCCCGTCGCGGCGCGCGAGGCCGAGCACCCCCGTGACGGCATATGCCTCCAGCACGCCGCGTACGGCGTTTGCCGGCATCCCGAACCAGTCGGACGTTGTCCCGCGCTCGCGCTCGAAATCGAGCGCCGACAGCGGGCCATCCGCGCGGATCCGCTCGAGCACCCGCTTGGCTACGTCACTGTTCTCGGCGAGGGTTCGCGGCGCGTTAAGGCTTAAGGTCCCGCGGAACCAGGCGAACTCGCTCGTCGGTACGAGAGAGAGACCCTTGTTATACGCCTCGAAGATCTCGCGGCGTTCGTAGAGCCTGTCGCACCAGCCGGGGTCGTAGTCGGCGACCCGCGCGTGCAGCACGAGGTCGTGGTTCCGGCCCGCGACGGTCAGCGGGTCGAACTGGACCGACCCGAGGCGGCGAAAGACTTCCAGAACCGCGTCGGGTCCTCTGTCGAGCGAACGTGGCGGCGCGAGCAGGTGGCGTGCGACAAGGAAGCGCCGGGCGGCGTCCGCGTTGACTTTCACAGCAAGACCCCGACCGGCAGAGGCGTACCGTCAGGAAGACTGCTTCGCGCGCATCTCAGCCTTATGCGCCCGCTTCTTCGCCTGGTAGTCCTCGAGCGCCTCGATGGAGTCGACGTCGCCGAGCGTCGGATGGTTCGGGACGAGCGACTGCGCCGCCTCGATGTCGAAGCGCTTCGCGAGCACAGCACCGAGCGACGTCACCTTCATCTTCCCGAAACCCGGGAGCGCGCCGATGCGCCGGCGCAGGTCGTCGCCGTCGGCGGCGTCGGTCCACACGCGTTCCGCGTGGCCCTCGTACTCATCGTCGATCACGGCGGCGAGCTCCTGAACGCGCTTCGCCATCGAGCCCGGGAACCGGTGGATCGCCGGCTTCTCGCGGAAGATCGCCTCGAGGGAGCTCGGGTCGGTCTGTGCGATCTCGCGTGCCTCGAGCGTGCCGAGCCGCTGTTTCAACTTGAGAGGCCCGACGAAGGCTGTCGGCACGGTTACCTGCTGGTCGAGCGCGAAGCCGATGAGCAACGCCAGCGGCTCCTCGCCGAGCAGCGCGTCGGCTTCGTCGTTTCCGGTGAAGTGCAGTGCGTCGCCCACGGCTGAATCCTAGATCGTTTCCGCGAGCTTCTCCGCGATTGCAGTAGTGGTCAGATTCGCGTCATAGTCCGCGTCCGCGGCGCGGAGGAGCACGCAGGCGTTATGTGACGAGCAGCCCCCGAGGATGCGTGTCCGGAGCTGGGACCGGTCTTCCTCGTCGCTGCGCTCCCAGCAATGCGAATCGAGCGCGAGCCGGCGCACGTCGAGGATGTCGGCCGGCCAGGCGCCTTCGTCATACGGGCCGTAGTCCGGCCCTGCCTCGACCAGGCAGACCGTGCGTGCGGCATCCTCGCGGAGCCTCCCGGCGAGCACGCAGCCGGCAGTCCCGCCGCCCGCCACGACTACGTCATAGTGCACGTGCGTAGCCAATCATCATCGTGGGAAGGAAGCGACCATGCCAGATCCGATCGACAAGGCGAAAGAGGTCCTCCACGACATCGAGCACCCCGTCGAGACCGCGAAGGCGCTCGAGCGCGAAGCCGAGGAGGGTGTCAGCCCGCGCACGCCGATCATCGCGATCACCGGCATCACGCTCTTTCTGCTCGTGATCTTCGTGATCCTGCTTGCGATCTCGCTGACGCTCTACTTCGTCTACGGGGGCAAGTAGCGGTTCACTCCGACGCGTACGAGAACCTGCTCGCGAACGCGCAGTTCTCCGTGAGGTCCCAGTTGAACGGATCGTCGTACACCGCCAGCTCATCGGCGACGAGCTCACGGCCGGGCTCCTCGTAGCCGGGGATGCCGCAGCGTACGACCGAGTCGGACGGTACGGGACGGACGGCCCGTGCGCGCACCGCGTCGCCGACACGCAAGACGTAACCGTCGCCGTCCGGCTGGAGCTCGATCGCATCCGTGCGCACCTCAAGCAGATCCCGCACTTTCCGCACCCACGGCAGCACCCCGACCTTGGGCCCACCCAGGCGGCCGAGGAAGACGTCGGCGAGCGCCGCCCGCTGCCGGTCGTCTCCTGCGGCATCGACGTGAAGGACGATCGACCACGGCGAGCCAGGCTCGTCGTCGTCGTAGCGCACGACGAGGGCCACGGCGAGGCCGCTGACGTCGACGTCCCCGACGTGTCCGTCCTCGACGAGCCACGCAAGCGCTCCAAAGCAGATGCCGTACGTGGATCGCCCGCCTTGAATACCGTCGACCATCCGACACGGACAGATCGGGTCGCAGTTGCAGCTCTCGAAGTACGACCCGCCGACGGAGTACGTCACAGCATCGCCGTCCAGATTCCGAGGAAACCGGCGCCTCCCACCCGGGGATCCTCTGCTTCAGAACGGCCTCGCGCAAGTACCCTGGACCTGTGGACCCGCTTGCCGTTTTCAGCCCCGAGACGCGCGCCTGGTTCGAGGAAGCCTTCAGCGCTCCGACCCCGGCCCAGAAGCTCGGCTGGCCGGCGATCGCGAGCGGCAGGGACACGCTGATCCAGGCGCCCACCGGCTCCGGCAAGACGCTCGCCGCCTTCCTCTACGGGATCGACAAGCTCAACTCCGAGCCGGGGGAGGGGCTGCGCCTGATCTACGTGTCGCCGCTCAAGGCGCTGAACTACGACATCGAGCGCAACCTGCGTGGCCCGCTTGCCGGGCTGCAGTCAGAGCTACGCGTCGGAGTGCGCACGGGCGACACGCCGCAGAAAGAGCGCGCGGCGATGCTGCGGAATCCGCCCGACATCCTGATCACCACTCCCGAGTCGCTGTATCTGCTGCTTACCTCGCGCGCGCGCGAGAACCTGAAAGGCGTCCGCACGCTGATTCTCGACGAGGTGCATGCCGTTGCAGGCACGAAACGCGGTGCGCATCTGGCGCTCTCTGTCGAGCGCCTACGACGGCTGACTGACGAGCCGTTCCAGCGCATCGGGCTCTCCGCGACACAGCGACCCATGGAGGAGATCGGGCGGTTCGTTTCCGGCGCGCGCGACATCCAGCTCGTCGATGCCGGCGTCGCTAAAGAGCTCGACCTCAGGATCGTCGTGCCCGTCGAGGACATGCGCGAACCCGGCGCGTCGCAGGGACAGTCCCTCGGACATGACCTTCAAGGCACCGGCTCGGAGGGATCACAGAGCTCGATCTGGCCCTCGATCTACCCGGAGATTCTCAAGCTCGTCCAGGAGCACCGCTCGACGATCGTCTTCGTCAACAACCGCCGCCTCGCCGAGCGGCTCGCATTGAGACTCAACGAGCTGGCAGAGAAGGAGGTCGCGCGCGCACACCACGGTTCGCTCGCACGCGAGCAGCGCGTCGAGATCGAAGAGCTCCTGAAGGCCGGACAGATCCCCTGTCTCGTCGCGACCTCGTCGCTCGAGCTCGGCATCGACATGGGCGCGGTCGACCTCGTCATCCAGGTCGAGTCGCCGAAGTCCGTTGCACGCGGCCTGCAGCGGGTCGGCCGTGCCGGGCACGAGCTCGGCGCCGTGTCGACGGGACGCATCTTCCCGAAGTTCCGCGCCGACCTGCTCGAGTCGGCGGTCGTCGTGAAACGAATGCTCGAAGGCGCGATCGAAGAGACGGTCATCCCGCGCAATCCACTCGACGTGCTGGCGCAGCAGATCGTCGCGATCGCGGTGGAGGAAGAGATCTCGGTCGACGACCTGCACGAGCTCGTGCGCGGCGCCTATCCGTTCTCCGACCTCTCGCGGACTCAGCTCGAGAACGTGCTCGACATGCTCGCAGGCCGATATCCGTCCGACGAGTTCGCGGAGCTCAGGCCACGCATCATCTGGGATCGCACCGCAGGCGTCATCCGCGGTCGCACCGGCGTCCGCCGCCTCGCGGTGACCAATGCGGGGACGATCCCCGACCGTGGGCTCTTCGGCGTGCACCTCGTCGACGGCGGCGGCCGCGTCGGCGAGCTCGACGAGGAGATGGTGTACGAGGCGCGTGCCGGCCAGACCTTCCTACTCGGCGCGTCGACCTGGCGCATCGAGGAGATCACGCGTGACCGGGTGCTCGTCTCGCCGGCTCCGGGTGTACCGGGGGCAGTCCCATTCTGGAAGGGTGAGGGCGTCGGTCGCCCGTACGAGCTCGGTGAGGCGATCGGCAAGACGTCGCGAGAGTTGGTCGCTCAGAGCCACCAAGTCGCGCAAAAGCGACTGACCGAGGAGCATCGCCTCGACGAGCGCGGCGCGAACAACCTCCTGACATTCCTGAACGAGCAGGCCGCGGCGACGGGCTCCGTGCCCTCTGATCGGACGGTCGTCGTCGAGCGCTTCCGCGACGAGATCGGTGACTGGCGTCTCTGCATCCTGACGCCGTTCGGCGCTCGCGTGCACGCCCCATGGGCACTCGCACTGTCCGCTCGGCTGCGCGAATCGCTGGGCATGGAGGTCCATGCGATCTGGTCCGACGACGGCATCGCACTGCATCTCCCTGACGCCGACGCGCCGCCGCCGACCGACAGCATTGTGATCTCACCGGAAGAGATCGAGGAGCTCGTCGTGCAAGAAGTGGGGCAGAGCGCGCTCTTCGGCGCCCGCTTCCGCGAGAACGCTGGACGTGCACTGCTGATCCCGCGCCGCCGTCCCGACCAGCGCACGCCGTTGTGGCAGCAGCGACTCAAGGCGCAGAGTCTCCTGCAGGTCGCGCGCCGTTACGGCTCCTTCCCGATCATCCTCGAGACCTACCGCGAGTGCCTGCAGGACGTCTTCGACCTGCCCGCGCTGAAGCGGCTGTTGCAAGGGCTGCGCACGCGCGAGCTCGATCTCGTCGACATCGAGACCACTTCGGCGTCGCCGTACTCGGCGTCACTGCTCTTCGACTACATCGCGACCTACATGTACGAGGACGACACGCCTCCCGCCGAGCGGCGCGCGCAGGCACTGTCACTCGACCGCGACCTTCTGCGCGAGCTGCTCGGCCAGGAGGAGCTCCGCGACCTGCTCGACGCAGATGCGGTCGAGGAGGTCGAGGCGCAGCTGCGGGGCAACCCGCGGAACGCCGACCAGCTTCACGACCAGCTGCGCCTGCGCGGAGACCTGCGCGAGGGCGAATACGACGAAGGCTTTGCGCAGACGCTCCTGCGCGAACGTCGTGCGCTGCTCGTGCGCTTCGCCGGCGAACAGCGCCTGATCGCGGCCGAGGATGTGGGGCGCTATCGCGATGCCGTCGGCGTGATGCCGCCAGGCGGTCTGCCGGAGGTCTTCCTCGAGGGCGGTCCCGAATCTCTCGAGCAGCTCGTCTCGCGATTCGCGCGCGGACGCGGACCGTTCACGACGGCCCAGGCGAACGAACGGTTCGGCCGCGACGTCGAGCCCTTGCTCCAGCAGCTCGAGCGGCAGGAGAAGCTTCTGCGCGGCGAGCTGCGTCCCGGCGGGACCGAGCGCGAGTGGTGTGACCCAGAGGTCTTGCGGCGCCTGCGCCGCGCATCACTCGCGGCGCTGCGGAAGGAAGTCGAGCCCGCCGAGCAGGCGGCGTTCGGGCGCTTCCTGCCGCACTGGCATGGGATCGACCGCCGCGCGACGCTTCGGGAAGCACTGGTACCGCTGCAGGGACTGTCGTTGCCGGTGTCCTTGTGGGAGTCCGAGGTGCTGCCACGCCGCGTCTCGGGCTTCAATCCCGGTCACCTCGATCAGCTCTGCGCGTCCGGCGAGGTCGTATGGGTCGGGGCCGGCCTCGACCGCGTCGCCGTGTTCTTCCGCGAGGATGCACCGACACTCGGCCGTCCGGCCGCTGCGCCGCGCCCCGAGGACGAGGCGCACGACAGGATCCGGGAAGCGCTCGGGCGAAGCGCGGAGTTCTGGTACGACCTCGTCGCCGCGACCGGGCTCGAGCCCGAGGTGGCGCTGCCCGCTCTGTGGGATCTCGTCTGGGCGGGCGAGGTGACGAACGACGCGTGGACGCCGTTGCGGGCCGGCCGCCGCTACCAGACGCCGCGGCCCCAGCGTGGACGCCCGCGACGCTTCTCGCGCCAGCGCTCGGCCGGAATCACCGCGACGCAGGGACGGTGGTCGCTGACCGACAAGCTCTTCCCTGGGCGGCCGGATTCGCGCGCACTCGCGGAGCTGCTGCTGGAGAGGCAGGGCATCGTCACGCGCGACGGCGTGCGCGGCGAGGGGATTCCCGGCGGCTACGGCGCGGTCTACGGCGAGCTGCGCGCACTCGAAACGCTCGGCGTCTGTCGGCGCGGCTATTTCATCGAGGGCCTCGGCGGCGCGCAGTTCGCTCTGCCGGGTGCCGTCGAGCGCTTGCGCGAGCTGCGTCCGCGCGAAGACGAGGAAGTGGAGGCCCTTGTCCTGCCGGCCGCGGACCCGGCGCAACCGTACGGCGCGGGGCTGCCGTGGCCCAAACGTGCAGACGGGCGTGCGGCGCGCGTCGCGGGCGCGCAGGTCGTCCTGCTCGGCGGCGAGCCGGCGCTGTTCGTCGAGCGTGGGGGACGGTCGCTGGTACCGCTACGAGATCCGGAGGACGATTGGCTGCGGGTCGCACTCACCGCGCTCGTCGAGCACGTCAAGCAGGGCGGCTCGCAGAAGCGACTCGCAGTCGAGCGCTTCGACAGCGAGCCCGTCGGCGAGACGGACATCATGCCGCTGCTGTTGGAGGCCGGCTTCCTCGCCGGCCCGCGCCGCGCGGTCCTCCGGCCTTAGCTCACCGTGACCCAGACCCGGCCTGCACCGACCGTGATGCCGTACGGATGGCTGCCGATCTTGATCGTCGCGATGACGTCGAGTGTGCTCGGATCGACTCGCACCAGCGTTCCCGCCTCGTAATCGGTGACCCAGACCGACCCGGCGCCGAGCGCGACGTCGAGCGAGGCCAGGTATGTGTTTGCCCTCCCGATCGTGATCGTCTGCGTAACGCGCACCGTCCCCGCATCGACCCGCCACAGTGCAAGTGCGGGACGGTTCGGGTCGGGGACCCCGACCCACACGGCGCCGTAACCGACCTTGACCGCTCCCGGAATGACGCCGAGCTGCGTGCTGCCGGTCAGACGGCCTCCATGCGGGGAAACCCGTGCGAGCACCTCCGAAGCATCGGCGATCCAGATTGCACCGTCACCGAAGTCGAGGTCGTGGATGCTGAAACAGCACCCCGACAGGGGATGTCGGCGCCCGACGTCTCGGCCTTCGACGATCGTGCCGGTCAGTGGGTCGATCTGCACCAGCCGGGCGCCGGAGGAGGCCCAGAGCGACCCGGCTCCCGTCGCCACCGAGTACGCGCTGGCGTCCTGCTCCCTGGAGAGAGGAATCGCTGCATGGACGCCGCCGGAGCGCGCGTCGATCGGTACGACCGTGTTGTCCAAGCCGGTCGCGACCCAGACCCGGCCGTCCGACTCGACGAGGTCGGTTGCCTGGGCGCCGATTCCGATCGTCTTGATCAGCCGGAGCGTGTCGAGGTCGAGCTTCGAGACAGTGCCGTCAGCCGAGTTTGCGACCCAGACGGCTCCGCGTCCGACCGCCACTCCGCGCGGAGTGTCACCAACGGGGACGACGCGCACGACCTTGTTGTTCGCCGGGTCGATGACGGCGAGCGAGTTCGGGTAGGCAAGCAACGGGCTGCTGCTGCCGCTGAATGCGTAGACCCCACCGACCACGAGCGCAGCCACGAGCAAGGCGCCGCCCACGGCCAACAGGATGCGACGACGCGGCGCGGCGGCGCTATGCGTGCGTATTCGCCGGCGCGCTTCGAGCTCCGGATCCTGTCGCAAGATCTTCCGCTCGAGCTCCTGGAGCTCCGGGCCCGGCTCGAGGCCCAGCTCCTCGCTGAGCGTCTTGCGGGCTTGCCGATAGGTCTCGAGCGCGTCCGCCTGCCGGCCTGCGGCGTAGAGCGCGCGCATCAGCTGTCCCTGAAGCCGTTCGCGTAGTGGGTGTTCACCGACAAGCTGCTCGAGCTCCGGTATGAGCTCGTCGTGCCGGCCGGCGGCCAGGTCGTCGTCGATGCGATCCTCGAGCACCGCGAGTCGCTGCTCATCGAGGCGGCGGCGCGCATCATCCGCGAACCGCTCTTCCTTGAGGCCGAGCAGCGGCGTCCCCCGCCAAAGCGCAAGCGCCTCTTGATTGCGACCTTCCTTCGCAAGCCGCTCGAATCGCTGCGTGTCGAGCTCGCCCTCCTCGACACGCAGCACGTAGCCCGAATCTCTGGTCACGAGTCGGCCCTCGCCTAGCTCCTTGCGGAGATGCGAGACCGCGTTCTGGAGGATCTTCGAGGCAGTCGGCGGGGGTCGCTCGTCCCAGAGCGAGTCGATCAACCGCGCGCTCGGGACGACCTCGTTGGCATGCAGCAGGAGGTAGACGAGGACTGCGTGTTCCTTGCCGCGACGAATGGAGACCTGCCGCCCGTCGTCGACGACCTCCAGCGGCCCAAGGATACGGAACTCCACTTCGGTGCCTCGATTTGACCGTAGCACCGTGGTCAGCGGCTGCCTAGCGCCGCGAATTACCGCCGAATTACCGCGCCAGTGGCCGGATCGTGGGCCAAAAGTGCGCTCCGAGTGACCCTCCTGCCGTCTTCTTGGCAAGGAAGCGGCGTGGGGCCGCTTCGAGAAGCAAGGAGGACATGATGGGTTCCAAGATCACATTCAGCCGGTTCGTCGGTCTCGTCTTCCTCGTCGCCGCACTGACCGGCGGGACGGCGAACGCGATGTCCGTCGGGGGCACCACGCCTCAGGGGCTGAAGGCAGACGGTCTCCGTCTCCAGGGGATCGCCGACAGGTACGTAGAGATGCGTGGCTACACGCAAGACGGTCTGAAGGCCGACGGTCTGCGTCTACAGGCAATGGCCGGCGCCTATGCCAACCGGCCCGCGGCGAGCTTCTACACCCCGCAGCAGCTGAGGGCGGAAGGTCTGCGCTGGCAGGCGATGGCCCAGGCGTATGCGCAGCCGCCGCAGGTCGTCCGCGGCAGCGCCTTCGACTGGAGTGCCGCTGGGATCGGGGCGCTTGGCGTGTTCGTTGCCATGTTGTGCGCAGCCGTGCTGATCTTCGGCGTCCGCCGCATCAGGCAGGAGAAGCTCGCGGTCTAAGGCTTGCGGGACCCACCGCAAGGAGGAGCGGCCTTCGGGCCGCTCCTCGCATTTTGTCAGGCGAGCCGGCCCAGCACTAGCCCGAAGAGGGCGTGCCGGTACGTCGCCTGCGCGAACGCGCGCGGACTTGTGACGAGACGGCGGTCGACGAGGCCGATGAGCGGCCACGATGCAATGTGCTCTCCGAGCGCTAACGCGAGCGCGAGCCGCCGCTCATCGATGTCGACGCGCCGCCGCACTGCTTCGAAGGCGACCCCGAAAAGCGCACCATTTGCCATGTGAGCCGCGAAGCCGAGTGACCGCCGTCCGCGGCCGAGAAACAACACGTCCGAGTAGTCGCAGCCGAACACACGCTGGTCGAGCGGCTCCTGGAATCCCCACAAGGCCGCCGCGACGGCACCGGCGGCTGCGGCACGCACACGAGGCGACATACCCTTGCAGCATGCCCGAAGGAGATGCTCTTCATCGAGCCGCGCAGCGTCTGCAGGTTCTCGTCGGACAACAGCTCGAGGTCGAGACGCCGCACCCCCGTGCCGCGGTGAAGCAACTTGCACCGCGGCTCGACGGCCGTCGCCTCGAGAACGTCCAGGCGATCGGCAAGAATCTTCTGCTCCGCTTCGAGGGCGGGCTGGTCCTCCGCAGTCACCTGCGCATGAAGGGACGCTGGCGCGTATTCCGCCGCGACACGCCGATCTTCGGGCAACCGTGGCTCGTGCTGCGCGGCGACGAGTACGTCGGCGCCATGTTCAACGGCGCAGTGCTCGAGCTCGATCGCGGAATCGCGCAACGTCTCGGCCCGGACATCCTCGCCGAACCACCCGACTACGACACGATGCTCGCGCGACTCCGCCGAGAGGACCGGCAACGCCGCATCGGGGAGGCGCTCCTGGACCAGCGGCTCGTCGCGGGCATCGGCAATCTCTGGAAGGCAGAGTCGCTCTGGCGGGCTCGCGTCTCGCCATGGCGGCGGCTCGCCGAGGTCTCCGACGAGGAGCTGCGCACCACGCTCGAAGAGGCCCATCGCCTGATGAACGGCCGGCTCGAGGGTGTCCGCGGACACGCGCAGGTGTATCGCCGCAAAGGCCGACCCTGTCCGCGCTGCGGCGCCGGAATCCGCTCCTGGCCCCAGGGCGACGACGCCCGTATGGCGTACTGGTGCCCCGAGTGTCAGAAAGGAGAGGAACCGACGACGGCGTAAGCGCAGTTGTGATCGTGCGCGCTCCGCAGCTCTTCGACTGTCTCCGGGCTTTTTGCCTCGGTTCGTTCCGCGCTCTCCTCCAGGAGCTGGAGCGCGGCGCGGACCTACCGTTCGCCTTCGAGGAGCACACCTCGTACGATCGGCCCGCGCTCTACGAGTACCGGCCGCTCGTGAAACCGTTCATCGAGACGCGCGCGCACACGCTCCGTCGACGGCCTGACGCGGAGCTCGCAGTCGACGAGCTCCGCCGCGAGCCCGCAGCGGCGATCTTCGCGCGCGCGCACGCAGGCCCGCGCGCCGACGACCACGAAGCGCTTTTCGGCAGTGTGTTGCTGCCGCTGCTGGTGAGCACCGCCGAGATGTGCGGCGGCTTCGACTGGGACGACAACGCGTACGCGCGCGCCTACGCGGAGCTCGAGGCGGCGCTCTTCGGCGAGGGCCACCAGTACGGCGCCGTCGCTCCGGTGATCGGGATCACGACCGGCGGTGCGACGATCGAGCTCGGCGCCGGCATCCGCATCCGCCTCGCCGCGACGGGCGAGCTCGCCAAGCTCTGGCCCGAGGCGAACGGCTTGCTCCCAACGGACTTCGGCCGGGAGGCCGACCG